>Ga0134126_10007580_pt1 | contig 13621 bp, 12 predicted proteins | sample KB31752_FD_96881 | JGI IMG/M metagenome (GOLD analysis project Ga0134126, IMG submission 96881) | Terrestrial soil microbial communities with excess Nitrogen fertilizer from Kellogg Biological Station, Michigan, USA - KB3-175-2 | ecosystem: Environmental > Terrestrial > Soil > Unclassified ...
ATTGAAAATCCCACGTGGGAACAGTTCCTGATTCGAGTCAGCATCAACCCGGACCAGCAGGTCCCAATCAAAGTATTACGCGGCGACAAGATTCTGGACATGACCCTGGTGCCGGAAGTTTCCGGCAAGGACCATGAAGGCGATGTGGGCCTTGAGCCGCCGGACGTGGTCGGGATGATCGAGCCGGGACTGCCGGCTGACAAAGCCCACATCCAGACTGGGGATGTTCTGGTCTCAGTAAATGGCAAGCCTATTCGTTCCGTAGACGACCTGCTGGGAGCGCTGCAGGAAGCCAAGGGAAGTCCAGTGCAGTTGAATATTCTACGTGATCGCAAGAACCTGACGCTGGCTATTCCCGGTGAACTGGTGGGCTCTCCTGACTCCACGGAGAAGAAGTACCGGATCGGCGTGAGCTTGGAACAGGTGGAAAAGCTCCCGTTCACCGTAGCGGTACAGACTTCATACGAAGAGTGCAAGAGTAACTCCATGCTCATCTTTGAATTGCTGGGCAAGCTGGTGCAAAACAAAAATTCCATCAAGCAGATGAGCGGGCCCATCGGGATCATGCGTTATTCAGGACAGGCAGCCAGAATGGGCATGCCTTCTCTTCTGAAATTCATGGCGCTCATCAGCCTGAATCTTGCAATCTTCAATTTGCTGCCGATTCCAATTCTGGATGGAGGCCTGATGCTGATGTTGCTGGTGGAAGCAGTCATGCGTCGCGACATCAAGCAGGAAGTGAAGGAACGCGTCTATCAGGCGGCCTTTGTGTTCCTGGTGCTGTTTGCCGCGGTAGTGATCTTTAACGACGTGGCAAAGACTTTGCCGGGACATTTGAGATAGCGAGCTAGTAGCTACTGGCCACTAGCTGCTAGTAAAAGCTGTTGGTACTTAGTATTGGGTATTTAGAGCTTTGCTTTCAGCGTCCAGATTCGTGTATCGGCAACATTCCTTTTCAAGAGCCCGCGGTTTCTCTTTGGAGATCAATTTTCCATCAAGGTCTTCTTCTCATTGTCCCAGCGCCACTTTGGCTGATCGCCGGTCAGGTGAACGCCGCCCAGCCAGCGATCAATGCCGCCTTGCAGTTTAATCCAATCAGCTTTGCCTTCCAGCAACAGTCGCCCGGCGTCGGTGATCGCGAATTCATTTTTGGGCGATTCGATGAGCGCGAGATTGGGACCGGCAGTGAGCCACGCGAGCCGCAAATAAACTGACAAATCGCCCCAGGGCACGTCTTCCTGCTTCCGCGATTCCATATAAATATCCGCTTTCCTGCGTTTGCCCGTAGCGACGGCCTGCAAGAGCTGCCGCTCGGTGCGTGAAAGGCCATCGCTGGTCCAGGGATACTCTTCAAGAAAGCGTGCGAGCGCGGCGGTAAGGAACGGCATCTCATAGAATTTTTGTTGCGAGATTGCCGCCAGATCCATGGGATCTTCAGCGCGGAAGGCTCGCCAGGTTTCCGTGGCGATACTGCGCTGCGCGTGGGTTGCTCGTTTGCGTATGGGAAACAGCCGCGCCAATTGCGGTCCGCTCAGCTGCCCTAAGCCGTAAAACGGCCGCACACCGGGATAAGAATCGATTTGCACCAGATCGAGATTGATCCCTTCAAGGTCCTGCTGCTCAAACCAATCCAGCAGTTGGACCAGCTGCAACTGGTCGTAAAGGTCATGCTCAAACCAGAGCACTACGTCCTGATGCTTGCGGAAATCCTGGAGAGTCCGGTCGCGGGCGGCAAAGTCGGCGCGCATTTTCTCCGAGTCGCCCCAGCCGAAGCCGGCGAGCGCTTGCGCGCGAACGTCAGACAGCTCGCTCAGAGTGCTGGTCTGAGGTACAGGGCCGTCATGCAGCACGTCCTTCCATGCAAGATACGTTCCGGGAAATCTGACTTGCCGGAAGGTGCCAACGACGGAATCTCCGTTGGTGATGTGAAGCATCAAGAAAAGGGACCAATGTCTCGATTTGGCACGCCGGCCCCTCAGCGCTTCTTTTTGGGCTTATGTTTTGGTGGCTTGGGCGGCTTAGGCGGCGTGGGCTTTGGTGGTTTGGGTTTTGGCGGCTTGGGTTTGCCCCCACCAGTTCCCGTGGTAACCGTATGGTTGGCCACATAAATGGTGAAGCTGTCCCTTATATTGGCCGGCGGAACGGTGGTGGGGGAGTAAAGTGCCGCAAAATACGTCCCCACAATCTGGTTCTTGCTCACTTCTAAACGTAAAAAACCGAACTCGGTCTGGTCATACTGCTCCAGGGTAAGACCGCCGCCCAGCGGCAAGGGCACCGTGGGATCCTTGCCATTAATCTTATGCAGTGTGCCTAGTTTGGTATAGCCGCCGGCCCCGGCAACAACGCAAGGAATCTGCATATTTTGGACTACATTCGTGAACCGCTGATAATTGTGGACGTGTCCTGACAAGATCAGGTTTGGATAGCGCTTGGTAGCGTTAAAGCTATCAAACAGCACCTGCTCGACCACGCTGCTGCCGGCATGTTCAACATCGCCGGAAAATGGCGGATGATGGACAGTGACGATCAGTGCCAGGTTCGGATCGGCTGCCTTCAGTTCGCCCCGGAACCAGTCGATCTGGTCCTGATGAAACTCGCCTTCGGTTTCACCCACGTTGGAGCATAGACCGATGATAGTCGCCTGAGGCGTGGTAAATGTCCAAAAGACATTGGGCAAGTCCATTTGAGTACGGTTCGAATTGGTTTTAAGGGAGCCGAGTTGCGCGGGATTTGTGGACATAAAGTTCTGGATCCAGCCATCAAAAGGAACTTTATTGGGGTCCACCGGACCGTCCTGCGGATCGTCTGGCTGGCAGTCATGGTTGCCAGTGATGGCCACAACAAAACCAGGATAATCCGTGTAAGTTTCATAGAAATTAGCGCCGTACTTATCGATGTCGCCGGCGAAGTAAACCACGTCGCCCAAGTGGTAAAAGAATGCAGGCTTCTTCTCGGCAGGCAGATTGTTGGCGTCCTGGGTCATCAATGCGGAAACAAAATCCTGCTGTCGGCCTCTGGCATCACCTGTATCACCTACAGTCTGAAAAACCAGGGTGCCGTTCTTGATTCTTGTGATGTCGTCTGCAGAGAGCAACTGAGACAAATCAAACCTGTAAGGTGCGGGCCCATTTGCAGGAGGAAGAGGCTGAAAGGGGTAGTGCGGCAGTTTGAACTGGGCCGCTGTCGCTGTCGCTTGAACCGGAAAGATGGTGTTACGCAGCCCTGTTGAGCTGGCTGTCAGGTTCGCTGGTGCTGCAGCACCTGTAATTGGCGGCTTATGGCTCTGGCGTTTACCTGCACCCTGGCCTGTGGTGAAAAAACGAAATGGACTCATGGTATCTCCTTTCTGGCAATCAGGCTCGCGAACTGTGGCCACGGCCTGGCACTGCTCTTGGAACCAATCGGTACTCTAAAAATATGGAAAGGCCAGAATGCCATCTGAGAGATGGACTGATGCGCACAAGCTACAGCTCAGAGAGCCAGGCCGCGCATTCTTACCAATGATCCTCAGGCTATTCGGTCTTACCTATGGCCTAAAGGGGGTCGCGCAATGTTTAAATAGGGTCGGAAAGCATGTCAAGGAAAAAGTTGATTAATATTTGTCCACTCCTGAATTGGTTGCGGCGGGAGCTCTGGTTCTTACTAGCCAGATTTCTCGGTAATATCCGATGTTTCTCGACTAAACTTGTCATGGGAAAGCCAATGGTCTTCGTCCTCGACAACTACGATTCCTTTACCTACAACCTGGTGCAGTATCTGGGCGAACTGGGCCAAAAAGTAGAGGTACGCCGCAATAACCAGGTTACTCCGGCGGAAGTCGAGGCCCTGCAGCCCGATCACATTCTTGTTTCGCCGGGTCCGTGTACGCCGCAGAAGGCGGGCATCAGCATTGCCCTGATCAGGCACTTTGCCGGCAAGCTGCCGGTACTGGGCGTGTGCCTGGGCCATCAGGCGATTGGGGCTGCATTTGGCGGAAACGTTGTTCGTGCGCATCAACTGATGCACGGCAAAACAAGCCGTATCCAGCACGACGGTAAGACGCTGTTCAAAGACATGCCGCAACCCATGACGGCCACCCGCTATCATTCATTGATCGTGGCAGAGGAAGGCCTGCCCAGCGAGCTGGAGATCAGCGCGGAAACGCATGAAGCCGACGGCACGCGGGTGATCATGGGGCTGCGCCATCGCCGCTTCCCGGTTGAAGGCGTGCAGTTCCATCCGGAAAGCGTGCTGACGGAGTCTGGGCGGTTGCTGCTGCAAAACTTCTTGGCGATGTAGAAATGCAACGGATCTTACCGTCAGTAAGCGCGTTTTCCTTTCAGAATATCCAGCAAAAATCCGGCCATATAGGCTAAAATCGTGGCAACGATCCAGCGTATTTGGAGGCACAGCATGGCGCAACCGCAGCCGGAAAAGCGAACCACCAGGCGGTTTTCGCTTGATCTGCCCATCTCAGTGAAATTCCTGGATAACGGTAAACGGGAGTTGGCTGGGCACACGCGCGACGTAAGTTCGCGTGGCGTGTTCATGTATCTGGACACCGAAATGACCGCAGGAGCTTCCATTGAGTTTGTGATGACGTTGCCGCCTGAAATCACGCTCGCAGATCCTATCCGCGTGCGCTGCATGGGAAAGATACTCCGGGTGGACAAGGCAACACAGGGCCAAGGCGTTGCCGTAATGATAGAGAAATATGATTTTGTGGGCGAGGAGTAACGCATTCTGTCCACCGGCCAGTACACAATTCTGAAACGTGCTCTCAGGCATGGATGGGCTGTTTCCCTGCTGCTGACGCCGCCAATATTCGCGGCAAACGTGTTCGCGCAAAACGTGCCGCCGATTGGTGAACTGTTTGCCTCGGATGCGAACAGTTCCAGCGCCATGCAGTTGGCCGGCTCAGGAATGAGCGTCTACTCCGGTTCGGAGTTGTCGGCGGGAATTGCGCCGGCAACACTCAAATTAGCCCGCGGTGGACAAGTACGTATCTGCCCGAACAGCGGTCTGAACGTGACTGCAAGCGGCCAGGGGTTGATGCTGGCCACGGGCGCAGGCGCATTGGAAATCGAGTACGAGTTAAAGGAGCAGGCTGCTGACGTTGTGATCACTCCGGATTTCAACGTTGCGCTGGTGGGTCCAGGCACGTTTCATTTCGCTCTGGGAATCAGCAAGAAAGGCGATACATGCGTGAAACCACTGCCGGGGAATGAGTCTGAAATTACATTTTCAGAGCTGCTGGGAACGGGAGTCTACAAGGCCAGCCCGGACCAGACGATGCTTTTCCGCGGCGGCAAGCTGGACGGCAAAACGGCGCTCACGGGCGAATGCGGCTGCCCTCCAGCGGCGCCAGTGATGCACACGGAAGCCCAGCCGATCGCGAAGCCGCTGGATGAAACGCCCAAGCCGGCGCAGCAGGTTGCGGTCAGCACGAATGAGACATCGCCTTTGCCGCCCGATAAACCTGGGCAGGTCCATATTCAGGTCGATACGCCCTTTGTATTCAGCGCCCGTCCCGGTGCAGGGCGCCCATATGCCGTGGCAAAGGTGCAGTTTTCGTCGCTGCCGAACGTCTATTTTGTGCAAGAAAGAGTTGATCCGGTCGTTCTGATAGAAAAGAAGCCAGAAGTGTCGGCGAAGCCAAGCACTGAGGCATCTAAGCCTGAGGAGAAGCCACGGAAGGAAAAGAAGGGCTTTATGGGACGGGTGAAAGGCTTTTTTGGCTCACTGTTTCACCGTTAAGTTGTTGCTGCAGCATGGATTATGAATAGTAGGCTTTAGTGCAAATACCAAGGTGAAACTTTTCTTCGCCGCACGGAGTCTAAACTAGATAAACTTTTATTATGCCTTTGCCTGATCCAAAGAATCCGAAGCCGGAAAAACCAGCCTCCGGTGACTCTGAAGCACCGCAGCAAGAAGTAGTGAAGTTCGCTAAAGAGCAACCGCTGAATACCTCGGTGATGCCTACAATGCTGGGCGTCGGATATGGCACATACCAGCAGCGCCCTGAGAATTTTCTCCTATCCTTTGTGACCCACACGGTGGCCCTGGGCTTGATGTTGTGGTTGCTGCATTTGACTGTTCCGGCAAAGATCATCCCCCCGACGACTGCCAACTCCGTGGAACTTGCGCCCTATATACCGATGAAAGTTGGTAAAGACGGTCCCAGCGGCGGTGGCGGCGGCGATGCCAGCAAATTGAAAGCGTCCATTGGCACGCCTCCGAAAGCGGCCAAGCAGCAGTTCACACCGCCCACTGTGCTGACTCAGCAGAAAAGTAAGCTGATGATCGAGCCGACCGTGGTCGCCGATATAAAGACTCCTCCGAACACGCAGTTAGGCGATCCGCTTTCCAAGCTGATGACGCCTTCGAATGGCGTGGCCGTGGGCGGCGGTATTGGCAGCGGCGGCGGCGGCGGCGTTGGATCTGGACACGGCGGTCCCGGCGTAGGCCCGGGGATTTTTCACGTGGGTGAAGGCGTAAGTGCGCCTCGGCCGATCTTTACTCCTGAACCAGAATTTTCCGAGGAAGCGCGCAAGGCGAAATATCAGGGTGTTGTGGTATTGAATATTATCGTCGGCACAGATGGCCGCGTACACAACCCGCGCGTGATTCGTGCACTGGGGATGGGCCTGGATGAAAAGGCGATTGAAGGCGTGAAAACCTGGAAATTTGATCCGTCAAAGAAAGACGGCCGCGCTGTTGCGGTTGAAATGAATATTGAAGTTGCGTTCAATCTCTACTGACGCAACGGTTGGAAATACCCAAATAGGAGATGCCAGTGCATCTCCTATCTTCTTTTGGCAGAAGAAACTATTCCTCAACTTCTTCCAGTTGGCCGTTTTCCAGTTTCTCCTGGCAGGCAATGCAGTAACGGGTCCAGGGCACGGCTTCCAGCCGTTTGGCGTTGATCTCATTGCCACAGTTCACGCATTCGCCAAAGTCGCCTTCACGGATACGCTGCAGGGCAGTCTCTACCATTGCCAATAGCTGGCGATCATTATTGCTTTGCGAAAAGAGAAACTCCTTTGTGTAAGAGCTTGCTGCCCGATCGGCAATGTCCTGCGCCGTGTCCTGATCAGCAATGCGTCCGTCCTCTTCCGTACGGCTCACGGCTTTGCGCAGGACCTGCTGGCGCTCTTCCAGGCGTTTTTTAAAGCCTTCCAGCTTCTTCTTGTCCATGTCTTTTGCTAAACGATTTATATTAGTCGCCATAATTAATCACCGTCAATATAACGAGAAGGACGATTAGATGCATGAAAAACCCAACCTGTTACAGAAAAGACGATAATGTTGGCGAGGAAATAAAAAAGCGGCCTGTTCACAGGCCGCTTTTTGCAAAGAGGCGAAGGAGGAGGGAAATCTCTCAGGAAAGGCGATGCACGATGCTGTCCCGGCTAACGCCAAGACACACGGATTGAAGAAGTCTCAATTCTTGGAAGAGGGTTGAAATCATGTTTAGTTTTACGTGCCTCTTTATTTGCTTCTGGTATAAGCAACTCGGAAACCAAATGTTCTTTCCATGAGATGTGGAATACTGAGCAAAAATTAAACCCTCTATTTTGAGAGTTTTGCATGGGAGATCAGAGAGAAATGGCAGATTTTGGCGTTCCCGGATTGCCGATATTAGAGTTATTCGATGTGGTACTAGAATGCCAACATTAGACCTCTTCGTGCTTAAGCTGAGTTTTGGTTTGCTCTTCCATAGCTTTCAACTTATTGAGGAGGGCCTTATAGCTGATCTTGAGGATCTTAGCTGCCTGACGACGGTTCCAGCGGGTTTGAGCCAGCACCCGCTCAATAGCTTCGCGCTCTGCCTGCATCGCCGCGCGGCGGCCAATCTCCAGCAATGACGGCATTTCAATTTCAGCGCCATTATTCGATTGCATCGCTGGTACTGCTTCAATTGCCGCGACGGCCGGCGTTGCCATCCCACCAAAAGAAGAAACAATAGGTTTGTGGGTGGCCAGCTCACGGATGATCTGGGCTTCATTCCCTACAATCACGTAGCGCTTCACCATGTTTTCCAGCTCACGGATGTTTCCCGGCCAGGCATATTCCATCATCCGGTTCACGGCAAATTCGCTGAACATGGATAGCTTCTTGCCATAGTGCTCACTGTATTTTTCCAGAAAATATTTCAGGAATACCGGAATCTCCTCCCGGCGCTCCCGCAGCGGCGGAATATGGATGGTGACAACGTTCAGGCGATAAAACAGGTCTTCGCGGAACACGCCCTCTTCCACAGCGCGTTCCAGCGGCTTGTTGGTCGCGGCCAGAACTCGCACGTCCACTTGAACATCCCGTTTGCCGCCGAGGCGCGAGAACTCGTGGTCCTGCAGCACGTGCAGCAGCTTGGCCTGGAGCGCAGGATGCATCTCGCTTATTTCGTCCAGGAAAATAGTGCCGCCGTTGGCCTGTTCGAACTTACCCAGCTTTTGCCGGTTGGCGCCGGTGAATGCGCCGGCTTCATAGCCGAAGAGCTCGCTTTCCAGCAATTCATGCGGTATAGCAGCGCAGTTCACTTTTACGAATGGCTTTTCGCAGCGCGACGACTCCGAGTACACCATGCGCGCCACCACTTCTTTGCCGGTGCCGCTTTCACCTCGGATGAGCACCGTGGCCGTGGTATCCGCCACCTGCTCAATGGTCATCTTTACTTCCATCATTTTTGGGCTGGTGCCAAAAAGCATGGTGAAATCGCTCTGGCGACGCACCTGCTCGCGCAATTGCGTGACTTCAGTAAAAAGACGCTGGTTGTCCAAAACCTTGCCGATGCGCACGTCAAGTTCTTTGGGATCGACCGGTTTGGTGATGTAGTCGTCAGCGCCCAACTTTGACGCCTTGAAGATCAATTCCGGGTCCTTAATGGAAGAAAGGACCACGATGGAAACCGTGGGCTTGATCTGCTTCAGGCGCTGTAACGTGTCATTGCCGGCTTCGCCGTCCATTGAGGTTTCCATGAGCACCAAGACTGGATCAAAGGAGCGGAAGATCCGGAGGGCTTCCTGTTCGCTGGAGGCGACCGTAACTTCAAAATTCCTGCGGGACAGATGTGCCGCCAGGTACTTAGCCATCGCAATGTCGTCGTCCACGATCAGCACACGGGTCTTGGGGTTCATTCAGGCTCCCAGCGGCAAAACAGCCGCCTTCTGGTGGAAAGTCAAACCGGCTAAAAACTGGAACAGAAATACCCACTAAGGGCGTTTTCCCTTCAGGTATTGTACTCCGATTCCATTTTCAGGTAGTTGGATGCCTAACTGCGGCTTTTATGGATGATTTTGGCAAAAAAGGGCTGAAAGCTGCAGCTTCCAACCCTTTTGAATGTCTTGACTTAAGATTGGCTGGAGTCCTTGTTAAGAGGAGCGTTTGCCTGTGATGAAGTGGTACGGCGGCCACGGACCGCTCATCACTACTTCAATTCCGGGCAGATGCCGGGTAGCCATTTGATAGCGGTTTTGGTATTTCTCAACTTTTTTGTGATCGATAAGGTGGGCGATATCGATAAGCATTCCGCCGGAATCGACTTTGCGGCAGCAAACATCCTGGTCAATCGGGGAAAAAATCTTATGGACCTGGACGGAGAGAGCTCGTGCCTTGGTCTGACGCTCCCGTTGCCGCACAGCCTTTTCCCGCAGCCGGCTCAGATATTCACTACCGACCGTGGCGGGAAGTTCAATCTCTTCCATGGCTTCACGCAACGAACCGTCCTTGATTAAGAGTTTCAAATGCATCTCGGCCTTGCCCTTGAGCTTGGTAACGCTTTCCATGAACCCCTTGCGGTTAAGACGAACCGCGCGGCGCAATGCTTCATCGGTATCAAAGACCGTGCCAAAGCGGAATGGCAGAACTGTTGTGCGCTTAAAGCATTCGCTCACCACATGTGCATGCTGGAGTAGCGCTGTTTGACCGAGATCGCCGGTGGGAATGTACTCGCTTACCAGGACGGAAAAGTCGCCGCTGGGGTACGCGAATATCTGGGCGTCTGCTATACCTGTTAAACCTTCTACGGGAACGGGGCGACGAGCGCGAATACCACCTTGCACAGCTTGTTGCTCAACGATGCAGTACGCGTACCATGCCATGAGGGAGCTTCTCCTGTCGGAAAAACGTTAGTGGGCCGGGCGTGATTGTTTAAAATCGGGCGAAGTTTACTGCGAAGAGCTTCTATTTAGCGCCAGCAGGTTTTCCGGTCGCATAGATATATCCTAAGCTGAGTCTGGAATAAATGCAACAGAGACTGTGCATGAAAACTGAGGAAATCGTGAGTTGCCGCTCCTGCCTGGTAAACCTTACGCGGCGCAAGCCTCGTCCGCAAGAAAGCGGAGCACATGAACCTGTTTGTTTTCTTCGATTTGATTAGCATTTTTTAAGACTGCGGCAATGCGGGAAATCTCAGCGCCGGCAAGAGCCAGATAGCGCAGCGCTTCCGGATCATTGGTTCGACTGGCTGCAAGGTAGAGTGCATTGCGGATAGCGGCCAGCGGGCTATGGATTTCATGCTTCAACTCCTGGATCAAGCCTTCTTTGCTCAGCGCCATGTTCGCACCCTCCCGATTTAAGCCACTGATAATGCAAGCTGGCGGCCATGACCGAAATGGGCGCATTTTGTGCAATCGACGCTGCAAAAGATGTATCGGCATACCGCAGCTAGGCCCAGTAGTTCCACTCCACGGTTGGTGGATTCGCGCCACTGGCGGTTCCTACCCTGTACATTTGGCCATAGTTAGGTAAAAAAAACAGAGCACTTCCGTAAGTTTCCCTATAGCGCCGCATAGCATCTCACAAGAGGCTGGATAAGCGCGGCGCCATGAGTTCCCCTAGAAAAATGTTCCCGATGCCGTCCCCCGAACCCGTTGACCTTGCCTCGTCTCCTCCGGAGCGATTTGTGGTCGAGGTGTTCTCAGAACTGCGTCCGGAAACAATCCAGAAGCGCTGGGAACACGTAAATGTAATCCTGCGTATGAGCATGCTTACGGGGTTGCAAATGCAACTGGAAGCCACTCTCAACCTGCTCTGCGACATGACCGCGGATATGGCACCGTTTGACAAGGCCATGGTTTATTTCTGGGACGAAGGCGGCGAAATGATGGAGTTGCGAATCGCTCGCAACGTGGAAAAACAGACCGGCGCAGAAATTGCCACGGGGAACATCCTGAACTTCTGGTCCATTAAATATGGACGCCCCTTATTAGTGGAACAGGGCCACAATGCCCAATCCGACGCGCTGATGCAGGTAGTCGGCGCGACTTCCGCCATGGTTGTCCCGTTGTTTGTCAGCAATCGAGTGATGGGATCGTTACAGCTATTCCGCGCGGGAACTGCTAAACCGTTTACTAAGGAAGACGCGCAGCTATTATGGATCCTTTCTCTGGTTGCGGAGAATTTACTTACCCGCGAATATGCGAATGAAGGCCTGCTGCGCTTTGCCTTCACCGACTATCTTACTGGACTGCGCACGCGCGGATACTTTGAGCAGCAACTAGAGTTGGAGTTCAAGCGCGCTGAACGTAAGCAGCAGAAGTTTGCCTTGTTAATGATAGATATTGACCACTTTAAGGTACTTAACGATACTTTTGGCCATCATGTAGGCGACCAGCTCTTGCGCGACGTTACTTCCATTCTGATGAAAGATATGCGTGAGGTGGATACAGTGGCCCGTTACGGCGGCGAAGAATTTGTAATCATCTTGCCGGAAACCAGCGAAACGGGCGCCGTATTTGTGGCCCAGCGCCTAAGGCGCGCAGTGGAACAGGCTAAGTTTTTTGCCGGCTCCCCTCACTCTGTCCAGCATCTTACAATCAGTATTGGCGTGGCGCTTTATGATACCGACGCACAGTTCAAGCGCGACCTGATTGAGTTTGCCGATGCCGCTCTTTACGCCGCCAAGCATGCAGGCCGCAATCGCGTGATGTGTTATTCCGAACTGAGCAAGCAAGGACGCGAAGTTTCATAATGAGTTCAAGTTTTCCTGCAGCGCAGCAGCGCGGACAATCCGACGGCACTGGCGCCCAGCCCTGCATCGGCCGGACCAAAGTCTGGCGTGTAATCCATGCCTGCGAACACGCTCGCGACGTTCTGCCCGTAGTTGAAGGACAAGTTGCAATCGGCATGCGACCCTTTATTGTTACGCCGCAAGGCGCGGGCACTGCCGAGATGTATCTTTCCGGCGGCAACCAGGAGCAGCAGCGCTCGCTCTCGCTTCTGCGCTCCTGGCAGGACGTCCGCAACTGGCGCAAGTCTCTGCTCGACTGCACGCCTGAAATTACTTCTGATCTTGTGCACGCGCATTGCTTTACGGCGGGCATGGCCGCCGTGCGAAGCTGCAGTTGCGTGGTTTATGACCTGGGCGCATGCATTGAAGAGATGGCCATCTCCGCAGGTTTGTGCGAGTCCGGCAGCTGGATGGGACGGTCCTTCCGCGTGGCCGAGCAGTTCATCCTCTCTCGCGCCGCGGCCGTAATCGTGCATTCGCGGGGACTCAAAGAAGCAGCGCTGGAACGTGGCGCGCCGCCCGAGGCAGTGTTTCTTATTCCTGAACCCATCAGCGAAGAGAACGAGCCTCCAGCGCTTTCCCAGGACATCGACTTTCTTACTCGACGCTTCGGCTTCGCGCCTGACTCAGTCTCGTTCTTCGTTCCGCAATTTGTCCGCGAAGCACAAGAGCAGCTTTCGCCCACGGCAGTTTCCGTGCTGGAAGGCTTTGCTCTGGCCTGCAATGAGCTGCCGCAGTTCAACCTGCTGCTGGAAGCTCCGGAAAGCGCACGCAAAGCGATCAATGAACATGCATCGCGCCTGGGGATTTCGCAGCATATAGCGCTGGTCCACCAGTTTGACGTGCCTGCAACCATGGAGAGCGCGCACGTAGTGGTGGCCATGGGAGAACTTCCCGCCGATCCGGTCGCCGCCCGCCGGCCCAATGAAACCTGCATCAGAAGCCTTTGGCAGGGCAAAGCTCTTCTCGCCGCCGACGTCTTGCGTAATCGCGACGCCAGCCCTGAAGGCCGCGGTTGCCTCTGGTTTGAAGCCGACAACCCGCGCGATCTCGGCTATCGCATTGCCTTCGTCGGACGCAACCCTGAATTTCGCGCCGCTCTGGGCGCCGCCGGCCGCATGTTCATCTATGAAACGCGCAACCCATCTGCTATTGGCCGGAAATATGATGAAGCCTACCGCTTCGCCGCCAGCCGCAAAAAATCCAGCGGTGTTGGCCCTACCATGGTTCGACTAGAGACGGCAGAAAACTGGGGGTAGCCTGGATCCTTCATCCAGCAGTTTGCGAAACTTTTCCATGCATACTCGATAATTTCGCGCTCCGCCTGATTCCTGCCACAGGTTGAAGCCCGGAATCTGAGATTACAGCGGTTATAATTTGCTGAAGAAGAAACGGGGCTTCTACCAGATGGCCGAGGTTACATTACAATCGGGCGAAGCAACACTCCTGATCGAGGTAGGAAGGGAGCAGCGCAGGGTCTCGATTATTAAATCGCCTTTGACCATCGGCCGCGCCGAAGAGTGCGATATCACCATTGCTGACCCGACGGTATCCCGTCAGCACGCCAAGCTGGTGACTGAAGACAGTGAATACTACATTGTTGACTGCGAAAGCCGTCACGGCACATTTGTA
>Ga0134126_10007582_pt1 | contig 13620 bp, 13 predicted proteins | sample KB31752_FD_96881 | JGI IMG/M metagenome (GOLD analysis project Ga0134126, IMG submission 96881) | Terrestrial soil microbial communities with excess Nitrogen fertilizer from Kellogg Biological Station, Michigan, USA - KB3-175-2 | ecosystem: Environmental > Terrestrial > Soil > Unclassified ...
GACGGTAACCGAAAGTCCGTTGCCCCATAGCCCAGGCGAGGAGGCGCTCAGATTCAGTACCGATTGACCGCTGATGCTGCGCAGCGTGATTTGCGCCGGCTGTGCCCCGTCCGCCAGACGGACGATAAAGCAGTCCGAACCGCCATTGTTGAAGAACTCCTGCACGCTCTGCGCAAGGTTTGCACCGGGGACAGCCGCGCCAAACGCGCGCACATAATCCGAGTAGCTAAAACACTCGATTGGCTTGTTAATGGGGCCCATTGTGGCCTGGCCGAAAAATGCGCCAATGGAAGTTGCGACTCCCGTAATCGTGTGTACGCTACTGGGAGCTTCCACAATGTACACGCCAGGATACGTCAGCGCAGGCGGCATTAGTCCCTCCTCACTTTTGGCTAGTACGCGGCAAGGTACTCGGAACAGTGTATACCAATCGGGGCGAATCTAAGAATGGCATCAGCAACTCAACAGGCACTGAATTTCTGCAGCAAACGGCTTGGGAGATTGTATCGCCTCGCGAGAGAGGAGGAAAATGCTGTCGATTGAAACATCGCTTCGTCTTCCGAGCTTCAGCAGCGCCGCTCTGCCTGACAGCGGAAGTGACTATTTTCGCCGCTTGTCATCCGGTTCCACTCGGATGAACAGCTTTTCCCACCTGTGATGCTCGCCCGAATTAGCGGGCGACTGCCCGCGAACCCTCGCTCAGTAGTTCGATCTCGTACATCGAATTTTCCTCCAGCCATCTCCAGTTCGGTAGCTCGTGGTGCTCGACCCGGCCACTTGATACGCAAAATTTTCCCCACGCCATTGTGAACTCCATAATCGTGTGGTTCGATAATCCGTTCCCGGGCCTTTACCGAAGCCGAATCAGGCCTTTCTTCGATTGCCTTCCACAGCAAAGGATTTACCTGCGGCTGCGAATCCGCCACGACGGGTCCCCCTAATTACAAGCATCCTTTCCGATCATGTCAACAGCGTCCGAAGTTGAGAAAATTAAAGCCAGAAGGCTGAATGAACCAAGCAAGAGAATGCCGCAGCGAACCTGTATCGGGAATCGAGATCTCGCAGAATGGGTCGGGCCTGTTTTCGACAGAGTCCGTACTGAATCTACTGAAATTGATTCTGGCAGGATCTCCATTACCTGAAGTTCTTACGATCATTGCGCGATCGGTTGAATCTCGGGGAGATGGCACACTGTGTACCATCTGGCTTCCAGACGAGAGCGGCACGAAACTCTATTGCGCAGCCGCCCCCAGCCTTCCCGGATTCGGCCCTCAAGTGGGACCGATGTGTATTGGTCCGAAAGGCGCATCCTGCGGTACCGCTGCCTATCGCGGGGAGCCGGTCTATGTCAGCGATATCCTCAATGACCCGATCTGGGATGACTATCGTGATTTGGTATTGCCATATGGGATTCGCGCGGTCTGGTCACAGCCATTATTTGCAGGCAATGGGAAGGTGCTGGGGACGTTCGCCATTCTTTATCGTGAAGTGCGTACGCCCTCTCTTGAGGATCGGCAGTTGATTGAGAATGCTGGCCACATTGCCGGGATCGCCATCGAGCGCCAGCTCAATGAAGAAAAACTCCGTCACGAACGCGACCGACTACATCTGCTTCTGGAAATTACGAACAGCATGACCTCAAAGCTGGACTTTCGTCGTTTGGTAGAGGCGCTCTCGACAAATCTGCTGAGTGTCACGCGTTGTGACTTCTGCGCATTACTCTTGCCGCAGGCTGATCGGAAGCAGTTGCGGGCCACCGTTTTGTACAATCCCGAGGCTCGCGGCTCAATCTGCGATGGCGCCAGCGTGCCCGTTCAAGGATCGGTCTGCGGGAAGGCCTTTCGGACGGGCAAAAGTGAACACATTGATAGCCTCTTCGAGATGCGCCACGACCCGGAAAGCTTCGGGAATGAAGAAGGGCGGCGGTTCTTTGAGCAGATCATGGCCGAAGGTCTGAAGTCCGGCTGCGAACTGCCTCTCATCGGCCGAAGCGGGGTGGTGGGCGTATTGTCGGCGCTAAGCCGGTCGGAACGTGCCTTTTCGAAAGATGACTTTGCGTTTCTCGAACAAGTAACCCGCCAGGTAGCGATTGCCATAGAGAACGCGCTGGATTACGAACGGACAACCGAGGAAAAGAACAGAGAGACAGAGCGAAGAGTCTACCTTGAAGAGGAAATTCGTGCCGAGTTTGGCGCCATTGTCGGCCATGGCCCGGCTTTGAAGGCCGCGCTGAGCCTCGTATCCGTGGTGGCGCCTACGGATTCGAGCGTGCTGATTCAGGGCGAGACCGGAACCGGAAAGGAACTCATTGCGCGCGCCATCCACCATCTCAGCAGCCGCCGGCAACGAGCCTTTGTCAAACTGAACTGCGCGGCAATTCCGCTGGGGCTTCTTGAGAGCGAACTGTTCGGCCATGAAAAAGGAGCCTTCACGGGAGCCATTGCACAGAAAGTCGGACGCTTTGAATTGGCGAACAAAGGAACGCTGTTTCTGGACGAAGTCGGCGACATCCCGCTGGAACTGCAGGCGAAATTGCTTCGCGTTCTACAAGAGCAGGAATTTGAGAGGCTCGGTAGCAACCGGACCCACAAAGTGGATGTCCGGCTGATCGCAGCGACGCACCGCGATTTGTCCGCCATGGTCAAGCAGTCGACGTTTCGCGAAGACTTGTACTACCGGCTGAGGGTCTTTCCGATTCATGTTCCCCCACTGCGGCAGCGCACGGAAGACATTCCGGAACTCGTACGGCACTTTACTGCGCTGTTTTCGCAACGAATGAATAAAAACATCGAGCGTATCCCGACCGAGACGATGGACGCGCTCGTGCGCTACGGCTGGCCTGGAAACATTCGTGAACTGCAGAATTTCATCGAACGAGCGGTGATTCTCTCGCCTGATTCGGTACTCCGTGCGCCTGTTGGCGAGTTAGAACCGTCCCCTGCGCACCGCGAACAGAAACTCGTGCTCAACGGCCTTGCGGAGGTGGAACGAGATCAGATTATCCGTGCGCTGGAATCGAGCAACTGGGTGATCGGTGGCCGAAATGGCGCGGCCGAGCGTTTGCGAATGAAGCGCACCTCTTTGCTTTACCGCATGCAAAAGCTCGGCATCAATCGGGTCACCAACACGCACGACGGTTCGCCGAGACGGCCTTCCTAGGCGCGCTTCCACGGCCGTGGGTAGAGGCACTCGCTGCGACGGGTATTTGACAGCGATCCGTCAGAGTCGGATGCCCGTCGCAAGTTCGTCATAGCCAGCGTCGATATCGTCAATGTGCTGAATGCCTTACCGTTCGGCACGGTAGTTGCCCTCTTTTACAGAGAAGGATGTTCCATGACGACCTATCATTACGGCTCTGTGAGCGGACGAAAGCTCTTTTATCGCGAAGCAGGCAGTAAGAACGCACCGACCATCGTACTTTTGCACGGTTTCCCCAGCTCATCACATATGTTTCGTGAGCTGATTCCAAAAATCTCGGAACGGTTTCACGTGATCGCACCCGACTACATTGGTTTTGGCTACAGCGACGCTCCAGAGGCGACACAGTTCAGATATACGTTCGATAATTTAGCCGAGCATGTTGAAAAGCTCCTTTTCGATGAACTCGACTTGAAAAACTTCAACATCTACGTGCAGGACTATGGCGCTCCTGTCGGGTATCGCATTGCCTCACGTCACCCGGACGCCATTGAAGGAATCGTTGTACAGAACGGCAATGCCTATGCGGAGGGTATCGGTGAAGGTTTCAATGCCATGAAACCGTTCTGGAAGGAACGAACAGCAGCAACAGAGGCGTCCGTTCGAGCCTTACTTACAAGAGAAACGACAATTTTTCAATACACGCATGGAGTAAAAGAACCGGACCTGATCAGTCCTGATGCGTACACGGTCGATCAGTTCTTTCTCGACAGGCCCGGCAATGACATGATTCAACTTGACCTGTTTCACGATTACCAATCGAATGTCGCGCTATATGAGAGATGGCACGAGTACTTTCGTGCGAAACAGCCGCGAATGCTGATCGTTTGGGGAATCAATGATCCCTTCTTCACAGTGGAAGGGGCGCAGGCCTACCAGAGGGACATTCCCGATGCCGAATTGCACTTGATCGATACCGGGCATTTTGCCCTGGAGGATTCGTCCGACTTCATCGCGGAACGGATGAAGCAATTTCTTGGCAAATCTCAGATGCCGTCGCAAGCACCAGCGCGTGCATAAGGAATCAACCCGACGACATCTTTCGATAACGTGACGGTAGTCGTTGCGCATGGGGCCTGGGCAGATGGATCGAGCTGGAGTGAGGTGATTGCCCGCACCCGGCTCTTGTCAAAGGGCTTATTCTGTTCTCTTCTGCGCCCACATCTACCATTCGTAGCTCAAACCGTGTTCAGGACGAAATTTTTCAATGAGGGAGTAAAAACGTGGCTGTTCTGATTAAAACGCTAGTCAGGATGGGCCTTTTTAAGGAGGACGTCGATTATCATTTCCTCCGGGCGTCGATGGTGATCATCTATTTCTTTTTCGGCTATCAGAAGTGGTTCGATTACGAAGCGAAGGGCCTTATCCCGTTCTTTACGCATGGCCCTCTCATCTTTTGGATGTACCCTGTCTTCGGCGTGAAAGGAGCCACGTATTTTTTAGGCGTTTCGGAATGGCTGTTTGGAGCGTTGTTGTTTGCCGGGTTCTGGAACAAGAAGCTCGGCGTACTCGGTGCGTTGGGGTCAGTTTTCACGTTCTTATGTACGATCACAATCATTCCGTCATGCCGGATGGCTGGGCGGCGTCGGCAGGCGGATTTCCCGCCATGGTCGGGAACGTTGCGTTTCTGATGAAGGATGTGGTTCTGCTCGCTGTATCGTTTTACCTGCTGAAGCAGGACACCTTCAGACTTACCTCTGCTGGGTCGATCGATGGCTTTGAAAATATTGACCACCGTGCACACCAGCGGTTTCAAGCCGACGGTTACTAAACAAATTAGGGGAAACTTGCGTATCGCCTAAGCAGCGTATTGGCACATGACGAATGATTCTTTCCAATCCAGAAAATCCTCGTAAACAAAACGATAGACCGTCAATTCTTGTGTTTGACGTCAACGAGACCCTTCTGGATATCGACGCTATGGCGCCGCTCTTTGCGCACGTGTTCGGCGATGCCCGGGTCCTTCGCGAATGGTTCGGTCAATTGGTCCTTTACTCCGGGGTCGTGACGCTTTCCGGCCTGTACCAAGACTTTTTTGCCTTAGGGCAGGGCGTCTTGGGGATGCTTGCCGAGATCCACAACGTGGATATTCATTCAAGCGACATGGATGAGCTGAAAACGCGCATGCTGAATATGCCCGCGCACCCGGATGTCTCACCGGGTTTATCTCTTTTGAAGGACGCAGGATTCCGGCTCGTCACGCTAACGAATTCGCCCACTCACCCGCAGGGTAGTCCGTTGGAGCGTGCAGGTATTGCACGCTTCTTTGAACGTCAGTTCAGTGTCGATTCCGTTCAGCAGTTCAAACCCGCGCCGAAGGTGTATCAGATGGTCGCATCTATGTTGGACGCTCCTGTAAGTTCGCTGTGCATGGTCGCATCGCATGTGTGGGACACAATTGGCGCGCAGAGTGCAGGTTACTCGGCGGCGCTCCTGGCGCGATCGGGAAATGCACCCCTTACCGTAGACGGGTTGCCTCAACCGGATTGCATTGCGCCTGACTTAGTCCAACTTGCAAAACAATTGATTACGTTTGAACGCACAGCCCGTCTGGGGGGCGTTGTGCGCAGTCCATCTAAGAGATGGGGCCGAACCCCGATAGCATAGGAGAAGAAATGGGACTGTCCTGGCAACAAGGTCCGCTCTCACCGGGCGCAATCGGGCGATTCCTCGTGCCTGAGCCGCTGCCCGACAGATTGTTATATGCCGAGCCACTACGCCGGCGGATGCGGGTGCGCTTCGGCGGCCAGTGGATCGCCGATAGCGAACATGTGCTTCTGCTGTTCGAACCCGGCCATTATCCGATGGCCTACTTTCCAGAGAGCGATATCGCTCCAAGCACTCTGGAACGCATCGAGCACACCACCTGGCATCGTGATCTTGGCCTCACATCCTGGTACATCGTACGGGCAGCCGACAAAACTGCACCGCGAGGCGGATGGCAGCACATCGAGCTCCCAAAGTACGCAAGCGAACTCGCAGGGCGCGTCGCGTTCGCGTGGCCCGCCATGGACGCTTTCTACGAAGAGGACGAGCGGATTGTGGGTCATGCCGCCGATAGTTATCACCGCATCGATATCCGCCAGTCTTCGCGTCGGCTCGTTGTGGGTCATCGTGATCGCACCATCGCCGATACGAAGCGGCCGCTGGTCCTGTACGAATCGGGTTTCGCGCCGCGCTGGTATGTTGCACGCGCGGACATTGATGACTCGGCGCTGACGCCAGTTCAGCATCAGACCTTTTGTCCCTATAAAGGGTTGTGCAGCTACTACGACATCGGCGATACGCATCTGGCGGCATGGTCATACCCTGAAGCCTATTCTCAGGTCGACCGTATCTCGAACTGGGTGTCGTTTGAGCCCGATGTCGTTTCGGTACAGATCGACGGAAATACGATCCATCTTGAGCCAGGCCAGACTGTGATTCCGCACGGCCCCGATCGGGACCTCGACGTGGAGGAAGTTACGGTCAAGCAGCCGTAGAGGAGCACCATGGCTCGACTTTTATCCGTAAACGTCGGACTTCCTCGGGACATCGAATGGAAAGGGCGCACTGTGCACACCGCGATCTGGAAGGATCCCGTGCGCGGCCGGTGCCGACTCAGACGGTTGAATCTCGACGGAGATGGTCAAGGCGATCTCGCAGGGCACGGCGGTGAGCAGCGCGCCGTCTTCGTGTACCAGATCGAGTCGTATCGTCATTGGCAGGAGCAGCTCAAGAGAACGGACTTCGTCCACGGACAGTTCGGCGAGAACTTCACCATCGAAGGATTGGCGGATGATGCCGTGTGCATTGGAGACCGTTATCAGATCGGCAGCGCGGTGTTCGAGATCACGCAACCTCGCGTCACCTGCTATCGAGTTGGTATCCGGATGGACGAGCCCCGAATGCCGGCATTGCTGACATCGAGCGGACGACCGGGTTTCTACCTCCGGGTCTTGCAGGAAGGCGAGGTGGAAGCCGGCGACGAAATCAAGAAAGTCGGAGAGGCGAAGGAGCGCATGACAGTCGCTGAGATCAACGCGCTTCTCTATTCATCCGAACATCCCCGTGACCAACTGCAGCGTGCATTGCAGATCGAGGCGCTTTCGCCTGGATGGCGCTCGTCCTTTCAGGCATTGCTGCAGAGTCAAACGACTGCCGGACGGAGCGGGAATGCGGGGCTCGCCCCACCTGCAGCTTGGCATCCGGCTACTCCAGGCTTTCGGCCGCTCAGAGTCACAGCGGTCGAACACGAGTCTGCCGACGTCCTCTCGCTGATGATGCAGAGTGCGGACGGGCAGCCGCTACCAGCGGCTCTGCCCGGCCAGTATGTGGTATTGCGCCTCCAAACAACGCTCGGCCGCCCGCCAGTTTTTCGCAGCTTTTCGCTGTCAGGGCCTCCTTTGACGGATTACTATCGAATCAGCGTCAAGGTTGAGCCGAATGGGGCAGCCGGGACGTGGCTGCGGGACCACGTTCACGTGGGTGACGCCCTCGACGTCAGCTCGCCGCGCGGAAGTTTCGTTCTGCGAACGAGCGAGCGGCCGTTGCTGCTGCTCAGCGCCGGGATCGGGGCAACACCTGTTCTGGCAATGTTGCATGCATTGGCGGCGGCGCGTTCGAAACGGCAGGTCTTGTGGGTGTATGCAGCGCGCGATCGGGGGCATCATCCGTTCGCGGCCGAAGTCCGCCGCCTCATGCTCGCATTCCCGCGTGCTCGCAGTTACGTTTGTTACAGCAGGCCGGGCGCGCGCGACAAAATAGCTGAGGATTTTGACTCTGCCGGTCATCTATCGCGATCAGTGCTCGATGAGATCGGCATCCCGCGAGAGGCCGACGTGTATCTTTGCGGGCCGACTCGTTTTATGGCGGAGATGAAAGAAGCGCTCGCCACGTCGGGCGTGTCCCCGGAACAGATTCACGTCGAACTCTTTAGCGGCAGTGAGCCGATGACTCCTGGCGTTGTCGGCTCAGTGAGACGAGATCCACATTTGCCGATAGACGATGCCAAGACGGGTCCGCTAGTGTCATTCGCACGCAGTGGCATTGCGGCACACTGGAACGCGTCGAAGTACCAGAGCATTTTGGAACTCGCCGAAGCGTGCGATGTCCCGGCCCGTTGGTCGTGCCGAACCGGTGTTTGTCACAACTGTGAGAGCGGCTTGGTTTCGGGGGCGGTCGTCTACGGACCGGAGCCGCTCGATATGCCTGCCGAAGGGAACGTACTCATTTGTTGCTCACAACCCCTACGGGACGTGGTCATCGATCTATGACGAACAATAACGCAAGGAAAATTTGTGGAACGATTTGAAATTGCTCGTTGGGCTGTCCTTCCTATGCGCATCCTCGTCGGGTGTGGCTTTGTCGAACACGGCTTCGCAAAGCTATCGAGAGGTCCAGATGGATTTGCCGGCACTTTGCAGCAACTTGGCGTGCCGCTGCCACACATAGCGGCATGGCTGACTATCGGCACAGAGCTAGTCGGAGGATTGGCTCTACTGGTCGGAGCTTTTGTGCTCTGGGCGAGCATTCCCACCGCTTTCGTTTTGCTCGTGGCCATGGTGAAGGTTCATTTGCCATACGGATTCAGCTCCGTGAAGCTGCTGAGTGTTTCCGCTTCCGGCGCCCGGTTCGGTCCCGTCGGCTATGAACTCGATCTGTTGTACTTTGCGGCACTCCTGATACTCGCGTTTCAAGGGCCGGGGCCGCTTTCGATTGACGAAATGTGGCGCCGAAGATTGCGGGGTAAAGGCACAACTCCGGCCCGCCTTGCAGATCGAACAGTCTTGCGGCCGCGAACAATCCGCCTGTTCGAGATTGATTTGTGACAGCGGCCCGTCGTTTTTACAGCCACTTGCCAGGAGCGGCTTCCGGCCGCAAATGGAGGATCAGAGCGCAACATATCAGCCCGAAGGCAATGCGTGGCGCAGCAAAGGCAACTAGCGTAGCCGCCGCAAAGCTCGCAAGGACAACGATTGATCGGCGTCTCGCCATGCGCCGGGTATGCGCGGACACTTGCGTCGAGTCTGTACGCGTCAATATCTGGCGCTCGAAGATGTTGTAAGCGATATCAATGCAGACGAACAGTCCTGCGTAAAACATCATGGGAGACGATGCGAGCCGGGTCCGCGCAATCCACGAGGTCGCAAACGGCAGCAGTGACACGAGGAAGAGGTGTATGAAGTTGATCCATATCAATCCCAAGCCGGGAGCGCCTACGAACCGCATGAGGTAGTGATGGTTGATCCAAATTATGGCGATGAAGAGATAACTTACTACGTAGCTGATGACTGTGGGCCACAGAGGCCAGAGATTGTAGAATGCGGCCTGCTCCGGCGCTTTGAGTTCCAATACCATGATGGTGACAATCACGGCAAACACCGCATCCGAATATGCAGCCAGCCGATCTGCGGTTTCCTTATTTTCAGGCATAGCGCTCATTGAAATCGGCAAGAACATCGATCGCCTCAAGCAGGGCACGCCAGGGCGGATACTCGCCAGTCGTCTGTACTGCAATCGAAAATGTCAAACAAATTCCGACCCGTAGAAACCAAGAGGAGGCATTCATCGTACCAGAGGAGAACAAGCATGGAAGCGCCAACGTTTTCAGTTGAAGTGATTATATTGCCGTGAGCGATGTGGAACGAGCGCTGCGATTTTATGTCGATCAGGTCGGCTTCACGCTCGATGTCGATTATGCGTCGGACGACAGTTTCCGTGTCGTACAGCTCACCCCACCGGGCTCGAGTTGCTCGATCCAGATCGGTAACGGATTAACCGACGCGCCCGCCGGTTCAGTTCGCAACATCTATCTCGTCGTTACGGATCTCGGGGCCGCGCGGAGCCGCCTTCTTGAACGCGGCGTCGAAGTCAGTGAGATCCGGCATAAGATGCCGATTGGAGCCTGGGACGGAAGTTTCGCACCCGGGCTCGACCCCACACGCGGGGACTACGCCAGCTTTGCTGACTTCTGCGATCCGGATGGCAATACGTGGGTGCTACAGGAGCGGGGTTATCGCAAGGTTTGAGTCATACGCCATGTGGCTGAAAAATCGACGTTATAACCGCGTCGATCAGGCGCAATAATGCGGAACCCGCGAGACGCAAGGGGCTGGATCTGGTTGCGCCAGCTATACCAGAATTTGGGGAATCCGTGCAGAAGAAAGACCAGCGGCCCATTTAGAGGTCCTGCTTCTGCGACATGGAGATGAATTCCCTTGGTGGCGATGCGCGAAAGGCGTACGGTATCGGTGAGTTTGGACATATCAGTGAACAGGGCCGCCAGCAGCCAACTTTGCCCGCCGGAAGAACGGAATCACAACTCCACTCAGCAACAACGCCAAGCCAATCAGATAAAAGCAGTCATTGAATGCCATCACGAACGCTTCCCGCCTTACGATTCGATCAAGCACCTGGATCGACTGCCAGCCGGCCGTCCATGCGTCGGCGCCGCTGGCCGAAAAGCTGCTTGTTGCGTGGATGAGGCGCTCCTGAGTTCGGAAATCAAACAGCGAAACCGATTCACCGATTCTCGCAGAATGGAAATGCTCGCGATTGGTCAGGATCGTAGCAAGCGCGGCAATTGCGATCGAGCCTCCGATATTGCGCATCATGTTGAAGAGCGCCGACGCCGAACCGCTTTCCTTTCCGGCTGCGATGCCCGCGGTAGCTACGGCCGAGAGCGGAATGATGATAAACGGCTGACCGATTGCGCGCACCACCTGGGGCCAGCGAAACTGATCGTAGCCGTTCAGCGCCGACATGTGCGTCATCATCAGGCAACTGGCGCCAAACATCACAACGCCAAAGCCGATTAACATGCGCGAATCGATGTGCTTCATCAGCCGCGGCGCCAGCGGAATGATGAACAACTGCGGCAGACCCATCCACATGACAGTTTTACCGATCTGATACGCATCGTAGCCTTGGATCTGTCCAAGATAGACGGGCAGGATGTACGTACAGCCGTAGAGTCCCATTCCAAGCACAATATTCACCACGCTCCCAAGGCCGAAGTTGCGGCGGCCGAAAAGGCGCAGGTTAACAAGCGGATCTCTACGCACAAATTCGATGACAAGAAAAGCCAGTAAGAATACAATCGCGACAATCGTGAGCCGGACAATGAACGGAGATCCGAACCAATCTTTTCGGTTGCCTTCTTCGAGCACAATTTGCATGGCTCCCAAGCCGATGGCGATGGTGATGACGCCCCACCAATCCCCGCCAGCCAGCTCATTGATACAAAGCGGCTCCTGGTCGAGCGCGAACCAGATGGCCGTGATCAGCAACATGCCGGGAACGATGTTGATGTAGAAAATCGATGGCCAGCCATAGTTATCCGTCAGCCAGCCTCCGATCAGAGGGCCGACGGAGGGAGCAAAGGTGGCGGTAAGCCCAAAGAGCGCGAGTCCCACGGGTTGTTTCGATTTGGGCAGGTGATTCAGGATTACGGTGAACGCCATCGGAATGAGCACGCCTCCGGTGAATCCCTGAAGAGCGCGCCAGACGATCATCATGGTCAGTGTTCTGGACAGACCAGAGAGCACGGAGAAGCAGATGAACGAAGCCGAATTCGCCACCAGGTAATAGCGCGTCGAGAACACGCGAGAAAGCCATCCGGTGAGCGGAATGACTATGATCTCGGCAACGAGATAGGCCGTCGAAACCCAGGAGATTTCGTCGACACTAGCGCTGAGCGTTCCCTGAATATCTTTGAGTGAGGCGTTCGTGATCTGGATATCGAGCACAGCCATGAACGCTCCAAGCAGCACGCCCATGACTGCGATCCAGGTACGAGCCGGGACTTGTTCATTCGCGGCTTGCATAACTATTCCTCACCGAACTGCAGTCACCGCGACAAGGGACATTCCAGGCACGATGAAACTCTCGTATCCGCGGATGCTATCGCGGTCGAAGCGAATCTTTACCGGCACGCGCTGGACAATCTTGGTGAAGTTTCCGGTTGCATTGTCCGGCGGCAGCAAGGCGAACTGAGCGCCCGTTCCTGGCGACATGCTGTCAACGTGGCCACGAAACGTGCGCTCGGGAAAGGAGTCGATGGTGATCTCGACCGGCTGGCCCGGTTTCATGTGGGTGAGTTGCGTCTCTTTGTAATTTGCGACCACCCAGAGATCGTCTTCCACAATGGCGAGCAGCGGCTGGCCAGGCTGGAGCCGCTGGCCCGCTTCCACGCCCTTTCTACCTACACGACCCGCCACAGGACTGCGGATCTCGGTGTAGGAAAGCTGCAGTTTTGCATCTTCCAAAGCGGATTCGGCCTGCGCGATGGCAGCAAGAGCGGCTTCATGCTGCCGCCTGTGAACATTGGTCTCGGTACCGGCGGCACGTGCCCAAAGGGTCTTTCCTTGCGCTTCCACCAACTGTGCTTGACCGCGGCGGACGGATTCGCGAGCCTGCACCGCACGTGCCTCAGCCTGGCGAACGGATTCGGTGGCAGCATTCCTGGCTGCAATCGCGGCATCGAGCGCCGCACGCGCGTGGTCGAACTGCTGGCGCGAGACCTGATCTTTCGCCACCAGGTCCGCATAGCGTTGATAATCGAGCTCGGCACGACGCCGGTTCGCCTCGGCTTCTGCAAGCGCTGCCTGAGCGCGCGATATACCGGCCGATGCTTCGGCTACAGAAGCTTTTGCCGCAGCGATCTCCGCCTGAGCAGAACGGATGCCGCCATTCGCTTCCGTCGTCTTCGCGGCAGCACTCTGACTCGAGAATTCGACTGCCGTGCCGGCGCTGGCTGCCTGCCTGCGGGCGACATCAAGCGCGGCCTGTGCCTGCGCAAGCCGTACCTGGTAGTCGCGCGGGTCGAGCCGAACGAGTACCTGACCACGCTCAACGTGCTCGTTATCGTCCACGAGCACGGCTTCGACTGTGCCGGCGACGCGAGCGCTGACCGGATGAACATGTCCGGCAACATATGCGTCATCGGTCTCCTCGTGCGCCTGTGCCCACAACCAGTATCGGATCGCCCACGCGCTTGCTCCAGCAAATGCGAGGAACGCAGCTGCTGCGAGGATCTTTTTTCGAATCGAAGGTCCTTTTCGAAATACTGGCGCTTTCTCGTCCGCTTTCTGTCTCGTCTGCGCTTCCGGATCTAAAACGGTTGCCATGCTATTTGCTCCTTCCAAAGGTCTCCTCTACCCGGCCGAGGGCGCGGGCCAGCGCAGCGCGAGCCTCGCTGAATCTGTACAAAGCCTCAATCTGGTTGTCATTCGCCCGCACCAGAGAATCCTGCGCGGAAATCACTTCTATGTTGTCTGTCACGCCCGCCGCAAACCGGCCTCTTGCCAGGTCGAGCTCTTCGTGCGCAAGGCGTAACGCATCATTGGCAACCTTCACCTCGTTTTTCGCGGCGTTCCATTCGGCGAGGCTCGTTTTTACCTGCTGCGCGATGCGGTTGCGTGTGTCCGCCTCCTCTTGCGC
>Ga0134126_10007583_pt1 | contig 13619 bp, 4 predicted proteins | sample KB31752_FD_96881 | JGI IMG/M metagenome (GOLD analysis project Ga0134126, IMG submission 96881) | Terrestrial soil microbial communities with excess Nitrogen fertilizer from Kellogg Biological Station, Michigan, USA - KB3-175-2 | ecosystem: Environmental > Terrestrial > Soil > Unclassified ...
GCGGAGCTAAAAGAGCGTCTTAAGCCAATTTGTAAGCGGACTCTTCGACGCCAAGTTTTGGAGTACGTGAAATACACAAATCGACATGCGCTTGTGCAGGAGTTCGTTCCTACGGAAGAGGAGCAGCGGCTCTATGATTTAGTCTCGGAATATCTTCAGAGGCCGACGCTCCATGCCCTGCCAGCGAGTCAGCGCCAGCTCATGACGCTGATCCTCCGTAAGCTCCTCGCGTCCTCAACGTATGCGATTACGGGGACCCTCGATGGCCTAGCCCGGAAGTTAGAGGCCGCTGAGGCAGCCGCGACGGCGGTAGAGACTCCACCCGAGGAACTTTCGAAAGACTGGGAAAACTTTGACGAACTAAATGACGAATGGGAGCCAGAGGAAAGCGATACTCAACAACAAGAGACCAATCGCCTTACACCAGAACAACTAGCTGATCTCCGTCATGAAATGGCCCAGCTTAGGCAATTCCATGCGCTGGCGAAGTCGATCATAAGAAACTCTAAAGGCGAAGTCCTTCTGACCGCACTCCGTCGTGGCTTCAACATCGCGGCAAAAGCCCAACAAGATCAGGGAGCCGCAACTTTGCAGCAAAAAGCGATTATTTTCACCGAGTCCCGCCGAACTCAGGATTATCTCTTCCGATTGCTTTCGGATACTGAATTTGCGGGGAAGGTGATGATCTTCAATGGAACGAACAATGACCCGACTTCGAAGGCCATCTACAAACAATGGCTCACCCAGCACTCGGGGACAGACCGCGTTACAGGTTCCCCTACGGCTGACATGCGCGCCGCGCTTGTGGAACATTTTCGTGACCACGCTTCGATTCTGATTGCCACGGAAGCCGCCGCAGAGGGAATCAATCTCCAGTTTTGTAATTTGGTTGTTAACTACGACTTGCCATGGAATCCGCAACGAATCGAACAGCGAATCGGTCGGTGCCATCGGTATGGGCAGAAGTTTGATGTGGTTGTTGTGAACTTCCTAAATAAAAAGAACGCTGCTGATAAACGCGTCTACGATCTGCTTGCCGAGAAGTTCAAGCTTTTCAGTGGAGTATTCGGTGCCAGCGATGAGGTCCTAGGGGCAATTGAATCAGGTGTGGATTTTGAAAAGCGCATCGCTTCCATCTATCAGAAGTGCAGGTCGCCTGAGCAGATCCAGTTTGAATTTGATCAACTGCAAAGCGAGCTCGAAACGGAGATTGCTACTGGACAACAGGATGCAAGAGAGAAATTGCTCGACAACTTCGATCAAGAAGTCGTCGAGAAAGTCCGCATAGATAGCCGCGACATCTTGGATCGATTCAACGAGCAACTGTGGCAACTCACTCGACAACTTCTCGCCCAGTCTGCTCGCTTCGACGAGCATGGATACAGTTTCACATTGCATGCCAACCCATTCCAAGGCGAGAACATTCATCCCGGACCCTATCGCATGGGAAAAGCGGTCGAGGATGCTAACACGTACCGCGTAGGTCATCCACTTGCCCAACGCGTAATTGATCGCGGGAAATCTCTTATCCTGCCTTTGGCAGAAGTGAAGTTTCGGTACAACGGCAGTGGCAGAAAGATCGCCGTGTTGGAGCCTCTTGTTGGCAAGAAGGGATGGCTCACTTGCACTCAATTTACAGTGGCCGCTCTGGAGACGGAGGATGTGATTGCGTTCTCGGCGCTAACCGATAACGGTGATCTTCTCGACGACGCACAATGCCGACGCCTTTTTGATCTACCGGCTATCTCAGGTTCCGTCTGTGATATTCCGTCAACTCCATTTTCGGTTTTGGGAGCCGTTCAGCTGAAGCGCCGGCAAGCTTTCCTCGACGAGACAACCAATCGCAATGGCCGCTGGTTTGAAACTGAGATCGAAAAGCTTGACCGATGGGCTGAAGACCGGCGCACTTCCTTGAAAGCCGAGCTGGACGAATTGGACGATGCATTCAAAGAGGCGAAGAAGGCCGCTCGTCTCGCGCCGACATTACCTGAGAAACTGGAAAGGCAACGCGCTGCAAGAACACTCGAAACGAAGCGCGAGGAAGCTTGGCGCGCTTACGATGAGGCCAGTCGCGACATCGACCGACAGAAGGACTCTTTACTCGACGAAGTCAGCCATCGGCTTGAACAACAGATAAACGAAGAGCCATTATTTACATTGCGCTGGCATGTGATTTGAGTGGCGGGGGAGCACATCGCACATGAAGGCTACTGAAGCCAAGTTGCTTGAGTTTCTGAAGAAGTCGCCACAGTTCGTAATCCCGATCTATCAGCGCACGTACAGTTGGACAGAACGGGAATGCCTTCAGTTGTGGAATGACATCCTGCGGACTGGCAACAACGAGAAGATCTCTGCTCATTTTGTTGGCTCTATCGTCTATGTCGAAAAGGGGTTGTACCAAGTTTCGAGCCAATCGCCCCTACTTGTCATAGACGGACAGCAACGATTGACCACCATAACTCTGTTGATCGAAGCGCTCTCGCGGGCGCTTGGCGATGAGGAACCACTCGACGGGTTCTCCTCAAAGAAGCTCCGCAATTATTACCTCCTCAACCCACTGGAAGACGGAGAGAGGCGCTTCAAATTGGTGCTCTCCCAAACTGACAAGACATCTCTGAAAGCCCTTCTCGACCAGCAGCCTAAGCCCCATGACCACTCGCTGCGCGTTGAGGGGAACTTCGCCCTTTTTCAAGATTGGGTGACCGCACTAAAAGGTGATCTGGTTCCGCTTTGCAAAGGGCTGGCCAAGCTCGTAATCGTGGACATTTCGCTAAATCGCGACCAAGACAATCCCCAGCTCATCTTCGAGAGCCTCAACTCGACAGGCCGCGAATTGAGCCAGGCTGATCTAATCCGAAATTTCATTTTGATGGGGCTGGAACCCCAATTACAAACCAAGCTCTACGAACAATTCTGGCGACCGATGGAGATTGAGTTCGGACAAGAGGGCTACGCAATCCATTTCGATAGTTTCATGCGCCACTACTTGACGGTCAAAACCGGCGAAATTCCTAACGTGCGCGAGGTGTATGAAGCATTCAAACAATACGCCCGCTCGCCGAAGGTAACGGGCGTGGAAGCTCTTGTAGCAGACATTCGCACATTTGCCGGTTACTACTGTGCGATGGCTCTTGGCTCTGAGCAGGACTCAGAACTCAAGACCGCGTTCCACGACATCCGCGAACTCAAGGTTGATGTTGCGTTTCCATTTCTCTTGGAGCTTTATCACGATTATGTAACCCAGGTGTTGACCAAGAGCGAGCTATTACACGCGGCAAGACTCGTAGAGAGTTACGTATTCCGTCGTGCAGTTTGTGGCATCCCCACAAACTCAATGAACAAGACCTTCGCAACCTTTTCGCGTTCGCTGAAAAAGGATCGATATCTAGAGAGCATTCAGGCCACTTTTCTCTTGTTGCCATCCTACCGACGATTTCCAGCGGACGACGAATTCAGGCGTGATCTCCAGCTTAAGGATCTCTACAATTTCCGCAGCCGCAGCTACTGGCTTCGACGACTCGAAAATCATGATCGGAAAGAACGAGTGTCCGTTGACGAATACACCATCGAACACATCATGCCGCAGAATGAAAACCTTCCCGCTCAGTGGCAGACGGAACTCGGACCTGCCTGGAAACGCGTCTGGCAAACTTACTTGCACACCCTGGGCAATTTGACGCTGACCGGCTACAACTCCGAGTACAGTGACCGGCGTTTTACTGAAAAGCGTGACATGAAGGGCGGCTTCGCAGAGAGTCCACTTCGATTAAATCAGGGTCTCGGTAAACTCGAACACTGGACCGAAGAGGATATCCGCCAGCGCAGTGAACGGCTGGCGGCTCAAGCAACGAGTGTCTGGCCAGTTCCATTAGTGGAAGCGACGATCCTGGATGCGTATAAGCCAGCGGGGGTTGCGGCAGGTTATGCTATCAGCGACCATCCTCATCTGGCCAAGGGCCCGATGCACGAACTGTTCATGGAATTCCGCAAACAGGTTTTGGCGCTCGACCCATGCGTGACGGAAGAATACTTGAAGCTTTATGTGGCCTACAAAGCGGAGACCAATTTCGTCGATGTTGTTCCGCAGGCAAAGCGCCTTCGCCTGTCGCTCAATCTGGAGTTTGCAGAAATTACCGACCCTAAAGGGATATGTAGGGATGTTACCGGCCTCGGTCGATGGGGGAACGGCGATGTGGAAGTTGCTCTCAGTTCCGTCGAAGAATTGCCCTACGTCATCGGGCTGGTCCGACAATCATTTGAACGTCAAATGGGCAATGGCAACGAAAATCCGTAGCCAGTTTGCGTGAAGGAGTGTGAATGACAGAATTGCCCCAGAAGTTGGATCTTCGCTCGCACGATATTGCTGAGGATAAGCGGCAGGAGCTGTTGCGCCTGTTTCCAGAAATTCGTACCGAGAGCGACAAGCTCGATTTTGACCGCCTAAAGCTAATGCTTGGCGAAAGCGTCGATGCTGGCAAGGAACGGTACGGCATGAATTGGCCCGGCAAGGCCGATTGCTTCAAGACCATTCAATCACCGAGCCTCGGGACCCTGCGCCCCTCTCCGTCAGAGAGTATCAAGTTTGATTCCACCGAGAACCTGATAGTCGAGGGAGATAACCTCGAAGTGCTGAAGCTATTGCAGAAGTCCTACCTGGGCAAGATTAAGATGATCTATATCGATCCGCCCTACAACACAGGCAACGACTTTATCTATCCAGATAATTACAGCGAGAGCCTTCAGACCTACTTGGAGTACACAGGGCAAGCTGGTGTGGAAGGCAAGAAATTCAGTACAAACACGGAGGCAGACGGACGCTTCCACAGCAAATGGATCAATATGATGTATCCGCGTCTCTACGTTTCACGCAATCTCTTGCGTGACGACGGCGTGATTTTCATCAGTATTGACGATAAGGAAGTTCACAATCTTCGACGTATTTGCGATGAAGTGTTTGGAGAAGAAAATCGCATCGGAATAATCTGTTGGAAAAACGTCACTGACAATAACCCGACGTTAATAACGCCCGACAATGAGTTCATCGTGTGCTATGCGCGATCCAAAGAGTCTCAGCCGAAGTCATGGTCAAGCCAATTCTCGGCCGCAAAGGATCTTCTCCAAAAAGAGTATGCACGCTTAAAGCAAGAGGGGTTGACCATAGAAGATATTCAAACCCAGATTCGCGAGTTCATTTCGGACAACGAAGACAGCATGGGGTTTCTGAGTCGTTACAAATTCGTGGATGGCTCGGGCATCTACACAGGCTCAGAGAGCGTTCATAACCCGCGTCCTGGTGGTTACGACTTTGAAGTTCTTCATCCCGTGACAGGCAAGCAAATGCGAAAGCCCGCGAACGGATATCGCTTTCCAGAAGAAACCTTTCGCCAAATGGAATCAGCACACATAATTCTGTATGGTGAAGACGAGAATCGTATCGTAAAGATCAAGAAATACCTTGCTGACTATGAAGATTCGTTGCGCAGTGTCATCGCACTTGATGGTCGACTAGGTTCATATGAGTTAAAGAGACTTTTCCCGGAGACCGGCTCCGTCTTCACGAATCCCAAGCCCACAGAACTTTTGGAATCCTTGATTTCATTCTCGACCGGGCCGGATTCGTTGGTATTGGATTTTTTTGCTGGCAGCGGAAGCACGGGCGATGCCGTGCTCCGACTCAACAAGAAAGATAAGGGCAACCGCCATTTTATACTTGTACAGCTACCTGAGCCATGCGACGAGAAAAGCGACGCTTTCAAGCTAGGATTAAAGACTATCGCCGACATCACGAAGGAGCGGGTCCGTCGTGTGCTCAAGAAGATCGAAGCTAATGAAAATGGAAATGAACCGCAATTGTTTGCCAAGAATGCAGCCCAAAGTGATCGCGGCTTTCGGGTCCTCACACTCGCCGAATCTAACTTCAAGCCCTGGAACGCAGGGGTGCCGCATGACGCGCCAGCGCTGGAACATCAGCTTGAACTCCACGTCAGTCATATCCGGGAAGGGCGAACAGACCAGGACATCCTTTACGAGGTTCTCCTTAAGAGTGGCTATCCACTCACCACGCCAGTTGCAACCGTAACACTAGCAGATAAGCCTGTCCATAGCGTCGCGGGCGGCCAACTTCTTATCTGTTTGGAGCGCAAGCTGACGCTCGAACTGATTAGAGCTATGGCGGAACGCAAGCCGGAACGCGTGGTGTGTCTAGACGAGGGATTCGCAGGTAACGATCAGCTCAAAACGAATGCCGCGCACATCTTCGAGCCGACAGACCGGCGCGAAGCGAAGAGTGAGGCAAGACGTTTCAGAACTGTATGAGGCGGAACCAATTGAAGCTTCAATTTGACGCAGACCAGCAGTTCCAGATCAACGCTGTGGCAGCCGTCGCTGACCTTTTTGAAGGCCAGCCACAAGGCGCGCCCGAATATGCCGTCATAAACGTAAGTGGCATGGGCGGACTGTTTGCGGGTCAGGAACAAACAGAACTCGGTGTAGGTAATCGTCTGCTCCTCTCTGAAGATTCGCTCCTCGCGAATACCCGTACCGTTCAAGGTCGCAATGAAATTGAGGTGGCCCAGCCACATACTCCGCTTGAAGGATGGGAGCTTTTTGACGGCCCGGCTAACGTCTCGCGTGAGTGCCCGCACTTTTCGGTAGAAATGGAAACTGGTACGGGAAAAACCTACGTTTATCTGAGAACAATCTTCGAGTTGGCTCTTCGCTACGGTTTTCAGAAATTCATTATCGTCGTGCCAAGCGTTGCTATCCGAGAAGGTGTCCTGAAGAACATCGAAATTACCGCAGAACACTTCCGCGCCCTATACAACAATCTCCCGTTCGAACATTTTGTTTATGACGCGAAGAAGGTCAACCGGCTGCGCCAGTTTGCCACCAGCAACACCCTCCAGATTCTTGTGATCAATATCGATGCGTTTCGAAAGAATTTCACCGGAACGGAGGAGCAGCAGAAGAGCAACGTCATCTACAAGGAGAGTGACAAGCTCTCAGGACGCCAGCCTATTGAGTTCGTGCAGGCAGCGCGGCCCATCGTGATAATTGACGAACCGCAGAGTGTGGATAGAACGGACAAGGCGCAAGAGGCCATCAAAGCGCTCAATCCTCTATGCACGCTGCGATATTCGGCTACACACGTGAATCCCTACAACCTGGTCTACCGACTAGATCCGATTCGCGCCTTCGAGTTGAAACTCGTCAAGCAGATTGTCGTGGGAAGCGCCAAGGCTGAGGGAGCGGCGAATGACGCCTTTGTTCGCGTAGAGAAGGTTGATTACAAGAACGGAATCAAGGCCAAGCTCCGAATCCAAGTTCAAACACCACAGGGTCCGAAGGAGAAGTCGATCACAGTGGAGCAAGGCGCTGATCTTTTTGTACTGTCGGAGGAGCGCGCAAACTATAGGGCCGGTTTCGAAGTGACGGAAATTAATGCGGAGCCAGGCCGTGAACACATTCGGTTCAGCAATGGGCGCACTCTGCGGCTGGGAGAGGAAATCGGGGGGCTGCGGGAGGATGTGTGGCGTTCCCAAATCAAGGAAACAATCAAAAAACACTTGGATAAAGAATTGCAGGTTCGCGAGTCAGCGGGCGAAAGAGGCATAAAGGTTCTGTCCCTCTTTTTCATTGATCGCGTGGCGAACTACCGTGATTACGACGGCGAGGGCAAGCCAGTAAAAGGTAAATTCGCTGAGGTCTTTGAGGCTGAGTTAGCGAATTGGGCGAAGGATCAACGATTCAAGGATATTCCTTGGCTCAAGGAACCCGTAGAGAAGCTGCACAACGGATATTTCGCCCAAGACCGAAAGGGCATCCTGAAGGACACGAGCGGCGATACGCAGGCCGACGACGATGTCTACAACCTAATCATGAAGGAAAAGGAACGCTTGCTCTCATCGGAGGAGCCTCTGCGTTTTATTTTCAGCCACTCGGCATTGCGCGAGGGCTGGGACAATCCAAACGTTTTTCAGATTTGCACGCTGAATGAGACGAAAAGTGCGATGAAGAAGCGCCAGGAGATTGGCCGGGGCCTGCGTTTGCCTGTGGACCAAAACGGTTTGCGCGTCTTCGATGACTCAATCAACAAACTCTACGTTATGGCAAACGAGAGCTATGAAGACTTTGCAAAGGCGCTACAAAACGAGTACGAAGAGGATTGCGGAGTCATCTTTGGAAAGGTTCCGCTAGCTGCGATTGCAAGGTTGACCCGTGTTGTGGACGGAGAAGAGCGGCCTATTGGACGTGACGCGGCGGAGGTTATTCAGGCCGCGCTCATTGAACAGAAAATGCTCGACGGCGACGGGCGTATTCAGTCAGCCTTTGACCCCAAGCGGCCAGACTTTAAAGTGGAATTGCCGGATGGCCAGAAAGACTTGGCACCCGCCGTTGTTGACCTGTTGGCATCCTTCCAGATCGAACGCCACGTTCGAAGAGCGCGCGATGAAGGAAAAAACAGGCTGAAGAAAGAGGTCACACTCAGCCCTGAGTTCGCGGAGCTGTGGAAACGAATCAAGCCGAAGACTACCTACAGGGTTGAATTTGCGACGGATGTGCTGGTCCAACGGGCAGTCTATGCGCTAAAGCAAATGGAACGGATCGAGAGACCGCGCATTCGGCTGGTGGCTGGCAGATTGGGCGTCGAAAAAGGTGGCGTCACAGCAGAAGCCGTCAGCGTGGCCGAGGAAAAGGTTGTATACGGCGGGCCGGTTCCAGATTTGCTGGCCTATCTTCAGAACGAGACCGAACTTACCCGATCCACTTTGGTTCGCGTATTGAAAGAATCTGGAAAATTGGCCGAATTCTTCAATAATCCGCAACGTTTTATGGATGCAGTGGCCACCATTCTTAAAAATGAACTTCACCGACTTCTCGTAGACGGAATCAAATACGAGAGGATTGCCGGTGAAGGTGCGCTTGCCGAGTGGGAAATGCTACTTTTCAAGGACGAAGAACTAATCAACTACCTTAAGGCGCTTCAGGTAGAAAAATCAGTTTACGAGTATGTGGTCTACGATTCAGAGATAGAGCGTGAATTCGCTAAACGCCTGAACGAGCGCGACGATATCAAGCTCTTCGTGAAACTACCAAACTGGTTTTTGGTCGACACCCCCATCGGCAAGTACAACCCCGACTGGGCCATTCTCAAACAAGATGGCCTTGCCTTGTATCTGGTGCGCGAAACGAAAGGAACGCGAGATTACCTGAAACTTCGCACGAGCGAAGCCGATAAGGTTCGCTGCGGCGAGAAGCACTTCGACGCTATTGGCGTTCCGTTCGATGTTGTCGTTTCAGCTGACGAAGTATGAGTGGCTGGCGCGTCTCGATCATGCTGAGAAAGATAGTGGCCGGTTTCCGATAATGTGACTATTCAGGAGTTTGCGCGTAAGTGTCAATAAGGTGCGCCTATTCGTGGTTGGCAGCTCCAATCTCTATCGAACCGTCTTCCTGTCGTTTGGCCGCTCTGAGGCATACATGTGAAAGAGAAGGATTCGCCTCAATTGCTGTTTGTACCTGCTCAGCGAATTCGTGACTGGCGCTATACCCGACCGTCACGCTGATTACGCAATCTGGAGGAATTGCAAAGAGAAGAACATCGGTTCCCGTGTTATCTTTGCCTACCTTGCACGCCGCACTGTTGAAATTCAGAATGATTCGCCATTCCTTCTCGTAGTCCCACTTCGTTTCCTTTGTGTAGAGATAGTCCTGGGCGGTAGTTGCGAGCAGATATGCTGGGGTGCGGTCGGTGACATACGTAACGCGACGAAGCTGGCGAAGGTCATCATCATCTGTGATTTTCTGCCGAAACCATGAATGAGAGGAATCAAGCTCCACAAGAAAACCACGTCCCTGATTAGCGTACCGCTCCCACATATCCGCATTGGTTGAATCTTCTGAAAGGGAAAGGATTCCAAAATTCTTGTCATTCATTTCGTAGATCGTTTTGAGCGCATGTGGCAGATTGCGTTCGGCGTCAGCCACCATCTTTGAAATATATTGAGGTCCTTGCGACTCTATGAGAGTACTCAATCCGGGATATAGCGCATCAGCCCTGCGCTTTATGGCCTGTTCTACTTCGGCTCGTGTGGCAACTCCGCTAATAGGGGGCTTGAATTCTTCTATGTCATTCATAACGGAGACCTGACTAAAACGAATCAGAAGCTTCCCGATTACATCCGAAGCGCGGTCGCTTGGCAGATACTTGTAGAGACTGGCTGGGGCATTATTCATGGCTGCATATTACCCAAGAAGCCTACGATTACGACCGATAGAAATATACCGCAATCCTCCGCAAGCCTTCGAACCGTTCGAGCAATTCATGCTTGCCCCACATTCGCTTCCCAACTCGTTCTATTTGGACTTTGCAGGCGATTTGTCTCGCTCTCCTCTTTTTACCGCTCCGAGACGAGGCGGCCCAAAACGGCAATAACGGGAAGATCGTCCGGTTCGTGTGTTAGTTTTTTCAGCGGCACGAGTGACAGCCGGATCGCAGGATTCTGGATTGTTCGCGCGGGCATAAAAATGCTTCGGTTTTAATCGCTCCTGTGCACAGGCAATGACCGTAAGGCACGGGTGGGAATCGAACAAAAAAGGATGATGAAGAGACGTAGTTGACGCTGCCTGGTCCACGATGGAACCAGGTCACTAGCAGCAGGCGAACATTCTTCCTTCCGCACCGCGCCAAACACCTCGCGCAGAGCATCGAGCGCGAGAAAGAGTTCCGTTCGCTCTTTTCTTGTCAGGGTCAGCTTTATCCCTGCTTCCAGTGGGAGCTATCTCATCCAACGGCGATGCAAAAATACTATTGACACATCGTTAAAACACCACTATATAAGCGCCACACGATTTCGAAGGTTAGGGGCGATCCGAAGTCGGATCACGAAGTCAGCTGGCATGAGAAGCGGTAAATTCCCGCACTGTATAAGCAGCCTGTCAATTGCGGCTCTCGTAGTTCTAGCTGCATTCACCATCCATGGGACTTCACTCGCCAACCGCGCTCCCGAACGTGGTCCGCGCAAGAACGGCGTTGGCAAGCCCTCGATGGCATCGTCTCGCGCTGCGCGAACGCGGCGTCTGGCACGGGCGTATGGCTTGTTGCCGTTGAGCTTCGAACCTAACGACGGTCAGACGAGCGGCCCTGTAAGGTACATCTCTCACGGCCCCGACTATGCGCTGTTCCTCACGCGGACGGAAGCCATCATTAGAATTGATCAGCAGGCCAAGAGCAGTGAATTCTGGCAGAAGTTGGATGCTAAGACGCAAAAGAAATTCGAGGCCCGGAAAATTGGCCGGCTGCTAACCCGCCTTCATCAACGCCACAACAAGACCGTCGTGCGCATTGGTATTGACGGAGCCAACCCACAAGCTCAGATCGAGGCCCTCGACGAACTCCCCGGAAAGAGCAACTATTTCATCGGCAGTGATCATAGCAAATGGTTGAGCGGCATTCCGAACTATTCCCGCGTGCGATATAGGGGAATTTATCCGGGCGTTGATTTGATCTACTATGGCAACCAGGGACGGCTCGAATTTGACTTTATTGTTTCTCCCGAGGCCGATCCGAGAAGTATTGCGCTCAAATTCGGCGGCAGCAAGTATGTCAGTATTACGAGGAATGGGAGCCTGCAACTGGGCTTACGTCAGAACGCAGTTCTGCTGTACCGCCCATCCATCTACCAGGTTGAACACGGCAGGAAGCGCTCCATCAGTGGAAGATTCATTCTTCGAGCTGACGGACGAGCCGGAATCCAGGTCGGCACGTACAACAGAAACGAACCACTCATTATCGATCCGGTCCTCGCATATTCCACGTATCTCAGCGGCAGTCAAGAAGCCGATTCGCTAGGAATAGCCGTAGATGCAGTCGGCAACGCCTATGTCGCAGGTTCCACGTCCTCAACGGACTTTCCCATCGTTAACGGCTATCAATCGAGCGGTCCAACCAGCTATTTGGCGTACGTCGCCGAGTTTGACCCAAGTGGAAGCCATCTTCTTTATTCCACGTATTTGGGCGGGACCAGCGAGAGCTACGCGGACGGTATCGCCATCGACCCGAGCGCAAACGTTTATGTCACCGGTTATACGTTCGGTACGGACTTTCCGGTGGTCAACGGCTTCCAACAATCAAACAGCAACACGTATGGCGGCAATGCCTTCATCGTTCGGATCGATACAACTCAAACGGGTACGGCGTCACTCGTCTATTCGAGCTATTTGGGCGGAGGAGGAAACCCGAACAATCCAAATCCCTGGTTTGGAGATCTTGCCTGGGGGATAGCAGCAGATTCCTCGGGACGCGCCTATGTCACCGGTACCACGACGTCGGACACATCCATCGCTCCTTTTCCGACAACCGGCAGCGCTTATCAATCTTCGTTGAGCAGTCCCAATGGAAACGCATTTTTGACGGTTGTCGACACGACTCAACCGGGGGCCGCATCGCTCGTATACTCGACGTACCTCGGTGGAGATGGCCCAGGACTAGGCGATTTCGGCGCAGGCGTCGCGGTCGACAACAGCGGCGATGCCTATCTTGTCGGCGAAACGACTTCTGACTCGTCGGGTCCTTTCCCGACGACACCCAACGCTTTTCAATCTACTTTGGATAGCCCTAACGGCAATGCCTTTCTAACTGAGATTGCGACAACCAAGTCCGGTTTGCAATCGCTCGTCTATTCGACATATTTCGGGGGATCAACTACCAATCCGCTTGGAGACTACGGAGCGGCAGTCACCCTCGATTCGACCGGGAAAGTATATGTGGCCGGGGATGCCGAATCGGCCGATTTCCCCGTCACCTCCGGCGCATTCCAGCCTACAAACAGCGCAGAGGGCAAGGCCTTTGTCGCGAAATTCGATCTTAGTCAGTCAGGTGCTCAATCCCTCGTCTACTCTACCTTCCTCGGTGGCACGAACAGCACTTCCGGCGACGATGTCAGCAGTATCGCTGTGGACGCAAATGGGAACTCGTTCGTCGTAGGACAAACATCGTCCAGCGACTTTCCCACGACCTCCGACGCGTTCCAGACCGCGCTTAAAAGCAGCGGTTGGAACGCATTTCTAACAGAGATCAGCCCGGACGGTACGGGCACCCTGTATTCAACCTATTTAGGCGGCAGCAGCGCCTTCGGCGATTTGGCTTTCGGGGTGGCTCTGGACTCGCTCGGCAACGCCTACGTCACAGGTTATACGGAATCATCGGATTTCCCCACAACAGCCGGGGCCTTTCAGCCGACAGCGACACTGCATCCGGGCAGCGGATTCGTCGCAAAATTTGCACTGATTCCGAACCCGCAGATCACAGCGACCATTTTGCCCTCTCCCAGCGCGAGCGGTTGGAATAATTCCCCTGTGACGGTCACGTTCGCGTGCACTCCGGGGCCCGACCCAATTCAGACTTGCTCTCCTTCGGTCATGGTTCGAGCAGAAGCCGCAAGCCAGATCGAGTCAGGCACGGCCGTGGACACGGCTGGCAATACAGCGGCAACGACCGCAACCGTGAATCTCGACATGACCGCTCCTGTACTGACCTTTACAAGTCCCTCGAACGGTGCGTCCGTGGCCACAGGCTCTGTTACGGTCACGGGAACAGTCGTTGACACGCTCTCAGGGCC
>Ga0134126_10007585_pt1 | contig 13619 bp, 8 predicted proteins | sample KB31752_FD_96881 | JGI IMG/M metagenome (GOLD analysis project Ga0134126, IMG submission 96881) | Terrestrial soil microbial communities with excess Nitrogen fertilizer from Kellogg Biological Station, Michigan, USA - KB3-175-2 | ecosystem: Environmental > Terrestrial > Soil > Unclassified ...
GTGGAAAAGATCACTTCCCGGCATCCGGAATCGATGAATCGCCTGCTGCGGGAGAAGATACTGCAACATAGCTATTATGTCGCTCCGGCCAGCAAAGGACTGGTTATCGCCTACAACAACGGGCAGGCGGCAACGGTCCGGCAGATCCTTGAAGAATGGATCGGGGCCGTGAAAAAAATGGAAGACCATCCGGAGGACCGGGAACGGTTTGAGGACCGGGAATGCCTGCTGGCGACTATTGTCTTTACGCTGAAGAATATAGATTATTCCGCCGATGATAAGGCCTTTACAATTGCAGATGCCTACGCGATCCTGGAGGATTTTCGGACCCATAATCACAATACCCATATCCGGAAATTCCTGCTGGATGCTATCGTTGAGCTACTGGACGTAATGTTCCATTCTTCGGAATCCCTGAGCATTCAGCTGATCCCCAATATCGATGCAAAGGAAAGGGAATATATTGTCCAGGAGTTCCGGCGGCGGTACCTGGCGCAACGGGAAGAATTGAAGGGCGGGGATTACCTGATGAGCATAGCAGATAGGGAGTTTTCCACCTGGAGCGATCCGGCCCTCAGACCCATCACGCCGCTGGAGGCCATGCTGAACAAATGGAAGGCCGGGAAGAACACCATCCTGACACAGATCGCGCTGCAGTCATTCGTGGAATTCCAGGACATCGAGGGAATAGAGAAGAAGGCCATCGACGGGTACCTGGGGATCCTGCAAAAAGAAGAGAAAGAACTGGAGAAGAAGAAAGCGGAATTTGAAAAGAAGGGACTACCGGTGTATGAGGGCGCCATTAAGCCGGGCGTGGAGGCCGAGGCTTTTGTAAAAGTGTGTGCCCCCTTTGTAGAGTCCAGCCGGCTGGAGCTTCTCCGGAATATGTATGCCGTGGCCTTGCACGAGGACCTGAAGGACGAAGGTACGGACCGGTTTATCCGCCTCCTCGATGACAAGGAGGAGGGCATGGTGAAAAAGGTCACTTATTTGTACAAGCTCTTCCGGAATGGGAGTTTCAAACCGGAAGACAACCCCGTACGGAGCAATATCCAAACCAGGTTGTTCCTTGCGATGGCGACCCTGACGGTGCCGTCGAAGGCTCGGGCCCGGTTCCGCGCATTTGCACCTATTTTGTTGACGACGCCCAGCCTCAGCTTTGATGAAAGGGCGGTGATCTTTAACAAGATAAAACCGCACCAGCAGACCTGGCTCCGCCTGTCCTTTACGCTGACGCGCTATCCCCTGCTGTTGCTCCTGCTGGTTGTATTTATCTTTTATTTGTTCAATAAAATCTTCTAATATGGACATCGCTGTACTGGCTCTTACCGGAGCTAAATATATCCTCAAGCTGATCACGGGCTCGAAGACTTTCGACAAAGCCAAAGAGGACGCGTTGGGAAATTCCTATGACTGGGTCAAGCAACATATCTTTAAGGCCCGGCCGGCGTTAGAAGCCAAATTAAACCAGGTGGCTGCACCCGAAGAGAAACAACGGCTACTGGCCGGAGAATTGACGGATCTGCTACAGGATCAGACCGCCCGGGAGGCCTTTGTGCAGTGGCTGCAATCGCTGCAAAGTCAGCCGGCTGTCCGAAATTATTTCGGAACGGAGATCGACGAGATTGAAGGAAATATTCATGTGGGGAACACCGGGGCTGGGTCTACCGGAGGGCAGGAAAATATTGCCATGGGAAAGATCGGCAAGATGAAGGGGGATTTTCATGTGGGGGATCGGTGATCATGAGGTTACGTGGTCAAAATAAAAAGAACTTTTCCAGGTCTTCACCGAAATATAAGTCTTTACGATGCCGCTCAATAAAAGTATCCAAATCCTCGAGCGCCACCTCATAACTCCCGTCCTCAACAGGAACCTCCGCATTGACTTCGCCGACAAGCCGGAGGTCAAGGAAAAGGACAATGGTGATGGTGTCGATACTGGTGCTGTAAGGGTTGTATGTTATGGCCAGGTATCTTGCGAGCTGGTATTTTTCCGACCAGGGAATATTCTCTTTAAGAAATTCAATGGAAAGTCCCGCGGTCCCGGCAAGAGCGGACATAATACCTTTACCATATTCTGTTGTAACCTTTGCATTGTCTTTTAATAGATTCATAAAATCACCAATTCCGAATCCATAACTCCCGTGATATCTCAAAAAAATGCCTAATGGACCAGAGGATGCCACTAATGCCTCGTAATGCTGATTCCATCTGGGAATCAGTAACGCGGGATGCCCGGTTGTAATGGTCACGAGGGGATGATCGGGATCGATGTCTGCATCCATTTGGGTAACCAGGAGCTCAACCCGTGTAAAACTGACCTTCTGAGGAGCTTGCGGGAAACTCTCTTTTTGCAGCCGACGCAGGAGCTCTTCCTCAGTAAAGGCATGGTCGCAGTATTTATTGGCCAGGCCAGCAATGGCCAGCCGGAGCTGCCGGTCATAGTCACTCGATGAGTCGGCGGCTGAGTCGTTCCTTCTGAGGTTAGCGGCGATCTGCGCCAGAACGGCAAAGATGAGAATCAGGGTCTGATAAAAGCCAAACAACGAAAACAGGATGAAAATAACGACGATTGGCTGTCCGGCGGCTGAGGCCGCAGATGATCCGAGTATGATCAGCGAAACGGCGAAACTTAAAAGAATACTGGACGACCCTCCTGCGGCAATACTGATTATCCGTTTACGGCGTTTCCGGCTGAAGATCAGTTGTGCCACATTAACATCCACAGAGACGATAAAGGCAAATACCAGCCAAAGATTTGCCGTAAGCTCCTGCAGGTCGGTGTTCATAAGAAAGGCGAGTACCCCTGCAATGGTGGCCAGGATAAAGGTACAGGCGATTACGAAGAACTGCCGCCAGAAAATCGAACCTTTGTGCAGATCTTTCAGAAAAAGGGGAATGGCGATCATGAAGGCGCCGAGGGCCGCGGTAATCTGGGATAGCGCCTGGAGATCGGCATCGTTGAGTTGGAAATGCAGGTGTATCCTCAATAGAATAAGGAGGACGAGTACAACGCTCACGGAGGAGCCCATAACGATGATTGTGTACCTGAAAGTGCGGTCGGCAATCATGAACCGGCTGGAATCAGGCGATGGAGGATAAGCAGAAGTACGAGCAGTGTCCTGTTCCCGGTCGAAATTGGTGAGTTTTCTAAAAGGCACAACTTTATTCTATTTTGCCGGGTCTGTTTGTCGCAGATACTCGGAGGCCTGGACGACCTGGATCATGGCCGGCAGCATTTTGCTCTGGAGATTTTTGCCGATCTCGGAGAACACGGAATAAAATTTTATTCCTTTTTTCCTTGCGAGCTCCTGCAGGGCGTCGAATTCGTCCTGGGGGGTGCGGCCAGAAGTAAGGGCGGTATTGTACCATTTGGTTATGAGCTGGGCGGTACGTTTGAAGAGGTCGGCGCCTCTGTCCGCAGGGAGATGTTCGGGATACTTGAGCAGGATCTGCCGAAGGAGCTGTTTCTCGAATTCGAGGTGTGTGGGATCGATGTCCATATTTTGCCGGATAGCGGCATTGATCTCACTGAGTTTATAGAGCTGGGCGTCGCTGAGTTCGATAGCCGTTTGGTTGATCAGCGCTGTGTAAAATTCCTGACCACGGTCGTACATCTCGGCGGCGTATAAAAGGGGCTCGAGGTCAAGGTCTTCGTCCCGGGCGGCTTCTTTGTCCCGCCGTTTTTGTTCGTCGGGAAAGACGGTATACCGATCCAGCAACAATTTGTTGTCGCGACGGTTCATGAATCCGGTGAGTTCTTCGGATGAGGAGATGTCTTCCCAAAGCTCCGGTCTTTTGGAATATTCACTGAGGTCATCGCTTTTGCTGTATTTTTTGATGAGGTTGTTCATCAGAACCATTAACTCCCGGAAAAATGTTTGGAGATCGTCCTCCAGTTTTTCCGCTTTCCAGATCTTCAGCAGGTCGAACCGGGAGCTTTTCTTACCTGCACTGGTTTGTTCATACACCGCGGAGATGGAATAGGGGACGACGGCGGCGCGTATCTGTCCAATGGCGCCGGGGCCCTGACCATATATTTTTTCAAGAGAACGGAACAGGATGATCCGGGCGATTAGGTCTTCGTAGAAGGACCGGTTAATGTTCAACGGCTTTTTGCTTTTTCCCTCACCTGAGATTTCTTCGAGAAAGAGACGGAAAACCTTTTCACCGCCTTTTTTCACTGCATAGGGTTTGTCGCCCCATGCCGAATAATATTTTGCCAGGTCTTCCTTGGTGAACCTTCTTTCCCGGGGAAAGGTCTTTTCGATTTGCGCTTTTTTGGCGCTGTTGATCCGAATCATGGTGGCATACTCACCTTTAGCACGTTCAAAGAACCATTTCTTGCCGCCGGCGGTAAGCACACTTTCGGAAAGCGATTTCAGCTTTATCAACTGGCTGCTGCGTGCCCGCAGATCGACTTTTGAGACTTTGGACTGGGCGTTCGAGAACATACTGATCTTCGAGATCAGCTCGTCCAGCTCCTCTTCGGAGGCATTTTTTGCTACGTTGATCTTTGCCATGACCTGGATGGTGCCGACGGACAGACCACTTTTTTGGGAGAAATAAATCGTGGCAGTGGTCTGGCCGCCGTTTACGATCTGAAAGTCGGACAGAGTCTTGATACAGGTTTTTCCCTCGTACTCCATGAGCTCACGGGCTGTTGCGGTAATGGTGAGCCCGTTGTTGTAGGCGATAAATTTTTCGGGTTCTTTCCGGATGGTATCCTGCATGCCTTTGTTAACGCCTTTTAACTGCAGGAAGGAGCGGACGTTTTTTTCAAGGAGACGGTTGCTGTGTTTTTTGTATAGCTCGGCGAGCAGGGTGGCGGGCAGAGCGCAGAGATAGGAGTCGAAATCGTCTTCGCTGGCGGCATGAAGGAAGGGTATTGGATGAAAGGGAGCCTCCGAAAAGTCGATGATGAGGGGATACCGGCTTCCTTCCGCTATCTGTACGTTATACAGGAAATTCAAGTCAATTAACCGCTTAACGACGGTGAGCTCTTTTTTCTTTGCCTGCTTTTCGTAGACATAGCTAACCGATACTGCTTCATCTTCGAATTCCAACATTCTGGCAGATGGAGAAGTACCTCTGGATTCTACCGTGGCGGTCATGCTGATCAGAAATATCTCTACAACGTCAATTTGCTCGAGAAAATCAGGGCTGCTCAGCTGCTGAACAAGGATCCAGGCGGGACTGCCGTCGTGCAGCAGGGAAGAGAGTTGTTTTCTGACAGATTTTTTTAAAAAGGAAAGTGCCCGGTTGAGCTGCTTTTCGTATACCGCCTTCTGACTGACCATGAGCTGGTCTGTAGTTGCTTTTGGATTCAGGCTGTCTTCGTTAACGATGAATAGTTGCAGTCTTTCCCCCGATTCATTGCAGAGATAGGCATTTACTTTTACCGCCCCCCCTTCCTGCGGATCATACGTATTGGTTACGTCTGTAGAATCGATGTATTTGGTGTCATTCAATGAGGTGAGGCAGTTTTCAAGAATTTCTGCATCGGATATATACCCTTCGGTATCCCGGCTGTTTTCCAGCATGGTATCCCGAAACAAAAAGAGCTCTTTTAATTCCATTAGGCAATATATGTTTGGATTAAAAATGGTTGTATGGTTTCTTCATACAATTTGTACCGCACCTGGGCGATCCCCGGCATCAGCTGGCTGGCGACAATCTTCGGAAAGGAAGCATCATTTCCGTCATATGTAGCAACCGATCCTATTTTCCAGATGAATGCATCATACTGTGCCGCTTCCGCGAAATTCAATCCAGCCCGTCCAAGCAGTCCCGCGAAAAAACTCAGGTCGCCGCCTTTCGCAAGGATGATGGACCGGATGTCCCCGATGAGATCCCGAATGGTAATCCCGTCGGATTGGCGGATGACATTGACTATAGCAAATACGAGTCCTTTGCCTTGTTCATTCTCCAACTGGTATTCGCTTGAAATCGTGACATGGGCTTCGTCCGAATCTTTTGTCTTAATCTCTGCATTAAAGCCCGAAAAGAAAAAATCCTGGGCCTTATTAAATGGCCCCTGCCAGGCGGCGAGGATCTGGTCGGCCGTAAGGTCCTGTGTATTCGTGAGATACCATCGCAGCATGACCAGCTCACCGAAAACTCCCTTTAATTCGGGTTCGGACAGCAAAGCCGAAGAGGATTTGTCAAAAAACTCCGACCATTTGTGGAAGATATTGACGAATTCCCAGGTATAGGTCTCGGGAGCAGACAGGTCCTTTATTTTATTGTACAAAGAAAGCGTCAGATCATTAAAGAGATCGGAAAAGCCGTTGTCTCTTAATCCAATAAGGATAAATCTGGTTGCTTCGTGCCATTCGATGGTGAGGTATTCCTTTTCGAGTGTTTTGCAGTTGACGGGCACTTGCGGAGGAACCTGAAGGATCAGGAACCGGTTGGCTTTTATATCGAGAGCGAGATATAGTTCCGGGACGCAGATTGCATCAATCCGCAGCGACCGGTAAGGCATCAGACCGCCGTGTGTAATAGACTTCCATTTGATTTCCAGCTCTTCTGAGGTCATATTTCTACCTCCCTCTCGGTTAATAAATCATCATCCGGTTCTTCACCCTGCTCATCCTCTTCAATGTTGTAATCTCCCCGTGCATAGACTCCACCTACCTCTCCGGATATGGGGGGAATGCCAATGGCGTAGCCGATAAGGGGAATGGTATCATCTATTTGTCTTTCATTACGTACCGCTTTAAGATCCTCTGAATTGAATACCTCCTGCAGATCCATCAGATAGATTACCAGCAGGCCGGTTTTGTCGCTCATTTTTTCCCTGTAGATCCTTTCGGGTTTTGAGGCTTCTGCAGCTTTTTTTGCCGCATCTTCGGGGCTCATTTTATCGTTCCTTTTTTGAAGATCTTCTTTTTTCCAGTCTCTAAAATCTTTCTCTGCCCGCTCTATCTGGTGGGCATCCAGCCACAAGGACATGTCCCGTCCTGTGGTGACGATGTTGGCAGATCCGCCTGAACCCGTAAAAATTCCGTTTTCTTTAAATTCCTTATAGTAGTTTCCGGATTCTTTCGGGGGGCCTGAGCGCTTGGTGAGTTGGATCTTTGTTGGCAGTCCGGTATCTGATTCGGGGATAGTCCGATTGCTTCCTCCTTTAGCCCTTACTGCGATCCGCCAGGTTTGGAGTTTATTTTTTTGGGTACAGAGTTCGATAAACTCTTTTATATGTTTAAGCTGTTCATCGAATTTATAAAATACATTGGCGGAATCGAGGAAACTGAAAAGCCCCGGGACATCGGTATCGAGAATGCAAAAGCTATCATCTCTGAAGGCGACGAACGAACTGTTTTTGAAAAGAGCTTTGAGTTGATCCCAGGCATCCGAGATCCTTTTCGCGTTCAATTCAAATTGGGTTGTTTGCGTTAGTGTATCCTGGTAGGACCACTTGACAAGTTTGGCATTTTTCAGAATGGAGGGCCTGGTAATATCCAGCACGCCGGGATAGGTGCGTACCCGTAATATAAAGTCCTGCGGAGTTTTCTTTTGCCGCTCCATCTTTTTGAATTCCACCTCCAGTTCTTCGATGGTCCTGGTTGCGGCGTTGAATTTTTCAATGGCGTCTCTGGTCGTAAATAATTTGCAGCAATCGATATATCCCGGGCGATAGCCAAACCAACGCCCCATTTGGAGGAGGGTGTCGGCAAAACTTGTATCCCGGATAAAATAATTGATGGTAAGTCCTTCCAGCGTAAAGCCGCGGGATAGGCGGTTACCACCGACGGCAATGATTTTTTTGCCGTTACCGCTTTTATCGGTGGTATAGATTAGTTTGTCTTTTGTAATGTTGTTGATGGCTTTTACCTCGATTCCGTGAACTGCCGCCGGCAGCAATGACTTGATATCATTAAACGATAAAGGCACGAGGAATTCATCGGGATAGTCTACGGGCAGATAGGTCCGGATGTTCTCGACGATCGCCGCATAGTATTTATTCCAGGTACGTTCCAGCTGGGCATAGATGGACTTGGGTGAAGTAGGTAATTCCGTAGTGCGTTGTATCAATGCGTCCAGCTCCTGTTGCACGAGGTTTCTGGTTCTATTTTGCCAGTCCGTAAATCTTGACACATGAATCAGCATGGTATTATGCGGATTATATGATTTTGCGCCGGCCATATCCGATTGCCGTTTTAACCGGATGGCAATTCCGAGTATAAAACATTCTATTGCGTCTTTTAAGGAGTCCGGTAGCTGAGTGGGGTATGGGTCATCTTTCCGGGGAGCGCGCTTTTTTATACTTTCGTCATCCAGTTCTTCCTGCGTTGCCGGGCGGGATCCCTCCGCGATATCGATGAGTTTTGCCGGGAAGGATGGTAAATGATCCGTAATGCATTCCAGGAGGGGAAGCTTTTTTGTATCCGGATTCATCGTGGTATCGAAGATCTGTTTGGCTCCGATATAATTGGATGGAGTCTCCAGCAATTCAATAAAATCATCCGGAAAGATATAAGACACCTGGCCGAAGGATTTGCTTACCGGCTCTCCATTTCGTTTAAAGGTGATGGGCCATTTGTCATCGGCCGGCGGATTTCGGTCCTGGATTACATTGGCGAAGGGGGTGGCGGTATAGCCAAGATAGGTCTTCCGGGAAAATAATCCAAGGATGGCGCGGATGTGGCCATTGATCTTGCTGGCATATTCCTTTCCCTTGTGTCCGAGATTGTTCAGCGAGGCATTGTCGGTCTCATCATCTATTATCAGCAGCGGGATGGAATGCTGGTCCTTGTTTTCGGACAAATAATCGCTCAGCCAGATGAGCAGATTTGTTAGTACACTAGTGTTTTTCTTGCAAACTAGTAGATTTTTGTTGTTCAGCGAGAAACTGGCATCCTTTACTTGCCGCCCAAAATCCGATTTAAAAGAGGTAATCGAGAATACTTGGGGGACCGAGGAGTCTCCCAGTATTCCAAACTGATTTATCTTGCCGACGCCTTTTATACCCTGTTCTTCCGTTTGAATATTAACGGTTCCTTCGCCGATGACGTCCGTTTCGAGGCGGAGCTGCGTTTGACTGCGAAGGTCCTCCATGATTCCGGAAAGTATGATAATCAGGTTGTAGCCTGCGTCGATCGCGCGGTTGATTACGGCGTTGAAATTTCCGGTTTTGCCGGATTGTACGCTTCCTACCACCAGCCCTCTTGTGTAAAACGCATTTTTTGATTGCGGGTCGCCGAGCTTTCCGAGGATCGACTCGCTGGATCGCTCCAGCTCGTCCAGCACCTTTTTGGACCTGCCTTCATTTTTCATATGGGTGAGGTACCGGGTAATATAGTCTTTGGGGAGTGTGGCCTTTCTTTCTGCCGTGAGCCAGGTGATAAACCCAGCTTTTGTGAGTGCACTGCCGGGATCGATATCAACCTGATACACGGATTTATATTCCTTTACTGCCGTCGCATAATAATTGTTTTTGGAGATTGCATCGAGGTGTTCGAGCTCCGAGTGCATCATGGAGAGAATATAAAGGATATTGTCCTTTTTCTCTTCAAACCAAGCGGGCGCAATAACCGCCTCGCCCTTTGTTTGCAAACGGATTATCATTTTGATGGCTTCAATAATATCCTGGGGGTTCATTATTTGGATTGGTTTAGAAGGGTTAATATAGCTTGAGGAAGCGATTCGGTACTGATTCCCATAGCGGGTATCATCTCGTTTAGCAGGTCAGTTTTGCTCATGCCGCTATTTAGCATGAAACTTATGGTATTGGCCAAGTCGGTATCATTGAACTTATCTTTTTCCGTCCATTCCGCATAGGTGGAATCTTCATGCACTTTTTTTATTTTATTGACGGCCGTCGTGATCATTCTCAAAATAATCTTAAGCTGCTTTTGCTGTTGCTCATTTAAGGAAGTCATAAGATCATTGAGAACGGGAAATGTATTATCTATTTCCAGAACCATGCCCTTGTTCGTATAAACTTTTGAAAAAATGGTTTTTATGGGAGTCTTTGCCGGTTTGGCCCGGGTTTCATAATTATAATATTCTTTTTCGGCTTCCTTTTTTAGCTCGGTGACATATTTTGCGAAGGCAAAACGTTCACCGAATGGAATAATAATAGATGATTTGGCAACATTTAGATGGAAAAGGTGATCGATAGCGTTTCCGATTTCAACCTTTAATCTGGCAAGCTGAAGGCGGGGGGCGCTTTTTGTCATGCCGATCCAGCCGCCGAAAACAATCAGGCGGTCTGCGCGGTAGATGTAAATTCCCTCCATATCCATCAAACTTTTGTGAGAAAGGGTCCATTGTGATGTCCCTTTGCTTTCCTCGAGGCTCCGGTTTGGCAAAACGAATCCTTCGAGCCGAAGGCTGTCGCCCATAAGCAATTTGTGGCGGACCGAGATGTTTCTGGCTGATTCGGGAAAGGGGTCAAATGCGATCAGCTGCTCATTATTCAGCCTTATCCTGAGCGTTTCGGGTTTGGCGAGGAACCGGTGAAAGATGAGTTGCAGATATTCCCTTGTGGTTTCCGACAGTTCTTTTTGAAAGACATCGGGTCCATCGTGATGATCATCGCTGGTCTGGAATTTATATAGTCCGCGCCATACGATGATCGTGTTTGGGGTAAAATTATCAAAGCCGTTGAGAAAATCATCGCTTAGTTGCCGATAGCTGGCCAAAAGTTCGTTGATTTCATCATCGGAGTTGATAAGGATATTCCATTGCCCGGATTTAAGATGGTTTACATCCCATGTTCTCGCTTCATATTTATCTGAATCCCAGGGTTTGGATATCACGGTAAAGCATCTTGTTTGCGCAAACGAAGCCGTTTTCATGCCGAGGCCAAAGCGGCCCAGATCCCGGGCATCTCTGGGGTCATCTATGGAACTGCTGGGAAAGTTCATGTTTTTCTTCAATTCGCCGCCCGACATTCCCCGGCCGTCGTCGGAAATAAAAAGTGTAAGTGGTTCTGCGTTGGGGTTGATTAATACTTCGATTCTTTTGGCACCTGCGGTGATGGAATTATCGATGAGGTCCGCGATGGAGGTTTCAAGACTATATCCTTGTTCGGCAATAGACTTGATAAGGTATTCAGGGTTGGGGACGCAAACTTCTTCCCGCATAGAATAAGAGGTTAGTATTAGCTAAGGTTTAGTAATGATACGAAAAGTCCTTCAGTTTAACTATGGGAACAGGTCCCTTATCCGCAGGGCGATCTCATGTGCCATGAGAGGGGGGACGGCGTTACCGATTTGCCTGAACCCCGGGGTCCGGTTCACGCCTTCCCGGCTACCTTCAAAATAGTAGTCATCGGGAAAGGACTGTAACCGGGCAGCTTCGCGGACTGTGATCGAACGATTTTGTTCTATATCGGGATGGATGTAATAATGTCCGTCCTTGGCAATGTGGGCAACGACGGTTTGAGAATATTCGAGGTCCTGGGCCACGACTTTGAACCGGTCGTAAAAGGATGTACGGTTGTTGTGGGTCTTTAGCTTTTCGGGCAGATCGTTGTAATCGAGGCGTTCCCGGCGCTGATTCCATTTGTCAACGGCGATGCGGTAGATCTTTTTGTCCTGTTCCGTATGGGGCCGGGAGATGTGCTGGGTAAGAATACCGATGCCATTACGGATACCCGTATTTTCGAGATATTGGTTTGCGTTCTTGCTGTAAAACTGGAATTTGTCATTGCCGCCACCGGCACTAATCTTTGGCAAATCGCGGAAAATGCTTTTAACCTTGGTATTGTGCTCAATCCTCACTGCTTCAAGGTCGGGCAGGTTGGGAATAAAATCATTGCGCCAGCCAATGATGATAATACGTTTCCTATTCTGCAATACGCCGAAATGGTTAGCTTCTACTGTAAAGACATGCATTTTATAGCCTTTTTTCTCAAAAAGCTTTTCCATGTTTTGCAGATACAGACCGCCCTTAGCAGATTTCAGACCAATAACGTTCTCGAAAATGAATAATTTGGGTTGGTATTTCTCGAGGTATTTGGCATATTGGACGTATAGATAGTTTCTCGGGTCACCCTTCATTCCTTTCTCATCTCGGGCACGACCGACGACGGAGTAGGCCTGGCAGGGGGGACCACCGATGATAAGGTCTACGTCCTGGCCGTCGAGATGATTCGCGATGATCCGGTGAATCTTGTCGTTATGCTCCGCACCGATGGGCAAATTGATCACTCCGGACAGCAGTTCGGACGGGACATGGTCATACAGTTCGGGTCTGCTGATCTCTCCTTTGAGGTAAGAGGTATAGACTTCGAGACGTTTTTTTTGTTTCAGGTAGTGGTAGGCGGTCCTGGTACGCAGGGAATAACAGGCTGCCTCATCCATTTCCACGTGCACTATCGGGGAAAAGCCGGTGCGGATAAATCCTTCGGACAGGCCGCCGGCGCCTGAGAAAAGATCGATGTAATTGAGCTCTGGCATGGCTATTACAAGGGTTTAGAGGCTTTAAGGTTAGCAATAAGGTTTTGAATGGTCATTTCGAGCTTGTCCTTTTTAAGTTCACACTCGAAGATATTTATCACTTTCCAATTTTGGGCCGTTAATTTTTCGGTGTTTAGGGCATCGAGTAATTTGTTCCGGTAGATCTTGGTCAACCACCATTCCGTACGGGTCTTGGGAACGACGAAATATTTACACCCTTCGTGGCCGTGCCAGAAACAGCCGTGGATGAAAATAATGGTTCTGTATTTTCTGAGGACGATGTCCGGTGAGCCGGGCAAATCTTTTTTGTGAATCCGGAACCGAAAGCCGGCGGAGAATAGTCTTTGCCGGACGAGCAGCTCGGGCCGGGTATTCTTCGACCTGATGCGGCTCATGTTATAGCTACGGGTTGCCGAATTGTGTACGTCCGTCAATAGCTGATCGAGTGTTTACAGGGCAAAGCTAAATAAATTAGTTAAAAATCTAATCAGCAATTTAAAATAGGGTGTTAAAAAGTTGGCAGTTATTCGTAAGGAATCTGCACGGTCACGACAGTCCCTTCTCCCGGCCGGGACCGGATATCGCCGAAGCCGCCGGTGACGCGGGCGCGGTTGAGGATGCTTTGGAGGCCGAGGCCGCTGGAGATGCGGAGGGTCTTTTCGGCGTCGAAACCCTGGCCGTCGTCGCGGATGCGGACGCGGAGCTGGGTGGGAAACCAGTTGAAGCCGATGTTGATGTTCGTGGCGGCGGCGTGTTTGAGACAGTTATTGAGACACTCCTGGATGATGCGGAACAGGATGAGCTGTTTGTCATCCCCGATGCTATGCTCGTCCCCTTCCGAGGTTACGGACACGAGGACGGCGCCGGTGCGGCGAATGCGCTGGACCTCCTCATCGACGGCCTGGCGGATATTGAAGCTGCGGATCTGACCAGCATGGAGGCCTCTTGATAGACTGCGGAGATCCTGCAGCGAGCGGGCGACATTCTCGCGGGCGTCGTCGAGGAGGGGGAAGTCGATGGCTTCGCCCTCTTTGAAACTGCTGAGCTGGATCTTGGCGAGACTGAGGATCTGGCCGACATTGTCGTGGATCTCCTGGGCGAGATAGCTTAGGGTCTGGTGCTGGATCTCGAGACGGGCCTGGGAGAGCTGTCCCTCGAATGCGGCCTGCATCTCCCTTTTCTCTTTGGCGTTCTGGCGGCGCCGGA
>Ga0134126_10007586_pt1 | contig 13618 bp, 9 predicted proteins | sample KB31752_FD_96881 | JGI IMG/M metagenome (GOLD analysis project Ga0134126, IMG submission 96881) | Terrestrial soil microbial communities with excess Nitrogen fertilizer from Kellogg Biological Station, Michigan, USA - KB3-175-2 | ecosystem: Environmental > Terrestrial > Soil > Unclassified ...
GTGCTCTCCGCGCTGGCCGGCAACTGGCGACCCGGCCTCGGCACCCGCCTGCGCATCCAGCTGTTCTTCGCCATCGTGGCGGCGAAGCGCTTCCTGCGGATCGCCCCGCCCGGCGACGCGGCGTGGCGGCGCCCGGACGCCACCCTCACGTCCGGGGCGGAGCGGCCGGCTCCTCGCTGACCGGGAAGTAGCGGCGCGCCGCGTCGGACTGGTTCTCGTAGATCGACCCCTGGTGGCGCGCCGGCGGTAGCGGCATGCGCACCGGCGCGGGCACGAGGCGGGGCTCGAGGCTCGGCTCGCCGGTGATGAGGCGGGCGTCGAAGTCGGGCAGGCTCGGGATCCCCATCAGCGGCCACGCGTCGGCGGCGCCGTACTCGTAGAGCAAGAGCGTCCGCGGCAGGCTCGACACGTTCTGGGCCGAGCCGTGCACCAGCCGCACGTGGTGGAAGCTCATGGAGCCGGCGCGCCCGGTGAGCGGCACCGCGCGCGCGATCTCGTCCCGGATCGACGCCGGGTCGATCGACCCGCAGAAGTACCCGCCCGTCCGGGGATCGCCGGTGTGGTGATCGAGGGTCGGGCCCCGGTGGGTGCCGGGCACCACCAGGAGCGGTCCGTTGTCGCTGGTGCAGTCGTCGAGCATCACCCCGACCGCGAGCAGGTCGTCGTTGGTGTGGGGGTAGAACGCCCAGTCCTGGTGCCACTCGACGGGCGAGCCGTAGCGCGGTGACTTGAGGTTGATCTTCGATCCGTGCAGCCGCACCGCCGGGCCCAGCAGGTCCTGGAGGATTGCCACCAGCCGCGGGTGGCGCATCAGGCGCTCGAACACCGGGAAGAACTTGTGCGGCGTCTTCACCCGGCGCACCCGAGGATCCTCCGCGCGGTGGCCCGGCTCGAGGTCGTAGACGTCGTTGTGGGCGGTGACCGCGCGCGCCCCGTCGAGGATGCGGGCGAGCTCGCCACGCACCGTGTCGAGGGTGGTCGCGTCGAGCACGTCGGGAACCACCAGATAGCCCTGCTCGCGATAGAAGGCCACGTCGGAAGGAGAGAGCATGCCTCAAGCGTAGCACGGCCGACGCGACGCTTGACAGGCGCGGCCCGGTGACCGACAGTCGGAGCGCCGTCGGGGTCAAAGACGATCCAACGGGGGCACACCCCAGGGGGGAAATACAAATGCTCGATTCGCCTATCAGCCGCCGCTCACTGCTCGCCGGGGCCGTCGGGGCCTCCGCCCTGCTGACCCTGCCGCGGCCCGCCGCGCCCGCGGTGAAGAAGGGCACCAGCCTCAAGCTCTGGATCCTGAAGACCTACGTCGAGCCGACCAACAAGGCCATCGAGGCGAGCGCCCAGCGCTGGGCCCAGAAGAACGGGGCCAGCGTCTCGGTGGAGTACTTCACCTTCGAGGACATGCAGACCAAGTACGTGGCCGCGATCGAGAGCAACAGCACCCCCGACATCGGCCAGCTCGAGACCAGCGCTCCCGCGCGCTTCGCGGGCATGGGCCAGCTCATCGACCTCACCACCTTCGCGCGCCAGATCGAGGGCCAGGTCGGCAAGGCCCCCGCCAACGTCTCCGCGGTCACCATGGTGGGCGACAAGATCTACTCGCTGCCGTGGTACGTGATGGGCGGCTTCTGGTACGTGTGGCGCGACGTGTTCGAGAAGGCGAAGGTGAAGCTGCCCACCACCTTCGAGGAGGCCAAGCAGGCCGCCGCCGCGCTGAACCGGCCGAAGGACAACTTCTACGGGATGGGGCAGAGCTGGAACCGCACCTCGGACGGCTACGGAGTGATGCAGAGCCTGATGTACTCGTACGGGGTCGGCTGGGCCGGCAAGGACGGCAAGTACAAGTCGCTCAAGACCCCCGCGATGCAGGCGGTGATGAAGTGGGCCACCGACATCTACAAGGACGGCATCCAGCCCGCGGACACTCTGACCTGGACCGGCTCCGGCAACAACGAGAACTTCATCGCCAAGAACATCGCCCAGACCTCAAACGGTCCCAGCATCACCTTCGCGCTCGAGAACGCGCTCGCCAAGGCCACCGACGCCAAGGACCGGAAGGCCAAGGAGGAGGCGCTCGCCAACCACGTGGCCCTCCCGCATCCCGCCGGGCCCGACGGGCGCCGCATGTGGGCCATCGCGATGAGCTTCGGCATCTTCAAGAACAGCAAGGACCCCGAGGCCGCGATGAGCCTCATCGCGCACCTGCTCTCCCCCGAGGAGACGGTGGCGGTCATGAAGGATTCCTACGGTCAGTTCGGGCCGGTGCTGGACAAGGCCCGCGCGGCGTCCAAGGACTACTTCAACAAGAACGACAACTACCGGACCTTCGGGCGGGCCGCGGAGTGGTTCGCGCCCACCGGGTGGCCCGGGCCCACCACCGCGGCCGCCGCGGAGGTGCAGGCGAGCAACGTGCTCACCGACGCGCCGGCCAAGGTCATCGTCGACAAGTGGTCGGTCGACCAGGCCATCGATTGGGAGGACAAGAAGATCAAGGAAATCTACGACACCCTGAAGGGGTGACGTGGCGCTTCCCCAGACCGTCGGCGTCCCGGCCGTGCGGGCGCGCGCCTCCCTCTGGCGCCGTGCCCGCACCCGGGAGGCCGCGACGGCGCTCCTGTTCCTGCTGCCGCTGTTCGTCCTCGTGGTGGCCCTGATCTTCTACCCGGTCTACCGGGCGGTCTGGCTCTCGCTCACCGACAAGCTGGTGGGCTATCCCGAGCGGTTCGTGGGCCTGCGCAACTACGCCTACCTGGCCCAGGACGACACCTTCCACGCGGTCATCCGCAACAGCCTCGTCTTCACGGTGGGCTCGGTGGGCCTCAAGATCGTGACCGGGGTGCTGATGGCCCTCGTCCTGAACAATGTGATCCGCGGGCGGAACTTCTTCCGCGGGCTCTTCCTCCTGCCCTGGATCACGTCCACCGTGATCATCGCGCTCACCTGGCGGTGGATGTTCGACGCCTTCCCGGGCCGCGGGTTCTTCAACAGCGTGCTGCTCGACCTGGGAGTGATGAGCCGGCCGAAGGCGTTCATGGCCTCCCCGGAGGGCGCGATGATGGCGGTGGTGGTGGCCAACTGGTGGCGCGGCTTCCCGTTCTTCGGGGTCTCGTTCCTGGCCGGGATGGCGTCGATTCCGCGCGAGCTCTACGAGGCGGCCGCGGTCGACGGGGCGGCGGCGTGGCGGCGCTTCTGGCACGTGACGCTGCCCGGGCTCAAGCACGTGATGATCGTCACCACGCTGCTGAGCTTCATCTTGACGATCAACGACTTCAACATCGTCTACGTGATGACCCGCGGCGGCCCCGGCACCGCGACCCAGATCTTCGCGACCTACTCCTACCAGGTGGCGTTCGGCCAGCTCCGCTGGGGCCGGGGCGTGACCATCTCGCTGTTCGTGGTCCCGATCCTGGTGCTCGGCATCGTCCTGATCAGCCGCTACCTGCTCCGCGACCGCAAGTAGGCCCCGTGACCATCAAGACCCTCACCTGGCTCGGCCTCGCGCTCTTCCTCCTCGTCATCCTGGTGCCGTTCTGGTGGATCGCGAGCATGTCGTTCAAGACCTACGAGCAGATCCAGTTCGCCACCAGCATCTACGTGCCGAGCCCGTTCACGTGGGAGAACTACACCGGGCTCTGGACCGAGACCCGCTTCCCCCTCTGGCTGCGCAACAGCGCGGTGACCGGGCTGGTGGTGACCGCGATCACCATCGTGGTGTCGAGCCTCGGCGGCTACGCGGTGGCCCGCCTGCGCTTCCCCGGCCGCGAGTCGGTGGCGAGCCTGATCCTGATCCTGTATCTGATCCCGCCCGCGCTGCTGTTCATCCCGCTCTACCGGGTGCTGGCCGAGCTGGGCGCCACCAACCACCTCTCCTCGCTCTTCCTCTCCTATCCGACGTTCACGGTCCCCTTCGCGACCTGGCTCCTGATCGGCTTCTTCAAGGCGCTCCCCGACGAGCTGGAGGAGGCGGCCCTGATCGACGGGGCCGGCCGCATCACCGCGTTCTGGCGCGTGCTCTTGCCGCTCGCGGCCCCGGGCCTGGTGGCCTCCGCGATCTTCGCGTTCACGCTCTCGTGGAACGAGTTCCTCTACGCGCTGGTCTTCATCCAGGACGAGCAGTCCATCACGGTGCCGGTGGGCCTCAACCTGCTCATCTACGGCGACGTCTTCCACTGGGGCCAGCTCATGGCCGCCTCCGTGATCACCACGATCCCGGTGGTCGCGCTCTACGTGTTCATCCACCGGTGGATGGTGGAGGGGCTGGTCGCGGGCGGGGTGAAGGGCTAGAATTCCCCGCCAGGAGGCGTCCATGGCGACCATCGCAGCCGGCCCCACCGTCACCCCGCTCCACTCCGTCTTCGCGGCCGAGGTCTCGGGCGTCGACCTCAGCCGGCCGCTCGACGACGCGACGTTCGAGCGCATCGCGGTCGCGTTCGACGACCACTCGATGCTGGTCTTCCGCGGGCAGGCGCTCACCGACGAGCAGCAGATGGCGTTCAGCGAGCGCTGGGGGCCGCTCGAGACCACCGTGAGAACCCTGGGCGGCGAGGATCGCCTGGGCGCCCACATCGTGGACCTCTCGAACACCGACCCGGACGGCAAGCTGATGGGCTGGGAGGACCGGCGGATGCTCTACCAGTCCGGCAACCAGCTCTGGCACAGCGACAGCTCGTTCAAGCCGGTGCCGGCCCACTCCTCGGCGCTCTCCGCGCGCGTGATCCCGCCCGCGGGCGGCGAGACCGAGTTCGCCAGCATGCGCGTCGCCTACGAGCACCTGCCCGAGGACCTCCGCCGCGACCTGGATGGTCGGATCGTCGTCCACAGCTTCGGCTTCTCGCGCAGCATAATCGATCCCGGCATCGGCACCGAGATCGGGCGCGACTATCCGCCGGTGCGCCACGCGCTGGTGCGCGCCAATCCGCGCCACGGCCGCAAGGGGCTCTACATCGGCTCGCACGCCTGGTACGTGGAGGGGCTCGGGCTCGACGAGAGCCGCATCCTGATCGCCCGGCTGCTGGAGCAGACGGTGCGCCCCGATCTCGTGTACCGGCACCGCTGGCAGGTGGGGGACCTCGTGATGTGGGACAACCGGTGCGTGCTGCACCGTGGGCGGCCGTGGGACAGCGCGCGCCACGAGCGGGTCATGCACCGGACCACGGTGGCGGGCGACGGCCCCACCGCGCAGCCCGCCTACCTGCACGAGCTCGCGGCCGGGCGCACGACGGCCCGGTCCTGATTCCCCGGACCGGGCCGTCGCCCTGCAGAAGCGACCGCGCTAGCCGGCGCTTCCGTCCGTCTGCTCGGTCGCGGCGGGCCGATGGCCGCCGTCCTCCGGCGTCATCCCCCGCATGCCCGGCTGGCCCTCACGGTGCTGCTGCCACCGCTCGGCGAGCAGGGTGCGGAGCTTCTCACGCTGCTCGGGAGTCAGGACCTGCCGGCTCTGCTCCATGGTGCGGATCTGCGCCACGCGCCCATCCGCGCGTAGCTTCTCGATCTCCCGCACCTTGGCCTCGATCTTGGAGAGGTCCCGCGGCTTGTTGGCGTCCGCGGGGTCCGGCATCATCAGCGTGCGCAGGTCCAGCTCGGCCAGGCGCCGGTCGGCCTCGCGCTTGATGGCGTCACGCTTCGAATCCGTGCCGAGCTTGCGCAGGCTGTCGACCTGCGCCGGCGTCAGCCCGATCGCCTGCCGGTGACGGAGCGCGAGCCCCGCCAGCGAGAAGCGATGCATCCGGTGCATCTTGTGGTGGTGCCAGCCGCCGTGGCCGCGCATGCCATCCGGCCGGTGCTGCCCCATCCCCGGACCGGGGCTCGGGGCCGGCGCCTGCGCCAGCTGCAAGCCGTCCGCCCCCTGCGGGGTCGCGGCCGGCGCCTGTGCCGCCGCGGGCAGGGTCATGCCCAGTACCAGTGCCAATCCTCCCAGTGCGCTACGAGCCTTCATGGCCTCCTCCTTGCCCGCCGTGCGGGCGTGTCCGGCAACGGGAGCCCCCCAGGGAGCCCCGATAGGTTCTAGCCCTTCTGCCCCAATAGACGAGCGGATGGCCCCGCGCGTTGACACGGACAGGGGGAAGAATCCGCGGTCAGGAAGCGACGGCGGCGGCGACCTGGCGGGAGACCAGGCGCGCGTAAAGCCCGCGTCGATGCAGCAGATCCTCGTGGCGACCCTGCTCGACGACGCGCCCCTCGTCGAGGACCACGATCCGGTCCGCGGCCCGGACGGTGGAGAGCCGATGGGCAATCACGATGGTGGTGCGGGTGCGGGCGAGGCTCACCAGCGCCTCCTGCACCACCGCCTCGTTGACCGCGTCCAGGTGGGAGGTGGCCTCGTCCAGGATCAGGACCGGCGCGTCGCGCAGGAACGCGCGGGCGATGGCCACCCGCTGCCGCTGCCCGCCCGAGAGCTGGAGGCCCCGCTCGCCCACCGGGGTGTCGAGGCCCTGGGGGAGGCCGGCCACCAGGGGACCCAGCGCGGCCCGCTCGACCGCGGCGGCGAGGTCGGTCGGGGAGGCCTCCGGCCGCGCGATCCGGATGTTGCCGCCGAGGGTGTCGTTGAAGAGGTGCGTGTCCTGCGCCACCAGCGCGATGTGGCTGCGCAGCTCCTCGAGCGCGCAGGCGCGCAGGTCGTGCCCGGCCAGGGTGATCGCGCCGCGCTCCGGATCCCAGAAGCGGAGCAGCAGGCTCGCGATCGTGGTCTTGCCCGCGCCGGACGGGCCGACGAGCGCGACGGTGGCGCCGGCCGGCACCGTGAACGAGACGTCGGCGAGCGCGGGCCGTCGCCGGCCGGGATAGGTGAACGTGACGTCGTGCAGCGCGATGGCCGCCGCCTCGTCGCGCCGCGCGCCGGGGAGCGCGACGCCGGGCCCGTCCGCGATACGCACCGGCTCCGCGTGCACCGCGTGCACGCGGCGGGTGGCCGCGAGAGTGTCGGCGAGCTGGCGGCCGACCTGCGCGATCTCCCACACCGGCACGAAGGCGGACATCGCGAGCAGGGTCAGGAGCGGCAGCATCGCGCCCTCGAGCCGGCCCGAGGCCACCAGCCACGCGCCCACGCCGGTGACCGCGAGGCCGCCCAGGCCGGTGGCGGCGTCCTGCAGCGCGGACTGACGCGCGAGGTCGGCGAGGAACGGCATCCGCGCCGCCGCGTAGGCGTTCGCGCGCTCCGCGAGGGCCGCGCCGCGCCGGGCCTCCTGCTGGAAGGCCACGATCTCGGCCAGGCCCTGCACCGAGTCCACCGCGTGCGCGTTCAGCTCGCCGGAGGCCTCGCGGGCCCGGACGCTCAGCCGGTCGATGCGCGCGCGGCCCAGCACCGGGCTCAGCCCCGCGTAGGCCAGGAACGGGAGCACCGCGGCCGCCATCGGCCAGCCGAAGACGCCGAGGGTGACCAGCACCACCGCGGGGACGAGCGCCGCGACCAGGCCGGGGGTGATGGTGTGGGCGAAGAAGTACTCGATCAGCTCGATGTCGTGGGTGGCCACGCCCAGGAGGTCGCCGGTGCGCCGCGCGGAGAGGTAGGCCGGCCCCAGCGCGACCAGCTTGCGGAAGAAGCTCATGCGCATGTCGGCGAGCAGGCGATAGGCCATGTCGTGAGCGAGCCACGACTCGAGCCAGTGCAGCACGCCCGCCGCCGGCGCGACGACCAGCAGCGCGATCAGCAGCGCGCCGGTCGGCTCGCCGCGGCTCACCGCGCGGACCACCAGCGCGCTCAGCAGGCCCACCCCGATCAGCGCTCCGACGCGGGCCACCCCCAGCACGAAGGTCACGACGAGGCGGGCGTGGTAGCCCGAGGCCATGCCGAAGAGGATGCGCGCCACCTGGCGCCACCCCGGGCCGGCCGCGCGCAGGACCGCGGGCGCCTCCAGGCCGGCGGGCGCGCCGTCGCCCGCGTCCGGGGCGGCCGCGTCGTCGCGCGCAGCGGGCGTTCCGTCGTCGAGCCGGCCGTCGTCACCCGCCGCGGCGGCCTGGCCCGCCATGAGGCGGCGGTACGCGCCGTCGCGCGCCATCAGGGCCGCGTGGGTGCCGCTCTCCGCCACGTGGCCGTCGTCCAGGACCAGGATCCGGTCCGCGCCGATGATGCTCGAGAGGCGGTGGGCGAAGATCAGCGTGGTGCGTCCGCGCATCAGCCGGTGCAGCGCCTCCTGGATGGCGGCCTCGCTCTCCGCGTCGACCGAGGAGAGCGCCTCGTCGAGGATCAGGATCGGCGCGTCGCGCAGCAGCGCGCGCGCGATCGCGATGCGCTGGCGCTGGCCGCCGGAGAGGCGCACCCCGCGCTCGCCCACCACCGTTTGGTAGCCCTGGGGCAGGGCCGTGATGGCGTCGTGGATGTTGGCGTGGCGTGCCGCGGCCTCGAGCTCGGCCTGGCTCGCGTCGGGGCGGCCCATGCGCAGGTTGTCCTCGACGGTGCCGTGGAACAGATAGGTGTCCTGGCTCACCACCGCGATGAGGCGGCGCAGGTCCGCGAGGGCGAGCGTCCGCAGGTCGTGCCCGCCCACCGTCACGCGCCCCGCGGTCGGGTCCGCGAAGCGCAGGAGGAGCCTCGAGATCGTCGACTTGCCCGCGCCGCTCGCGCCCACCACGCCCACCCGCTCGCCCGCCGCGACGTCGAAGGCCAGATCGCGCAGGGCCGGCCGACGGCCGCCCGGGTAGGCGAACGTGACGCGGTCGAAGGTGATGGAGGGCTGGAGCGCGGGCGCGGTCGGGAGGTTTGCACTCTGAGGGTTTGCGGTGAAGCGATTGTTCTGATCGGGGGGGAGCGGCGCCGCTCCTCCCCCGAGCCCCCCCGGCGCATCGGTCTGGGCGGGTGTCGTCACAGGGGCGCCGATGTCCTTGATCTGCGGCTCGACCGACAGGAGCTCCCGGATGCCGGCGGCGGCGGAGAGGCCGAGCATGCCCTGGTGGAGCACGGTGCGCAGCTCGCGGAGGGGGCGGAAGATCTCGACGCCCAGCATCAGCACCACCACCAGCGCGGTCAGCTCCATGCTGCCGGCCTGCACGCGGTGGGCGCCGAGCCAGAGGGCGACCGCGGCCCCGAGCGCGATGCACACGTCGCTGATGCCGCGGGCCAGGGTGTTGGTGGAGAGCAGCCACATCGTGGCCTGGAAGAGGGAGTGGCCGCGCTCCTCGAGCAGCCGCGCGCGGGCCTGGCTCTGGCCGAAGGCGGCGAGGGTCCGGAGGCCCTGGAGCGCGTCGAGGAACTCGGCGCCGTACGCCTTGTAGGCCTTCGACCGCTCCAGGCTGTGGCGGCTGTCCCAGCGGTGCCAGAGGGTGGGCAGCAGGAAGGTGGCCACCGCGGCCGCCAGGATGACCGCGGCGAGCGGGAGGTCGATGGCGGCCACGATCGCGAAGATCAGGAACGGGGTGAGCGCGGAGACGAAGAGCTGGGGCAGGTACTGGCCGAAGTACACCTCGAGCTGCTGCACTCCCTCCACGATCGAGAGGATGACGTCGCCGGTGCGCGCCTGGGTGAAGTGCGCGGGCCCGAGCGCGGTGATCTGCCCGTAGAGGCGCGTGCGCAGCTGCGCCTGCACCCGCGCCGCGGTGTGGTGCGCGACCATGGTGCGCCCGTACTCGAGCAGGCCGCGCAGGGCGACCAGCGCCGCCACCCCCGCCACCGGCCAGATGAGCCGCGCGGGCGGATCGCCGGCGAGGAGCCGCCCGAGCGCCCAGCCCAGCAGCGCGAGCCGCCCGGTCCCCACCAGCACCGAGAGGAGGCCGGCGAGGGTGGCGCCCGCGATGCGCCCGCGCACCCCGCGGGTGAAGGCCCAGAGCCAGGCGTCGATGTACATCGCGGCTCAGGCCCGCGCGCGCAGTCGACCGGACACCACGCGCACCTTGCGGGGCGCGGCGAGCCAGATCGCCACCGCGGAGACCACGCTGCACGCGATCGCGATCTGGAAGGCCAGCGTGTAGGTGCCGGTGTGGTCGTGCAGCACCCCGGTCACCCACGGGCCCACCGCGCCGCCCGCGATCGAGGAGAGCATGAGGGTGCCGAAGATCGAGCCGTAGTGCCGGCCCTGGAAGATCTCGGCCGGGATCGCGCCCACCACCGAGGTGAGGCCGTAGCCGAGCATGCCCTGGGAGACCACCATCAGGTACAGCAGCGGCATGGTGGGGGAGTCGGCGAGCATCAGCAGCGCGACGTAGCAGATCGCGAAGCCGAGCGCGCCCACCGTCCACACCCACTCGCGGCCGATGCGGTCGGAGAGCCAGCCGAGCGCGATCTGGCCCGGGATGCCGGCCAGGCTCACGATGCCGAGGGCCCACGCCGCGTCGCCGGGACGGAAGCCGATCTCGATCAGGTACTTGGTCTGGTGCACCTGCACCGCGTACCACGCGAAGAGGCCGAGGAAGTAGCCGAGCGCGATCCACCAGAAGCGGGCGGTGCGCGCCGCGCGCCCGAGCGTCCAGTCCACCGCGGCCCACGTCGCGTCGACCACGTTGGAGGGCCGCGCGGTCGCCGCGCCCGCCGCCGGCCGCGGATCGCCGTCGGGCTCGAGGCCCATGTCCTCCGGCCGCCGTCGCAGCAGGAGGTTGAGCGGCACCAGGAGCAGCAGCACGAGCAGGCCGAGGGCGCCGCACGCGGTGCGCCAGCCCACGCGACCGATGAGGGACTGCACCCACGGCAGGATGATCACCGAGCCCACCCCGACGCCGGAGAACGCGAGGCTCATGGCGAGCCCGCGCCGGCGCACGAACCAGTTGGGCAGGAAGAGCGACTGCCCGGTGTAGCCGATGCAGACGCTGCCGCCGCCCACCATGACCCCGAGCGTCGCGTAGAGGTGCCAGGGGCGCGTGACGAGGGTGGCGAGCAGGAGGCCCCCGCCGATCAGCAGCACCCCCAGCTCGCACACCACCCGGGGCCCGCGCCGGTCCATGAGGCGGCCGAGCGAGGGGCTCAGCACCGCGGAGACGAGGAAGCCGAACGAGAACGCGCCCGCGGTGATGCCGCGCTCCCAGCCGAACTCGTCGAGGATCGGAGGGAAGAGCAGCGAGAAGGTCGTGCGTGCGTTGACGCCCACCGCCATGGTGACGAACACGACCGCCACCACGACCCAGCCGTAGAAGATGGGCAGGCGCACGAGGGGGGATTGTACGCCGTTTGACTCCGCAGTGGGGATTTGCCAGGATGTGCCGGCGATCCCTCCGGATTCGCGATTCACCACGCAGCGCGTCGGCGCGGCAGAGGCACGCGGATCGTGCCGGCCGCGCGTGTGAGGACCGTGCCATGACCCTCCCGACTCCCGTCCTCGACATCACCCAGAACGAGAACGTCACCGGCCGCACGGGCGACAAGTTGAAGGGGCGCGTGGCCTTCGTGACCGGCGGCACCCGCGGCATCGGGGCCGCGATCTGCCGCAGCCTGGCGAGCCAGGGCGCCACGCTGGCCGCGGGCTACGCGGGCAACGACGAGGCGGCCCGGCGCTTCCGCGACGCGTTCGCCGGCACCTACGCGACGCCGGTCAGCATTCACAAGGGCAACGTGGGCGAGGCGGGCGACTGCCGCCGCACCATCGACGAGGTGATCGCCAGCCACGGCCGCCTCGACATCCTGGTCAACAACGCGGGCATCACCATCGACAAGACGGTGCTCAAGCTCTCCGACGAGGACTGGTTCAAGGTGTTGAACGTGAACCTCTCGGGGGCGTTCTTCCTCTCGCAGGCCGCGCTCCGCCACATGGCCGAGCGGGGGAGCGGGCGCATCGTGAACGTCTCGTCGGTCATCGGGGAGATGGGCAACATCGGGCAGGCCAACTACGCGGCCTCCAAGTCGGGCCTCTTCGGCCTCACCAAGACCCTGGCCCGCGAGGCCGCGTTCCTGCTCGGCAAGGCGGGCCGGCTCGGCGAGGCGAACGGGATCGGGCTCACCGTGAACACGGTGACCCCCGGCTTCATCGCCACCGAGATGCTCGAGCACATCCCGGCGAAGGTCCTGGAGAGGATCGTGGCCCAGATCCCGCTCGGCCGCCTCGGCAAGCCCGAGGAGGTGGCGCGGGTGGTGCACTTCCTGGCCGCGGACGCCTCGGGCTACATCACCGGACAGGTCTGGGGCGTCAACGGCGGTCTCGACATGTGACCGGGCGCCGCGGGCGGCCGCGGCGAGTTCCTTCACTCAAAGCCAGCGAGGAGACTCCCATGTGCGTGGACGACGATTCCTTTCCTCCCATTCGCCCGATCTCGGGCGGCGCGGCCGGCTCGCGTGACTTCCACCTCACCTCCGCCGACGGCACCAAGGTCATGGCCCACGCGGCGCGCGCGGCCAAGCCCACCGGGGCCGGGATGGTGGTGATCCCCGACGTGCGTGGTCTGCACCCGTACTACAAGGAGCTCGCGGACCGCTTCGCCGAGATCGGGGTGGACGCGGTGGCGGTCGACTTCTTCGCCCGCACCGCGCCCAGCGAGGACCGCAGCGAGAAGTTCGACTTCATGTCCCAGGTGCCCCTCACCAAGCCCGACACCCTGCAGGCCGACATCGCGGCGGCGGCCAACTACCTGCGCTCCGCGGAAGGCGGGCAGGTGAAGTCGCTCTACTCGGTGGGCTTCTGCTTCGGGGGCGCGCTCTCCTATCTCCAGGCCGCGAGCGGGCTCGACTACGCGGGGGTGATCGGCTTCTACGGCTGGCCGTCCGGGCTCAAGCGCTGGCCGGACCGTCCCAAGCCGGTCGACGCGGTGCCGCGCTACAAGTGCAAGGTGCAGTCGATCTTCGGGGGCGCAGACGAGGGCATCCCGCAGGCGGACGTGGACGCGTTCGACCAGGCGTGCCGGAAGGCGCAGGTCAAGCACGACCTCAAGGTGTACCCGGGCGCGCCGCACAGCTTCTTCGACCGGAAGTACACCGAGTTCGCGGAGGCGTCGGCGGACGCGTGGAAGCGCGTGCAGGCCTTCGTCACCGGAACGTAGGAATCACCTCGCGGGTGAGGATGTCGAGGGTCCGCTTCATCTGATCGAGGGAGAGGAGGCCGCTGGGGTTCAGCTCGGCCACGATGCCGGCGAGCCCCAGATCCTCCGCGATCTCGCCCAGCCGGTCCCGGAGCGCGGGCGCGGTGCCGAACGCGACCCGCGTCTTCAGGATCTCGTCGTAGGACATGGTGGTGATGCGATCGGCCATCGCCTGCCGGCGGTCGCCGGGGCCGGCGCCCGCCCGGCCCATCCCGGAGCGGATGAGCTCCACGTGCCGCTCGAAGAAGTAGGTCATGGCCTCGCGCGGCTCCTCCCGGGCGGCCTGCTCGGTGGGCGCGGCGTAGACCGGGATGCGCAGGAAGACGTCGGCGGGGCCGCTCTGGCCCGACTCGCGCCACGCCTCGCGGTATGCCTTGAGGTGGCCGCGCAGCAGCGGGATATCGAGGTCGCGCAGGCCGATGAACAGCGGCAGACCGAGATTCGCCACCTGCGGGAAGGTCTCGGGTGAGTTCGCGGCCATGCGCAGCGGCGGGTGCGGCACCTGGTACGGGGTGGGTGCCACCGTCACGGTGGGGATGCGGTAGAACTCGCCCTCGTAGCTGAAGGGCTCGCCCTTCCACGCCTGCCGGATGATCGCGAGGCATTCGAGGAAGCGTGCCTGGCTCTCGCCGTAGGGGACGCCGAGCAGGTCGTAGGTGCGCGCGGAGCCGCTCCGCCCGATGCCGAA
>Ga0134126_10007589_pt1 | contig 13617 bp, 12 predicted proteins | sample KB31752_FD_96881 | JGI IMG/M metagenome (GOLD analysis project Ga0134126, IMG submission 96881) | Terrestrial soil microbial communities with excess Nitrogen fertilizer from Kellogg Biological Station, Michigan, USA - KB3-175-2 | ecosystem: Environmental > Terrestrial > Soil > Unclassified ...
ACGTGCTTGCCCGCGCTCGCCTTGCTCTGCACGATGCCCGGGATCGCCGCGTTGAAGGTGCGCACCTCGGCATTGAGGCTGGTCGATGCCAGCGGGATGATCTGCGCGACGAACACCTCGGCAGTCGGCGCGGTGGCGGTGATGTGGTCGATCAGCGCGGACAGCCGGTTCGGCGCGGTGGGCAGGTTGTAGTTCTGGCTGATGTCGTTGGTGCCGATGTGCAGCAGCACCGTATGCGGCTGATAGGTGTTCAGCCAGCCGACGATGTTCGCGTCGATCTGGTCGATGCGCCAGCCGGGGTGGCCCTCGTGGTCGTGGTCGCCGAGGCTGGCCGGGCCGTTGGACTGCGACCCGACGAAGTCGACCTTGTAACCGTTCGCGGTGAAGCGCTGCCACAGGCCGATCCGGTACCCGCCGGGCACCACGTAGCCATGGGTGATCGAGTCCCCGAGCGGCATCACCTTCACGCCGCCGTTGGACTCCGCGTTGGCGGTCGCGGTGCCGATCGTCAACACCGCGGCGCAGGCCGCCAACGCGGTCGCGGCCCCGACGCTCGCGGAGAGCCATCGTCGTGTCCTGCCCATGCTCATCATCCCTTATCCCTCGGATCGTTCAGCCATCAAGCACCGGCTGGTCAGGGCAGTCACTCGCACTCGCGCTCTCCCTCGTCCAAGCTGAAATCGGCCGAGACGGTCGGAAACCCGCACTGCCGCGCTTTCGCAGTGGGCGCTGCACATCACGACAGCGCGGCTTGAGACAGTGCACGCACAGCACACGCGTTTATCAGAGACCGGCAACGCCCCAGGACACGGCGTCGTAGCTGCCGCGGCCGAACTCCCAGCCGGCCATGACACTGGTCAGATAATCGTTGTTGTTGTACCAGCCGTGGGCGACGCCGTAGTTGAAGAACGGCGTGAGACTTCCGGAGAACCATCCGGGATTGGCGTTGTCGACGTACGACATCGTGATCCCGCCGCCCGACCAGTGGTACAGGTACACGGTGAAGGTGCGTCCGCCGAGGCTGACGTTGGTGGCGTAAGGCACTGCGCCGGACGAGTTGTAGTGGTCGGACAACGGCTGGTTCGGGTTGCGGTGTCCGACCCAGATCATGATCTCGTACCGCGAGTTGCGGTTGGTCGGCGCGTAGGTCGGATCGATGAAGATGTCGTACGTGGCGTCATAGCCCGCTCCGGCCGCCGGGGACGACTGCTGCGAGAACCACGTGGAGTTGCTGGAACTGATGGAACTCAGCTTCTTGGGCAGGTCGGTGCCCGGAGACCAGGTGCCCCAGTCCTCCCCGTCGACCATCGCGACAAAGCCTGTGCCGCCCGGGGCGCTGACGCCCCAGGAGTTGTTGTTGCTGCACCAGGCCCCGATGCTTCCGGAGGTCGGGAAGTGCTTGAAGTAGTAATTGCCGCACGTGGCGGCGGCGGCGACACCGGGCGCGGCCACTAGCGCCGCCAGTGCTCCCAACGCGGCGAGCAGGGACAAGACAGGTCGAGGCCGCACGGAAACCTCCATTGGTTCCGGAGTGCTAAACAGAAATCGAAGCGCTTCGACTAGCGCTGGAAACGCGCTGCCCGGTGGGCTGCCATGGAGCTTAGAGATCGAATGAATCGAACGCAATACTTCAGTCACATTCACTCACGCGCAGGTCAGATGGCATGGCGGCTCGAGATGTCCCTTTGAGTACGTCTGAGGCGCGTGAATCGAAGCGCTTCGACGAAATTAAGTCGATGCGCCTTAAATGCGCAGGCCAGGCTGGCCGATCCGCACGGTCGTAGCGGAACGGCTGGCCGCTGCCGCTGCTCAGAGCTTGACGGGATTCAACAGCGGGGCAATGCAAGCCATCGAAACTCGACGTGGAACTTTCGTATTCATGCTTGGTGATCTACTGGCGCCGATCGGCCCGGTCAGCATCGCCGCAGACCAGGTCGCCGTACCGATCGACGCCGCAGGTTGGCGGGTGCGGCGCGGCGCCGTCGGAGCGGTGCACGCGAGTAACGGACGATGGTTGACAGTAGCACGTCCGACAGGGAAGCTTAATGGCGACTGACTGTGCGAGCGCCCCAATCTCGATGCCGCGTCCACCGCAGGCGACTGCTTCCGGCATGACCAGCCAGCCGCCCGGTGAGGGCGGTACCGGGCGGGACTCCGGGTCTGGACATCCGGTTCACCGGCTCCTCCTCGCAGGTCCCGGCGGCGCACTCGATCTGGGCGCCGCCGGGACACGGTCACGCGGTGCTGCCCTGCGCCTGTGCGGAGACTTCAGACCACTCCTCCCAGATCTTGAGGCGCTCGGCGTAGGTCTGCTGGACCATGGGCAGGGGGCCGGTACCGAAGAACACCCGCAGCGGAGGGTTGTCGGCGTCCACGATCTTCAACAGCGCCGCGCCGGTGGCGGCCGGGTCGCCGGGCTCGACGTCGCGCCAATAGGCGGCCAGGGCCTCACGCAGACCGTGGTAAACGGGCATCGGTTCGGCGAAGACGGCGGAGGAGCCGCCCCAGTCGGTGGCGAAGCCGCCGGGCTCGACGAGCGTGACCTTGATGCCGAAGGCCGCGACCTCTTGGGCGAGTGCCTCGCTGAGAGCTTCCAGGGCCCACTTGGAGGCGTTGTAGACGCCCAGGTTGGGGAACGCGGTGACGCCGCCGACGCTGGAGATCTGCACGATGTGGCCGGCGCCCCGGGCTCGCAGCAGCGGCAGCGCGGCCTGGGTGACCCACAGGGCGCCGAAGAAGTTGGTCTCCATCTGGTCGCGGACCTGCTGCTCTGTCGTTTCCTCGACGGTGCCGAACATCCCGTATCCAGCGTTGTTGACCACGATGTCCAACCTGCCGAAGTGTTCGTGCGCGCGCTTGACGACCTGGTCGACGGCGGCCTTGTCGGTGACGTCCAGGGACAGCGGAAGGATCGCGTCGCCGTGCGCGCCCGCCAGATCCGCCAGGGAGTGTGTGCTGCGGGCGGTGGCCGCGACCCGGTCGCCGCGCTCCAGCGCCGCCTGGACGAACTGGCGGCCGAAGCCGCGCGAAGAGCCGGTAATGAACCAAACCTTGCTCATTGGGAACGCTCCTGTCCGATACGAAGTCTTGTAGCGAGATAGTAGATCAATATGAGACTACGTTTCAATACGAGTCTCGGGTGTACCCTCTGTGCATGACCGACTCCCGCGGCACCTCGGTAGGACCCGCCGGCAAGCCGCCCGGTCTGCGTGAGCGCATGCGGGCGACGGTTCGCACGGAAGTTGTCGCCGTGGCGCTTCGGCTGTTCACCGAGCAGGGCTTCGACCACACGACCGTCGACCAGATCGCCGCCGAGACGGGACTCTCGCGCGCCAGCCTCTTCCGGCACTTCGGCACCAAGGAGGACATCGTCCTGGTCGGCCTGGCGGATTCCGGCCGCCAGATCGCGCAGGAACTGCGTGCCCGCCCAGAGGACGAGCGGCCCTGGACGGCGCTGCGCCGGGCCTTCGACGTCCTGGTGCGGATGAACGAGGCTGATCCACAGGACGCGCTTCGCTATCTGCGCATGCTGCAGGAGACGCCGTCGCTTCGCGCTCGGCACTTCGAGAAGCAGCTGAGCTGGCAGGAGATGCTCGTGCCTGAGGTCGCCCGGCGCCTGAGCGTCGGCCCTGGCCGGCATGAGGACCCCAGGCCGGGTGCGCTGGTCGCAGCCGCGCTCGCCTGCCTCGACATGGCTGCCGCGAGCTGGGTGGCTTGCGAAGGTAACGTGCCTCTGGCTGTGCTGCTCGACCGCGCGATGGGCGCGTTCACAGAGTGACCCGCCGTGTCGGCCACGCGCAGACACGTCCATCTCGGTGATCCGCCAGCCGTTACGGTGTATGCGCTCGTTCCCGACTGTGCCGGAGTGGACCTGGTGAACCTGTTCGACCCCGCGGAGTTCTTCTCGAGTGACGACGGCAGCTGGACCGGGTCAGGTTCGTCACGCGGACAGGGTTTGGCGGAGACCTTGATCGCCGACTACACCCTCCTGACCCGGGCGTGGCTGCCGTCGACGGCGATCGTGGCGCTGCTCGGGGAGTTCGGGGTGGCCAGCGCCGCGGCCCGCACGACGATCAGCAGAATGGCGCGCCGGGGAGTGGTGGAGCGCAGCAGGCATGGGCGGTACAGCTCGTACCGGCTGACGCAGGAGGCCTCTGACGGCCTGTCGATCGGAGGCGGTCTGATCGCGGCGTATACGACGCAGCCTGATTCATGGGACGGCTTGTGGACGTTGATTTCCTTCTCCGTGCCGGAAGAGGAGAGCACTCGGCGGCGCGCCTTGCGCACCGCGCTGCGGGGATGGGGGTACGCCCCGCTGTACGACGCGGTCTGGCTCTCGCCGTTCCCGCTGACGCCGGAAACACGGCGCGACCTGACCGGCGTGGCGCCGGGGTCGATGAGCGTGTTCCGCGCGCGGCACGTGGACCTGGACGCGGAACTCGACCGCCATCCTCTTGAGGCGTGGGACCTGCCTGCGATCGCTGCCCAGTACGAAGTCTTCATCCGCCGGTGGGGCAGCCTGCTGCCCTTCATCGCCGACGGAAGCATCACCGGCGCCGCGGCGGTGCGCGCCCGCACCGAGTTGATGGACACCTATCGCCATTTCTTCCCGACGCTGGATCCGCTGCTGCCCGCCGAGTTGCTCCCGCCGGACTGGCCACGGATCCGGGCGAGAGAAGTGTGTATCGCCGTCTACGACGGGTTGGCCCAGCAGGCTCAGGAACATGTGCGCGCCGTAGTGGCCCGATTCGCCGACGGCCCGTACGGCGATATCAGAGCCCACACCATCGCCGGGCTGAGCGCCGGCATCAGCCACAGTCACAGCTGAAGCCCACCGGTTGATGTGAGCGGGGGAACCCGTCCGGAGGGCCGCGACAACCGGAACCGACCCGGCCGCGCTGGCAGAATCGGCGCGGTGAGCGAACCAGAGCCACCAGACTGCCTGGCTGTCAGTGCTGAGGCAATCCACTGCCCCTGATGTTGGGTCGGTCGATCAGGATAAAAATCCGGCCAGAGCGTGTGCCACGAACGTGGAAGGGATCTCAGTGGAGTCGACACGCTTCTGGACACCACTTTGGATTATACCGTGGTGAACATACGCTGTTGCCAGGCGGTTCGGGTTTCGGCTGGGGTTTTGTAGCCGAGTGCGGAGTGCAGCCGTCGTTGGTTGTAGTGGGTAATCCAGTTCTCGATATCGCGGCGCGCGGAAGCGCGGTCGGGCCAGAGGCTGACGCCGATCTCCGCCTTGACGGTGGCGAAGAAGGACTCTGCCGCGGCGCCGTCGAGGCACGAGCCGCTCCGGCTGGTGCTCTGCCGGATCTCCAGACGGCGTAGCGCATTGCGGTAGCCTCTGGAGTGATATTGACCGCCGCGGTCCGTGTGCATGATTGCGTTTCCGGCGGTCAGCCCGGCGCGGTGCGCTGTGGTGATCGCGTCGATGGCCAGGCTTGCGCGCATGTGTGGCGCGATGGCGTACCCAATCAACTGGTCCAGGACCGTCGCGAGGTAGAGCCAGCCCTCGGACGTCGGAAGACAGCTGATGTCCCCGACCAGTTTCAGCCCGGGCATCGGCGCGGTGAACTGTCGGCGGATGAGGTCCGGCACCGCCGCGGCTGTGGCATCGGGCTTGGTGAGGTTTCTGCGTCTGCGCCGGGTGATCCCGGCTATGCCGTGCTCGCGCATCAACCGTGCGACCCGGCGTCGGCCGACCTCGACGTCGTGGCGTTTGAGCTCGCGGGTGACCCGTTCGGCCCCGTACGCCGGGTGCGCAGTGTGGATCTCCATGATCCATGCGCAGTTCCTGCTCGTCGATCGTGCGCTCGTCGCGGCGGGTCTTCGCCCTGACCCAGGCGTGGTAGTTGCTGTGATCGGTCACCAGGATCCGGCACAGCCGGCGGATGGCAACCGTCCGCAGGGGCGGTGGATGAACGCGAAGCGCTCGCGCGCGGGAGCATGGTGGATCAGCGGTTCCGCCGCCACGCGCAGGATCTCGTTCTCCATGCGCAGGCGCTGGATCTCGCGCTGCTGCTCGCGCAGTTCGGTACGCAAGTGGCCGATAGCGGCGGTCGTGTTGCGGTGATCGTGTCGGCGAGCAGGCATGAGTAAGGACTCTGCCGCAACACTCAGGGCGAGCTGTGCGCTGTTGTCGAATCGTGCTCAGATCTCACAGCCGATTGGAGAGACCGAGCTCGGAACGCACGCTTCTCCACCAGCGCAAACGCCAAAGTGGGGTTGAAAACCGTGTCGACACCAACACCCCTCGGACACAATCCATAACCCCACGTTTGTTGGGGTCTAACGTGACCTGGGCGTGAACCGTGCGCGGCCCCGGCGTGTACGTCAGCGCAATCCCAAACCTTTGTAAATCCGGGCCTTGTCGGCCGGGTCGGCGGCGTGGATCACCGCGCGGATGTCGCCGAGCGCCCGCAAAATCTCGGCGATCTGATCTTCACTCAGCACCTGGTTCGGTCGCGCTGCGGCGTGTGCGCACGGAGCGGGCGGCGATAGCGGCGCATTCGTCCTTGCGACCAGAAGGGTGCTCTCGAGCGGGGCGTGCTCGCGCAGCGCCACCTCGACTGGCGCCTTGGCGAACAGGGTGTTGAGGTTCATCTCCCGGTATCGAGCAGTGCGGCGATCTCGCGCAGCCAGCGGGTGGCCGTCGGGTGGTTCCGTTGCCGGAGACCACGGGCCGTAGTCCGAGCCTGCGATCCGCGCTCGTTGCGCAAGTTCGCAGTGTGTGCGACTCCGCTTGAGCGCTGCGGGTCAGGGCTGGTTGCCCGCGAGTGCGATGGCGCGTGTCTCGGGAACTCCCAGCATCAGCAGGCTCGTGATCGTCGCGGCTCGCGCGCCGAGGGTTCCGTTCGACCGGTCGCTGTCCGCGATGGCGAACACGACGCCGTAGGCGGCCTGGCTCAGAAGACCCGCCGGCAGGTGTTGTGCGAACACGTCGCTGTCCTGGCCCCGTTTCACGAGATCGGCGAGGAGTTCGTCGAGTGGCCCGAGTAGGGCGTGGATCGCTTCGCCGAACTCGCCGCGGCGCAGCGCCAGCAGCACCCGGTACCGGTGCGCAACCGGCCAGAGGCGGGCGATGAACTCGACCCATGTCGCGTCCGCTTGCGCGCCGGAGGCGTTGACGTCGGTGAGCATGGCTGTCATCTCGGTGACGGCCCGTTGCGTGAGTGTCCGGACCAGGTCCAGGCGCGCGGGGAAATGGTCGTAGACCGTGCGACGCACGACGCCGGCGGCTAAGGCGATCTCGCCCATTCCGGCGTCGGGGTTCTCTCCGAGCACGTCGAGGGCGACGTCGAGGATGCGGTCGCGGGTCTCGTTCATCGCGCGCACACGGGAGGACTCGGTGGGCACGACACCAGTATTGCACACGGGTGTACAGTGGGATTCGCTGCACACCAGTGTGCAGCGAATGCGCTGTGCTTCGAAGCTCAAAGAGAACAGGAGAAGGCGATGACCGCACCGACGCCGCCGACCTCGCCACTCGTCCGCCCGTTCACCGTCTCGATCCCGGATTCGCAGATCGACGACCTGAAGCGGCGACTGGCCGCAACCCGGTGGCCGGATCCGGAATCGGTGGACGACTGGTCGCAAGGCGTCCGGGTGGAGAACGCCAGATCCCTGGTCGACTACTGGCAGCACGGCTACGACTGGCAGCGCTTGGAGTCCCAGCTCAATCGCTTCCCCCAGTTCCTGACCGAGATCGACGGGCTGGACATCCACTTCATCCACGTCAGGTCCGAGAACCGCGACGCGATACCGCTGATACTCACGCACGGGTGGCCGGGCTCGAACGTCGACTTCCTGAAGCTGATCGGCCCGCTGACCGACCCGGTCTCGTTCGGAGGCGACGCCGCCGACTCGTTCGACGTCGTCGTGCCCTCGCTGCCCGGGTTCGGGTTCTCCGGAAAGCCCACCGAGACCGGATGGACCGTAGAGCGCATCGCGAGCGCGTGGGCGCAGTTGATGAAGCGCCTGGGCTACACGCGATGGGCCGCGCAAGGCGGCGACTGGGGCGCCGTGGTCACCACCGCCCTCGGGGCCATGCAACCCGACGGGCTTGCCGGAATCCACCTCAACACCCAGTACGCCTTTCCCGCACAGATACCCGACACACTCTCGCCCGAACAGCGCGACGCCGTGGAAAGCCTCGCCCTCTACACCGGCGAACTCGGCGGGTCGAACCACCTTCAGGGCACCAAGCCGCAGACTCTCGGATTCGCCCTGGCGGACTCTCCAGCCGGTCAGGCAGCCTGGATCTACGAGAAGTTCCAGTCCAAGACCGACAACCACGGGCTCGCCGAGGACGCTATCAGCATCGACGACATGCTCGACGTGATATCCCTGTACTGGTTCACCAACAGCGCGGCCTCTTCCGGCCGCATCTACTGGGAGAACAGGTCGCTCACGTTCGCCGGCCCGAAGCTGGCGCTCCCGGTCGCGGTGACCGTCTTCCCGAAAGACATCCCGCGCCTGCCGCGTAGCTGGATCGAAGACACCTACAGCGACCTGATCCACCACGGCGAGGCCGAGAAGGGCGGGCACTTCGCGGCACTCGAACAGCCCGAGACCCTCGTCAGCGAAATCCGCACCGGCCTACGCAGCCTTCGTTCCTGATGCACCCCGGGTTTCTCGGAAGCCGGGTTCTCTGCGTCAGGCGGCTTGCGCCTTCTTGATCGAAGCATAGTGATTGGTCTCGTACTCGGCGGGTGGGATGTGGCCGAGAGTTTGGTGGATGCGGTGGTAGTTGTACCAGTCGACCCAGGCGGCGACGGCGAGTTTCATCGCACCACCTGATCGGGCTCAGAACCCTTCCGCATAAGCCTCAACGTCTCGATCCCTTCCTCCTTCATGAACTGACCTTCCAGGTCAACGGCTATTGGATCTGCCCTGGCCGATGACGCGAAACAACCTGTTGACCACCTGTGGGGTTGGCCGTACGATCCGGTGAATCGTGCCGCGTGAATGAGCTTGACGGCCTCTACCCACCGCTGTGAGTGCACCGAGGGGGCGAGTCACTGCCCCCTTACCGCTCATACACCGACCAAGAGCCCTGTGTACGGAGGATTCATGCGCCTGAAGTGCACTGCAGGTTGGCGCCGGTTCCGACTGCTCGCAGCCTGGATATTGGCGGCGGCGATCGCCGTACCGGTTTCAGTGATAGGTCCAACGACCGCGGTTGCGGCTTCCTCGCTGCCCTGCGACATCTACGCGGCGGGCGGCACGCCCTGCGAGACCGCACACAGCACCACGCGGGCGCTGTTCGCGGCGTACAACGGTCTGCTCTACCAGGTCCAGCGCGCCTCGGACGGCACCTATTTCAACATCGGTGTGAACATGGCCGGGGGTGTGGCCAACGCCGCGCAGCAGGACTCCTTCTGCGCGGGCACCACCTGCACGATCACCAGAATCTACGACCAGACCTCCAATCGCAACGATCTGGTGATCTCGTGGGGTGGTTACTGGAAGGGGCCCGGTCCCAACGGCGCGGACATCGGCGCGAACGCGACGGCGTTACCGCTTAGCATCGGCGGGCACGAGGCGTACGGCGTGAAGGTGACCCAGGGCGTGGGCTACCGCGTCGACTATGCCAAGGGCGTGCCGACCGGTTCGCAGCCCGAGGGCGTGTACATGGTCACTTCCTCAAACCTGGTGGATCAGTACTGCTGCTTCGACTACGGCAGCGGCGAGAATTCGCACACTGACACTGGCAACGCGACCATGAACGCGATCGAGTGGGGCACCGCGTGCTGGTTCGGCGGCTGCACCGGATCCGGGCCCTGGGTCGAGGCCGACCTGGAGAACGGCATGTACACCTCCAGCGCCGGTTCGAACCAGGCGGGCTACACCGGGGTGAACTTCCCGTTCGTCACCGCGATGGAGAAGAACAACGGCACCAGCAACTTCACTCTGAAATACGGCAACGCGACCAGCGGCGGCTTGACCACGGGCTTCTCAGGAGCCTTACCCAACGGCTATTCGCCGATGAAGACCGATTCCTCGATCCTGCTGGGTACCGGTGGCGACAACAGCGTCAACGGCGTCGGGGACTTCTTCGAGGGCGCGGTGACCGCCGGCTACCCCTCCGACGCTACCGAGAACGCGGTGCAGGCCAACCTGGCCGCGACGGGCTACTCCTTCAGCCGCACAGGCGAGGTGCACGCGATCGGCGCGGGCAAGTGCCTGGATGACCCGTACGCGACGGCGACACAGGGCACCCAGCAGCAGATCTGGGACTGCTGGGGCGGAGCCCAACAGATCTGGACTTACACACCGTCCAAGCAGTTGACCGTTACCGTCTCCGGCCAGACCCTCTGCCTGGACGCCTCTAATCAGGGCACTGCCAACGGCACCAAGGTCGACATCTGGTCTTGCAACGGCCAGGCCAACCAGCAGTGGAACCTCAACGGCGACGGATCCATCACCGGTGTCCAATCAGGCCTCTGTCTCGATGTAACCAACAAGAGCACGGCTAACGGTGCGCTGATCCAGCTGTGGACCTGCTGGGGCGGCAGCAACGAGCAGTGGACACTTAACTAAGCACCACCCCTTCCGAATAACGACAGCGCCGGGGAGCGAATACAGTTCGGGAACTGCACGAAAGGTGCCGAAACGGAAGTCAAGGACCGGCGCTGCGGCGGGAACGGACGCTCTGGAGGCGGCGGAGGACGCCGATCGCGGCGCGGCCGTGGCCGGCGCGGCGGCCAGGGCCGCGGCCGACAGCGCGGCTGCCCCACCGTCGACTCCGCGAAGCGCCGCCGACGTGGCGACAGCACGTGCTGAACGTGTTGACTCAGTCGTCCCATGTGCGAACCCTTCTTCGTTGGCGGGAGCAGAAGCGGCATGCGCCTATAGGAGTGAGCACTGGAACGCGTCGTGCCTAATCTGCAGAGCGGCGCGTTGGCGGTCAGCTGCTTGTTTCGACTGTCAGCGCTGACAATCGACATTTGAAGTGCGCGTTTCGCTGTCTTTGTTTCTCGTTCAGTTGACAGTGCCGGTCACTGAGCTTCCTGACTTGGTCACGTAGTAGGTCACGGTGCGACCGCTCCAGAAGTGGAAGGTGAGCGTCACCCGTGACCCGTCGGTGAGTGCGTTGAAGAAGTCTGAGGTCAGGTCGATGGCGTTGTTGGTGTAGTCCGGGATGAAGTCGCTCCAGTACTCCTGATACGTCGTCCAGTTGGCCGTGCCGGCTGCGCTGCCGTCGGCGTACTTGGCCTCCATCGTGGCCACCACGTCGCCGTGGAACTGCGTCGGGATCGCGAAGGAACTGGTGGTGCCGTTCGTGTTCGACAGCGTGGCTGTGTCGTAGGAGATGAGGTTGATCTGCCAGGGCACGCCCTGGGAGAACCGGGCCTGGAGCGTGGCGTCGGTTCCGTAGGCGCGGCTGCCGAGCAGGCGGGTGAGTGCGGCGGCCTTGACTGTGAGTTGGCTGCCAGCGACGGCGTAGTCGCTTCCGCTGGTCAGGGCGGTGGTGCCTTGGTAGAGGCCTTGGAAAGTGGTTCCGTTCAGGTTCAGGGTCAGCGTCTGGTCGGTGATCGCCGAGGACTTCGGCACGAGGATCATGTCCGACGACGCGGTGCCAGAGCGCGCAGTCCAGCTCGACTGGATCTGTGTGAACAGGCCCGGGTCGCGCAGTTGCAGCGTGTTGCGATTGACGAACGAGCCGGCGTCCCACAGGTTGGTGGTGATCCCGTTGGTGCGAGCCTGGTAGCCGAGCGCTTCGAAGTACTTGAGCGTCTCGCCGCGCTCGATGATGCCGGGGCGGGTGTAGTCGTAGTTGAGCAATCCGACCTCGCCGGCGTAGACCGGGACGCCTTTGGCGACGAACTCGTTGTGCGCGAGGGTGAAGTCGTTGATCATGTCCTGCTGCGAAGCCGTGTCGAACGTGGTTTCGTTCGCGATGTTCACGGCGAACGGCCAGTAGCCGTAGTAGTGGAAGCTGGCGATCAGGTTCGGGTCGTGCAGCGACTGGATCGTGGTGTACAGGTTGTCCATCAGCGGCTGGGTCGGGGTGTCTCCCAGAGTGGGAAGCAGGAGCAGACGTGTCGCGTTGCCGCCGCCCGACTGGCGTACGTCGTTGAAGAAGGCGGTGTTGAGCTGGTTGAGCATCTGCGCGCTCTGGCTGTCGCTGGGGCTGCCGTTGAAGCTCGGTTCGTTGACGCTTTCGAGGACCAGCTTGTTGGACTCGCCTTGGAACTGCGTGGCGATCTGCTGCCATAGCGCGTTGTACTCGGCCAGCACGCCGGTCGGGTCGGTGGTCATGTTGGCGATCCAGTCCCACGAGTCGTGGTGGACGTTGAGGATCACGTACATGTTGTCGGACAGCGCCCAGTCGACCACCTGCTTGACCCGGGCCATGAAGGTCGGGTCCACGGTGTAGTCCGGTCCCGCTCCCAGGTGCGGGTACCAGGTCACCGGTATGCGAACACTGTTGTAGCCGAGGGCTCGGACGCTGTCGAAGGTGGCTTTGGTGACCGCGGGGTTGCCCCAGGAGGTCTCGGTGGGAGTGGCGTCGAGGGAGTTGCCAAGGCCCCAGCCGGGTTGCATCGCGGCCACGGCGGCCATCGCGGCGGACGGACCGCCGCCGCTCGGGCTGCTGCTCGGCGAGGAGGACGGGAAGCCGGACGGCGAGGACGAAGGCGACGTGGACGGTGACGAACTCGGCGTTGTGCTTGGGGCGGGCGAGCCGACGGTGCCGTTGCACACCGTGCCGTTGAGGGTGAAGGTCGCGGGTACGGCGTTGGTGCCGGAGTAGGAGCCGTTGAACCCGAAGCTGGTCGTGCCGTTGGTGCCGATCGACCCGTTGTACGACAGGTTCTTGACGGTGACGCCGGTCCCGGACTGCGAGTAGCCGCCGTTCCAGAGCTGGGTGATCTGCTGATCTCCCCCGAAATTCCAGGCCAGCGTCCAAGAGGTGATCGGGCTGCCGAGGTTGGTGATGGTGACGTTGGTGCTGAACCCGACATTCCATTGGCTCGCGACGGCGTAGTTCACGCTGCAGCCTGCGGCTGCGGCTGCGGCAATATTCGGCAGAGTGACTGCGGCGGCACAGGTCAGCAGCAACGCGCCGACGGCGCCCGAGGCCAGCAGAGCTCTTCGTTGCCTCATTCGGGTCTTCTCCTCAAGTTCGCCGATCTGTCCGGGTGGGCGCGCGGTCAGCGTTCACACCTGTGCGCTTCAACGACCGGTGCCTATGTGTCGCTGCGCACCGGTGACGCGCAGGGACGATTGAGCAGCGATGCGTGACTGTCAAGCGTCCGCGTCGCGATGTTGCTTCGGCACACTCGCGGGCAGAGGCGATGCGTGCTGGATGCGCGAAACTTTCTCGCAGTGGTCATACGATGTTTCGCAGCCAGGCCTCGTGGTGCTGCTGCCGACACCGGTCGCGACGTGCGGATGATATGGACTATTTCGACCACAATTGCCAGCGACATGGGCGTTGCTGTCGCGCGGCCCCGCGGACTCCGCGGCACACCAGAAGACATCCTATGACTGCTTGACAGGTCTTCAATCAGCGAGCAATGTCTGGACCCGGAACGAATCTGATAACACTGATCCGGCAGAAAGTTGCCGAGATTTTCTGTTAGTGCTCACACAGCTGTGAGCCGG
>Ga0134126_10007592_pt1 | contig 13617 bp, 14 predicted proteins | sample KB31752_FD_96881 | JGI IMG/M metagenome (GOLD analysis project Ga0134126, IMG submission 96881) | Terrestrial soil microbial communities with excess Nitrogen fertilizer from Kellogg Biological Station, Michigan, USA - KB3-175-2 | ecosystem: Environmental > Terrestrial > Soil > Unclassified ...
CGGCGACATGGTCATGCCGGTCAGCACCATCAGCGGCAGCAGCACCACGAGCACCGCGAGATAGGCGAGCTTTTGCAGCACGTTGTAGCGCCGCGCCGCCTCGCCCTTGGGGAACTTGAGGCGCAGGTGATCCCAGACCTCCTCGAGCACGTGGCCCGGCTTCAGCTGGTCCAGCGTCGGCGCGAGGTCGCGGCGCAGGTGGCCGGAGACGACGGCGGTGGCGACGAAGATCGCCCCGTTGATCGCGAACACCCAGGCGAAGAAGAAGTGCCAGCGACGGCCCAGCGCCAGGAAGCGCTGCGGCGGGATGGTCAGCCAGTCCGGAAAGCCGCGCGCGGTCCAGACGCCGTGCTCCTGCGATGCGCCGAGCACGCCCGTGGTGTGGAAGAGCGCCGGGCCGACCTTGGTCACGCCATGCAGCGTCCCCCCCGACGAGTAGGCGCCCATCGCCAGCCACGCGTGGCCGAAGTCGGACGCCTGGCCCCAGTAGAGCGCCGGGTGCGCGTTGAAGATCTGCAAGCCCGACAGCAGCAGGAACGCCAGGCTTGCCGCGTTTATCCAATGGGTGACGCGCACGGCCACGCTGTGGCGTGCGACCAGCACCCTGTTCGGCTTCCGGCGCGCGGCGGCGGGCGGCGCCGTCGGAAGGCTCTGCGACCCAGCGAGGCTCAAAGCGATGGCTCCTCGGATAATCGTCCGGCCCCCGAGCTTAGCGCAAAGCCCGCGTCGCCGGCGCGGCCGCTCTTCATCGGCGCCGCATCTTCGGGTAGGTAGTTCGCGCCGTCGGGGCGGCCGGTTACCCCACACTCCTAACCAACGGCCCATCCGTAACCATCGGTCTGGGGCGCACGAAGTACGGACGACGGCGTGACCGACACCGAATCCGGGCTGAAGGAGATGATGCTGCGCGGACTGGCCGGCGATGCGGGGGCGCACGCCCAGTTGCTGGGCGCGCTGGGCGGGCATCTGCGCGCCTATTTCGCGCGCCGGCTCGGGCCGGGGGCCGCGGAGACGGAAGACCTCGTGCAGGAGACCTTGCTGGCCATCCACCTGAAGCGCGACACCTACGATCCACGCCAGCCGTTCACGCCGTGGGCCTATGCGATCGGACGCTACAAGCTCTTGGACCACTTCCGCCGCCGCGGCGTGCGCAAGTCGGTGCCGCTGGAGGACGCCGGCGTGCTGATCGCCGCCGAGACCGCCGAGGAAGGCGCGACGCGGCGCGATCTGGCGCAGCTGATGAGCGAGCTGCCGGACCGCCAGCGGGCGCTGATCGAGGACGTGAAGATCAACGGCTACTCGATCGAGGAGGCCGCCGGCCGCCAGTCGATGACGCCGGGCGCCGCCAAGGTGGCGATCCACCGCGCGCTGCAGCGCCTGGCCCGCAAGGTGCGCTCGTGAAGACCGACGAGCTCGTCCACACGCTGGCGGCCGACACCACCTCGGTCGCGCCACGCTCCCTGACCCCGCGGCTACTGTTGGCGACCGCTGCCGCGGTGGTCGTGTGGCTGGCGCTCCTGATCCCGATCTACGGCATGCCGGCGACGGCCGCGCCGCACGGCTGGTTCTGGATGAAGAACACCTACAGCCTGGTGCTGGCGCTGGTCGGCCTCGTCGCCGTGGTGCGGCTGGCCCGGCCCGGTGGCCGCGTCGGCTGGATCGCCTGGATCGCGCTGGCGGCGGTCGCCGCGCTGGCGATGATGGCGATGCGCGAGACCATGCGCGCTGCGCCCGGCGAGGTCGTCCCGCTGTGGCTCGGCCAGACCTGGGCGATCTGCCCGGTGCGGATCCTGGTGGTCGGCGCGCCGATGTTCGTGGCGGCGTTCTGGCTGCTGCGGCGGATGGCGCCGACCCGCCCGGCGCTGGCCGGCGCGGCGGCGGGGTTCTTCGCCGGGGCGATGGGCGCGGCGACCTACGGCCTCTACTGCCAGGAGAGCGCCGCGGCCTTCGTCGTGGTCTGGTACACGCTGGGCATCGTGATCTGCGCTGGCCTGGGCGCCGGCCTCGGCCGCTGGCTGCTGCGCTGGTAGCCGCACCTGCGCCTCAGGGCGCGGCGACCGCCTCCAGGATCGCGGCGCGCACCAGGTCGGGCCGCTCCATCGGCAGGAAGTGGGTGGTGTCCGGCACGGTCTCGATACGGATGCGCCCGGTCGCCTCGAGCCGCTCCAGGCCCTCGTCCAGCCGGCCCGGCGACTCGCGCTCGGCCCGCAGGATATGGATCGGGCAGCGCGTGGCCTCGAACGCGGCCCAGCTGTCGTGGTCCTGGTTGACGTAGTTGGAGACCTCCCACTCGGGCGTGCAGGCGAGCGTCACCGTGCCGTCGGGCAGATCGAGGAACCCGGCCTCGACGTAGTCGGTGAGTTGCGCCTCGGTCCAGGTGCGGAAGGCGCCGCGGCCGCGATAGCCCTCGACGGCGACCGCCCGGCTCGGGAACACGCGCCGGCGCTTCGTCGCGCCCTGCACCATGCCGGACGCGCCAACCTGCTCGGGCGAGAACTGCACGGGCGTCAGCGGCCGGATCACCGGGTCGAGCAGAGCGAGCGCACGCACCCGCCCGGGCGCCTCGGCCGCCGCCAGCAGCGAGGCGGTGCCGCCCATCGAGTGGCCCGCCAGCGCCACGCGGCCGATCTGCATCGCATCGAGGAAGGCCAGCAGGTCGTCCTTCAGGTCGAGCCAGGAGGTGCGCGGCCGATCGGTCGCCAGCCGCGTCGCGCCATGGCCGCGCTGGTCAGGCGCCAGGATGCGCAAGGCGCCGGCCAAGGGGCTGAGGATCGTGCGGTAGGCCCTGGCGTTGAAGCCGTTGGCATGCAGGAAGACGAGGTCCGGCGCCCGCTCGGGCGGGCCGTAGTCGAGGAACGCCATCTCGCCGGGTCCGGACGGGGCTGGCAGGGTCACGTAGCGCTGGCGCGGCTCGGTCGTGGCGGCCCCAAGATCACGCGGAAGGTCGTGCCCGATGTCGTCCAACGGCTGGCTCCTGACGGTGGCTGGTCATCGACGTAGGACAGCATCGCCGGGTAAGTCCATGCCGGCATTGAGCGCGTTCAGCAAAAGTGGGAACTGCCTTTTGCGTCCGAACGCGCTCCCACTCCAGATCTGGGCGCGACGATGAAGCTGCGGACCATCGGCTACGAGGCGGCCACGCAAGGCGCGGTGATCGCGGCGCTGCGAGGGGCCGGCGTCGAGGTGCTGATCGACGTGCGCGCCGTGCCCTCGTCGCGGCGCGCGGGCTTCTCCAAGAAGCTGCTGGCGGCCAGTCTTGCGGAGGCTGGCATCGACTACGTGCACCTGCGCGCACTGGGCACGCCGAAGCCCGGCCGGCAGGCCGCGCGCGCCGGTCGCCACGCCGAGATGGCGCGGATCTACGAAGCGCACCTCGCCGAGCCGCAGGCGCAGTTCGAGCTCGCCGAGGCGCTGGATATCGCAAGGGAAAGGCCGGCGGCGCTGCTCTGCTACGAGGCCGAGGCGGCGCATTGCCACCGGCGCATCGTCGCCGAGTGTCTGGCCGGGCAATTCGCCTTCGAGGTCGAGGACCTGAAGCCTGAGAGCAGGATGGTTTCAGGCGCAATCGCCTGAAACCTGAATCCTGCTCTGATTCAAGAGGCTAGATGGCGATTCAGCGTTCGAGCTGAACCCATCGCGATCTAGGCCGAAACCGCTAGTGGGCGGCGGTCGCCGGCTGCTGGGCGGCGGGAGCCGCCGGCTTGGCCTGAACCGGCGCCGGAGCCGCCGCCTGCGCCTGAGGATGCTGGTCGCCCGAGGTCGCCGCCTGGATCAGCGCGGCGATGCGATCGGTCGAATCGGCGGCCTGGTTCAGCATCTGCATCGGCGCCGAGCCCGGACGCACCGCGTCGACCACCTGGCTGGCGGCGGACTGGGCCATCGCGATGGCGGCGTCCTTGGCGGCGGCGATCTTGGCGGTCGCTGCGGCGGCGGGGTCCTGATAGATGAAGCCGTAGGTCGGATAGGTGGTCGAGCCGAGGTTGCGGGACGGATCGTTCCACACCTTCACCAGGCTCCAGTCACCTCGCGGCGAGACGTCGACGACGGTGACGTTGCGCTCGACGTGGCCGCGGTCGCCGTCGATCAGCGACCAGTTGGCGTGGGTGATCTGGATGACGCGGTCGGTCAGCACCTGGCTCACCACCGCGACGTGGCCGAGCCGCATCTTGCCGTTGGGACGGAAGCAAAGCACGGCGCCGGTTTTCGGCACGTAGCCGGTCGCGTAGCGGCCCGCGGCCTGGCTCCACCAGGTCCACGCGTCGCCGAAAATCTGGATTCCGGACATCAGTCGGGCGAAGGGGACGCACTGCCAGTAGTCGTCTGCGAAAGCGCCACCCGGCGCGAGCAAAACGACCACGGCCATGAAGAGGGCGCCGAGAGAAGCTCTCGTTCGTCCGACCATACTAAGGATGTCTCCCGCCCGTTACGCGCTAGGGCATAACCCTGGCTTCGCCGGATGAAAAGAGTCTTTACCGCGCGGTAGCGGTCGCGAAATCGTGAGGTGTCCGCGAGCGTCGCCACAGTTTCACGCGCTCGCGGGCTGGCTTTTCGATCAGGTGATGGGTCATGGCGGCCAACGGAACCAGCGTAACGAGGAAGACCAGCCAGAGCAGTGGCGGCAGCTGCTTGCCGCTGAAATGACCGATCTTCACAGCTACATTGACGAACAACACCTCCCAGGGGATGCAAACCATATAAACCGAGTAGCTGATCTCGCCCAAGTACACGAAAAACGGATGCGAGAAGCGTTGCGAGCCTGACTTCGAAACTTGCGCTAGCGTAATAATGAGCCCGCCAAACCCTGAGACGATCAGCGCGTCGGGCGCCCGCAGCGCGGCGGCCACGATCACGGCGATGGTGAAAAAGCAGGCGCCGGCGAGCGCTTTGCGGCTATCGGCCACACTGTTCCGCCAGGCCAGATAGAGCGCGCAGCCGAGCGCGAAGCAGGGAACGATTCGCAGCGCGCCCCAGGCCGTCGTGGCCTTGGTCAGCGGAAAGCCGGCGATCGCCTGGAAAGCCGGATAGAGCACCGCGACGAGGGCGAGCGCCGCAGCGACCGCGACGCCGGGCCAGCGGCGCAGCGAGAGGGTCAGCGCAGCGAAGGCCGGGAACGAGAGGTAGGCGAACCATTCGGCCGAGATCGACCACGAGGGATGGTTCCAGCCGGAGGTCGGCGCCAGGCCCCAGGCCTGGGTGAGCGTGAGGTTGGCCGGCAGCGAGGCGAACGACAGCACGTTGGGGTCGACCGCGAGCCCGATCGCTAGCGCGCCGCCCGCCATCAGCCCCATGGCGATCAGCGTGACGAGGTGCATTGGGTAGATCCGCGCCAGCCGCGCCCAGAGGAAGTCGCCATAATGGAAGCGGCCTTCCTCCACCTGCGGCAGGTAGACGTGGCAGAGGATGAAGCCCGAGAGCACGAAGAACAGCTCGACGCCGAGATAGCCCTTGGCGACGAGCGCCGGCATGTCGCCCGCCACGGCCAGGTGTGGCCAATAGTGGAACACCACCACCCAGAGCGCCGCGAAGAACCTCAGCGAGGTCAGCGGCTTGATGTGCGCGGCGTTCGCCATGGCGCTTGTCTGTCCCCGGGCGGGCCACTGCGGCGCGCCACGGCGTCCCTCCGAGCAAACGGCGGGCCAGATCATTGCCGGGCCGTTAACGCGAGGCCGTCAGAGGAAGCTGTAGGGATCGACGTCGATGGTCACCCGCACCGAGCCGGGGACCTTGGCGCGGGCGCGCCAGGCGGCAAGGTAGGCCTGCAGGTCGACGCCGCGGTCGGCGCGGATCAGGAAGCGCTTGCGCCGGCGCCCACGCACCAGGCTGAACGGCGCGTCGGCCGGGCCGAACACGTCGACGCCCTCGGCGTTGGGCGCGGCGGCGGCGAAGCCCTGCACGAACTGCTCGAGCTGCGCGGGGTCGGCGCCCGAGACGATCACCGCGGCCAGGCGGCCGAACGGGGGCAGCCCGGCGGCCTCGCGCTCGGCCATCTCCAGCGCGACGAAGGCGTCGCGATCCTGCGCCCGGAGCGCCTGCATCACCGGATGCTCCGGCGCCCAGGTCTGCAGCAGCGCGCGCCCGGGTTTCTGCCAGCGCCCGGCGCGGCCGGCCACCTGCACCAGCAGCTGGAAGGTGCGCTCGGCGGCGCGCAGATCGCCGCCGCGCAGGCCGAGGTCCGCATCGACCACGCCGACCAGCGTCAGGTTCGGGAAGTTGTGCCCCTTGGCCGCGCCCTGCGTCGCCACCAGGATGTCGATCTCGCCGGCGGTCATCGCCGCGATCAGCTCGCGCGCGGCCTCAGCGCCGGGGACAGTGTCGGACGAGAAGACGGCGATCCGCGCGTCGGGGAAGAGCTCGCGCGCCTCCTCCTCGACCCGCTCCACCCCGGGCCCCACCGAAACCAGGCTCTGCTTGGCGCCGCACTCGGGACAGCGTTCGGGCTTCGGCATCGAAAAGCCGGTCAGGTGGCAGACCAGCCTCCCGGAATAGCGATGCTCGACCAGCCACGACTCGGTGTCCGGCGCGCGAAGCCGCTCGCCGCAGGCGCGGCAGAGCACCACCGGCGCGTACCCGCGGCGGTTCAGGAAGAGCAGTACCTGCTCGCCGCGGCCGAGCGTTTCGCGCATCGCGCCGACCAGCGGCGGCGAGAGCCAGCGACCGGGCTCCGGCGGCGTCTCCTTCAGGTCCACCAGTGCGATCTCGGGCAGCACCGCGCCGCCGTGCCGGCTCGCCAGCCGCAGCCAGCGGTAGCGGCCGGTCTCGGCGTTCCAGAGCGTCTCGAGCGACGGCGTCGCCGAGGCCAGCACCACCGGCGCGTCGCCGAGCTTGGCTCTGGCCACCGCCAGGTCGCGCGCCTGGTAGATGAAACCGTCCTCCTGCTTGTAGGAGCCGTCGTGCTCCTCATCGACCACGATGAGCCGCAGCTTCGAAAACGGCAGGAAGAGCGCCGAGCGGGCGCCGACCACGATGCGGCATCGGCCGCGTGCGACGGCTTCCCAGACCCGGCGGCGGCGCGGCGGCGGCAGGCCGGAGTGCCAGGCGGCCGGCTCGGCGCCGAAACGGGCGGCGATGCGCGCGACCACCGCCTCGGTGAGCGCGATCTCCGGCAACAGGATCAGCGCCTGCGCCAGCGGATCGCGCCTGAGCACCTCGGCGACCGCCTCGAGGTAGACCTCGGTCTTGCCGGAGCCGGTGACGCCGTCGAGCAGCGCGACGCCGAAGCCGCCGGCGCCGATCAGGTGCTCGAGTTCGGCGAGCGCGGCGGCCTGGCTGGCGTTGAGCGTCGGTTGGGCGTGGTCCGGATCGGGTGGGGCGAAGTCGACCGGGGCCTCGCGCAGCGCCTCGGCCAGCACGCCGTCGGCGATCAGCGCGTGGACGACGCCGGAGCTCACCCCGGCGGCGCGCGCCAGTGCAACCGGCGACAGCTCCGCCGCGGCGGCTGCGGCCAGCACCTTCTCGCGCGCCGGCGTCATCCGCTTGGGCAGCTTGCCGGCGAGGCGGGTGATCCGCTCAGGCCGTTCCTTCGGCGCCGTCGAGCCGCGCAGTGCGATCGCCAGCGGCTGGCCGGGCTGATCGACCGCATAGCGCGCCGCCCACTCGATGAAGGCCAGGCTCTGCGGCGGCAGCGGCGGCGTCTCGATGCGCCCGGCCACCGGCTTCAGCGCGCGGTTGACGCCGGCGCCGTCCCGCAATCCGATCACCACGCCGCGCACCAGCCGTGGCCCGAGCGGCGCGGCGACCACGTCGCCGACCTGGAGGGCCATCGCCTCGGGCTCGGCGTAGTCGAACGCTTCCGGCAGCGGCAGGGGAATGAGGACCTGGGCGATTCTCATCGGAGTCCCAAGGCTCATCGCCCGGAATTGCGCCCGCGTCGAGCCGCGCCGCAAGGCAGCGTTAACGGGTGAGGGTCTTGGTATGTTCTATGACGGCCGGCCAGGGACGGGCGGCCGCGGCTATGGCGGGGGCCGCGACGTGACCGAGGTTCTGCGTTCAGAGACTCACGAATGGGCGAGGGACGAGGCGATCCGCGCCTTCCTGAAGGCTCGTCCGGATTTTCTGCGTGACGATTCGGAGCTCATGCAAGCGCTGGGCGTCCGGCCCGACGCCGCCAACGTAGTTGATTTCGGGCCCGAGGCGCTGTCACGCGTCACCCGCGCCCACCGCGAGGAGAGCAATGTGCGCCAGCGCCTGGAAGCGACGGCGCGCGACAATTTCGAGGCGCAGGGCCGCACCCACGAGGCGGTGCTGGAGCTGATCGGCACCCGTTGCCACGCCGACCTCGCGTTGAAGCTCGAGGACCTGGCGCGCCATCTCTTCGGCCTTTCCACGGCAGTGATCGGGCTGGAGGGCCCCGAGCGGGTGCCGGCCGGCTGGCGGGTGCTGGTGGAGGGCCAGGTCGACCTGACGCTGGGCGCCGGCAGGCCCGCGCGGCTCGGCGTCGCGCCGACCGCGCTCGGCCTCTTCGGCCCCGCGGCCGACAGCGTCGGCTCGGTGGCGCTGGTGCGGCTGACCATCGGCGATCCGGCGCGAGCCGGCGTGCTGGCGTTCGGCGCCGAAAGCCCCGATACCTTCTCGCCCGAGATGGGCCACGAGCTGATCGACTTCATCGCCCGCGTGGTGGAGCGCACCGCCGAGCGCTGGGCGCTGCCGTGACGCCGCGCGAGGCCCTTCTCGCGTTCCTTGACCATCTGGCGCACGAGCGCCGCGCCAGCCCGCGCACCATCGACGCCTACCGCGCCGCCGGCCTCGCCTACCTGGCCTTCCTCGAGGGTCACTTCGGCGGCGAGCTGAAGCTGGGCGACCTCGGCGCGTTGAGCGCCGGCGACATCCGCGCCTTCCTCGCCCACCGGCGCGATCGGCTCTCGGCCCGCTCGCTCTCGCAGACGCTGTCGGCGATCCGCACCTTCCACCGCTTCCTCGACCGCCGCCTAGGCGTGCCCTGCGCGGCGCTCAGCCTGGTGCGCGGGCCGAAGGTGGTTCCCGGCGCGCCGCGGCCGGTCAGCGAAGACCAGGCGATCGGCCTGCTCGCCGAGGCCGGCGACGATCCGGACCGGGAAGAGTGGGAGAACGCCCGTGACGCGGCGGTGCTGGCGCTGCTCTACGGCTGCGGCCTGCGGATCTCCGAGGCGCTGTCGCTGAAGCGCGCCGACGCGCCGCTGGGCGCTTCATTGCGCATCCTCGGCAAGGGCTCCAAGGTGCGGATCGCGCCGGTGCTGCCGCAGGTGAAGGCGGCGGTCGACGCATACCTCGCCGCCCTGCCCTTCGCGCTCGACCCAGACGAGCCGCTGTTCCGCGCCGCCCGCGGCGGGCCGCTGCCGCCCCGTCGCGTGCAGGAGCTGATGGCGCGCCTGCGCGGCCGGCTGGGGCTCTCTGAGCGCGCGACGCCGCACGCGCTGCGCCACTCGTTCGCCACCCACCTGCTGGGCGCGGGCGCCGACCTGCGCTCGATCCAGGAGCTCCTCGGCCACGCCTCCCTCTCCACCACCCAGCGCTACACGGCGGTGGATGCGGCGGGCCTGCTGGCCGCCTATTCGAAGGCGCACCCGAAAGGGTAGACGCGGCCGGCTACGGGCGCGCCGCAGGCGTTGTCTGCGTTGAACCCGGCGGCGGCGCCGCCGCCGCCCCGCTCTCACCGATAGGTCACGGAACCTGCGACCGGACCCACGCGGCGGACTCGGCAGTCGCCCTCGCGGCGGCGCCGAGTTGGGCGAAGAACGGCCAGATGTGGACCATGCCGGGCCAGATGCGCAGCGTGACGTCCACCTCGGCGAAGCCGGCGCGCTCGGCGAGCTGGATCGAGTCGCTCATCAGCACCTCTTCCGAGCCGACCTGGATCAGCATCGGCGGCAGGCCGGAAAGGTTGGCGAAGATCGGCGAGGCGAGCGGCGCGTGCGGGTCGAGCCCGCCCAGCAGATAGTTGGTGGCGAAATCGTCGATACCGGCCTGGGTGATGATGAAGTCGGTCTCGCCCTTGGCCTGATAGGCCGGGCTCTTGTTGGTGAGGTTGGCCCAGGGGCTGACCAGGTGCAGGCCGGCGGGCAGCGCCAGGCCCGCGTCGCGCGCCGCGACGGCTGTCGCGACGGTGAGCCCGCCGCCGGCGGAATCGCCGCCGATCACCGTGCGGCTCGGATCATGGCCCTCGGCCAGGAAGGCGCGCCAGGCGGCGACCGCGTCGTCGACGGCGGCCGGATACGGGTGCTCGGGCGCGAGGCGGTAATCGACGGTGTAGGCGGTGGCGGCCGCCGCCGCCGCCATGCGCGCCGCCCAGCCACGATGGCTGGCGCAGCCGCCGATGCAGTAGCCGCCGCCGTGCAGCCAGAAGATCGCCCGCGACGCGTCGGCATTGTTCGGAGTGAGCCGTTCGGCCGGCACGCCGCCCAGGCTCAGCGCCTCGACCTTGACGCCCTCCGGCAGCGGCGCGGCCGCGCCCATGGCGTCGATCTGCATCCGCCGTTCGGGCCAAGTCGGCGCCGGCGCGCCGGGCTGCGGCTGCATCGCGACGAACATCTCGCGCATCGCCGCGACTTCAGGGTCTCTCCACGTGGGCATCTGCGCTCCTCCGGCGTCCGTTTTGCGCCAGTGGGAGGGCCTCACGCTGCGGCGGTCAAGGTGGTTTGCTTGGCGCCTGGGGTCACTAGGCCTGCATCGTCCAGCCTTCGACCCCCATCGCCGCCTGCCGCGAGGCCTCCGAGCGGGTGGGGTGCGGATGGCAGGTGCGCGCCACGTCCTCCGACGACGCGGCGAATTCCATGGCCACGCAGTATTCGGCGATCAGCTCGCCGACGTCGGGGCCGACCATGTGGACGCCGAGCACCCGGTCGGTCTTGGCGTCGGCCAGCACCTTCACGAACCCCTCGGTCTCGTGGTTGACGCGGGCGCGGGCGTTGGCGGTGAACGGGAACTTGCCGACCTTGTATTGGACGCCGGCCGCCTTCAGCTCCTCCTCGGTCTTGCCGACCGAGGCCACCTCTGGATACGTGTAAACCACCGACGGGATCACGTCGTAGTTCACGTGGCCTGCCCTGCCCGCGATGATCTCGATGCAGGCGACCGCCTCGTCCTCGGCCTTGTGAGCCAGCATCGGGCCGTGGGTGACGTCGCCGATCGCCCAGACGCCCGCCGCGCTCGTCCTGAAGTGGTCGGTCTCAATGAAGCCGCGCGCGTCCGGCTTGACGCCGATGCTCTCCAGCCCCAGGCCCTCCGTGTACGGACGGCGGCCAATCGCGACGAGCACATAGTCGGCGATCAGGCTTTCCGGCGCGCCGCCGGCGACCGGCTCGACGGTGAGCTCGACCTGCCTGGCGCTCGCCTTCGCGGTGGTCACCTTCGAGCCGAGCTTGAAGACGATGCCCTGCTTGGCGAGCGCGCGCTGGAAGGTGCGGGCGGTCTCCTCGTCGACCCCGGGCGTGATGCGCGGCAGGAACTCGACCACGGTCACCTGCGCGCCCAGCCGCCGCCAGACAGAGCCCAGCTCCAGGCCGATGACGCCGGCGCCGATCACGATCAGCGTCTTCGGGACCTCAGGCAGCGCCAGCGCGCCGGTGGAATCGACGATGCGCTTGCCATCGATCGTCACGCCGGGCAGCGGCGCAGGCTCCGATCCGGCGGCGATGACGATGTTGGCGGTCTCCAACGTAGTGACCGCGCCGTCCTCGCCGGTCACCTCGACCTTGCCCGGCCCGGCGATCTTGCCGGCGCCCCTGACCCAGTCGACCTTGTTCTTCTTGAACAGGAACTCGACGCCCTTGGTCAGCTGACCGACCGAGGCGTCCTTCTGGGCCATCATCGCCGGCAGGTTCAGCCGCGGCGTCACCTCGATGCCGAAGCCGGCGAAGTCCTTGGCGGCCAGCTCATAGAGCTCGGAGGCGTGCAGCAGCGCCTTCGAAGGGATGCAGCCGACGTTGAGGCAGACGCCGCCCAGCGTCGCCCGCTTCTCGACGCAGGCGGCCTTCAGCCCAAGCTGACCGGCGCGGATCGCCGCGTTGTAGCCGCCGGGGCCGCCCCCGATGATCACGACATCGTACTGCGCCATGCGCTCAGCTCAGCCTCCGCTTGAAGTGCGAGGGCCGGATATAGTCGCTTGTCAGGCGAAGGTCAGGGGGCGCCGGTCGGCGCGGTCCAATCGATGACCTGCAATCCCTGCACGCGACCGAATTCGTGCACGTTCGCGGTGGCGATCGCCCAACCTCGGGCCATGGCCTGGCCATCCTTCGGCAGCCGCACCGCCTGACTCCCACCGTGGGTGAAGAGCTCGGCGCGGCGGCGCGTCGCTGCGAGCTTGGCATCGTCAGGCATCGCGACTCTCGTAGCTATACGGCGTAGATCTATCTGGTCGCGCCAGCGCAAGGATCGGCGCGCAGGATCAGGGACCGATCTCGGGCGGCGCGAGCCAGCCGGCCAGGCGTACGACCATCCACAGCAGGAACGGCGCGGACAGCAGCAGGAAGGCGACCAGCCGCATGCCGCGGCCGCGGGTGCGGGCGGCGTCGCGCGCCTGCGTGGCCCAGGGGCCGAGCTCGTCGGGCTCGCCGAGGCCGGGGCTGGCGCGCAGCAGGTTCAGGGCGTCGCGGGCGGCGGCAAGCTGCTCCTCCGGCGCCATGATGCGAAGGCCGCCGAGCTGCTCGATCACCGGCGATTCCATCGCCCCGAAGGCCGCGTCGAACACCTGCGCGTCGATGCCGGCCGAGCGCAGCGCGCCGGCGGCGATCTGCGCTTCGACGAGGCTGGGAATACGGGTGACGAGGGCCAGGCCCATGCCAAGGGGTCTCCGCCCGGCTTGCGGCCGGCAAAGCCCAACATGGTCGCCGCGGGGCCCGGGCGCAAACCTGCGAGCCAGCCGAAGCTTTCCCCGAGGCTGCTCTCGATGCGCCCCCGGCGGCTCAGACGTCGAGCAGCAGGCGCTGCGGGTCCTCGATGTATTCCTTCACCTTGACCAGGAAGGTGACCGCGCCTTGCCCGTCGACCACGCGGTGGTCGTAGGAGAGCGCCAGGTACATCATCGGGCGGATCACCACCTGGCCCGCCACGGCCATCGGCCGGTCCTGGATCTTGTGCATCCCGAGGATGCCGGACTGCGGCTGGTTGAGGATCGGCGTCGACATCAACGAGCCGTAGACCCCGCCGTTCGAGATCGTGAAGGTGCCGCCCTGCAGGTCGTCCAGAGCGAGCGAGCCATCGCGCGCCTTGGCTCCCAGCTCGGCGATGGTCTTCTCGATCTCGGCGAGGCTCTTGGCGTCGGCGTCGCGCACCACCGGCACCACCAGGCCGCGCTCGCTGCCGACCGCCACGCCGATGTCGTAGTGGTTCTTGTAGATCAGGTCGGTCCCGTCGATCTCGGCGTTGACGGCGGGCACGTCCTTCAGGGCCGCGACGCAGGCCCTCACGAAGAAGCTCATGAAGCCGAGCTTCACGCCGTGGCGCTTCTCGAACACGTCCTTGTAGCGGCTGCGCAGCGCCATCACCGCGCCCATGTCGACCTCGTTGAAGGTCGTCAGCATGGCGGCGGTTTCCTGCGCCTCCTTCAGGCGCCGGGCGATGGTCTGGCGCAGGCGGGTCATCCGCACGCGCTCTTCGCGCGGCTGATCTGGGCGCGGCGCGGCCGGTGGCGCGGGCCGGGCGGTC
>Ga0134126_10007593_pt1 | contig 13617 bp, 9 predicted proteins | sample KB31752_FD_96881 | JGI IMG/M metagenome (GOLD analysis project Ga0134126, IMG submission 96881) | Terrestrial soil microbial communities with excess Nitrogen fertilizer from Kellogg Biological Station, Michigan, USA - KB3-175-2 | ecosystem: Environmental > Terrestrial > Soil > Unclassified ...
CCATGTCGACCTCGGCCAGCATCGTGCGGACACTCCGATCGAGTGCGTAGCTGATTCGCGTGATCGAGGCTGTAAAGCGCTTGCCTGGGACGGCCGCCGCACTGAAGGCGACCGGGCAACCAGGGCGGATCTTGTAGGCATCGCCTTCGGGCACGCCCATCTGGATCCGCACCCGGCTGAAGTCCATCAACGTCACGATCCCGGCGCCCTGCTGGCTGCTCTGGCTTGGCACTGGAATGAATGCCCCCGGGTCCACGTACCGGGCAGTGATCGTGCCGGAGAAGGGCGCCGTAATCCTGGCATACCCCAGCAGGGCGTTGATGCGGTCGAGCTGAGCTTGCGCCACTTCGAGCCGGCCTCGCGCGTTGTCCAGGGCATCCGGTGTGACGAGATCCGGCGCAGTCTTGGATGCCTGCTGCATCCGATCGAACTCGCGTTGCGCCACATCGACCTGGGCCCGGTATTGAACCCGGTCGGCAAGCAGCTCAGGAACTTCGATGTCGGCGATGAGATCGCCGGCTTTGACCTTGTCGCCTTTGTCCACCGGAATGTTCTTCAGATAGCCGGCTACTTTGGCGGTGAGTACAGCTGACTGGTAGGCGAGTACCTCGCCGGGCAGAACCAGCGGAGCCGCCCCAGGCGCCTTACTTGGCGCAGCCTGCGTAATCGAGGCAGCGCAGACGAGAAGCACGAGGGCGATGGTCATCTGGATCTTCATCTCACAGCCTCCGAAGTCAGGTCGAGATCATCAGGATGCAGCGACGAAGATCGACGGCCCGCCGTGCCGCGGATGACGGCAAACACGGACGGAAGAACAAGCAAGGTTGCGAGCGTCGCAAAGGCCAGTCCGCCGACTACGGCGCGCCCCAGTGGGGCACTCTGTTGCCCGCTCTCCCCGACGCCGGCGGCCATCGGGAGCATGCCCGCGATCATCGCCAGCGTGGTCATCAAGATCGGTCGCAAGCGGCTGGTCGCTCCTGAAACGGCCGCGTCGAGGGCAGTCTGGCCATCGAGTCGTGCACGCTCTGCGAAGCTCACCAGCAGGATCGCGTTCGCTACGGCAACACCCACCGCCATGATGGCGCCCATGAATGACTCGAGGTTCAGCGTCGTTCCTGTGAGCCACAGAACGAGCAGCACGCCGACCAGTACGGCGGGAATGCTGGCGACGGTGACCAGCGCGAGCTCCCAGGATTGAAAGTTGGCGACCAGAAGGAGAAAGATCACCACGACCGACAGCAGTAGGCCGACGCGCAAAGCACCTAGAAGATCGGACATCGGCTGTACCTCTCCCCGAATGGCGACGCTCGCCTTGGCGGGCGGGTCACCGAGTCGAGCAACAGCCTGCTCAACGGCTTGGGCGGCACTGCCGAGGCTGGCTCCCTCGACATTGGCCGTCACCGTAATCATCCGCGCCATGTTGTAACGGTCGTATTCGCCGACCACGGTACTCGCTCCTACGGCCGCAATGTTCCGTAACAAGGTCGAGCGGCCACCATCCCCTGCGACCGGGACGTTGCGGATGTCTTCGATCGAAGTCATCCGCCGCTGGGGTATCTGAACCTGCACTTGGTAGGCGACGCCGTTCGCTGCGGCCCAGTAGATCGGCTGTGTGAATCGGCTGGAGGAGGTCGCCGGCGTGAGCGCCCGGGTGAGATCGTTTGCCGTGTAGCCCATGACGCCAGCCCGCTCCCGGTTCACCGTGACCCCCACTGACGGGTAGTCCAGCGGCTGTCCGAGCTGCACATCACGGAGCATGGGTAGCCCCTGGAGTTTGGCACGCACCTTGTCGGCAAAGGCGCGGTCATCGGTGAGATTCGGACCGCTCACGGCCACTTCGATCGGCGTTGTGGCGCCGAAGCTCATGACCCGGCTCACGATATCCGCCGGCTCGAAAGAGACCTGGAAATCCGGCATCTCCCGCGCGAGGCGCTTGCGCAGCCGCTCTCGCAGGGCTTGCATATCGAGGCGCGCTGAGTCCTTGAACTGAACCTGCAGCACGCTCTCCTGCGGGCCGCTATTCCACTGGTAGATGAAATTGACCGGGTAAGCCGAACCATGGACGCCGACCAGGCCGAGGGACAGTGCGACGGCATCCGGTCCGCTCTCCTCCGCAATGATCTTGAGCACGCGCTGCGAGGCCGCCGTGGTGAGATCGAGCTGCGTACCGGTCGGTGCGCGCAGGCGCAACTGCAATTGTCCCGCCTCGACGCGAGGGAAGATGTCCGTCCCCAGGCGGGGGAAGAGCAGGACAATCGCGACGGCGCAGATCACGAGGTACACCACCAGGACCACCGAGCGGTGCGCAACCAGCGGTCGAAGGCGCGCCGCGTATCCGTTTTGCATCCGCTCGAAGAACCCCGGCTCTCCCTCGACTTCATGATGTCTCGCCCGCCGTGCGCGAAAGGCCCACACCGAGAGAATCGGCACAAGCGTGTTGGCGAGGACGTAGGAGGCGAACATCGAGAAGCCGACGGCAAGGGAGAGCGGCACGAAGAGCGCCTTCGCAGCGCCTTGCATGGCGAACGAGGGCAGAAATACGGCCACCACGCAAAGCATTGCGATTGCCAGCGGCACAGCGACTTCGCGAACTGCATTGAGCACCGCTCGCTCGACGCGATCGGCGCGGACCAGATGCGTGTGGATGTTCTCCACGACGACGGTCGACATATCGACCAAAATGCCGACTGCGAGCACGAGGCCGCCCAAGGTCATGATGTTGACTGTCTGCCCGGTGACCCATAGCGCTACGAGAGCTGCAAGCAGCGCGATCGGGATATTGACGACTACGATGAGAGAGCTGCGCCAGTCGCGCAGGAACAGCAGCACCATCACGCCGGCCAGGAGGGCGCCCAGAATGCCCTCGGTGGTCAGACTGGAGATCGCGCGGGTGACAAAGGGGGACTGGTCCAGCACATAGCTGACGCGCGTGTCATCAGGCAATGCAGCCTGAAACTTCGGCAGGTTCTGCTTGACAAGATTCACGACCGATAGGGTGGAGGCGTCCGCACGCTTAGTGACCGGGATGTAGACGGTCGGAATACCGTTCACCAGCGCGACGCTCGTTGGGATGTCCGAGGCGTCCGACACCCGGGCGATGTCGCGTACGAATACTGTCGGAAAGGTTCCGGTGCGCACGGCAACGTCCGCCAGATCCTTCGCGTCCTTGACGATCGAATTGACCGGAACAACGGGGTACTTGTCCTGCAGGTAGATGTTGCCGGACGGGTTGATGGTTTCGGCGTTGGCGATTGCGGACACCACCTCCTGGGGCGAGATGCCATAGCCCCTGAGCTTGTCCGCATCGAGATCGACGACAATGGCTCGCGGGCTTCCGCCGAAGGGAGGCGGTGCCGATACGCCTGGCAGAGTTGCGAACAGTGGCCGTACGGTGTTGAGCGCGAGGTCCTGAATCTGTCCAACGCTGCGGGTGGCGCTGGAGAATGCGAGATACCCGACCGGAACACTCCCCGCATCGAAGCGCGTCACGAAAGGCGGCACAGTGCCGGGGGGCATGAAGGCGCGCGCACGGTTGACGTAGGAGACCGTTTCGGACATCGCTTGCGACATATCCGTCCCGGGATAGAACTGCAGCTTGATGAGTGCCGCCCCTTCAATCGATTTCGACTCGACGTGCTCGATCCCTGTTATGTAGAGAAAGTGATACTCGTAGTAGTAAGTGAGGAATCCCTCCATTTGCGCCGGATCCATGCCGCCATAGGGTTGCGCGACGTAAATCGTAGGCACACCCAGGGGCGGGAACACGTCCCGGGCCATCGAGCGAAGCCCCAGGGCGGCACCGATGACGACGCCGATCACGACTACCAGCACTGTGTACGGCCGACGCAGCGCGAACTGCACGAAGTTCATCGTGGATGCCCCCTGGGATGGCTATGGCGGGTCTATTTGTTGGGCAGTGGTGCTTTTCCGCCATGCTGCATCCACGGCGGGTCTACCGTGCCCGGCTCGGCACGCAAGGCTTCAGGGAACAGGGCATTGAGCGTCTTCATCGAGCTCGCCAAGGCGGCCAGAGCGGCGCTTACCTGTGTCTTATCGTGAGTCTTACTGGTATCCGCGACCTTCTGAGCGGCAGCAAGGGTCTCTTTCAAATCGGCTTCGACCTTGCCCTTGAAGGCCGCCGGCTCATGGGCCACTGCGTCGCGTAACGCACCGGAGCCCTCCTGGAACTCCTGGTTCTCATGCGGCAGTCGGTCGTACTGTTCGGCAGCGAGCTTGCGATCCATGTCGCCATACACGCCTGCCAGAATGTGGAGGCCCATCTTGACCATATCCGGTGATTGGAGATCTGCGGCGAGCGCCGCCGCGGCGAAAAGTGACGCCAAGAGGCCTGTGATCACGAGCGATGAACGAGTGCGGAACATGGCTATCTCCCACTCATGGATGAGTTCAGTTGGGTGTGACATGCAGGATTCCGTGCATGACCGCGCCATGCCCCGGAGTGGTACAGAGAAACGGATAGTCTCCCGGAGCCGGGGCTGTGAAATCGACGCTGACGTGCTGGCCTTTGCCGCAGGGAGGTGTCGCTGCAAGCACGCGTTTATCACCCCGCGGCGTCCATCCCGAATGCTCTTCTGCCGCCATAGCGGCTTGCGCCACAGCCTCCGCTGCTCCCGGCACCGTGAGCACCCAGTTGTGATCCTGAGTGATGTACTTACCGGTGTGTGTGAATGTGAGATGCACCGCTGCACGCGTAGGGCAGGTGAGCTGATCTGGCTTGAAGGCCAGCAAGTCGCCATCGCTTGCAATGTCGAGCTGCACCTGTTTCTTGGGCGCAGCTGAGAGAGCTTTGACGGAGTATCCGAAAGGGATCGCGAAGGCGGCCAATAGCACGGTCCGTCGCGACGCGCACTGCGCCGAAACCGCGACCTTCAGGGCACGGCCCTTCATCATTGGTTGGATGCCCCTCATCGAGTCGTCCGAAGCGACTTCCGCCGCAGAATCTTAGTCCCTCACACCTGACCCCAAGATGACCTCAACATGACCGTTTGGTCATCTTCGAGGCAGGCCGGCAAAGTTCTTGCGAACAGCCTGGGGTGTGGGCACGGGCCGCGAAGGTGGCGCCAGCGGTGCTCGAGATGCAGGAGACTCGACCATGAGCAGAGAATTCATGCGGCGGCGCATGCTCGCGGGAGCCGGCGCATGCCTGCTGTTGGCACCCGTAGTGTCTGCGGAGAGGGAAGAGAAGGCGGGAAGCAAAGCAGGGGAGGAGAAGGAGGTCGGAGCCGTCGAGGACTTGATGCGCGAACACGGCGTTTTGCGACGAGCACTCCTGGTCTACATCGAGACCGTTCCGCGGATCCGCCAAGGCGCCGCGGATATCGACGCCGGCGCGCTCACTCGAGTCGCCAGGCTGTTTCGCAGTTTCGGCGAGGACTACCACGAGAAGAAGCTCGAAGAGGCGCACATATTCCCGGTGGTGAAGAAAACGGCCACACCTGCCGCGGGATACGTTGACGTCCTGATCGCACAGCATCAGCGCGGCCGGGAAGTGACCGACTACGTCATGGCCGTCACGCGATCGGGGAAGATTGGGACGGGAGTTGCCGAGCCGCTTGCCAAGGCACTCTCCACCTTCGTGCTCATGTACCAGAACCACACTGCACGCGAGGACACCATCGTCTTCCCTGCGTGGAAAACGGCTCTGTCGCAACACCAGATCGAGGAGTGGGGAGATAAGTTCGAGGACATCGAAAAGCAGCAGTTCGGAACGGACGGATACGAGGAGGCGGTCAAGGAGATCGCCGCCGTCGAGCAGCGACTTGGTTTTGCCGACCTGGCGCAATTCACGCCACCCCCGCCGCCGGCTGTCGCCCGGTCCTGATCGAGGGAGGTCGGCTTACCGGGCGGGGTGAGCCGACGCAGGGTGCTCCACACCCAGGGGGTGGTCTGGTACTGTGCCAGTTCCCTTAGGCAACGCCTCGTGCACGTGCCCCCCGCATGCGCATCCTGATCGTCGAGGATGAGAGCAAGACCGCCGCCTTTCTGCGCAAAGGACTGCGAGAATCGGGGTTTGTGGCGGACATCGCCCAGGACGGCGAAGAGGGTCTCTTCAAAGCCCTGAATCAGAACTACGACCTGTTGATTTTGGATGCGATGCTCCCGCAGCGGGATGGCTGGTCGGTACTTCAGGAGGTGCGTAGTCAGGGGCGGTCCATGCCGGTCCTCTTTCTCACCGCCCGCAGCGCGGTACCTGACCGCGTGAAGGGACTCGAGCTCGGCGCCGACGACTACCTTGTGAAACCGTATGCGTTCACCGAGCTGCTGGCGCGCGTGCGCGCGCTTCTGCGGCGACGGAGCGAGCGCTCATCAGACATTGTCCAGATCGCCGATCTACGAATCGACCTCCTGGGCGCCAAGGCTCATCGCGGCGAGGCGCGGCTCGATCTCGCGCCGAAGGAGTTTGCGCTGCTGTCCTTACTCGCCCGGCGGCAAGGGGAGGTGCTCTCGCGGATGGTCATCGCCGAACAGGTGTGGGATATCCATTTCGAGAGTGACAGCAACGTCGTCGATGTCGCCATTCGCCGGTTGCGCCGAAAGGTCGACGATCCCTACGCAGTGAAGCTCGTCCATACGGTCCGCGGAATGGGCTATGTTCTGGAAGCCCGCTGATCCTCAATCCCGGCCGGTTGCCGCACGCTGGCCGATGACCACGCGGTTGACGCTCTACTACACCCTATCCGTGTTCGTGCTGCTAGCCGCCGCATCGACCCTCCTTTATTGGGGGCTGCGAAGCAACCTCTTGGCGCAGGACGAGAGTTTCCTCTCGTACAAAGTACAGGTGCTGACCGCGCTCCTGGAGCATCGCCCGCTCGAGCGATCGGCGGTCGATCAGGAAGTGCTCGAAGAGGCAGAGATTTCCGGTCAGTCGCCTGCGCCATTCTTCCTGCGCGTGCTCGATGACAAACGGAGCCTGGTCGATGAGACGCCCGGCATGGGGACGATTGTTCCCGTACCTGCCTTTCAAGGCGCACAGGATGGCGCTCCCCGCGGTTTTCGCTGGCGCTCCAACAAACTTACGTTCCTGCTTGCCTCCGTTGCGGTCCCGAGCGCGTCCACGGAGGCTCGGGGTTGGCACATTCAAGCGGCGCTCAACGTCACCGCCCATGAGACTCTGCTGGCGGGCTATCGGCGCGATCTCGGTGCGGTGCTGGCAAGCGGTCTATTGGTAGCTGCTCTCGTCGGGGCCTGGATCACCCGGCGAGGCTTGCGGCCGCTCGCGGATATCACTCGGGCCACTGAGCGTGTCGGCGCGGAGCACCTGGACTATCGGATCCAGACCGGTCACTGGCCGGAGGAGCTCGCCTCGCTCGCGAGTGCATTCGACCGCATGCTGGAGCGGCTGCAACAGTCTTTCGAGAGACTCTCGCAATTCTCAGCAGATCTGGCGCATGAGCTGCGTACGCCGATAAATAACCTGATGGGGGAAGCTCAGGTCACTCTGTCGCGATCCCGTACTCCGGCTGAGTACGCGCGAGTGCTCCAGTCTGCCCTCGAGGAGTACAGCCGCCTCGCCCGAATGATCGATAGCATGCTGTTTCTCGCACAGGCGGATCAGGCGCGATTGGCGCTCCAGCGCACGACGCTGGATGCGCGCACCGAATTCCAGGCCGTTGTGGACTTCTATCAGGCCCTGGCGGATGAGCAGCGCGTTGAACTGCTCTGCGAAGGGAATGCGACGATGCTTGCCGATCCGCTGTTGCTGCGTCGCGCGCTCAGCAATCTGCTGTCCAACGCGCTGAAGTACACAGCTCCCGGAGGCTGCATCAGTTTGCGTGCAGCTCAGGCATCAGATGGTTCGGTGGTGTTGACAGTCAGCGACACGGGTAGTGGCATTGCGGCCGAACACTTGCCGAAGCTCGGAGATCGGTTCTACCGCGTTGATCCTTCCAGGGCGAACAGTCCCGAAGGGGCCGGGCTGGGATTGGCAATTGTGAAGTCCATCATTGCCCTCCACGGCGGCAAACTCCTCATCGACAGCGCGCCGGGCCGGGGAACGGAGGCTTCGCTGGTCTTTGCGGGTGAGCAGGCGTCGCTGGGCTAAGCCCCTGATCGAACCAGGAAGGAATCGCGCGCACGTCGCGACACCTGACCGTCCCAGGTACGGTGAGACGCAAGCGCAGCTCTGGGGTCGCAAGTCTTCCCCAGCCCGGCAACGTGCCGCCGAATTCCGGCGCCGGCACCGCTTCGTTGCCTGAGAGGTTTCACGGGTCCACCGTGGCCGCGGATTGCCGTTGAACAGCCGGGGGCGATATCGAGCTCGCCTCTCTTCGGGTGGTGCCGGTCGCGGGCACCAACGGGAGACACGCGCCGGACTGCAACGGTTTGCAACGGCACGCGTCGCGGTATTCCCGGCGGCAGATCGCGACGAGCCTGCTAGAGCCGAGGGCAGCCACGAGTGCGTGTTACGAATAGGCGTCGGACTAGTGAACCGTCAAAGAGAATGCAGGACGATGTCGATTTCCGAGAACCCCGTTCGTCGTTCCAATACCAGGCCCTATGAGGTCAATTCTCGTGAAAATAACGGTTGAAGCCCTCGTCAATGCCCCGGTGATCAACGTCTGGACGGCTTACACCACACCAGAGGACATCAAGCAGTGGAACACGGCATCGGACGATTGGCACACGACGAGCCCCACAGTCGATTTGCGAGTGGGTGGGCAATTCTCATCGCGCATGGAAGCCAAAGACGGTAGCTTCGGGTTTGACTTTGCCGGAACATATACCAGGATCGTGCCACACAAGCTGATCGAGTATGCCTTCGGCGACCGCGCCGCCACCGTCGAGTTCGCGCCAGCAGCAAACGGCGTGACGGTGCGTGTCACGTTTGATGCGGAGACGACGCATCCGGAGGAACAACAACGCCAAGGCTGGCAGGCCATCTTGAAAAATTTCGCTAAGCACGTTGTGGCGAAAAACAAAACCGGAATGTAGCTGGTCAATCACTTACGAGGAGAACACGGCCGATGACGATCTACTTCAACACAGCGCCGGTACATTGTGGCAGTTGCGCGAAGCGCACAAATCTGGGCAGGTTGCGCGTCCTTGGCGCCGCGCTGGTTGCTGCAACATTGGGACTGCATGTCGGGTTGTCGCCCGCGGCCGAATCGGCTGCGCCGCCTGCTGTGGTGTTGGCAGCACCCCCAGCGGGCGCGTATAAACTTGACAAGTCCCACGCCAGCCTGGTTCTGCGCGCCAGCCACATGGGTTTCTCGACCTACACGACTCGATTTAGCCGCTTCGATGCGGACCTGACGTTGGATCCTCGGAATCTGTCCGCCTCGAGGGTGGTGACTACCATCGATGCTTCATCATTCGAGATGGACGCCGCGCCACAGATGTGTCTTGACATCATGAAGGGACCGCAGATGCTCGACACCACGAAGTTTCCAGAGATCGTCTTCAAGTCCGAGAAGATCCGGATGACAGGGGCGAAGTCGATGGAGATCTCCGGCACTCTCACGCTGCATGGGGTCACGCGGCCGATGGTGCTCCTGGCGACCTATAATGGCGGCTATGCCGGCATGCCTAACATGGATCCGCAAGCGCGCGTAGGTTTTTCCGCGCACGGGTCGTTCAAGCGCTCAGATTTCGGCATTGCCTATGGCGTGCCCGCTCCGGGTACGACGCTGGGCGTTGGTGATTTGATCGATTTCTCGATCGAAGCGGAGTTCACCGGACCGCCGTTGGCAAAGCCGGCCGCTCAGACGCATTAAGGAGCCTCCCCGGTCCGGCGAATCCTCCTCCTTAGCGGTCGCCGGTGGACGACCGCTCCGGGTCGAGGCTGTGCAGGTGTTTTCACACACCCTCGGTCGACAGCCGACGCTGATCGATTCGAATGTCAAACAGCCGCTTGGCAGCTCAGTCGGCAGGGACATCGCCTGACTCCGGAGAATCTGCGCATCGACCGTGGTGAGCAACGATGGCGCTGCCTCCAGTGCGGAAGGCAGCGCGCAGCCGAATTTCGCCGGCGGCACGCCTTCGTTGGCTGAGGTGTCCCATGGTGCCAGCGTGGGGTAGGGCATTGGCAATGAGCAGTCGCGGTTTCGCTTGCGTTCCACGGCCTTGGGAACTGTGCACGGTGCGGTCAGAGTTCCGCAATGTTCAGTGGTTATGGAGTAACATCCGGCTGTCTCCGCTGATTTCGTCAGAGGCAGGACCTTCTGTGCGGCGGAGTGGGGCACCACGCATGGATGCCGATCGCACGGACAGAAGCTCCCTGCCGGTCAGCAAAGGTGATCCCTTGATCCCAATCGAATCTCCCCCCGCGAAGCTCCCAGACAACTCACTTGTGGCTGCCGCAGCTGAGCGGGGGATCAAATGACTCAGGACAGCGCAGACTCCCCGGACTCAGCCGCGACTGCGAATTCGCATACTCTGCCGGCGGCGCCGATTGGATTTGAGCAGGGTGCCAACCTGCCCTTCCCGGTCGTGGGGATCGGGGCCTCCGCGGGGGGCATCGAAGCCCTGACTGCCTTCCTGCAGTCAGCTCCGGCCGATGGCGGGATGGCTTTCGTCGTGATCCAGCATCTACCGCCGCAAAGCCAGAGCTTGATGCCTGAAATTCTGGGGCGCTGCACGCCGATGCCCGTCATGCAGATTGAAGACGGCACGCATGTCGAACCCAATGCCGTGTACGTCATTCGCCCTGGCTATACGGTCACTCTCGAACGTGGGCAGTTGCGCCTCGGGGAGCCCGTTGAAAGTCGCGGGCATCGGCGTCCTGTAGACGACTTCTTCCGCTCCCTGGCTCTTGAGCAGAAGGAGAGGGCAATCGTAGTCGTCCTGTCTGGAACCGGCACCAATGGCACCGCGGGCGCTCAGGCGGTGAAGGCAGCGGGCGGTGTCTGTGTAGCGCAGGATCCCGACACGGCTGAATTCCCGGGCATGCCTGATAGTTTGATACGTGCCGGTTACGCCGACCAAGTGTTGCCCCCTGGCGCGATCCCTGAGTTTCTCCTGGGCTATGTGCGGCATCCTTTGGTCGGTGCCGGCAGCGGAACGATCGAGCAAACGCTCGAGCAGGAAATCCAGCGCGATCGACAGAGCATCAACCAGATTCAAGCCCTTTTGCGTACCCGCACGGGCCACGATTTTCGAGGGTATCGCAGGCCAACCCTCCTGCGGCGCATTGAGCGGCGCATGGGGATCGTGGGGGCGAGTACTCTATCGGGTTACGCTCAGGTGCTGCGCGACCAGTCGAACGAAGCTTCCTCTCTTGCCAACGATCTATTGATCAATGTCACCGGATTCTTTCGCGACCCCGAAGCATGGGAGGCCTTCCGCGAGAGTGTAGTGGCGCCGCTTATCGAAAGCCGTTCCGTCGGCGACAACCTGCGTGCATGGGTGGCCGCATGTTCGAGCGGAGAGGAGTCCTATTCGTTGGCGATGCTCATTTCCGAGGAAATGCAGCGCACCCAAAAGCCACTCGACGTCAAGATATTCGCAACCGACGCCGCTGACAAATCCCTTGCGCTCGCGCGCGCCGGCATTTATCCGGCGGGAATTGAGGGGAACATTTCCCAGCAGCGCCTGGAGCGCTTTTTCGAGAAGGACGAACACACCTACCGGATCAGGAAAGAGATCCGCGACATGGTGGTGTTCGCACCCCAAAACCTCCTGCGTGACCCACCGTTCTCGCGTGTAGACATTTGTACGTGTCGAAATTTCCTGATCTATCTGGAGCCGGATACGCAGAAGCGCGTACTGACGCTTCTGACCTTTGCAGTCCGCGAAGGCGGCTATCTATTGCTTGGGAATACCGAGAGTCTCGGGGATGCCGATCCGGCCTTTGAGACGATCAGCAAGCGCTGGCGGATTTATCGGCGCGTGGGGCCGTCACAACATCGGCCGCTCGAAATTCCTTATGCACCTCGGACCGTCGTTCATGGTGCCATGGAGGTGCGCGAAAGCCAGCCTGCACATGTGCAGCCGCACTTTCCGGCCAGCAGCGCTTACGAGCGGGCACTACTGGAGGACTTCGCACCTCCGTCAGTGGTCGTGGATCGCAATGAAAAGATGCTCTACGTACACGGCGACACCAGCCCGTTCCTGACCTTTCCACAGGGTGAGCTGACCGCCAGCATTATCGACCTCACGCGCCCACCGCTGAGGATGGCGGTCCGCACGGCCTTTCGACAAGCAGTGGAAACCCATGTGCCCGTCTCGGTCGAGTGTCCGCTGGAAGCCGAGGATGAGAGCCTGTGGGCCCGTATCACGGTGGCGCCGTTAAAAGGGTATTCGACGGGCCGGAGTTTGCGTGTCAGCTTCGAGCTGCGGCCGCAGGCTGCGCGCAGCCATGCTGACAAGGAAGGCTTCGAACCTGCGGCTGAACCCTTACGTCCCGCCGTAGTCTTCAAACCCGACAGTCAGTTGGAAGATGAGGTGCGTGTTCTTCGACGGGAATTGCAGTCGAGCGTTGAAGCATTCGAGGCGAGCAATGAGGAACTGAAGGCCTCCAACGAAGAGGTGATCTCCGTCAACGAAGAACTGCAGAGCGCCAACGAGGAGCTGGAAACGAGCAAGGAGGAGCTGCAGTCCGTCAACGAGGAATTGGTGACGGTCAACACCCAGCTGCAATCCAAGATCATTGAGATCGAACAGACAACGAACGACCTGGCGAATCTATTGGGTAGCACGAACATCGCCGTCGTATTTCTGGACTCGGACCTCAAGGTTCGGCGCTTCACGCCCGCGGTTCACGATCTGATCGAGCTTATTCCCGGCGACGTGGGTCGCTCGATCAGCAATCTTGCACCGAAATTCGTTTGGGCAGATCGCAATGATAACGCCCATGAAAGGCTGCGGATCGTGGCGGAGTCCGTGCTCGAGAACTTGACCCCTGTGGAAGCGGAAATTCGCAGTTTCAGCGGACGATCGTACCTGCATCGGGCTTTGCCCTACAGAACGGCGGACAAGCGTATCGAGGGTGTCGTACTTACGTTCGTGGATATCACACGCCGCAAGGCGGCCGAGCAGGCCACCCAGGAGATGCGCGTACGTTTGGAGTCTGCGCTGGAACAGTCGCCCGCGGCAATTGTCATCGTCGAAGCGCCTGCGGGACGCGTGATGCACGCCAACAGGAGGGCGTCGGAACTGTTCGGCCAGCCTTATCCGCCGCCGTTCTTGCATGCAGACTGGAATGCGGCGGGGTCCGCCCTGCAGGGCTGGCATGTCGACGGCAGAACTTATGCCGCGAGCGAGTGGCCGCTCGTGCGATCGCTGACAAAAGGCGAGACCATTTTGGGAGAGCAGATCGCGGTCACCGGTGCCTCAGGGGAGCAGAGGGTGCTTTCGGTCAGCTCGGCTCCGGTCTATGACCCGACGCAAGCGATGATAGCGGTGGTAGTCGCGTTCTGGGATGTGACGCAGCTGACGGTGACGGAGCGGGCGCTGCGCGAAAGCGAAGGTCGTTTACGACTCATCGTCGAGAGCGCAGATGAATTCGCAATCATGATGTTCAGTACGGAGGGGCTCGTGACTTCCTGGAGTGAAGGAGCGGAGCGCATCTTCGGCTGGACTCGGGAGGAGATGGTGGGGAACGCCGCCGCGCGCATCTTTACGACGGCGGACCGTGATGCGCACGTGCCAGAGCGGGAA
>Ga0134126_10007594_pt1 | contig 13615 bp, 9 predicted proteins | sample KB31752_FD_96881 | JGI IMG/M metagenome (GOLD analysis project Ga0134126, IMG submission 96881) | Terrestrial soil microbial communities with excess Nitrogen fertilizer from Kellogg Biological Station, Michigan, USA - KB3-175-2 | ecosystem: Environmental > Terrestrial > Soil > Unclassified ...
AGGATTTCATAAAGTATCTGCAATTGTACTTTTGTCTGTTTTATTATATCAAATAATGGTGTACTATAACTGTAAACTTGAGAAAATAAATCCAAAATCAATAAAATATATGCTTGGGACCAGCTGATGAAATGGAATTGTGAATAAAGATGAGATATCAAATTATGACCAAGTCTCATATATCTAGATAAATAAAAATTGCTAAATTATTGGTTAAAGAATTTATTATGATATTGAAATATTTTAATTCTTAAAATTTTTGCCTATGCTGTATATCAAAATACTGACATACTATATTTCTAATAATATATAATTAAAAATAGATTTAAATTCTAAAAATTATGTCAAATTGTGATCAATTTAAATAGAAATTAAATTAATATTGTATAATTGCAACAACAATCAAAAATAAAGTTTGATGTAAAACTACCACTAATATTAATTCATACACCTTATGGTATAAAATTCTTTGATAGAATCGCTAAAACAAGTGCCGCTAAATTTTATGCCAGATTTACAACCTATTTAATGCCCATCATCACAGCCGTAGCATTATTTTTAATAATAGGTGGAATTGTTGTTCTTTTTTCTAATTCAATTGCACGAGAAGGTGTTAGAGGCATTGGTCCTCAGTCAAATTTACTGATCCCTGGTTTGAATCCATATCTTCCAATAGCTGACGGATGGATAGCTCTGATAATAACTATTATAATTCATGAGGCAGGACATGGAGTAGTTGCTCGAGTTTATGGTGCAAAGGTCGAGTCAACGGGTATAGTGTTATTGCTCATTCTGCCGATAGGTGCATTTGTAAATATTGAGAGGGATGAAATGGAAAAACTATCCATAAAACAAAAGAGCTCGGTAATGACTGCGGGGCCTATGAGTAACATCATATTGGCATTTGTTTCGTTACTTTGTATTTTCATAATAACTTCAACCCTTACTGTAGCTCAACCATCTAATCCAAATGTTTTTGGAGTATCAATTACAAGCGTTGGATCAAAAACTCTCGCAGAATCTTTAGGACTAGTAAAGGGTTCGATCATCCAACAAATACAAAACAAAAATATAAAAACTACAAATGAATTAAATGGAAATTTAAGTGCCAATCTTGGAAACATGATATCTATTTCATGGTTAAATGACAAGGGTGAAAAAATTACAAAACAAACTACATTGCCAAAAGAACGGACACCTGGCAAAGGGATTTTAGGTGTTACAATAATTGAAATTTCTGATCCAAAAAAAGTCTTAAATACATATGATTCATTATTTACCACAAATCCTCTTGCTCTGCTAGCTCCTCCAACTATAGCACAAGGAAGTGTACCATTTTCTAGTATGATGCAAGATAAGTATTCCTCACCAATACTAGGATCATACTTTCCCGTTGTAGAGAACTTTTTATTTTGGATATGGTTCATTAATTTCAATGTAGCTATTTTTAATGCTTTACCGATTGGTCCATTGGATGGAGGACAGTTATATAATACTATAATAGACAAAAAGACTGAAGGTAAAAAAGGCATACTTAGACATGCCTCAAAAATCTTAACCTATGGAACTATTATAGTAGTTGCACTAGCCTTTGTTGTTCCGTGGTTGCTAAGATAATTCCAAATTTAGCCATCTCTTTATTTTAGATTAAAAAAACAAACAATCCAATTTACATGTCATTTACATACACTTAATTAGAAAAAATTTTAGTATCAGTTTTAAATTATAAAAATAAAAAATATGTCAGACATTCTAACGAAAAACAAATGTTCATGGTTCTAAAATGAACCAAATAATATTTGCAATAAATGGAAGGAAAGAAAAATATGTTTTAGAAAAGAAATAAACATTTTTAGGTAGTGATTTCTTTCTCATGTAAAAGCATTGCGATCGATACTAGTTTTTACAAATTAGAGATTTATATTCTATCTGTGTAAAATTAAAAAAGACACCGTTACATTCATTATTTTATTGAAAAAGTATTATTAAATCGAATTATATTATAAAAAATTTTGCTAATGAAGGACGTGATGACTATTTTCATTTTAAAAAAAAGAATTGTAAATTGAAACATAAAGCAATATTCAAATTATTTTTAGATTATGAGTAAAATAATAGATTTACTCTAGTCCTTTACCAATTTGTTGTTTAAACTTAAATAAAGTATTTCATTAGGAATTATTTTGATAGTGAAAATTTTGTTATGTTATGATATTAGAGTTTGTTCTACCTAATCGAATCTTTTTGTTCTTTCAATCGTTGTATCATAAATTTGATTGAAATTGGCTTGTGTAAAATAAGAATTGAATTTGGATCTATAGGAATTGTTTGCAAGTCTTCTTTTTGTACATCAAATGCAGTAATGAAACAGATTTTAATCTTATTATGAATTTTTACCATTTCATTACATAATTCGTAGCCATTCAAATTTGGCATTTTAATATCAAGAAGAGCTAAATCATAAGATGAATAATCATTTTTGAAAAACGATAAAGCGGCAAGGGGATCGACAAACATATCAACAATAAATCCTTCTAACTCTAGACCTAATTTAAAAAGCATTGCGAGGTCATATTCATCATCTACTAAAAAAATTTTTTTAATATTATTAATATAACTCATAATAATCTAAATTAAGATTACTGTTTATCATAGTCCAATTCAAAATAATGGAAGACTAAAAAAAAAAGTGGATCCTCTTTCATCGTTATAAAGATTATTCTCTGCCCATATATTACCACCATGAGCTTCAATTATACTTTTTGATATGAATAATCCTAATCCCATTCCATTTTCCGATTTTGAAACAAATTTATTAAATAAATTTGGCATAATCTCAGAATCTATTCCCGTTCCCTCATCTTTAATTCCTACAGTAACTTTATTATCTTTTTTGTTCTCTATTGTTGAAATTGTTATATTACCTCCTTTTGTTTTATGCATGCATTTAATAGCATTGTTTAAGAGATTAGAAATAACTTGATAAACCCTTATTTTATCGGCATAAATTAGTATATCTTTTTCTAATAATTTTGTTTTATATACTATATTAACAAAATGATCATTTTTATTATATGAATTTGCTTGAATGCCTTTATTAAAATCTTCTAGTACTGATCGTATTTTTTCATTTAAATTGAATGATTCTTTATGAAGTATTAACGTATTGCTCTCAATTTTTGTAACATCAAGTATATCCTGTGTCAGTTTTTGAAGCCGTATGGCATTACGAAATATTGCATCCATTATTTTATTGTTTGTATCAGGATACTCATTAAATAATTCTATGTATCCCAATATAGCTTGCACCGGGGTTTTCATTTCATGACTAGCGATATTTATGAATTCTTTTTGCATTTTATCATGTGTTTTAAGCTTTTCAAATAATTTTGATTCGTTCCATAAAATTTGAAATATGGAAATGTAGGACAAAACTGTTGGTCTACTAGAAGAATAAGTTGCTGATCCAATAGCTTCCATAAAATCTTCCTTAGCATCATCTTCTTTTTCAATTACTAAAGAAATTTTTCTATCGATTACTATAATAGTTACTGTATTTATAGTAATTTCAGATGTTTCTTCAATACTTTTTATATCAATTTTAGTGCCATTACCATCATAGTTATTTACTAAAACAGTTTTTATTATTTTATCAACAATATTATTTGTTGGAGTAAGTATTCTTGCAAGTAACTTGGGATTATCTTCCGTCATTTTCTTCAATATTTGCATAACTCCTATGCGGTTTTTGCGAAGGAATGCATTCGATGTAGGCAATATTAAAAGTATTTCAAATGTAGCTGATTGTATTAAGTCTATGAGCAAATTTTTTATTTTTATCGGTTCGGAAATAATACGAGTAATACCAAAAATAAATTCTTTCCCCATTTCATTCATTTTTTACTCGCTATATGGTATTAATCTAGAAAACTTATATAATTGTATTATTTTGTAGCTTCTGTGTCCCTAAAAAATTAAGGTAATTTTGCTCGATACTAATGATATAGAAAAATACAAGAATATCGATTAGAAAAATAATTGATTATATAAATAAAATAACTTTTTGAAAATTATGATAAATTTTGGTAGTATTTTTTTCAGCATGGTAAATGCTTTTTATCGCCCAATACTGTTTGGCATTTACGATTTATTAAAATGTCCATAATCATATTAAAAATAACAAATTGAATAGGCAATTAAAATACCAACCATTTTTACTATATTATTGGACAAAATTTAATTGTATGAAACCCTTGATTTCAAAGAACTATTTCCCATATAGTATGGTGATAAATTACTTGAACCTATGGAAGAATAATATATCTTGAGAACAAATAGTAGGAAACCATAATACGGCAAGAAATAAATAGGAAAATACAATTCCAGGATTTAATATTATTTATTATCCTTCATTGCAGAATCCTTTTATAAACTGGTTTCAAAGCCTATAAAGACGGGATAAGAAGAAACTCGATAACTCGAGGTATCAATACAAGTTCGCTAAAGAGTCACACCATCGTATAGAAATAATTACCACCCTTTGAAATCTAGAAATACAGCATTCCTTATATGAATGCCTTTCATTAATAAAAAAATAGATCCAATCATGATAATAAATTAATCATGAGGCAAATAAAGATATACTTTATAAATCGTTTACGGGTTTTCAAATGCCATAAATGTTATTTAAATCAATACAACCATATAATAATAAATTTATTATAAAAAAATTGAGTTAAAAACGCTATTTACAAACTTATGCAGGTAAAAAATTTTATTAATGAATCAAACTATTTTTTTTAAATTTATAATAAATCAAAAATATAAATATAGATAATTTTGCACCTTATTCATTGCAAATAAAAACAAGAATGGGATTTATACTCATAACTTATACAGCCATATGTTTATCTTCTTTGTTATGCATAACTCAAATTATACATAATGAGGCTTTTTCCTATAACAAATTATCATCAGTGACAGTGTCAGATCCTTTTTCAAATATTTACAATCAGAATGGTAAAGTAAAAGACAGTACTTTTGTTACATTCGGTAATTTCAATAACATTCCATACAAAGACATTTCCTTTAATACATCAACCAGTAATAAATCTCAAACAAATGTATGCAACAATAATACTACAAACACCACGAATAAAACTGGTCAGAACTTGAATATACTACCTCCAAATATATCCATGATACACAATGGAAAGAAATACTATACGGGAAATTTACTTAATTACAAATATCGTGAAGGTGTGTCATTATCCCAACTTAAATTACCTTTGAAAAAGATAAATTCATCTCTTCCAAGTAATAGTATCGTTATATCAAAAGGAGATTGTTTGGGATTCGCAATTGAAAATGATCCATCATCACTTCCACCAGATAGTTTAAGCGTGGATGCGTATAAAGTACATGGGAATTCACAAGTACTTGCAATAGCGCAGAACACTAAAAGTATTTTCTTTAAAACAAATCTAAGTGAAGGTCAATACGTAATTTTAGTTGTAGTTACCTGGTTACCAGGAAATGAGGACGTGAGTGGTTATGAGGAATATAATTTCTTGATTAAAGTGAAAGATGGAAAATAAATAGGTCATAACTTTTCTTTTCTCAAGTGAGAAAAATAAAAAACCTAATCTAACACCAAATAAATTGGTCAAATGTATTATTTTTATATTCCTCAGATTTGATTTGACAATATTATCTTGATTTTCCTGTAGAGTTATTTCTTGCTAATATTATGAGTAAATATTTTGCAATCAAGGAAATACAATAGTGATGTAATTATTCTGATTCTAAAAACAAATTAAATGATTTTTTATTTACTTACATAAAAATATTTTAATAATCCGAGTTTTTTCTTTTAGTAACCAAAAATAGACCAAGTAAATTTGTATCATTATTTTTATAATAATTCAAGGTAACAAATACATATCAAATATAGTCTATTTAATTCGTTATAATTTTGCAAATTAAAAAGGCCAATATAAAAAGAATATTAAGTCAAATGCTTACATAAACAAAGAAATGAATATACATCAACCTTTATAATTCTTAATCATTATTTTTTGAATGTGAATGCATATTTTTTAACACATCATGGACTTTATCTCTAAATAATGTCAATCCAATTCTTCCAGCATAAGGTTGTCCTTTTGCAAATGATTCGGCCAAATGCTTGACAAATGCCATTTCTACTTTTGGAGGCATAGGGGGCTCAAATGGATCGACATATGCTTCAACTAAAGTTGGTTTTTCATTTTCGCTCATTGCCTTGTGCATTATAGGTTTGATTTCAGATGGCTCCTTGATAGTATAACCAATACCCCCACAGGCTTCAGCAAATTTTGCATAATCAATAGGTGAAAATTCTATTCCAAATTCTGGATTTCCCAGGAATCCCATTTGTTCCCACCTAATCATACCTAATGTATTATTTTTAATAACGATAACTTTGATTGGCAGATTATATTGTATAGCAGTAGCAAATTCACCCATCAACATAGTTAATCCACCATCGCCCACAAATGCAACACACTGTCTTTCAGGAAATGCTACTTGTGCAGCTATTGCATACGGCAAACCACATGCCATACTTGCAAGAGTGCCTGAACCAGAAAATTTCATTCCCTCTCGCATATCTATATACCGTGCGGCCCAAGTAGTATTGGTACCACTATCTACAGAAATTATCGCCCCATCTTCTAATTCATCAGATACAGCTTTTGCGATAACTTGAGGTTTTATTGGTTTATCATTTCTAGTACTATTTTCTAACATTAATTTGTTCCAATTCTTCATACTATTTTGTTTTGATGTCAGAAATTCAGAATTATTATGATTTCTATCATCTTTTAACAGGATCAGTAATGCAGAAAGTACCAGCTTTGAATCACCAACTAAACCAATTTCGACAGGATATCGAAGACCAATTCTATCAGGCTTTATATCAATTTGAATACCTCTCGCTTGACCTGGTTTTGGAAGGTATTCTATATATGGAAATGATGTACCAATCATAAATAAGGTATCAGCTTCGCTCATCGCATCACTTGCAGGTTCCGTTCCAAGTAATCCAATTCCACCCAAACTGTGAGGATGGTCATCTGGAATTACTGCTTTACCTAATAACGCTTTTATCACAGGTGCTTTTAATTTATCTGCAACCGCAATTACTTCTTTGCCAGCTCCTAATGCACCCTGACCTACAAGAATTACAATTTTATTTCCAGAATTAAGAATATCTGCGGCTTTTTGAATCAAAGATTGACTAGGAATAGTTTCTGAGACATATACATCAGAAGTATGATATGCTACATTATGTCTTGAATATTTTCCATCTAGCTTTTTTTCTTGGACATCAATTGGTATTGTTAAATGACTTACACCTCTTTGAACCATTGCTGTTCTACACGCAATATCTACAGCCATTTCGGCCTGCTCTGGGACGGTTATCATGTCATTATAAACTGTGACATCAGAAAATAATTGTAGCAAATTAACATCCTGTTGATAGTTAGAATTCATTAAATCAGTATAAGTGGATCCGGTTATCGCGATCACAGGAGTATTATCTGATTTAGCATCGTATAGACCATTTAAAAGATGAATAGCACCAGGACCTGAAGTGGCCACGCATGCACCTAATTTTCCAGTATATTTCGCATAAGCACATGCCATAAATGCAGCAGACTCCTCATGTCTCACTAGAATAAATTTAATCTTGTTTTGTTTTTGTCTCAAAGTTTCAATAAATCCATTAATTCCATCACCAGGTAATCCAAAAATAACCTCCACACCCCAATCCATTAAGGCTTCAGCCACAATGTCAGCTGTCCTTTTATTTTCAAAATTTTTGCTCATGTTGTATATTATTGTATTTAACTATATTAGTGAGTTGAAAGTGCTCAAAGTACTTATAAGTATTTCTACAAGTTACAGATACTTTGTTCTCATAATTAATAGAAACAGAATACTCGTTTCATTTATGCTTTATACTTTACCAATTAGAATACATTCAATAAATATCATTTAACATATAGTTCTTAAATTAGGATTGAATCCCTTTGTTCTAAAAATGAGATTTCATTTCAAATTTTTAAATGATTGATAGAATTTATCATATAGTGCGTGTAGATAACACATGTCCTTTCTTTTGCAATAGATGCTAGTGATATATTGTAGAAAGATCAAAAATAATGTAATCTTTCAAAATGTAAACAATTTTAATTTGTGTCATAGTATTGTTTTATCCAATTACCAAATTACATTTTGAAAATTTAATATGAACTAATATAGAGTTATAGAATGACATTACCAACATATATAATATTTTCTGAATAAAGGTTCGCTGTAATAATCATAATTAAAGCTGGGAAAATTTTTGTACGAGTTTATTACTTTAAAGCAAGTTCAATCCAAATTCCTTGAAAAAAAAATTAATAAAAATGGAAATATATTATGATATTATTCTTAACAAGGCCATAAAAATTATAATGAATAGTCAACGATTTGAATTTATTTTTAAAACCATATAATAGCGGTGCATTTGATTTACATTTTTTCCCTCATGTAAACTCACTACTATAATGTAAAATATTCTGCTTGGGGATTATGAACAATTATCGCAGCTGTTGAGTATTCAGGAATTATTTGACCACTTTCAGTAAGATCCATTCCACTTATTTGAGGATTTAACAAATCCCATACCAAATAATGCTGAGAAACATCTGGACAACTTGGGTATCCCCAACTATATCGTAAACCACCGTTTGTTTTAAAATCTAATTTTAACTCTCTTTTGACTCGCATATTTATCCAGTCTGCAAGTGCTTCAGTTGTTTCAACTGCAAGACCATGGAGATAATAAGCATCGGAATATCGATTTTCTTTATTCCAGTCTTCTATAATGTCTGCCACTTTGTTACCGATTGTTACTGCTTGAAATGCAACAATATCATCAGATTCGGAATCAAAATAGTCTGATAAACATAAATGTTTTTGTGATGATGACCGCGGAAATTCGAAAACTAGTTTTGATTCTTGTTGATCTTTATTTAAATATTTTACTTGAAGATTATTAGAATCTATTTTCCTACATTTAAAATAGCCATATACTGCTTGAGGTTCAAACAAATCTTCTTGAATTACTCTATTCTTCCATTCTTTTAACAAATTCTCAAATTCGTTTTGTAACTCCGATGCACTTTTTCCACGTAAACCCCAGGATAAAACAAATAATGATTTTTTATTTAACGATTCCCAAACCTTATCTAAAGGAATATCATTTTTGGAAAACCTAAATGAGAAATTGAGTTGTGGTGGTATGGGTTTTTCTTTAACTGGCGTGACATTGCTTGTTTGAAATGGAATATCATTTTTGTTGGTCTTATTATCATATTTTCTCTCATTCCAATTTTGGATTTTTTTTCTCCAATCTATTAAAAATTGATCTTTTTCCTTAGACATTATATTGTTCATGATTTTTAATCCATCAAAAGCAGTTTTACAGTAAAAAATTCCGGATTCATATAAATTTCCATCACCTTTTGCAATACGATTAATATAATCACTATTAATTGCTGCACCACCACAAATAACTGGAATTTGTATTTTATTTTCACGAGCAAATTCTGCGAAATATTGCATTTGTTTGGAGGTAGAAACTAATAATGCAGACAGACCTACTACATCAGCTTTTACTTCATTTATTTTATTTATGATTGTGGGAATCGGTACTTGTTTTCCTAGATCAAATACCTCATATCCATTATTGGTAAGAATTGTTTTAACTAAATTTTTACCGATATCATGTACATCACCATAAACTGTACATAATACCAATTTCCCTTTGCTCATACCTTCTTGCTTAATCAAATATTTTTCCAATTCGGTAACGGCAGATTTCATGCATTCTGCAGACTTTAAAACGAATGGAAGAATTAACTCCCCAGAACCAAATTTATCGCCTACTTCTTTCATAGCAGGAAGAAGTACGTCATTTAATGTTTGTACAGCAGCAGTATGTAAATTTTCTTTTGATGACTCTATTTTATAAGAAATAATGTCAGAATCATTTTTTAGTTCTACAACTTTATTTTGGTCTTTATTTATTTTTTCTGCAATTGCGAAAACAACGTCATTTTCTATTCCATCTTTCAATCTATTTACTATTCTAAAATAACACTTTTTGCTAGCTGGCCAGTTTCTATCGATTTCCATAGTATTTTGTTTTTGCAGGGATGATGATGGAGAAATATTAGAAGATTTTGAATTAAAATACGAAATAAGATCAGAAAGAGCGTTCTCTTTTATGTTAAATATCAAATCTTCACATATATTTTTTTCCGTAGCACTAATCTGAGGATAGGGAATTATGTCCTTTGGATTTATAATAACAGAATCTAAACCATTTTTTAAGGCATGATATAAAAATACTGAATTTAAATATTTTCTAGCAACAGGTGACAGACCAAAGCTGACATTACTTAGTCCTAAAGTAGTTAAAGCGTTTGGATATGCTTCTTTTACCAATTTGATACCATTTATAGTATTTGCAGCAGAATCAGAATATTCTTTTTCCCCCGTGGCAAGAGTAAATGTCAACACATCAAAAATTAATTGCCATGGTTGTATTTGATGCTCTTTGGATTTATCAAAGATTAATTTTGCTACCTGTAATTTTTCTATGCTGGTTTTAGCCATACCAGATGGACCAATACACATAGATATAGCAGGTGTTCCATATTTTTTCATTAGAGGCACAATATCATAAAATCTGCTTCCATCCCCTTCCAAATTAATAGAATTGATTATGGGTAAACCTGGAATTTGTTTAATCGCGGCATAGATTACTTTAGAATCCGTAGAGTCTATTACTAATGGGGACTCGATTTCAAGGCTAAGTCTTTTTACCAATTTTTGCATAAATTCTAGTTCATCAGATCGTTCCGTAGTTGCCACACAAATATCAAGGCAATGAGCGCCGTCTTCAACTTGCGCTCTCGCTATATCGATCAAACCATCAAAGTCATTTTCTAAAACCATTTTTTTTGCCTTTTTAGAACCTTGCGAATTCAACCTTTCTCCAATTATAAGAGGTCGTGGTTCTTGGAAAAGATCAACAGATTTTATAGCAGAACAAATTTTGGGATTATTGTTATAGATTTTCTTCATAAAACCGGCTCTCCAATAAACTAAATTTATTAAATGATTTATTTCTTTAATTATTAATCTTGTTTAAATTTAAATCCAGCATTTGACGCAGTTGTAAAATATGTTCGGGCGATGTTCCGCAACAACCTCCCACTATTTTTATACGCTCATATTTTTTTATAAATTCAGATAGTTTTTGAGTAATTTCAGAAGGCGACATCAAATATTTTGCTTGACCATTTTCATTTATTGGCATGCCTGCATTTGGGATGACTAAAATTGGTAATTCATTTTGTTCATTGAGCCATTGAACACTTGGCATCATCTCAGATGGACCGGTAGAACAGTTTAATCCAAACACATCTATATTTAGATTACTTAATGCAACATATGCTGCTTGAATATTAGATCCCAAAAGCATTTTGCCATATTGATCTAACGTGACATTTGAAATTAATGGAAGATATTTATTCTGTTTTTTCATAGCTTTAAAACATCCTTCTATTGCCAATTTAATTTCTAAAATATCCTGCCCTGTTTCAATCAATAAAACATCGCATCCCCCTTGTATCAATCCTTGGGCCTGCATATAAAAGGCATCTTCTATTTCATCTAGAGATATATTTCCAAGATCAGCATCATTAGAACTTGGCAAAAATCCTGAAGGTCCCATAGATCCAATTACATAAATTTGTTTATTCAACTCTAATGCAGATTCTTTAGCAATTTTTGAAGCTACTATATTAAATTCTATAGTCTTGTGTCCCAATCCGAATTCTTCTAATTTTAGTTTGTTACTTCCAAAAGTGTTTGTTTCGATGCAATCTGCACCTGCATTTATATATTTTTTATGAATCTCCTTAATCCATTGTGGGCGAGTAAAATTTAGACTATCATTAAAACCTTCTTTACTATCCAAATAATCTTCTTGTTTAGGTTGATACCGTTGAATTTCAGTACCCATGGCACCATCAAATAAAAGAATTTTATTGTTCAAATCATCAAGAAAAGAATTCACTATATATAATATAGTAATTAATCCATTTATACTTATTTTATACCAACCATTCCAAAGAGATTTATAGAAAATATACGTCTGGTATTAAAGGGCTCATAGTTCAGCTTGGATAGAATGGCTGCCTGCGGAGCAGTTGGTCGTGGGTTCGAATCCCTCTGAGCCCGTTACGATATCGGTGCTTATAAGTAGATTCCACTAATAAAAGGTGTAAGGTAACAAGTGGTTGAAAATATTAATAAAAATATAGAATTAGATAATAATACATGGTCACTCTATCTGTATGCATTAAAATCACCTATGACTAGAGAAAAATATCAGAGAGGCTAGAAAACTTCTTTGATTTTCTAGGATTAGATGGAATAACAATTGAAGAGAAAAGCAAGAGTTTTTTAAATAAAATAAAAAAAGAAGATAGTCAATGGGCTTTCAATAGTCTTTTAAAATTTATGCAGCATCATCTAGACAAAGTTAATCGTAAAGAAATTACTGGGGCCACGGCAAGAAACTATCTCAAAAGCATCAAGTTATTCTTTGAGATGGCAGATATTCCTATAGCTTGGAAAAAGATAACACGTGGACTTCCAAGAGGAAAGAGTTATGCGGATGATAGAATTCCAACTATAGAAGAGATTCAGAAATTACTAGAGTATCCTGATAGAAGAATCAAAGCTATAGTATATACAATGACTTCTTCAGGCATACGTCTTGGAGCCTGAGATTATCTAAAGTGGGGGCTGTAAGGCCGATAGAAAAAGATGGCGAAGTAGTTGCTGCCAAGATATTAGTTTATGCCGAGGAAGACGAAGAATATTTTTCATTCATATAAAAAGAGGCCTATCAATATCTAAAAGAATGGATGACATATAGAGAGGAAGCAGGCGAGTTAATCGATAAGAATAGCTGGCTTATGCGAGACTTGTGGGATACCCAAAATGCTCATAGAAAAGGATTCATTACAACACCAGAAAAGCTAGCATCATCAGGTATCAAAAGATTGATTGAAAGAGCTATATGGGATCAAGGCTTGAGAAAAAAATTAGAGGATGGAAAAAAGGTTCTAGTGCTAGCATTGACTCCTATGGAATATATGAGTCGATAAAGTAATTGAAAAAATTAAATGTATTCCGCCCAGTTCCAATGCCTAAATTCAGGCTCTGTGCCTGACCATGGATCCATTACTTGATCTGATGGCGAAAGGATGGGAATGTGATTGGGGTTATCAGGATGAGTGGTCTGCCATAGGGTATAGATTCTATCTATGTTAGCATGATGTAACCAAAACAGCGGGTCTGCGGGTGAGGTCCTTATATCAGTCATGGTTCCGCCAATCCACATATGTACACCATTATGAAGCCCCTCGAGCTCCAGAGTAAAGTCTGTATAATTTTGTTTCGCCAAACAATCACTAACTTGTTCATTTGTAGGTAGGAAACC
>Ga0134126_10007595_pt1 | contig 13615 bp, 5 predicted proteins | sample KB31752_FD_96881 | JGI IMG/M metagenome (GOLD analysis project Ga0134126, IMG submission 96881) | Terrestrial soil microbial communities with excess Nitrogen fertilizer from Kellogg Biological Station, Michigan, USA - KB3-175-2 | ecosystem: Environmental > Terrestrial > Soil > Unclassified ...
CTCGTGGGAGCAGGCCTGTTTGCCCAAAGCCTGAACCGGCTTGAGCACATTGATCTGAAACTCGACTCGACAAACCGCTACATCGTTCACTTCAACCCCCAGGCTCCCGGTTACACGCAGCGCCAGGTCGGCGATTTGTACCGCATGCTAGAACAGCGATTCCATGCCATTCCAGGTGTCGAAAGGGTTGGTATTTCGACTTACACGCCCATGGAGGACAACAACGACGGCTTTAGCGTGCGCGTGCAGGGCCAGCCGGATCCGAACGTCAGCGCCTCCTTTATTAAGGCGAACGCGGACTACTTCGATTCGGTCGGCACTCGCGTGATTGCCGGACGAGGCATTCAGGAACAGGACACACCGGCATCCACCATCATTGCGGTCGTGAACGAATCCTTTGTGAAGAAGCTATTCAAGCCGGGTGAAAACCCAATTGGGCAGCATTTTGGTGCGCCGGACAGGCCGGGAGATTACGAAATCGTCGGTGTTGTCGAAGACACGGCCTACACCGACGCAACCTGGAAAGATCACCCGATGTACTTTGTGCCGCTGCTGCAGAGGCCGGCCGAGATCAAGAAGCCCATCGAGAATGACGAAATGATGTATGCCAGCGCGATTGTGCTGAAGACGGCGCGCCCGATGAACGACATGGAGGCGCTGGCTCGACGTACTCTTTCCGAAATTAACCCAAACCTGGCGATCACAAAGTTCCAAACCTTTGATCGCCAGATTGCCGACCGCTTTGACGATGAACGCATGCTCGCGCAGTTGACAGGGCTGTTTGGCGTTCTCGCTCTGCTGCTGACGATTGTTGGACTCTACGGCGTCACCGCGTATGCCGTGGCGCGGAGAACTTCGGAGATTGGCATTCGCGTGGCGCTCGGCGCCGAGCATCTCAGCGTAACCGCCATGGTGCTGCGTGGCGCGCTGGCTCAGATCATTTTGGGGCTCGCGCTCGGCATTCCCGCTGCGTTCTTCTGCGTACGGCTGATTTCATCGCAGCTGTATCAGGCCAAGCAGGTCAGCCTCACCGCCCTCGGTGGAGCAGTCTTTGTTTTACTCGCGTCAGGACTCCTGGCTGGCCTCATCCCCGCCCGCCGCGCGGCCAAGGTCGATCCCATGGTGGCATTGAGGTACGAGTGAGGAATTTCTCATGAGAAATACGTTCGAGGATTTCCGCTACGGATTGCGCCTGTTGCGCAAGTCACCGGCATTCACCATCGCCGCGGTCGTGACTCTCGCGCTCGGAATCGGGGCGAACACTGCCATTTACACCTTGCTCGATCAGGCGATGGTCCGCAGCTTGTCCGTCAATGAACCGAGCAAGCTGGTCGTTTTGCGCTTCTCGGGCGAGGACACGGAAAGCACCCACGCTCGAGGTGATTCGGACCTTGTACTCTCCTATCCGATGTATCGCGATTTGCGCGATCGTAATTCCGTTTTCAGCGGGCTCATTGCGACGAGCTGGGCGCAAGTCGGAGTGCAGTGGCACAACCAGCCGAGTCTGGAAGACGCGGAACTGGTCTCAGGCAATTATTTCGATGTGCTTGGCTTGCATCCTGCGGCCGGGCGGTTGCTGGTCTCGTCGGACGATCTCACGCAAAACGGAAGCCCGGTCGTGGTGCTCAGCTTCAATTATTGGCAGCGCCATTTCGGTTTCGATCCGAAGATCGTTAATCAGACCATCTCGATCAATGGATACCCGTTCACGGTAGTCGGCGTAGCCCCGCCGGGGTTTCGCAGCGTTGTGAGCGGAGATGCTCCCGCACTTTTCGTACCAATGACCATGAAGCCGGAGATCACGCCCGACTGGAATGATCTCGAAGAGCGGCGGTCAAGCTGGCTGAGCGTCGTGGGGAGGTTGAAGCCAGGACTAACGCACGAACAGGCGCAGGCCGGCATCGATCAGCTTTGGCATGCAATCCGCACGGATGAGTTAAGGCAACTCGGACACACTACGCAGCATTTTCGTGATGCATTTCTCACCTATTCCCATTTGTTTCTCGATGACGGCTCCAAAGGCGTACCCGTGCGTGGGCTCGTACCCACGACGGTAGTGATCGCCATGGGCATGGCACTGGTGATGGCTTTGATGTCGTGCACAAATGTCGCCAGTCTCTTATTAGTACGGGTGGCAAAACGCACTCGCGAGATTTCTGTCCGTTATGCGCTGGGGGCACACAGAGGGCGCGTGATTCAACAGTTGTTGGCTGAGGGCCTGCTGCTCGGGCTGGGCGGTGCTTCGCTTGGAATACTTCTGTCGCCCCGAATCGCGACCGTTCTGATTCACGCGATTTGGGGTGGCCGCAGCCAATATGCGTTCAGTCCAAGTCCCGACATGCGAATTCTTGCCTTCAATTTCGGGTTGGCGCTGTTCGTAAGCGTCGTGTTTAGCCTTGTGCCCGCGCTTCACTTTCGCCGTCCCGACGTGACGCAGGCCTTGAAACAACAGGCGTCGGTAATCGCCGGAGGATCGATCCAGTTACGACGCGCCACCGTTGCTACGCAAGTTGCGCTCAGCCTTCTCCTCCTTATCAGCGCAGGCCTCTTTCTGCGCACGTTGCGGAATCTGGAAACCCTGAACGTCGGATTTGTCACGGATCATCTAATCACGTTCACTGTTGATCCCAAGCTCGCAGGGTACGAAGACAGCAGAACATCTGCGCTGTACCAAGAAATACTCGACAAGCTCTCAGCACTTCCAGGAGTGCAATCGGCCGCCGCCACAAACGATCCTGAGCTCGCCAATAACAATTGGGGGCGAAACATAACCATCGCCGGGTATCAGCCGGCCGAAGGCGACCGCATGAATGTCGAATGGGCGCGAGTGGGTCCAGGGTACTTCTCGACTTTAAAGACGACCCTGCTTGCCGGACGAGAGATTGCCGACTCTGATCGCGTCGGCACGCATAAAGTTGCCGTTGTCAACGAGAGCTTCGCACGCCGCTACTTCGGCCAACCGCAGAACGCGTTAGGACATTATTTCTGTGGTGGCGCAGGCAGAGTGACACCTGATATCGAGATCGTTGGCGTTGTAAAAGATGTGAGACACACGAACCTCCGCGAGATCCCACGCCGCACTGTGTTTCTTCCCTACTTGCAGGATACCGATCCAGGGCACGCCTACGCCTTGGGTTTAGCGTTTTATGTGCGTACCTGGCAAGACCCGAAAGCAGCAGAGTCAACCATTCGCGCTGCCATGCAGACGCTCGATTCGAAGCTCGTGCTCGATGCGTTCCACACCATGGAGGAACAAGTGGAGAGTAATCTTAGCGACGAACGCGTGGTCGCTTTGCTGGCGACGAGTTTCGGCGTGCTCGCGGCGTTGTTAGCGGGGATCGGCATCTACGGCGTGCTTGCCTATGCGACCGCACAACGCACTCGGGAAATCGGCCTTCGCATCGCAATGGGTGCGTCACGCATCCACGTCGTCCGACTGGTAGTGCAGGAGGCGCTCTGGTTGGCAGGCATCGGCATTGTTGCCGGAGTTCTTCTTTCTCTGCTTCTCGGGCGGGCGGTTCGCGACCAGTTATTTGGGGTCTCCAGCTATGACCTGGCCACATTTGTGGCGGTGTGTTCCGCGGTTACGGCGGTCGTGGCCGCATCCGCTCTGCTCCCCGCGCGGCGTGCCGCCAAGGTCGATCCTATGGTGGCATTGAGGTACGAGTGAGGACCAAATGACCGGACTTCTCCAAGACATTCGATACGCGCTGCGACAACTGCGCAAGAGCCCCGGATTCACTGCCGTCGCGATCGTTTCACTCGGGTTAGGGATTGGGGCGAACACGGCGATTTTCACGCTGATCAACCAGTTGGTGCTCAAGTCTTTGCCAGTACGCGATCCACAACACCTCGTCTCGTTCGGCAAAGCAGTCGACGGCGGAGAGGTGGACGGAATAGGTCCCGGCCCTCTGGACATTTTTCCTTACGACTTCTACAAGCAGATCGAGCGGACACACGATCCATTCCTGGAGATTTCGGCAAGCGGCAGTTTCCCAGTCACTGTGAGCGTTCGGAATAGGCCGAAAGATGCGGCGACGCAGGCACTCACGCAACTCGTGTCAGGGACGTTCTTCCAGGTGTTAGGCGTTAAGTCGGCGCTCGGCAGAACTATTCTGCCTGACGATGCAGATGCACCCGGACGAAATTCCGTGGCAGTAGTCAGTTATCGCTACTGGGAAGAGAAATTGGAAGCCGATCGCTCGGTGATCGGGCGAGTGATCACGATTAATGGGACTTCGTTCACGGTAATCGGGGTTGCGCCACCCGCGTTCTTCGGCGCCGAACTGAATGAACAGGAACCAGACATGTGGCTGCCGATCACTATGCAGCAGCAAGTCACGCTTCAACCTTCATTGCTGAATCCGCATGGATTGTTTTGGGTGCACATGATGGGTCGGCTCAAGGAAGGAACAACACCGAACCAGGGACAGGCCTGGGCCACGCAGCAACTCCAGCAATTCATGATCACGCGCGAAGGCGGGACGATTTCGGACAAACGGCGGAGAGAAATCGGGCAGATGTATATCGATATGCTGCCCGGAGGGCGTGGTGTCTCGCACTTGCGCGAGCAATTCTCACGGCCTCTGTACATCCTGATGGGAGTTGTGGTGCTCGTGCTGGCGATTGCTTGCGCCAACCTGGCGAACTTTCTACTTGCGAAGGCGGCGGCTCGCGAACGAGAGATTTCTACGCGTCTAGCGATTGGGGCTGGCCGGTGGCGGCTGGTACGACAAATTCTTACTGAGGCGCTCCTGCTTTCGTTGCTCGGCAGCGTCGCGGGTTTGACACTAGCTCTTGTAGGCACGCGAATGCTGGTCGATTTTGTGGTTCAAGGCGCGAAGAACTCAGCGCTGACTCCGAACCCCGATCTTACGGTCCTCGCCTTTACGCTGGCCGTCTCGGTTGCAACGGGCGCTCTGTTTGGAATTGCACCGGCGTGGCGGGCTTCACAAATGCGGGTTGTAACGGCGCTTCACTCGGCTCGCACCGCGACCGGCTCGGGAATACGGTCAAGGCGAATGCTGCCAAACCTGCTCATCGCGGCTCAGGTCGCGCTTTCTCTTGTGTTGCTAGTGGGTGCGGGATTATTTCTTCGCACGCTACAGAATTTAAGGAATCAGAACTTGGGATTCAATCGGCGCAATCTGCTGCTGGTCGACTTTAACGCGAAACTTGGGGGATATAAATCTGAACAACTCCGCGGACTTTACGACCGTCTTCTCAATGGGATCAGGACATTGCCCGGTGTGCGATCAGCATCGATTTCGGGTACGCAGCCGATCTCGCCCGGATCGTGGACATCTCCTATCTTTGTACAAGGATATACGCCGGCTCCGAACGAAAATATCATGACCTTCCTCAATCGGGTGTCGCCGTCATACCTCGACACGGTTGGCATCCCTGTTCTCCAAGGCCGATCCATTGGGCGGGAGGACACGCCAACATCGATGAAAGCGGTGCTAATTAACCAGTCTGTGGCAAAGCATTTTTTCCCGCACGGCGATGCAATTGGCCATCAGTTCACCATCGCCGACCCCAGCGTTCCTGGCGTGTGGCGGATCGTTGGAATTGTGGGAGACGCCAAGTATGGCCCTTTGCGAGATGAACAAAAGCGCATGATTTACTTGCCGCTCGAGCAACTGACGGCCGACGATCACTTTGCATATTCAATCCAAGTTAGGGCCGAAGGCGATCCGAAGAATATTGAGTCCGAGATTCGCACTGCGCTCGCCGAGGTTGATCCTGATCTTCCGCTTTTGAAAGTGAGAACAATCAGCCAAGAAGTTGATTCGTTTGTCGAGAACGAACGGTTGATCTCGCAACTTGCGAATTTCTTTTCGCTGCTTGCCTTGTCGCTGGCTTGCATCGGGCTGTACGGAGTACTCACTTACACCGTGGTCAAGCGCACGAATGAGATCGGCATCCGCATGGCGTTAGGCGCGCGCACCGAAGGCATTCTATGGATGGTGCTGAGAGAATCTCTGCTGCTTCTGGCAGCCGGAATTGCCGTCGGCATTCCTGCAACGGTTGGGGTTGCGCGAATTGTGCGCTCGCAGCTTTTTGGGTTGAGTTCGTTTGATGCGGCCACATTTATGACGGCAATCGGCGCGATTGCAATAGTAATTCTTATAGCCGCGTATCTGCCAGCCCGCCGTGCAGCGAAGGTCGACCCTATGGTTGCGCTGAGGTACGAGTGAGGAAAGCATGAGACAGTTGACACAAAACCTTCGCTATGCGGTCCGGCAGTTGAGAAGCAACCCCGGCTTTACAGCCACCGTGCTCATCACGCTTGCACTCGCCATTGGCGCAAACACCGCGATCTTTTCCATCGTGAATGCGCTCATGTTGCGAAGCTTACCCTATTCGCATCCTGAACGAATTGGCACGATTTTCACACAGATCAGGGGTGCGAGCACCACTGACGAACGTCACCATATCAGCGGCGAGCAATGGGAACTCTTGCGTGATAATGTGCCCGCTCTGATGTCCGCTGTTTCCGGCATAAGACCTTCCGGCGTAAATCTCGAAGCAGCTTCGCATGTCGAGTACATTCATGCGGCGCGGATCTCGGCTCACTACCTCGACATCCTGACCATTCACCCGATCATCGGGCGAAATTTCACGGAAACAGAAGATTTCCCAAACGGGCCAAAGGTCGCGGTGCTGAGTTATAACCTGTGGCGCAATACATTTGCCTCGAATTCGCAGATCATCGGCCAATCCATCCGATTGAAAGGCGAGCCGTACACCGTTGTCGGAGTGCTTCCTGATGGTGCGACCACTCCGCTGAACGCCGATGTCTACACGGCGATTCAAGCCAGCCGCCAGGGAGAGGGCGCGGGAACAAACTTTGATTGCATCACGCGCTTGCGCGACAACGCTACCTGGCAGCAAGCCGATGCTCAAATCAATAGTGCCTGGTTGGCTCGCAAGGACCGATATGAGTTGTTCGACAATCCTGGCGCGAAGGTCAGCTACTATTCTGTCCCCCTGCAAAAGGGACAAAGCGCGGAGCTGCGTCCACAAGCTCTGGCTCTGATGTTTGCGGCGGGATTCATCCTGCTCATCGCGTGCGCCAATCTTGCTGGACTCATGCTCGCGCGCATGCTCCGTCGCACCTCCGAAATTGCGACACGGCTAGCACTCGGCGCTTCGCGATGGCAGATTCAGAAACAGTTCTGGGTTGAGACACTTGTACTCGCCTTCATAGGGGGGGCTAGCGGCATTTGCGTTGGCTACATTTCGCTGCGCGGCCTCCTGCACCTTTTACCGGAACACTTCTTGCCTATAGCGGATGTGCCTCTCGACCTTCGCGTGCTGGGATTCGCAGTCGCCGTATCCCTACTCACGAGTGTGCTGTTCGGCATGTTGCCCGCTTCTACGACCCACCGCTTCGATCTGCGTAGCGCAATCTCGCAGCGAAGCGGAATCCATGGTGGCCCAGTGCGCTTCCGTCAATTGCTGATTGCCGGAGAAGTGGCGCTGACAGTCGTCTTGTTGGCCGGTTCCGGTTTGCTGATTCGCACTCTCATTCATCTTGAAACGTTGCCGCCCGGATTCAACGCCAGCGGAGTCATGACCGCACGCGCCTCGCTCGACAATGTGAAATATCATGACGCCGCGGCATTTCGGAAACTGCTCGACGAGAGTACGGATGCCATGAGAGGAATCCCGGGCGTGCAGTACGCGGCAGTCGGTCTGAGTCTTCCCTACGAGCGCGCGCTGAACCGGGGAGGCATAGCTCTTACCGAGGGGAGGAGTGCTGGGCAGCAGGTCGTCGCAGGCATGACCTATATCACGCCTGATTATTTTTCTGCGCTCCAGATTCCTCTGCTCTCCGGGCGCGCGTTCTCCAGTGCGGATGTTCCAGGTCAGCAACAGGTGGCGATTGTGAACCAGACGTTCATGCGCAAATTCTTCGGCGGCGAAAATCCTGTAGGGCTACATCTGGATAAGGAAACATTAATTTTAGGGGTCGTCGCCGATGTGGCCATGGCGCCCGGCATCGATGCTGTTGCGCCGCTCTCGGATGAACAGATGGTATACGTGCCTGCCGCGCAGATGGGCGGCCGCATGCTTTCATTGGCACACATGTGGTTTCAGCCGAGCTGGATTGTCCGCACCTCTCGTCCCGTTGAAGGACTTACGGCTCAAATGCAGCGTGCCCTGGAAACCGAGGATCCAAGCTTGCCCTTCTCGGGTTTTTACCGGATGAGCGATTTACTGGCGAAAACTCTGGCGACCGAGAGGGTGGAAGTCGCACTGCTGTCCACCATGGCGGGATTGGCGCTGTTGTTAAGTGCAATCGGCATCTTCGGTCTGGTTACAAACATCGTTGCGCAAAAGACAAAAGAAGTTGGAATCCGCATCGCCCTGGGATCAACGATCCGAGACGCCATGATCCATATTGGCGTCCCCGGGGCACGCGCAGCGGCGGTGGGACTCGTCGTCGGCTTAGGGCTATGTGCCGGAGTGCTGCGAGTGATGCGAAGCGTGCTGTACGGCGTCGCGGTATACGACGTGCCCACGATGATTTCAGTGGTTGCGGTGCTAGCGTCAGTCACGCTGATCGCGAGCAGTCTGCCGACCCTGCGGATCGCGCGCATCGATCCAGCACGGACATTGCGAGAGGAATGAAGACGACATGAACGGACTGCTACAAGATATTCGTTACGCTTTGCGGCAACTACGCAAGAGCCCAGGATTCACAACCGTTGCCGTACTCACTCTCGCGCTCGGGATCGGCGCGAACACCGGAATTTTCACGCTGGTGAATGCGGTTCTACTCAAGGCATTGCCTGTTCCCAATCCCGAGCAGCTGCTTCTCATCACAGAGAACGACTGGCAGGCGCAGAATTCACGTTTTGCATACCCTACTTTTCAAGAGTGGCGGAAAGTCATGCCGGAAGGCTCAGAGATGGCGGCAGCATCCTGGCCGGCAAGGTTCTACGCTTCGTTCGGCGGCGGAGAACCTGAGATGGTTACAGGACAATTGGTCTCCGGAAACTACTTCCAAACACTCGAGACACATCCGGCTAAGGGCCGTTTGCTCGCTGAAGATGATGACCGCACGGTTGCCGGCAGCCCGGTCGCCGTGATCAGTTACGGGTGTTGGGAGCGGCGGTTTGGGCGTGATCCCAACATTCTCGGCCGCAAGATCGTCGTCAATGGAATGCCGCTGCAGGTAGTCGGTGTCGCGACTCAAGGATTTTTTGGGGCGCAGGTGGGCATTTCACCAGAATTCTGGTTGCCGGCTTCAATGCAGTCAGCCGTGCGTTATCAGCAACACTACAGCCAGGACACGAATGCCAAAACCGATCAGCCCTGGGTATTGCAGCCAGATATTCGCTGGGTGCAGTTCATCATCCGCGCAAAGAATTCCAAGGCGGCTTGGCAGGCTTCAGCGGCGTTGAATCAAGTGTTTCGTCTTGAGATGGAGCAGCAAGCAGCGAAGGAAAAGGATCCAGCAGAGCGCGAATCCGCCCTTCGGGCCCGTTTACATGTTGTGCCTGGAGCGCACGGCTTGCCTGCATTTTCGCTTGAAGGATTTTCAAAGCCACTGGTTGCATTAATGGCGATGGTGGGAATCATTCTCCTGATCACCTGTGCGAACCTCGCCAATCTTTTGCTTGACCGTGCCACTGCAAGAGAGCGGGAAATTGCGGTACGGCTGTCGATCGGTGCGAGTCGCCCCAGGCTGATTCGTCAGCTGCTTGTTGAATGTGTGCTGCTCTCATTTTGTGGGGCGGCCTTTGGAGGTGCCATCGCTTACTGGCTCAGTGAGGTACTGCCGAAGTGGGCGTCGAGTCGAAGCACTCCCATTCCGTTGAGTCTTGCTCCGGACGCGGATGTGCTTTTATTCACCACGATTATTGCGGTGTTCACGGGCCTTGCCTTCGGCCTCGCCCCCGCATTACAAAATGCTCGCGTGAAGCCGATGCTCGCTCTGAAGAGCGGCGGTCGAGGGGCGGCAGGGACAGGCTCGCGCTGGTCGCTCACGCAGACGTTGGTCGCTATGCAGGTTGCACTGTCTTTGGTACTGCTGGTTGGAGCCGGCTTATTTGTCCGTACGTTGCGCAATTTCAGCAGTTTCGATCCCGGCTTCGACCGAGATCATCTCATTACGGTAGACCTCGACACTCATCTCGCGGGCTATTCGCAAGCCCAACTGGTTTCGCTATATCGCAATCTGATCGACCAGGTTGAGGCGATTCCTGGCGTCCGCTCGGCGGCGTTCCTGAGCTGCGAAATTGCCGATGGATGCGGCGCTGCCAGCGACATTTTCATCCCCGGCGTTCCTCACACCAACGGCGAAACCGACGCGCAGGAGCGGTTTGTCAGTGCGGAGTTTTTCTCGACCACCGCAATTCCCTTGTTGCAGGGGAGGCTGTTCGCTGATTCCGACACAGAAAAAAGTCCGAAAGTAGTGGTAGTAAATCAGACCTTCGTCCGCCAGTTTCTGGCAGGGAAGGATCCGATTGGCCAATATTACGGTTACGAGCCTACGAAACCGCGCGAGTTTCGGATTGTAGGCGTAGTCAAGGACTCTCGCGTAAACGACGTGCGCGAAAAAGTCCTGCCCATGATCTTTCACTCACTTGCACAGGACGCAATAGATGTTGGCAGCCTGAACGTCCGCACCTTCGGTGATCCGGCGCCACTGGTCGCTCAAATCCGGGATGCGGTGCGTAGCGGAGATCCCAAGCTGCCGATGAGCGGATCCAGCACAGTGGCAGAGGTCGTCAGCAATGGCCTTTGGGAGTATCGCCTGGTTGCACGCCTGACCTCGATTTTTGGTGGACTGGCGCTTGCGCTAGCCTGCTTAGGTGTTTATGGCGTGTTGTCGTACAACGTCGCGAGGCGTACTTCCGAGCTTGGAATTCGCATGGCGCTGGGCGCGTCACGCGTGGCGGTGCTCTCGCTAGTTTTGAGCAATGCGCTGCTTGTGATCGGAATGGGCGTGCTGATTGGTTTAGCGCTTTCATTCGCCAGCCTTCGCGCGATCAGCAGCTTGCTGTTCGGGCTTAGTCCGTACGATCCGACAACAATGTTTGGCGCTGTTGCCGTACTCATTGGAGTGTCACTAGCAGCTGGTATGAAACCCGCGTGGCGCGCGGCGCATGTAGATCCGATAGAAACTTTACGTGTGGAGTAAAAAACAGGGGAACTTGATGATTCAACTTAAGAATCTGGAACGCAGTTACAAAACACCAGCCGGGCAATTCTTTGTGCTGCGGCGCGTGAACCTGGAAATTCAGCAAGGTGAGTTCATCACCATCATGGGACCGTCGGGGGCAGGGAAGTCATCTTTATTAAATGCGCTGGCATTGCTGGATGACGCCTGGGACGGTGAGTACTGGTTTCGCGAACAAGCGGTCCACAAAATGAAGCGCAAAGAACGCGCCGACCTCGCGAAGAAGAATGTCGGAATGGTTTTTCAGAGCTATCACCTGCTCGACGATCTCACGGTCCGCGAAAACATCGACCTACCGCTTTCTTATAAGGACATCCCGCACAAGCAGCGCCAAGGCATGGTCGCCGACACACTTGACCGTTTTCAGATCGTCGCTAAGAAGGATTTGTTTCCCAGCCAGCTTTCGGGCGGACAGCAGCAACTGGTGGGTGTGGCGCGCGCGGTGATTCACAAGCCGCCTCTGCTCTTGGCAGACGAGCCCACTGGGAATCTCCACTCGTCACAGGCGAAGGAGATCATGGAACTCTTCCGCGAACTGAACCAGCAGGGAACGACCATCGTTCAGGTCACGCATTCTGAAGCCAATGCTGCGTATGGTTCGCGCGTTATCCAGTTGCGAGATGGTTGGGTCGTGAGTGATAACGCGAATCCTGAGCTTCAGCCGTACGAGGCGGTGAAGCAATGAAGATCTGTTCGCGAGCGGTGGGGATTCTTCAATTCGTAGCAGTGTCTGTGATCTCGACGGTTGCGTTCGCTCAGTCAGCGGGTGAGCCGCAACAGCAACCGGGTAGCGCCGGGCTCTCCAACGCGCCTTCCAGAACCGACTATTCTGCAATCTTCACGCTCCCGAGGTCGCACAATCCGCTTAGCGCGTACTCCCCAAGCAATGCTCCTGAGCCGCAGCTGACGAATTCGCCCGACCTCAACCAGCTCATTCGCGATGGAAAGCTCTACTTGTCGCTGAAGGATGCGATCCGCCTGGCGCTGCAGAACAATCTCGACATCGCGATTGCGCGCTACAACCTGCCAATCGCCGACATGGACATTCTGCGTACCAGGGCCGGTGGCGTGTTCCGAGGTGTAAACGCCGGCGTCGTGCAAGGGACGCCGGGCGGCGGCGTCGGCGGGTTTGGCACAGGTGCTCCGGGTGCAGGTGCGGGAGGAACTACGGCGGGAGCGGGCGGCGCAGGCGCAGGCGCATCAGGTCTCGTGCAGTCCACGTTGGGGGTGGGCAGCGCTGTGCCGTCGTACGATCCTGCTGTTATCGGCTCGATCGGAGCCGAACATCAGACTACCCAACTTGCGAACCAGCGAATCTACGGGGTTCCGCTTCTGCAACTCAACACTGGTCAAGCAAATTTCGGCGTGACACAGGCATTTGCAACGGGCTCGAGCATTTCATTCGAGTTCAACAACAACCGGCAGACGACAAACAGTCCTTTTTTCAATCTGTCACCCGCTCTCGGCGCGATGTACCGATTCTCTTTTCAGCAGCAACTGCTCTCAGGTTTTGGCTTTGGTCCGAACCTGCGGTACCTTCGGATCGCAAACAACAACAAGAAAATTTCCAACATCGCATTCAAAGACCAGGTGATGGCGACGGTCACACAGATCGAGAACATCTATTGGGACCTGGTCAACGCCTACGAGCAGTCCCAAGTCAATGAGCAGTCGGTCGCTTTTGCGACACAGTCGTTTGAGAACGCTAAAAAGCAGCTGCAACTTGAAAGCATCCCGGCAATGGATGTAATGAGGGCTGAAGCTGAGGTATCGAGGCGCGATCAGGATTTGACGGTTGCGCGAACCAGCCTTCAACTTCAAGAACTGCTGATGAAAAATGCGATCACGAAAACCCTCGAGGATCCAGTGTTGGAGGCCATCAATGTAGTGCCGACCGACACGTTGCAGTCAGCACAGATCACCCGTTCGGAACAATCTGTTGATCAGTTGATTCAGGAGGCCCTTCATGAACGGCCGGAGCTCGCCGAGTCGGATGTGGACTTGGTCAATCGGCAGATCAGCCGCAAGGCAGCGCGCAACGCTCTGCTGCCCTCCCTCTCTCTGGTAGGCTTTTATGGCGGGTCAGGATTGGCGGGACCTTTGAACCCTGTTTACAACGTGCCCGGGGTGCCGAACGCGTCGAATGTCCCCACTGATTTTTCTGGTGCTCTCGCCAATGCATTCAACAATACCGCACCGGATTACTACGTCGGATTCAATTTGAATATTCCGATTCGTAATCGAGTCGCCAAGGCGGACCAGTACCGTTCTGAACTGGAGTATCGACAAGCGGAGCTTCGGCGCGAGGAGTTGCGCAAACAGATCCGCATTGAAGTCCGCAACGCGGAATACGCACTCGAGCAGACCGCGGCCCGAGTTGAAGCTGCGCGCAAGGCGAGGGATTTGGCTCAGCGCACC
>Ga0134126_10007596_pt1 | contig 13613 bp, 10 predicted proteins | sample KB31752_FD_96881 | JGI IMG/M metagenome (GOLD analysis project Ga0134126, IMG submission 96881) | Terrestrial soil microbial communities with excess Nitrogen fertilizer from Kellogg Biological Station, Michigan, USA - KB3-175-2 | ecosystem: Environmental > Terrestrial > Soil > Unclassified ...
GCGACCGCGCTGGTCCTGATGATGACCATCCCGGGACTGGCGCTGTTCTATTCCGGCATGGTGCGCAAGAAGAACGTGCTGGCGACCATGGCGCAGAGTCTCGCTTCGGTCATGATCATCTCGATCCTGTGGGCCGCATTCGGCTACTCGCTCGCCTTCGTCGGCGACGGCCAGTGGATCGGCAGTCTCGATCGCATGTTTCTTGCCGGCATGACCATGGACAGCGTCAATCCGGCGGCAAAGACGATTCCCGAGGCCCTGTTCATGCTCTACCAGATGACCTTTGCGATCATCACGGTGGCGCTGGTGGCGGGATCGGTGGCGGACCGCATGCGCTTTTCGGCCTATCTCCTGTTCGCCACGGCCTGGTTCACCTTCGTCTACGTGCCGATCGCGCATTGGGTCTGGGGCGGCGGCTTCCTCGGCGCGATGGGCGTGCTGGATTTCGCGGGCGGTCTCGTCGTGCATCTTTCCGCCGGCATCGGCGGGCTGGTTGCGGCCAAGGTGATCGGCAGCCGGCACGGCTACGGCACTGAAAACCTCTCCCCGTTCGACCTCTCGCTCGCCGTGATCGGCACCGGGTTGCTGTGGGTCGGCTGGTTCGGATTCAACGGCGGGTCGGCGCTCTCGGCGAGTCCGCGCGCGGTGATGGCGATCACCGCGACGCACCTCGCGGCCTGCACCGGCGCGCTGGTATGGGGTGCCATCGAATGGTCAAAGCGGCGCAGGCCTTCCGTGCTCGGCCTGATCTCCGGCGCGGTCGCGGGGCTGGGCACCATCACGCCGGCCTCCGGCTTCGTCGCGCCCTGGCACGGCATCATCATCGGCGCCGTCGCCGGCGGGGTCTGCTACTGGGCCTGCACCTCGCTGAAGCAGCGCTTCAAATATGACGACTCGCTGGACGTGTTCGGCGTTCACGGCGTCGGCGGGCTCACCGGCACGCTGCTGTGCGGCGTGTTCGCAACTGCTTCCATCGGCGGCACCGCGGGCTTGATCGAAGGCCACCCGCAGCAGGTCCTGATCCAGCTCTACGGCATCGCCGTCACGCTGATGTGGTCGGCCGGCGTGACCTACGTGATGCTGAAGCTGGTCAGTATCTTCGTGCCGCTCCGGGTGTCGCGCGAGCAGGAGCTCGAGGGCCTGGATATCTCGCAGCACGGCGAGGCGCTGCAATAGCCTCGTTATCTCGATACCACAAATCTGCGCGCCGCTCAGGCAGCCTTTGTGTCCAAACCTTGGCGAGATTACAGATTAGGCACCCCTGTCCAAGTTTTAGGCGCAGGCGGATTGGACCGGTTCCGCCGATTCCCGCGCGGGGCGAAAATATCCACGTTCATCGTTCGTTAGGCGCCCTCATCCATCTGGCACGGCATTTGATTCTACGCCCCCGGCTGCCGCCGCGTTGTGATCTTTCTCCGCGTGGTGAACTTCAGTCGAGAACCCGGTCGCGTCCGTACCGGGCAAAAGCGGGGATAGGACCCATGAAAATTGTTATGGCGATCATCAAGCCATTCAAACTCGAAGAAGTCCGCGATGCCCTGACCGCCATTGGCGTTCACGGTCTCACGGTCACGGAAGTCAAGGGATATGGGCGGCAGAAAGGCCACACGGAAATCTACCGTGGAGCCGAATACGCGGTGAGCTTCCTGCCCAAGATCAAGATCGAGGTCGCTGTCGCCTCCGAGCAGGTCGACAAGACCATCGAGGCCATCGCGATGGCGGCCAAGACCGGCCAGATCGGCGACGGCAAGGTCTTCGTCATCAACCTCGACCATGCGATCCGCATTCGCACAGGCGAAGCGGATGCCGCGGCCCTCTGATTTTGCGCTCACACCTTACCACTCAGGAGTACAAGAAATGACGTTCAAGCGTCCCAACGGCATGGGACTGACTGCCCTTGCGATTCTGGCAGGGCTTTGTGCCATCGGCTTCGCCGATACCGCGCTGGCCCAGACAGCGGCACCGGCAGCAGCGCCCGCTGCAGCGGCAGCGCCCGTTCCCAACAAGGGCGACGTCGCCTGGATGCTGACCGCCAGCGCGCTCGTTCTGATGATGTCGATTCCCGGCCTCGCCCTGTTCTATGGCGGCCTCGTCCGTACCAAGAACATGGCTTCGGTGCTGACGCAGGTGTTTGCGATCGTCTCGATGATCGGCGTGACCTGGACACTCTACGGCTACTCGATGGCCTTCTCCGACGGCGGCAGCATGACGGCCTATGTCGGCGGCTTCAGCAAAGCCTTCATGCATGGGATTGATGCCAACTCGACCGCGCCGACCTTCTCCAATGGTGTGGTGATCCCGGAGCTCGCCTATTTCGTGTTCCAGATGACCTTCGCCATGATCACCCCGGCGCTGATCGTCGGCGCATTCGCCGAGCGCATCAAGTTCTCGGCGGTGATGCTGTTCATCCTGTTGTGGTCGACCTTCATCTACTACCCGATCGCGCACTGGGTCTGGTACACGGCCGCTCCCGATGATGTCGCCAATGCCGCCAAGGCACTGGCGGCGGCGACCGGCGCGGCGGCGAAGACCGCCGCGCAAGCCAAGCTCGACGAAGTCACCAACTCGGTCGGCTGGCTCGCGCATGCGGGCGCGCTCGACTTCGCTGGCGGCACGGTCGTGCACATCAACGCCGGCATCGCCGGTCTCGTCGGCGCACTCATCATTGGCAAGCGCGTCGGCTACGGCAAGGACCTGATGGCTCCGCACTCGCTGACCATGACCATGATCGGCGCCTCGCTGCTGTGGGTCGGCTGGTTCGGCTTCAACGCCGGCTCGAACCTGGAGGCCAACGGCACCACAGCGCTCGCCTTCGTCAACACCATGGTTGCGACCGCCGGTGCTGCGCTGTCCTGGCTGCTGTTCGAATGGGCCTTCAAGGGCAAGCCTTCGCTGCTCGGCATTTGCTCGGGCGCGGTCGCGGGCCTGGTGGCGGTCACGCCGGCGTCCGGTTTCGCCGGCGCGATCGGTGCGCTCGTGCTCGGCCTCGTGGTCTCGCCGATCTGCCTGTTCTTCGTCTCCACGGTGAAGAACACCTTCGGCTATGACGACGCGCTCGACGTGTTCGGCGTGCACTGCATCGGCGGCATCGTCGGCGCACTCGGCACCGGCATCCTGGTCAACCCGGCTTTGGGTGGCGTCGGCATCACCGACTACACCAACATCACCGGCAACAATGCCGGCACCTACGATCTCGTTACCCAGATGATCGCGCAGGGCAAGGCGGTGCTGGCCACGCTGCTGTGGTCGGGCGTGGGTTCGGCGATCCTCTACAAGATCGTCGACCTTGTCGTCGGGCTTCGCCCGTCCGTGGAGGCGGAACGCGAAGGCCTCGACATCACCGGCCACGGCGAGCGCGCCTACAACTACTGATCTCTCCTCCCAGGGCTTGGTCGCTTGGATTTCCCTTGGGACCAGGCCCACAGCTTCGGTTGGGCACATACCCGGCAGTATCCCGACCGTCGAGGGGCTCCAGCGCAAGTTGGAGCCCTTTCTTTTTGTGCGGCGGGGATTGCCAAGACCGGCTGCGGCGTTGGAAATTAGGGGCGAACCAGAAGTCAGGAGGACATCATGAAGCTGGAAGGCGGATGCTATTGCGGCGCGGTGCGCTATGTGGCCGAGGGCGAACCCATGATGCAGGCGCAGTGCCATTGCCGCGAATGCCAGTACATCACCGGCGGTTCTCCCAATCTGTTCGTGGCGATGCCGCCGGACGGCTTCAAATACACCAAGGGCGCTCCCAAGCAGTTTGCGCGCAAGGACCTGGAGAAGCCGGTGACGCGCGAATTCTGCGCCGAATGCGGCACCCATATGGTGACGCGCCCGAATTTCCCGATTGTCGTGATCAAGGTCGGCACGCTGGACAAGCCGGCGCAGATCATGCCGAAGATCGCGATCTACACGGTCGACAAGCAGCCCTTCCACCACGTCCCGGACGGCATGCCGGCCTTCGAGCGGTTGCCGCAGCGGTAGCGATCCCCATTCGTCGGCAAGCGTCCTCGACAGGTCTGAACCAAAAAAGCCGGCTCGTTGAGTCGGCTTTCGTGGTTCGTTTTCGGATTGCCTTTAGGACTTGGCGACGACGGGACCGCCAAAGCATTAGTTCAGATGCAGGCGGCTGTCCCACTGTAGGCGCATCCCGCCTACGCACGGAAGGGAGTTGGCAAGCGCACAACCAGGGATATTGTAGTTCTATAATCGGAGCCTGTCGCTACGTTTGCCGTTCACCTGACAGCAATTTTGAATGTCGATTTTGATTTCTGAGTTGGATCGACCGATGCTGGATCGCAGCGAAGCCGATTTTCGTCCACCGGCCCCCTATCCCGTTGCGGAGAGGCTCGGTCTATTCAAGCTACTCGTGAGGCTGAAGAGAAATCCGCTGGAGTGCTGGAGCGCGGACTTCTTCCAACAGCCGATCGCAAGGGTCCGCCTCCCGTTCACCGACACGTATCTGGTCCATGACCCCGCGGCCATCAAGCGCGTTCTCATGGATCATGCCGCAAACTATCCGAAGGACCCGATCCAGCGTCGCATTCTCGTCGCAGGCCTTGCCGATGGCCTCCTGAGCGTGGAGGGAGCGCGCTGGGAGGCGCAGCGGCGCGCGCTGGCGCCGTTGTTCTCCCGCCGCACGGTCTCCCAGTTCACCCAAGCGATGCTGACGGCCGCCGGGCAGTTTGTGGACAAATGGCGAAAGCCGGAAGTGGAAGCCCACCTCGACGTCGCCGCCGAGATGACGTTGCTGACGTTGAATGAAATCGAGTTTTCGTGGCGATCCGTCTGCACGACAAGGTACCCCGGCTAGCGCTCCGAGCTTTGATTCGCATTGCCATTCTGTTTGAAGCGCCAGCGCGTGCCCTTTCCGTGCCAGCTCTGCAACTGTTCAAAACCGATGTGCAGGCAAACACTTGCAACCTCCAACCAAGCGAGCGGCTGTCGCCCCTTTTCCTTGCCGTCCTAATCGATCGTGGTCTGTGCCCGTCAATCTTGATGACAAGCACGCGGCCCTCGGTCGGTAATGTCGGGTAATATCGATGGCGTACGAGAGAGCGGACGTGGCAATATCGACGCGAGTGGCCCGGAGCAGACCTTTCCTTCGCAGTGTCGGAGCCGGGAGGCTTGCTTCACATCTCATGTGTAGGTTGCGTGCCGGAATCGCATAGCGTGAAATGGTCGTTTCGGCTAAAATGTCGATCATTTCACAAGACTAATAGAGGGGGGCGGCCTCAAGTGCCGAACGATCTGGATTTGCGCATGATGGCGCGGTGCATCGAGCTCTCACGCGACTCCATCGCGGCGGGCGAACTTCCTTTCGGCTGCGTGATCTGTCACGACGAGGAGGTCGTGTCGGAAGCCACCAACCGCGTGGTACGCGACGGCGACGTGACCCGTCACGCCGAAATGGTTGCGATGTCGGAAGCGCAACGTGTCCTCGGAACCAAGCGGTTGTCGCGCTGCACGCTTTATACCAATGTCGAGCCCTGCGCGATGTGCTGCTACTGCATTCGCGAGACCCGGATGCGCAAGGTCGTCTATGCAATTCGCTCGCCCATCATGGGCGGACACTCGAGATGGAAGGTTTTGCAGGACAAGGAGATCTCTGGCGTCATCCCGGAAGTTTTCGGCCGCGTCCCCGAGATCGCTGGCGCGGTGATGCGCGAGGAGGCGGAAGCGGTGTGGCGGGATTGGCACCCGATGATTTGGAGAATCATCACGTTCCGCGGCTGCTTCGGCGGCGTCGCCCAAGCGGCCGCTGAGGTGCCCCGCCGCGAAGGATTTTTCCGTCGACTGACTCTGTTGCATCGCTGACTGCGCCGCGCTTTCGTCGCTCCCCGGCAGGAGGCTTTCCGTGATGAATCAAATTTCCCGCTCAGTCGACAGTGACTTCACCGTTCTCAATCGGCGCGGAACGCCGCACGGGCCATTCCGCCGTCTTTTGCGCCACTTTATTCATTTCTTCTCGTATCACCTCATCCTTAGCCGCCAGAGCATCCGAACGACCCGGGCGGCGGGCTTCCGCCTGCGCGTACGGCCGACGGTCTTCCACCCCCGCTTTTTTCTGAGTAGCGAGTATTTCGCGAAGTTCCTCGACGGGCTCGACCTGAGCGGGAAGTCCGTGGCTGATATTGGCACCGGGTCCGGCATCTTGGCTCTGGCGGCCGCGCGCGCCGGCGCGGCGGAGGTTTTGGCGCTCGACATCAATCCCCATGCGGCTCTCTCGGCGCTGGAGAATGCGCAGGCGAACGGCTTTGGTGACCGTGTGAGCGTCGCCTGTATGAACCTCCTCGCCGCGCTTCCAGCGCGCCCGCTTTTCGATGTGATACTATCAAGCCCACCCAAGCATGCTGGCGAGCCGCGCGATCTCGCGGATCGCGGTTGGCACGCCGGCCCTCAATATCGAGACGTGGCGGCCTTGTTCAAGCAGGCCAGCGAGCGGCTGAAGCCCGACGGCTGCCTCTACGTCATGGTATCGTCGGACTCAGATCTCGACCTGTTCGGCCGGCTGATTGATGAGGCCGGCTTCCGCGCACGCCTCGCCTACGAGCGCTCGTTCTACATCGAGTCGATGATTCTCTACGAGCTGCGTGGTCGATAGCGTCGGTCCGGCTGGCTTATCCTGCTGCTGGTCCGCTCGCTCAGCTTCTTGACGTCCGGCGCATGGCGGCACGGCGGACGTCGCGTCAACTGGGTTCATTTCGCAGGGGTTGATTTATGACAAGGTCGACGGCGAGTTCGTGTCGCGCTCGCTGACCTACGCCAGCACAGGGACCGTGCGTTATCAATGGTGAGGTGACGTCTGTTATATTGTGAATGGTTTCGGATGCCGGCCGCGCACGGTGCTGCCTCGAACTCCGGCGGCCGGCGTCCGAAAGCCTCCAATGGAGGAAACCGCGGGAAGGGATACGAGGGCCGAGCGGCGGGCTCTATGGGGATACCGTCTTTTCGGACGGTATCGGCGGGGATTTTGAGGAATTTCGTCTCGCGATGAACGCCTATTTCGGCGTGATCGGCCGCATCGGCGCGTTCGATCTGTTTGGCGTGCCGAGCTATGTGCCCCGGCCGGGTCATCGGCGGCTGCGGCGCACCATGACCTACTTCGAAGGCGTCATCGACGACATCATCGAGGCGCGGCGCCGCAGGCTGCGTCTTGACGGGGGCGAGGCTCCGAACGACCTGCTGACACTGCTGTTGCGCACGCTCGATCCCTCCACCGGACGTCAGTTGAGTCTCGCGGAGGTGCGGTCGAACATCCCTGACCTTCCTCTCCGCCGGCCCATGAAACCACCGCCAATGCGCTGGCCTGGCAGATCTACCTGCTCTCGCAATCGCCGCGGTGGTGGGCGCGCGTGCGCGAGGAAGCCGAACAGGAGCTGGACAGTCCGGTCGACGGCTTGGCCGATCGGCTCGTGGTGACCAGAGCGGTACTCGAAGAGGCGGCAGAGAACGCCGAAATCTGGCCGCTCCAGCGCATCACGCTGCGGCCCGCGAACGGCTTGCCGATGGCAATCGCAGAACGGAAAACCTGAGCTAGTTCAGCCGTAGTTCGGTGATGTGCCGGGGATCCGGCTTCAGTTCGCCCTTCTCCACGCGTAAAACGAGGTCGGTCAGCACCGCATTGGCGCGGCAGGTGAGGCCGACCTTCTCGCCTTCGCGCACCACCAGGCCGTTCATGAACTCGATCTCGGTCCGGCGCCCTTTCTGCATGTCCTGCCCCATCGACGGACGCTGCTCGGAGGCGACGCGCTTTCCGTCCTTGAAGCGCTGCTCGTCGCAGGTCAGCATCGCCGCCGCATCGCCCTCGCCCGCCCGCGCGATCGTCTCCGGCGGCAGATGCAGGATCTCCTCCAGCTGATAGCCGAGCGCCTGTCCGACCCGGATCGCCTCGCTTCCGAGCCGGGCGGAGAACCGGCGGATCGGCTCGTTTTGCAGCATCTCGCCGCCGGGCAGCCCCGTGCAGGCCGAAAGTCCATTACCCATGACGTTGGCGACGAGTTTCGACCAGCGCTCGCCCCAGAGATTGCTCGTCACCATCGCGCTGTCGGCGGTGCCGACCAGGCGGCGGATCTCCTCGGCGCGCTCGGTGATCCGGCCGTGCACCTCGCCGGTGCGGAACACCGTATGCGCCGCCCCGCCCTTGCCCGCGCCGCGATGGATGTGACCGGGCGCGGGCAGGTTCACGGTGATACTGCTGGCAATGCAGCCCAGCGTCTTGCCCCAGCCGACGACGCCTGCGACCGTCTCTTCATTCATGCAGTTCTGCAGCGAGACGACAAAGCCGTTTGGCGCCAGATATTGCCGGATCATCATGGTCGCCCACGCGGTGTCGTAGGACTTCATGCAGACAAAGGCAATGTCGACCGGCTTCTCCTTGGCAAGGCACTGAGCGTCCGTCACATGCAGCGCTCGCACCGGGACCTGGAATTCCGCGACGTCCCTCGCGTGGGTGACGCGGAGGCCATGCGTTCGCATGTGCTCGACATGCTCGGGCCATGGATCGATGAAGGTCACGTCCTCGCCGGCCCGCACCATATGCGCGCCGGTATAACCGCCAACGGCGCCAGCTCCCACGATCGCTATCTTTCGGCCCATGCGTTCCCCCGGCATTTTGGTTTTCGTTGGCCGATGCTAGCCCGGCCCAAGGTCCCATCACAATGGCGGGAGGCGAGTGATGCCGCATGCTGCCATTGCAGAGCTCGTCATTGGATTCCCTGGGATTTGCACCAACGACTGAGCGCGTCCCTGCAACATCCGGCATCGATTGACACGGGTTCCATTTGTTGGACTGATGCGCCTCATGTCCCACCGCCTTTCTGGCGGCCAGCATCGGCACTGTGGTGCCCTACTGCGGTTCATCTCGTCTTGTGGGAATACCGATATGCAGCTTCCTTATCATCATCGCTACGCTTACTCGCCGATCGTTGACCGCCCGGCCTATTCCTGGCCGGAGGGCAAGCGGCTCGCCGTCTATCTCGGTCTCAACATCGAGCACTTCGCGTTCGGTGCGGGTGAAGGTCATCTCTTGACCGTTGCAGGCGCGGCTCCGGACCCGCGGACCTTCGCCTGGCGCGACTACGGCAACCGGGTCGGCGTCTGGCGCTGCCTCGAGCTGTTCGATGAATTGAACCTGCCGGCCGCGCACCTCATCAACACCGCCGTTTTCGATTATGCGCCCCGCATCGTCGATGCATTGAAAGCGCGCGGCGATGAGTTCATCGGGCATGGACGCACCAATGCGGAGCGTCACAGCCATATGTGGGAAGCTGACGAGAAGCGATTCCTTCAGGAGGTTCGCGACGCGATTGCGCGTGCGTCGGGAAAGCCGCCGCGAGGCTGGATGGCGCCGTGGATGGCCTCGACGCACCATACGCCCGACCTGTTGAAGGAGGTCGGCTTCGATTTCCTGATGGACTGGCCGGCCGACGACCAGCCGCTCTGGATGAAGACGCGTTCGGGTCCCATCATGAGCATTCCGTACCCGATCGAGATCAACGACAGCCCGCAGATTCTGGTGCGACACCACTCGCCGGAGGAATTCCGTGACTTCATCATCGGTCAGTTCGAGGAACTGTTGCGTCAATCGGCAAAGCAGCCGCTGGTCTGCGGCATCGCCCTGCACACGATGATCGTGGGTCAGCCCTACCGGCTGCGCATGCTGCGCGAGGCGCTGCAGCATATCGTCAGGCACCCGGAGAAAGAAAAAGTGTGGTTCACCCGGCCATCGGCCATCTACGACCATTGCGCCGCGTTACCTGCGAGCCAATTTCCGCCGGCTTAGGTCACAAAATTGCGAGTTCGAGAGCGCTGAGCAGGCCTCTGCCGTTCATTCCAATTGCGGAATGTCTCCCGTCGTGTCAGCCCTTATTGCTGCACGCGTCGCAATCTTCAGATTCGGGGGCGATCTCTGCTCAAGGGGCTTCTTACATTTAGCTTGACCCGACGCCCTCTGGTGCTGTTGGGCCTGCTCGCATTTGTCGGCGCCGGTATCTTTGCATTTTTCAGGCTCAACATCGAAGCCTATCCCAATCCGGCGCCTGTCATCCTGGAAATCACGGCGCAATCGCCAGGTCTGTCCGCCGAGGAAATGGAGCGCTACTACACGATCCCGATCGAGGTCGGCCTTGCCGCAACGCCGGGCGTCGACGTCATCCGCTCGACCTCATTCTACGGCTTGTCCTTCGTCCGCGTCGTCTTCCAGTACGGCGTCGACTACTATTTCGCGCTCACGCAGACGGCGATCAATCTGCAGCAGAACGTGAGCCTTCCCAACGGGGTGACGCCGCAAATCCAGGCGACCAGCCTGGTCGGGGAAATCTACCGCTATCAGGTGGTGGGACCGCCGCATTTCGGGCTGAGCAATCTGCGCACGGTCCAGGACTGGGTATTGCAGCGGCGGCTCCTGTCCGTTCCCGGAGTCGTGCAGGTCAACACCTGGGGCGGCACGACCAAGGAATACCACGTCGACGTCGACCTGCAGAAACTCGAAGCCTACGGCGTGACGCTGCCGCAGGTGATCAGCGCAATCGGTAACGCCAACATCAATGTGGGCGGCCGCACCATCAATGTCGGGCAGCAGTCCGTGAACGTTCGCGGCGTCGGGCTCATGGACAGCGGCGGCGCGAAGGATTTGACCCAGGGCTACAAGGTCAAGGACATCGAGAACGTCATGCTTTCGGCACCGAACGGGCTGCCGATATTCGTGAAGGATGTCGCAAAGGTCTCGGTGGGCTATGCACCGCGGCTCGGCAAGGCCGGTCGGGACCATGACGATGACGTGGTTGCGGCGATCGTCATCATGAACCGCACGCTGCACACCAATGACGTCATCAAACGCGTCCGGGCGGAAATAAACAAGATCAATACCGACGGCAGCCTTCCCCCCGGCGTGAAACTGGTCCCATTCTACGACCGCAGCACGCTCGTCGCCGTCACCACCAGCACCGTCCTGCACAACCTTCTGTTCGGTTGCTTGCTGATTTTCATCGTGCAGTGGCTGTTCCTCGGCGACCTGCGCAGCGCCATCATCGTCGGCGCCAACGTTCCGTTCGCGCTGTTCTTCAGCATCATCATCCTCGTCCTGCGCGGGGAAGACGCAAATCTGCTGTCCGTCGGCGCAGTTGATTTCGGCATCATTGTCGATGCCGCAGTCATCCTGGTCGAGAATATCTATCGCAACTTTCAGGCATCGCCTGAAGACCGACAACGGCAATTGCAGCATCTGGCCGAAAAGCGGTGGGGCGACGACCCCACGGCGACCGACCCGACGTGGACCGACCGGCTGCGACTGATCCTGATCAGCGCGCTGCAGATCGACAGAGCGGTGTTCTTCTCTACCGCGATCATCGTCGCGGCCTTCATCCCGCTGTTCACCATGCAGGGCGTCGAGGGCCAGATCTTCGGTCCGATGGCGCGAACCTATGCCTACGCTCTGGTAGGAGCGCTGCTGGCGACCTTCACGGTGACGCCATGTCTTGCTTCTTTTCTGCTCCCGGAGCACGTCAACGAGGTCGAGACGGTCCTCGTGCGCGGTTTGCGCCGAATCTACACGCCGTTGCTGCGCTGGTCGTTGAGGAAGAGGCCGGTGACGATCGCCATCGGGCTTGCTTTCCTCGCGGCCAGCGGCGTGCTCGCATCACGTCTCGGCAGCGAGTTCCTGCCGACACTCGAGGAAGGCAACCTGTGGATTCGCGCCTCGATGCCGCCCACCCTATCGCTCGAGGCGGGCATGCCGATCGTGAACGAGATCAGGGAAATTCTGCTGCGCCATCCCGAGGTCATCACGGTGGTCTCGCAACATGGCCGTCCCGACAACGGCAGCGACGCTGCGGGGTTTTTCAACGCGGAGTTCTTCGTGCCGCTGAAACCGTTCGACGAGTGGCCGGCAGGACTCACCAAGGAGAAGCTCGTCGAGCAGCTTCAGGCGGAGTTTTCGCAGAAGTTCGTCGGCATCAACTTCAATTTTTCGCAGTACATCCAGGATAACGTCGAGGAAGGCCTCTCTGGCGTCAAAGGCGCCAACTCCATCAAGATCGTTGGCCCCGATCTGCCGACGCTCGAACGAATCGCCAAACAAGTTCTGGCCGAAATGGCCAAGGTAAAGGGAATTGCGGATCTTGGCGCGTTCTGGGTTCTCGGGCAGCCCAATCTGAACATAAAGGTCGATCGCGAGAAGGCTGCGCGCTACGGCTTGAACGTCGGCGACGCGAATGCCGTCGTTCAAGCCGCCCTGGGGGGAACGGTGGCGACCAATCTTCTGGAGGCGGACCGCCAATTCGCCGTGGTGGTGCGGCTGGCGCCCCAATATCGAAGCGATGTCCAGAACGTGCGCGACATCAAGGTCGGGGTTCAAACTCCCACGGGCAACGCCTACATACCTTTGAGCGAGTTCGCCTCCATCACCCTCGACACCGGCGCCTCCTATATCTTCCGCGAGCGCAACCAGCGCTTCTTGCCGATCAAATTCAGCGTGCGCGGCCGCGACCTCGCCGGCGCGGTGGAGGAAGCCCAGCAGCGCATCGCGCACAATGTGAAGCTGCCGGCCGGCTATCGCATCGATTGGGCCGGCGAATTCGAATGGCTGCAACAGGCCAAGAAGCGGCTTGCGATCATTCTCCCGATCACTCTCCTGTTCATCATGGTGCTGCTCTACGCGCTGTTCAATTCATTTCGTAACAGTGTTCTGGCGCTGCTCGGACTTCCGTTCGCGGTGGCCGGCGGCATTGTGGCATTGTACGTTTTCGGATTGAACTTCAGCATATCGGCTGCGATTGGGTTCATCTCGCTGTTCGGGGTGTCGGTGATGAGCGGCATCCTCATCATCCACGGCTATCATCGAGTCTCCGGTTCGACTGTGGCCCCGGCCGATGCGATGTTCCATGCCGTCAGCGAGCAGATGCGCCCGATCCTCATGATGACCCTGTCAGCCTGCATCGGCTTGCTCCCCGCAGCGCTTTCTACCGGGATCGGTAGCCAGGTGCAGCGACCGCTCGCCACCGTCATCGTGGGCGGGATGCTGATCGGGCCCGTCATGCTGCTCGTGGTCGTGCCGGCTCTGCAAAGCTACTTCCTCGGGCGGGAGCATGTCGCTGAAGGGCAGCCCCCTCAGGAAGAAACCGAACAGCCGTAGCCACCCCCTTCGGACCGTGACACCGAGGCCAGGGTCGGCAGTCAACACGGTCTGCGTTCGGCCCCGCAAAGGCGAACATCGGGCCAACGCATGCTCAATCGCAATTCCGTCAGCGATGCTGTCCTTCCTGTGCGGTGCTCGGAGCTTCACCGGGCTTGCGCAGGCGGTCCAAAGTCGTCTGCTACTAAGGAAGCGCGCCTCGATCGTGATTCTTGACTTTGCCAAATCCGATCTTGATGTAGGGTTGCGTTCCGACAATTAAGAAGAAGTGGGCAGTCTATCGCCCAGGGCATCAAAGTCAGGGAGAACGTGGCATGACAGGGCCGGCAACCGATCACGCGACGACGCGGCGCAGATTCCTCAAGCTCGCGGCCGCAGGCACCGCGGCGGCGACGTTGAGCCGGCCCAACCCGGCGGCCGCCGAACAAAAGACGATCACGATTCTGCACGAAAGCTCGTTCATCAAGCCGTTCGATGAATATGTGACGAACAC
>Ga0134126_10007598_pt1 | contig 13612 bp, 9 predicted proteins | sample KB31752_FD_96881 | JGI IMG/M metagenome (GOLD analysis project Ga0134126, IMG submission 96881) | Terrestrial soil microbial communities with excess Nitrogen fertilizer from Kellogg Biological Station, Michigan, USA - KB3-175-2 | ecosystem: Environmental > Terrestrial > Soil > Unclassified ...
CGGAATATCGGGCGGGCCCACGCACCTTTGAGGTGTCTCAAGCCGTTGGACTCGCCGTTTGGAGCGGCAGAGGCGACAACAAAGGAGAAGCGATATGCAGATGGCAGTGATCTATGCGTTTGTTGTGGTTGCAGTTGCTCCGCTGATCGGAATCTGGCGCGGCCATGCATGGGCGAAGAAGAATGGGCTGTCGTTGCGCAAGTCAACTCCCGCGACTGACCAGCAGACTGCCTAAGCCCGCTGCTGCCAGCTCGAACCAAGTATTCTGTAAGGGTGAGCCAAGAGCAGATTCAGTCCCAGATCAAGGTACAACTCCCTGACGGTTCGGTGCGCGAGGTCGCGCGTGGAACCACTCCCTTGGAGATCGCAAACAGCATCTCGCCGCGGTTGGCTGCTGCGGTGGTGGTGGCGCGTGTAAAGCCGCTGGCCGCGAGCGAGTCAGCGAGTCAGCAAGTCAGCGATACAGCGGCTGCTGAGTCCTCGGAAGCTACGATGTACTCCGCAGGGACGGCCGAGGATGGCTCGCGGCTGGTCGATCTGGCTGCTCCGCTGAACGAAGATGTCGAGTTGACGCTGCTGAAGGAAGCAGACGAGGCGGCGTTGAAGGTGCTGCGGCATTCGGCGGCGCATGTGATGGCGACCGCGATCCTCGAACTCTTCCCGGAGACCAAGCTGGGCCATGGACCGGCTACGGACAGCGGCTTCTTCTACGATGTCTATCGCAAGACGCCTTTCACCGAGGCGGATCTTGCGGCGATCGAGGCGCGCATGGGAGAGGTCGTCGCGCGGGATGAAAAGTTCCAGCGCGTCGAGGAACCCCGCGAGCAAGGGCTAACGGATTACAAATCGCATGGCGACTTCATGAAGGTGCACTTCATTGAGCGGTTCACCAAGCCGGGCGAGGCGATCTCGCTGTACAAAAACGGCAACTTCACGGACTTCTGCCGCGGGCCGCACATTCCATCGACCGGCCGCGTGAAGGCGTTCAAGATTACATCCATTGCGGGCGCCTATTGGCTGGGCGATGAGAATAATCCGCAGTTGCAGCGCATCTACGGCACCGCATTTTTCAACAGCAAGGACCTGGAGGCCCACTTCAAGCGGCTGGAGGAGATCAAGGCGCGCGATCATCGCGTGCTGGGCAAGCAGCTCGACTTGTTCTCCATCCAGGAGGTCGCGGGCGCGGGGCTGATTTTCTGGCATCCGAAGGGCGGGCTCATCCGCAAGACGATGGAAGATTGGATGCGCGAAGAATGTATCCGCCGCGGTTACGAGATGGTCTTCACGCCGCACATCATGCGCCGCGAGCTGTGGAAGATCAGCGGGCATGAGGGATATTACTCAGCGAACATGTATCCGCCGATGGAGCTGGACGACGCCGAGTACCGGCTGAAGCCGATGAACTGCCCGGGACACATCCTGATCTACAAGTCGTCGCCGCGCAGCTATCGCGATTTGCCGGTGCGCTATGCGGAGCTGGGAAATGTCTATCGTTATGAACGCAGCGGCACCATGCACGGCCTGCTCCGTGTGCGCGGATTCACGCAGGACGATGCGCACATCTTCTGCACGCCGGGACAGATTCGCGACGAGGTGATCGCGTGCATCGACTTCGCGGAGAGCGTGCTGCGCACCTTCGGCTTCGCGGAGTTCAAGGTTGAGCTCTCCACCTGGGATCCGAACGACCGCAAGAGCTTCGTCGGTTCCGACGAGAACTGGGCCATGGCGATCGACAGCCTGAAGAGCGTGCTGGACGAGAAGAAGATCGCGTATCGGACTATTCCGGGTGAAGCGGCCTTCTATGGTCCCAAGATCGACATCAAGCTGGTCGATGTCCTTGGCCGGCTGTGGCAACTCTCGACCGTGCAGTTCGACTTCAACCTGCCGGCGCGGTTCGAGCTTGAGTACAAGGGCGAGGACGGTGAACTGCATCAGCCGGTGATGGTGCATCGCGCGCTGTTCGGCTCTGTCGAGCGGTTCTTCGGCGTGCTCATCGAGCACTACGCCGGCGCGTTTCCGTTCTGGCTGGCGCCGGTGCAGGTAGGTCTGGTGCCCATCTCGAATGAGAAGCATCTGGGCTACGCGCAGCAGGTGAAGGCGAAGCTGGAGGCCGCAGGGCTGCGCGTGGAACTGGACGAGCGCAACGAAAAGATGAACGCGAAGATCCGCGACTTCGGTCTACAGAAGGTTCCGTTCATCCTGGTGCTGGGGGATAAGGAATCGCAGTCAGGCTCGGTCAGCGTGCGGACGCGCGGCAAAGGCGACCAGGGTAGCTCGTCGCTGGATGACTTCCTCGCGCGCGCAAAGAAGCTGAAGGACGAACACGCGACGGAGCTGTAGTGCAGACCATCATCATGGAGACAAAGATAGCGGCGCCGCCCGAGCGCTGCTTTCTTTTGTCGCTGCGCATCGACCTGCACATGGCGAGTACGGCAGGAACAGGGGAACGTGCGATTGCCGGCGTGACGCATGGGCTGATCGGCCTGGGGCAGACTGTCACATGGCAGGGCAGGCACTGCGGCGTTCTGCTCAGGCATCAGTCCGTCATTACCAAGTACGATCGACCGCGCCACTTCCAGGATGTGATGGTGAAAGGCATGTTTCGCAGCTTTCAGCACGATCACTTCTTCGAACAGAGTGAGGGCGGTACCCGAATGCGCGATGAGCTGCGCTTCGCCGCGCCGTTCGGTGCCTTGGGCGGGATTGCAGAAAAGCTCGTTCTGCGGCGATACCTGACAAGGTTTCTTCGAGAAAGAAACGACATGATCCGCAGGACGGCTGAGGACCGCGATCTGGAATGGCAGCTTTATCTCAAAGATTCTGGAGTGCATTAGGCCCATTTGCCCGCAATGGCGACCGATGTAGAGGAAGCCTCTCTCGCTGCTGAAACTAAAGATGTTCGTCCCGGCAATTATGCGAGAATTAGGGTGACTACGTACGATGGTTATCGTAATATAGTCTGCGCAAGGTCGACGCGCTCGCCCCGGAATAGCCCGCAGGATTTTACGTTCCGGTGTCGGTTCCCTGGCGTATATGCAGGCAGGAGCCTCGTAACTTGAGCGACGCCAACATAATCCCTGAGCCATCCCTGAGCCGAAGGAGTATCGGGAGCCTGAAAAATTAATGCGCGAGCCTGCGAACGGATGCGAACTGAGAAACGTCTCTTAAGCGGAACTTTCCCAAGAAATCTTTTCTCTCCGGAATTTCTTCGGAACTGGAACCGGCGGGCCAGGAATCGCGTAGATGCGGTTGAACCGGTTGAAGCGGTACCACGCAGAACGCCGCACGCGCCTTTGCCGGTGCACAGCATAGCCCAATCTGCCCGTGTCGTGGGATCGATGGCTTCGCGGGCGGTGTCTACAATGGATGGCATCCCTGAACGGCTGAAGTTTTTGTGGATTTGAGTGATGCAGGACCCCCGTGTGGCCGCGCCTCGTTCATTCAGGCGGGAGCCCTCGGAGGAATCGAGGTTTGAGGCGGTGCGTTGGATGAGGCTGGGACGAGCGGTAAAGGGGCTTCTGCCGGGAGTAAAGGGGATGCGGCTGGGAATGAAAGCACTGCTGTTGGGGATCGTGATCGCGCTGCTGGCCGCGGCGCCGGCCTGGGCTACGGACTTTCACGGCCAGGTTGTCTTCGGCGGGCTGCCGGTGCCGGGCGCGCAGGCTACCGTGACGGCGACGCAAGGCGACAAGACCGTCACCGCAGTCACGGACGATCAGGGGTTGTTTGGCTTTGCCGATCTCACCGACGGCGCCTGGACCATCACCATCACCATGACGGGCTTTGCGCCGATCAAAGAGCCGATCACGGTCGCGCCCAACTCGCCGATCCCGGTCTTTGAGCTGAAGCTGCAGACGCTGGCGCAGATCCGCGAAGAGGACAAGCCGGTGAAGGTTGAGCCCGGCGCTGCGCCTGCAATTGCGGCCGCGACGACATCGCCCGCAGCAGACACAACGGCCTCCGCAGCGAAGGGTAAGGCGCCTGCGAAGGCCAACGGCAAGCCGGCGGCCGGAAATCAGACCGCCGCCAATGCTCCGCCTGAAGCGCCGCAGCCTGCCGCACAGGAAGCAAGCAGTGCGCCGTCTCCCGATGGTTTCCTCATCAACGGCAGCGTGAACAATGCGGCGACGTCGCAGTTTTCGCTCTCGCAGGCCTTCGGCAACGCGCGCAACAGCCGGTCGTTGTACAACATTCAACTCGGGTTGCGGGTCACCAGCTCTTCGCTGAATGCGAACAGCTATTCGCTGCTGGGTCCGGAGACCAAGCCGAACTTCACCAACTACGCGGCACAGCTCACCTTCGGGGGTCCGCTCAAGATTCCGCATCTGATTCCGCTCTATCGCGCGCCGAACTTCTTCGTCAGCTATGGCCGTTCGCGCAACGCCAGCGTCAATATCCCCACGGTGCTGGTGCCGACCGGGCTGCAATCGAACGGCGACTACCACCTCTCCGCACTGACGGCGATTACGGGCAAGGTGGTCTATGAGCCCGCCGCGACGTTCCAGCCTGCGCTGCAGCCGGGCTGCAATCTGACGCCGGGCACGCCTTTCCCTCTGGTCGCCAACCCCGCGAATTCTCTCGACCAGTACATCCCTTCCGCCTGCATCAGCCCAGTAGCGACGAACCTGCTGAAGCTCTATCCCGGGCCCAACAAGAGCCAGATTTCCGGCCTCAACTTTCAGGTTCCGCTTTCCAGCGACTCGCACGGCGACACGTTCAGCACCAATCTGTCCAAGCAGCTCGGAAACAAGAACAACATCAACGGCAGCTACAACCTCTCGAGCACGCGCAACAGCAATCCGAACCTCTTCGGATTTATCGACCGGCAGAATGTCCTCGGCCAGAGCATGAACGTGAACTGGTACCACCGGATCTCGCAGCGCCTTTCCGGCAGCCTGCGTTACGACTTCAGCCGCAGCCGCAACGACCAGACCAACCAGTTCGACAATGCAAACGGAAATCTCTCCGGGCAGGTGGGCATCTCGGGCAATCCCCAGGCCGGCGGCAATCTCCAGGACCAGCCTGCGAATTACGGCCCTCCCGGCCTGAGCTTCACGCAGAGCCAGGTGACGGGACTCTCTGATGGCGTCAGCTATCACAATCGCAGCCAGACTCAGACGATCCAGTTCAACGGGAACTGGAACCGCTTCCGTCACGAGATGCAGTTCGGCGGCGCCTTCAGCCGGCGCGAGTGGAATTATCTGCAGCAAAGCAATCCGCGCGGCAGCATCGCCTTTACCGGCGCAGCCACGCAGACGGTCTCAGGCGGAACGCCACAGGGAGGTCTGGATTTTGCGGACTTCCTGCTCGGCCTGCCCGACACCAGCCAGATCGCCTATGGCAACGCGGACAAGTATCTGCGCGAGTCGGTCTACAACGCATTTTTCAAGGATGATTTCCGCGTAAGTCCGGAGTTCACCCTCAATGTGGGCCTGCGCTGGACCTACGACGCTCCAGTCACGGAGACAAAGAACCGGCTGGTGAACCTGGACTTCGCCCCGGACTTTACGAGCCAGACCCAGGTGCTGGGCGCCAACCCGGTGGGATACAACAACCGGCACTTCCCCAGCTCGCTGCTGCGGCCGGACAAGGCTGGCTTTGAGCCGAGCACCGCGATTGCGTGGCGGCCCATCTCCGGCTCCTCTCTGCTGGTGCGCGCCGGCTATGGCCTCTATCACGACTCGTCGGTCTATCAGCAGACGGCGTACAACATGGCGCAGCAGGCGCCGCTCTCCACCAGCCTCAGCATTGCCACCAGCCCAAGCTGCGTGCTGAACATCGCGGCGCCGTTCCCCCAGCTTTGCGGGACTGCGACGACGAATACGTTTGCCGTCGATCCCAACTTCCGCGTGGGCTACGTTCATGCATGGAACCTCTCGCTGCAGCGCGATCTGCCTGCGGCGTTGCAGCTTTACGTCGTCTACAACGGCTCCAAGGGTGAGCACGGCGTGCAGGAATCCCTGCCCAACACCTACGCACCCGGGCTTGCGGACCCTTGCCCCGCTTGCCCGAAGGGCTTCTACTACCGCACCTCTAACGGCAATTCCACGTATGAGGCCGGCCAGGTGCAGGTGCGGCGCCGGCTGCGCGCCGGCTTCCAGGCGACCGTGACCTATACCTACTCCAAGTCGCTGGACGATGACTTCTCCTACGGCGGTTCGGGCCCGGTGTTCGCGGGACAGAGCTCCGCGGGTTCGCCGCAGGTGGCACAGGACTGGAGGCACCCCGAGGCGCAGCGCGGCCTCTCCACCTTCGATCAGCGCCACAAGCTGCAACTGACGGCGCAGTACACCACGGGCATGGGCCTCGGCGGGCATCCTCTGATGAGCGGCTGGCGCGGCGCGATCTACAAGGAATGGACTGTACTGACGAACATCACCATCGCGAGCGGACTGCCTGAGACCGTGTTGACTCCAAGCGCCGTTCCCGGCAGCGCTTACACCAATATCCTCCGCGCAGATTTGACAGGAAAGCCGATCTACCAGGGCGATCCCAACAATCCCTTGGTCCATCTGAATGAGAGCGCCTTCCAGCCACCCTCGGGCCACTTTGGTACTGCACCGCGCGACTTCATCATCGGACCGAACCAGTTCAGCATGAACGGCTCCATGCAGCGCACCTTCCGGCTGCATGACAGGATCAGCATGGACACGCGTATCGACGCGACCAATGTACTCAATCACGTGACCTTCAATAGTTGGAATACGAACCTGTCGACCATCAATTCGACCACCACCACCAACAACTCGCAGTTCGGCACTCCCACCGGCGCCAGCCAGATGCGCGCTGTGAGCCTTAGTCTGCGCGTGAGGTACTAAGAGTTATGCGACCTTTCAACAAGCCTGAAACAATCTCCGCACTGTTGGCCGGCGGCGCGCTGCTGGCCGCGACCACCTTCGCCTTCGCGCAGTTGTCCGGCACCAACAAATCGCCGGACGCAAGCGGGACGCAAACCATTACCGGAGCGGCCGCGCAGCTCGTCATCGAGACGGTGACCGCGAAGGACAAGAGCGGCAAGACCATCACTGGCCTGACCAAGGACGACTTCACGCTGACCGAAGACGGCGTCGCGCAGAAGCTCAGCTTTGCGGAGTATCAACACCTGCCGGAAGAAGCCACGCCGCTGCCGCCTGCGCCCGCGGGCAGCGAGGACATCAAAATCTACAACCGCCTGGCCCGCGAGCAGATCAAGACCGAAGCTGTCGGCGAGGTGCGCTACAAGGACAAGCGCCTCATCGTGCTTTACTTCGACATGTCCATGCCGCCCACCGACCAGATGCGGGCGCTGAGCGGCGCGGAGAAGTTTGTCCGCCAGAACATGACCTCGGCGGACCTGCTCTCCATCATGCGTTACTCGAATGGCTCGGTCGACATCCTGCAGGACTTCACCGATGATCGCAACCGCCTGCTCTCCATCCTGGAGACGATGGTTGTCGGCGAGGGCCAGGGCGATACGAACTCCGTCAGCGACGATTCCGCCGCCGACACGGGCGCGGCCTTCGGACAGGACTCGGGCGAGTTCAACATCTTCACCACCGATCGCCAGCTTGCCGCGCTACAGACGGCCGTTGAGACGCTGGGCCACCTCAACGAGAAGAAGGTGATGGTCTATTTCTCCAGTGGCCTGAACCTGAACGGCCTCGACAATCAGGCGCAGCTGAAGGCCACCGAAGACGCGGCCCTGAAAGCGGGCGTGGCTCTCTACCCCGCAGACTCGCGCGGCCTGGTAGCAACGCCGCCCATGGGCGATGCGTCGCACGGTTCGCCCGGTGGGCAGGCCATGTACACCGGCGGCTCCGCCAACTCGATGGTCTCGAACCTGCAGCGCTCGCAGGACACGCTCTTCGCTCTTGGCGGCGACACCGGCGGCAAGGCGTTCCTAGATAACAACGATCTCTCGCTGGGCATCGTGCAGGCGCAGAAGGCAGTGTCGGACTACTACATCCTCGGCTACTACACCAGCAATCACGAGTTGAACGGCAAGTTCCGCAAGATCAAAGTGACGATCGCGAACAATACCGAAGCCAAGCTCGACTTCCGGCAGGGGTATTACGCGGGCAAGACCTGGGGCAACTTCAACGGCTCGGACAAAGAGCGCCAGTTGGAAGACGCTCTGATGCTGCAGGACCCGGTGACGGACCTCGCCATCGGTCTTGAGCTCAACTACTTCCAGCTCAACCGCGCCGAATACTTCGTTCCGGTGATGATGAAGATCCCCGGCAGTGAACTGGTGCTGGCGAAGAAGCGCGGCGCGCAGGAGGCCACCATCGATTTCGTGGGCGAGATCAAGGATGACTACGGCGGGACGACCGTCTCCAACATCCGCGATCATGTCACCGTAAAACTGGGCGATGCGACGGCCGAGCAGTGGGCCAAGGTGCCTATCGAGTACTACTCCGGCTACACGGAGCTGCCGGGCAAGTTCACCATCAAGGTGCTGGCGCGCGACGATGCCACGGGCCATATCGGCACGTTCCAGACGTCGTTCGTGATCCCGAACCTGAACAAGGAGACCAAGCGCGTTGCGATCAGCTCGGTCGTGCTCTCCGGCCAGCGCACGCCGCTCACCGACGCAGTCTACAACGCCACCAAAGGCAAGGAGCAGGCCAAGCAAAACGCCGCGGACCCGCTGGTGCAGGATGGGATGCGGATGGTCCCCAGCGTTACGCGCGTCTTCAACAAGGCCCGTCCCCTTTACGTCTACCTGCAGGTGTATCAACAACCGGGAATGCTGGTAGCGAGTGCTGCTCCGCCGCCACCGGTCGGTTCTCCCGCTACCGCAACGGCGGCGCCTGCCACAGCGCCGCCAGCGTTTACACCGCAGCCGCTGATTGGCTTTGTCACGCTCTACCAGGGCGGAAAGAAGGTCTTTGAGTCGAAGCCGGAAGAGGTCGCACCGAATACGACGTCGGAGCTTCACCCCGCGCCGTTGAATTTCACCCTGGACGTCAGCCAGCTTGCGGCCGGCAAGTACGAATGCCAGGTAACGGTGCTCAACCCGAACGATCGGAAGACGGCGTTCTGGCAGTCGCCGATCCTGCTGACGCAATAAACCAACGCTTGAAAAAACGATAAGATAGGCGGCGTGAATCTGCGCCGCCTTTTTCTTTGCCCGCTCGTCTTCGCGCTTACATCGCTCGCGACATTTTCGTTCGCGCAAACCGCGCCACCGATACCCGATGGCAAGCCGCATACCTTCGTCGTGCAGGGCAGCCAGTTCCTGCTTGACGGCAAGCCGTTCCGCATCATCTCCGGCGAGATGCATTACCCGCGCATCCCGCGCGAGTACTGGCGCGCGCGGCTGAAGATGGCGCGGGCCATGGGCCTCAACGCCATCACCACCTACGTCTTCTGGAACGAACACGAGCCGACGCCGGGCGTGTACGACTTCTCCGGCAACAACGACGTGGCGGAGTTCATCCGCGAGGCGCAGCAGGAAGGACTGTGGGTCATCCTGCGACCCGGCCCGTACGTATGCGCGGAGTGGGACTTCGGCGGCCTGCCAGCCTGGCTGCTGAAAGACCCAACGACCTCCGTCCGCTCAACGGACCCGAAGTTCATGCAACCGGCGACGCGGTGGCTTGTGCGCCTCGGCCGGGAACTTGCGCCGCTCCAGACCGGTAATGGCGGCCCTATCCTGCTCGTCCAGGTTGAAAACGAGTATGGCGGGTTCGGCAATGACCACGTTTATATGGAACAGATCAAGCAGGCCATTGTGAATGCCGGATTCACGAAGGCGCAGCTCTATACGGCTGACAGCGCCGGCTCCGTTCCCAGGGGTTCGCTGCCGGAGCTGCCGGTTGGCATCAACTTTGGCGGCAGCCCGGGCGAGGCGCAGAGGGAGTTTGCCGCGCTGAAACGGCTGCGGCCGGACAATCCCATGTTCAACTCGGAGTTCTGGGACGGCTGGTTCGATCACTGGGGTGATCGTCATGCCCACACGAACGGCGCCGCTCAGGCCGCGAACCTGGCATGGATGTTGGAGCAGGGCGCGTCGGTGTCCATCTACATGTTCCACGGTGGCACCAGTTTCGGCTGGATGAACGGCGCGAACTCCGACGACCGAAGAAAGGACTACCAGCCGGACGTCAGCAGCTACGACTACGACGCGGCGCTCGACGAGAGCGGCCGGCCGACCCCGAAGTTCTTCGCCTTCCGCGACGCGATCGCCAAGGCCACAGGCATCACGCCGCCGCCTGTGCCTGAAGTCGTGGCGCCGATTGCAATCGCGCCGTTCAGGCTGACGGAGGCGGTCTCGCTATGGGATTCGCTGCCGAAGCCGATCGAGAGCGACCATCCGCTGACGATGGAGGAAGTGGGGCAGAACTATGGGTGGATTCTGTACCGCACGCAGATCAGCGGTAGTTCGCCATCGGGCAGCCTCACAATCCACGACTATGCGAGGATCTATCTCGCACAAAATGCCGACTCCGGCGCGGTTGTGGATCGACGCGTGAATGGGGCCATAGCGATTGAATCGTTTGTCCATGGGCCAGCCGATACAACCACTCCTTTCGAGGTGCTGGTAGAGAACACCGGCCGCATCAATTACTCGCACCAGCTTCTGCACGAGCGAAAGGGAATCGTCGACTACACCCCGCCTCAAACAAGTGCACCAACAAAGTGGCAGATGTACCCGCTGCCGATGAACAACGTTGAATCGATGCACTTCAAGAAGGCCGTATGCACCGGACCATGCTTCTACCGCGGTCACTTCAGGGTGACCAAACCCGCGGACACCTTTCTTGACACGAGCAAACTTGGCAAGGGCCAGCTCTGGGTGAACGGGCATGCCATGGGCCGCTTCTGGAAGATCGGTCCGCAGAAGACGCTCTACATTCCCGGCCCGTGGCTGAAGAAAGGCCAGAACGAAGTGATTATCTTCGACGTGGATGGAACGCCGTCGCCTCAGCTAGAAGGGCTGACAAAGCCCAACCTCGGCGACTGAGCCTACATATAATCCACGCCATATTGCACCGGAATCTGGGTGAAGGCAATCCGCGTAGGCGCGGACTCGCGCGCGGGCAGCATGCCGGCGAAGTGCAGCGTGGCATGACCGTACTTCAAATTCAGCTTGTCCATCGTTGCTGCCAGTTCAGCGCGGTTGCCCGGATCGGCGAAGAGCGTCGCCTGCATCTCATCTTCGGGAATCAGGTTGTGCATCGTGACGCCGACGAAGAAGGGCCGCTGAAACTCCGTGCCCTCCGGCCGCCTGGCCCACAGGCCGCGCAGGATGTTCAGCAGCGTCAGCGTGTCCTGGCACGGTGCAAAGCGGGCCTCCATGCCCCAGCCGGAATGGCGCAGCCCGCTGAAATGTTTCTTGGACTTTTTGGCCGCGGCTGCCTGCTCGCGCGTCAGCGCATAGCGGATAGTCACGCTCATGGAACCCGCGTGAAAATGCTCCATGCGCAGCCGCATTGCCGCCTTGTGCAGCAGCTTGTGCGCGACGGCCCATGCCCCGTCCGGCGTGCGATGCTCCGGCGCCATGACGTGTGAGTGGCCCAGCGATTTCTGTATGTCGCCCGTCACCGTCGCGCCATCGTCGCCCGTTACAGCGCCGCGCAGCCAGTGGTACATCCGGTCGCCCCAGACCGAATTCCACAGCGCATGCATGCCGTTGCGGTCGAGCGCGAGCAGTTGCTCCATCGTCGCGATTCCCTTCTCATGGAGACGAACCTCGGTCCGCGCGCCTACGCCGGGAAGATCGCGCAAGTCCAGGTGTGCAATCGCGCGCGGCAACTGCGACGGCAGCAGACCGATCAGCCCATCCGGCTTCTGCATATCGCTTGCGATCTTGGCGAGGTAACGGTTCGGGGCCATGCCGATGGAGCAGCGCAGCGTCTCGCCCACATCGTCTTTGATCGCCTGCTTGATGGCGAGCGCGATCTGCCGCGCGCGCGGAGGCTCCTGTTCGCGGCCCATCAACTGGCAGACCATCTCATCGATCGATGGCGTGTGCGCCACCGGGCAGCAGCGCTCAACCGCTTCGGAAATCCTGTGCGAATGCTCCGCGTAAACAGAATGGTCGCCTTCCACCAGGACGATCTCCGGGCAGATGGGTTTGGCCTCGCCTACCTGTGTTCCCGTCTTGATGCCCAGCGCCTTCGCCTCGTAGCTCGCGGCGATGCAGCAGGTCGTATCGGCTTTTGTTGGGACCACGGCCAGCGGCCGGTTGCGATACTCGGGATGCAGCTGTTGCTCGACCGAGGCGAAGAAGCTGTTCAGGTCAATATGCAGGAAGGCAAAGCGGTCGGATTGGAGATTTTCTGCCAACGTGAAACTCCAGAGCCATTGTATTCGCCATTTGTTTGCTATTCCGCAAATGACGACTTTCTGTCGGTTGGAAGACAAAATCTTAAGGTAGAGCCAAGGTTCGCAACTGTAGAATTCCCGACACAGAGCACAACTGGAGTGAATGTGGCCCACCAGAAGGGCGGAAGCGATCTTCCGCTGGTAAGCCTTGCAGTCGTGCTCGGGGTAATCCTGCTGACCGCGAAGCGCATCGTTAACAGCGCGATGCCAGGTGTGTTTGTGGTCGGCCTGCTGGCTGCTGCGACCGGCATCGTGTTTACGTACACGCAGGTCAAGGCGCGACGTACAGGACGGCTTTGGGCGAAGTATCAGGACGACACGATTGTTGCTCGAATCCTCGACCGGATGTATTGGAAGGGGCAGACGGCGGAACAACTGTGCGATGCGCTGGGATCGCCAGACCGGATCGTGGAGCAGATGACGATCACATTCCGCCGCGAACTCTGGGTTTATCGACGCAGAAAAATCGAGATTACTCTGGATGATGGCGTTGTATCGACATGGAGCAAAGGTGGCTGAAGACGCCGCGCGAGTTTGCCTGCGGGATCGCGAAGATCGGCGCCTACGGAACAAAAACAAGACCCACGCTTCGTGAAGAGACGTGGGCCGGATAAATGCGGAAATTCGTTCGTCGGGCGATCCGTTATGCCCGGACGGCGGTGACTTCCGCGGGGTCGATCGACACGAAACGGCCGTGCTGGCCGCGGTCCTGGAACTTGACCACGCCGGAGACCTTGGCGAAGAGGGTGTCGTCCTTGCCGCGGCCCACGTTGAGCCCGGGCTTCAGCTTGGTGCCGCGTTGGCGGACGATGATGGAGCCGCCGGGAACGGCCTGACCGCCGAATGCCTTGACGCCAAGCCGCTGCGCGTTGGAGTCGCGGCCGTTTTTGGAAGAACCTAAACCTTTTTTATGTGCCATGCAGTGCCTCTGAATTTGCCTTCAGGGGCTAAAGCCCCTTTGAATTAGTTTGCCAGAACGGCGCGGCTGAAGCCGCGCCCTTTCAAAGCGCTATTCGGCTTTGAAGGACTTGCCGTTGACGGAGATCTCGTTGATGCGAACCTGGATGAAGTTCTGGCGGTGGCCGAAGCGCTTCTTGTACTGCTTCTTGCGCTTGAGCTTGAAGACCAGCACCTTGTCGCCCTTGCCCTCGCTGACGACGGTGGCGGTGACCTTGGCACCCTTCAGCGAATCCTCAAACTTGCCGGCCTCGGCGGAGACGGCGATCACGTCGGAAAACTCGACCGCGCCGTCCTTGTGGGCGGTGCGCTCGACCTTCAGGACCTCACCGGGAGAGACCAG
>Ga0134126_10007600_pt1 | contig 13609 bp, 14 predicted proteins | sample KB31752_FD_96881 | JGI IMG/M metagenome (GOLD analysis project Ga0134126, IMG submission 96881) | Terrestrial soil microbial communities with excess Nitrogen fertilizer from Kellogg Biological Station, Michigan, USA - KB3-175-2 | ecosystem: Environmental > Terrestrial > Soil > Unclassified ...
TCCACCTCGGCCGCCTGCTTGGCCACCAGCGCGGTCTGCCGTTGAGGCAGGATGATCACCCCGGTCACTAACTCGATCCGCTGGGTAAGGGCGGCCAGATACCCATACAGCACGAACGGCTCATGGAAGAGGCTGGTATGGGAATAGGGGCCGCTCCAATCGGGGCGCACCCGCGTGTCGGCGCCCAACACATGGTCGTAGCTGAGGATGTGCGCGTAGCCCAGCCCTTCCGCCGCCTGCGCGTAGTCGCGAATCGCGATGGGATCCTGGGTAATCTCCAACTGAGGGAATACAACGCCGATTCTCACCGATCCGGTCTCCCAACTTCCTACATCTCATCATACAATTCACTGTACCGTACCTCGGGCTCCCTGGCCTAGGTGGCTGGCGGGGCTGTATGCTGGCGGCAGGCACCCGGTATGCTTGGCGGCTTGGATGCGAGGAGAGGACAGAATGAGTATGAATCTGCGGGAGCGACAACAACCGCTCAAAGAGGAATACCGGCGGAACCCGGCTAGCGCCCTGCTGATCCACAGCGCGCGGAGTGAGCCTTTGCTCGACGACCCCACCCGCTCCCGGATCACGACCGGTAGCCAGGCATGGGAGGTTGCGGCGCATCCGATGGCCGGTGGGCCCGATGGGATGGCCTGTTCGGGCGATGTTTTGCTAGCCGCCCTGGCCGCGTGCCAGGAGATCACCGTGAAGATGGTGGCGGCCAGCATGGGCATCGTGCTGGATGATCTGCGCGTGACCGTGACCGGCGAGATGGATTTCCGTGGGACGATGGGCGTGGATCGCGAGACGCCGGTAGGCTACCAACGCATCACCTGCGAGATGCGCATCCTGGCACGGGAGGATCCGGCGCGCGTCCGGCGAATGGCCGAGAAAGCAGAACAATACTGCGTGGTACGCGCCACGCTCGCCCGTGGTGTCCCGGTGGAGAGCCGGATCGTCGTGGAGCCAGGCTCCGGAGGAAGCGGGAGCGACGCGAGCATCCCGGCATAGCCAAACGTACGCCTGCTACGCACGCGCGCACGCTACAACCGCCGACCCTTGAGACGGACCGAGGATAGAGGGTAGCGGTTTCCGCGCGCGGGCGCGCTGGACGGCGGATTCAGGCGAGAGGGATCCCCCCATGCGTCCGCTTGAAAGAGTGATGATCTGGACAATGAAATGTTCAGATGCTACAGTGGCGCTACCGTCTCATCACTCCCTTAGCCTTTGTGGAGTGCCATGGATCTGTTGCTGCCAACCATAGGCTTTGGTCTCGTGACGGCGTCGATCCTGGCCCTGGCCGCCGTGGGCTTTACCTTGCAGTTCAGCGTCACCGGCGTGGTGAACTTCGCCTTTGGTGACCTCATGACGGTCGGCGCCTACGTGGCATGGCTGGTCAACACGGGGTTGCACTGGAACATCTGGGTTGGCGCGGTGGCCGGCATGCTCTTTCTGGCCGCGACTTCCGTGATCATGAATCGGCTGCTGCTGCAACCTTTCATCCGCAAGCGCACCGATCTTTTCGGCCTCCTGATCGTCACCTTCGCTTTCGGCCTGATTGTCGAGAATGCCCTACAAGCGATCTTCGGCCCCAATTATCAGAGCTACAACTACTCCCCATCCTCCTCGGTTGGCTTTCTGGACATGACCTTCACGGTCAACCAGCTGATCATCATCGCCCTGGCGGTCATCGTCATGCTGCTCGTGCATGGGCTGCTGCGGTATACGAAGGTCGGCAAGGCGATGCGGGCAATGGCCGACGACCCGGCCCTGGCCCGCGCCTGCGGGATCAAGGTGGCGCGGATCACCGATCTGGCCTGGCTGATCAGCGGCGCCCTGGCCGGGCTGGCGGGCTTCGTCCTGGTACTGAATACCGCCGCCTTCGCCCCCTCGACCGGCGAGGGCTTCCTCCTGGTGATCGTGGCGGCGGCGGTGCTGGGCGGCGTGGGGCGCCCGTACGGCGCCATGGCCGGGGCGCTGATCGTCGGCCTGGTGACCGAGGTCTCGGCCACGATCATCCCGGCGGAGGATAAATCAGTGGCCGCCTTCGTGATTCTGATCCTGGTGCTGCTCCTGCGGCCCCAGGGGATCATCGCCGCCGCGCGGAGGTAGGTGAAGGATGAGTGACGCGGTTGCCTATTACGTCATCACCTTGCTGGTCTACATGGGCTGCAATGTCATGTTCGTGCTGGGGCTGAATCTCCAGTTTGGCCTGGCTAACATTATCAACTTCTCCTACTACATCCTGGTCGCGGTGGGCGGCTACTTCGCCGGCTTGGTGGTCTTGGGGCCGCCGCAGCCGGTGGAGAGCGGCGGCACGGAATATCTCTTTGGCTGGACCTTGCCCTGGCCGTTGCCGGTCGCGGTCGCCGGCCTTGCCGGCGCCGTACTGGCCTTACTGGTCGGCATTATCGCCGTGCGCCGTCTCCGCAGCGATTACCTTGCCGTGGCCACCCTGGTGGTGGGCGACGTGGCGTGGTTGCTGACCGGGAATACCACCTCGGTGGTCAATGGGTGGAACGGCTTGACCGGGATTCCCCAGCCGCTGGCCGATACCCTGAATCTGCCGCAACTCCAGTACCAGTGGGTCTACCTCGGGATCGTCCTCGGCTTCGCCTTGCTGTCGTTCCTGATCATGCAGCGGCTCACCCACTCGCCGTTCGGCCGTTCCCTCCGAGCGATCCGCGAGAACGAATACACCGCCGCCGCCTGCGGCAAGGATGTGTTTCGCCTGCGAATGACCGCGATGGTGATTGGCGGGGCGATCGCCGCCGTGGGCGGCGCCCTGTTCATCGAGTTCATCGGCACCGTGCAGCCCAGCATGTGGAACGTACCCGAGACCTTCGTGATCTTCGCGGCCCTGATCGTCGGCGGCCGGGGGAACAATTGGGGCGCCGTGCTCGGGGCGATCCTGGTCCCGGTCGGCTTCCTGGAAGGCTCGCGATTGTTGCCGCAAGACTGGATCGATCCCAACCTGATCGATCCCTTGCGTTGGATCATCATCGGCTCGGTCCTGATTCTGGTTCTCTATTTCCGCCCGCAAGGGATCTTCCCCGAACCCAAGCGGCGTTTCCGCAAGATCTTGCGCCAACTGGCGGTTGATGAGGGGCCCGGCCGCCAGATTCATCGACGAACCGAGGAACTACCATGACCGACGATCTGGCCCTGCGAGTAACCGGCGTGAGCCGCTCGTTCGGCGGCGTGCACGCGGTGGACGGCTGCTCGTTCACCGTACGGCGCGGAACGATTACCGGCCTGATTGGCCCGAACGGGGCAGGGAAAAGCACGATGCTGAACCTGCTGGCGGGCGCCCTCCAGCCCGATCAAGGTTCGATTCGTTTCTTCGGCGGGGAGATCGCCCGCCTGCCGTCGTTCCAGATCGCGCGGCTCGGCATGGCCCGCACCTTTCAGTTGTCCTCGGAATTCGCTCGCATGACCGTCCTGGAGAACCTGATGGTGGCGCCGCTCCATCAGCGCGGAGACTCGGTATGGGCCGCCTTGCTTGGTCCCCGGATCTGGAAGCGCGAGGAGCGTGAATACGTCGCGTCAGCCTGGAGCTTGCTCCAACGCTTTAACCTGGTGCATCTGGCCCATGAATACGCGGGCAACCTGAGCGGCGGGCAAAAGCGGCTTCTCGAATTGGCGCGCGCGCTGCATATGAAACCGCGGCTTCTGCTGTTGGACGAGCCGATGGCCGGGGTCAATCCAGCCTTGATCAGCCAGTTAACCGACTATATCGCCGCCTTGAAGGGCGAGGGGCTCACGGTCGTGATGGTCGAGCACGAAATGGGCACGGTCGAACGGTTGTGCGATCCGGTGATCGTGATGGCCCAGGGCCGGGTGCTGGCCGAGGGCTCCATGACCGAGATTCGCGCCAATGAGGCGGTGGTGACTGCCTACTTGAGCGGTCAGCGCGTGTAGCGGCCACCAGATACCGCGAGTACCTTTGAGGATCATGGGGTGGCGAATGAAATGTCATATGGCGTTAGTTGTACTGGTCCAGGCCGATCCCCCGACCGCGGTCGGCATCCGCTACCACCCGACCGCGGTCGGGGGATCGCTCCACTAGCATGACTACCCAGTCGAACGGCGTACTACGCGCGGAAGGGATCACCGCCGGCTATGGTCCGGTGCCGATCGTGCGCGAGGCATCGATCAGCGCCGAGGCCGGCCAGATCGTGGCCATTCTGGGACCAAACGGGGCCGGGAAGAGCACGCTGCTCAAGACGATTTTTGGCTACTTGAAGCCCCAGGCCGGGCATGTCTTCCTCCAGGGCGCGGAGGTGACCGGATTGGCCCCGGAGGCGCTGGTCAGCCGGGGAATCGGCTACGTGCCGCAAGTGGGGAATGTCTTCCCCACCCTCACGGTGCGCGAGAACCTGGAGATGGGCGCCTATCTCAGACGCGGCGGTGTACAGGAGCGGGTCGAGGCGATTCTGAGCATCTTCCCCGACCTGGGGAAAGCCCTGGAGCGCCGCGCCGGTACCCTGAGCGGCGGTCAGCGAAGCATGCTGGCAATGGGGCGCGGGTTGATGCTGGATCCCACTGTGTTGCTGCTCGACGAGCCGACAGCCGGGCTGGCCCCGGAATACACAAGGGAGGTGTGGCGACAGATACAGCGAGTAGCGGAATCGGGAACCGCCGTGGTGGTGGTCGAGCAAAACGCCACCGCGGCCCTGCAGGCGGCCGACTGGGCCTATATCCTGGTCGCGGGCCGGAACCGTCATGACGATCGGGCCGGCACCTTGCTCGATAACCCGGACCTGGGCCGCATGTTTCTTGGCGGCTGACGTGGGCGTGCTCAGGCGAGCACACGCATGGGAAAAAGGAAGGACATGTATCATGGGGATCTTCCGATGGCGTAATACGGGCGCGGGCATCCTGTCCCTCGTGGTTCTAGTGGGTATGCTCGGCGGCAGCATCGTCCAGGCCGCCGCTCCCGCGCATCAAGCGGACGGCAGCACGCTCAACGTGGGGGTAAACGCGCCGTTTACCGGGGCCAGCGCGATCATCGGCACCCACTTCGTGCGTGGGCCCGAAGCGGCGGTCTGGGACATCAACCACGACGGGGGCGTGCTGGGCCACGATTTTAACGTGATCCGGGCGGACGATCAGGACGACGCGGCCGATGGGGTAGCGGCGATCAATAAGCTGATGGCCATCGATCAGCCGGTGACGATCTTCGGTCCCTCGTCGGATACGGCTACCGCCGTGGTTCCTCTCATAAACCGGAACCAGATCGTGGATTGGTGCCTGTGCGGCACCACTCAGCTCGACCATATGACCTACAAGTATATCTACCGTCCCAGCCCCGGCGACTCGCTGCAAGGATCGGCCCTGGCCCTCTGGGCGCACAAAATGGGCTATACGAAGGCGGCCTTCGTCTTCGCCTCCGATACCGGCTCGCAAACCCTGGTGAGCCCGGCCCTCTCCACCTTCACCACGCTGGGCGGCAAGGCGACGATCAACATCAAGCTGTTGCCCGACCAGAGCAGCTATCGGAGCGAGGTCACGCAGGTGCTCAACAGCCATCCGCAGGTCGTCTTCTCCGAAATGGATCCGCCCACGGCGGCTACCTTCTTCTCCGAGGAACTTCAGCTTGGGCACACCCTCATCCCCTCGATCCAATCCGACTCGGCGGCGGGCCTCGATTTCTTCACCGCGCTCAAGAAGGTGATTGGAGTCGCGCGCACCACCTCGTTCATGACCGTGATGCAGGTCTACAGCCCGAATTACCCCGGCAGCGCCGAATTTCTCCGCGCCTATCATCACGTGTATCCCAACCAGGCGCCGCTGGAGTTCAATACTAACGGCTACGACGCCATGAATATCTCGGCCCTGGCCATGCTGGAGGCAAAATCCACCACCCCAAGCGTATGGATTAGCAAGATCGCCTCGATCACCGGCGATCCGTCACTGACCCATGTCACGACCTTCGCCCAGGGCAAGGCCGCCATCGCGGCCGGCAAATCGGTGTATTACTTTGGCGCGACCGGCCAGATCACCTTCAACCAAAATCACAACTCCGCCGGCAATTTCGAGGCCACCGTCTTTACCAGCGACGGTAACTTCCGCCAACTTGGTACACTGGCCGCGGCGACCCTGCAGAAGTACGTCCGCTAGGCGTACGCTTTCCCGTGATCGGCAAGCAGGAAGGAACCCAGGATTCACCTGGGTTCCTTCCTGCGTTTCGCCCCCGCTCCAGACTGGCGGTGCTGTATGCTAGAGCACGGCGCGCTCTGGCCCGCTTTCACCGGAAGGCGGGACGGGCTACGCTGACAATACGGGGGATGGAATGGTCTCTCGCGAGCGCCGTAGCAACCCACGCCGTGTCGCGCCGGCGCGGCGGTAGGGAAATACCTTCGAAGGGACAAGAGGCAACTTCTCGATGAGTGATGTGAACTTGCGGCATGGCCATCTGCCGGGGAACAAACGGGTAGTTCGGCGGATTCGCCGCCCTTTGCACTTGCGGCGCACTCTCGGCATCCCAGCCTTGTTTAGCACTGGCTATGGGAACGTGGGATCTTCCATCTACTACGCATTGGGGGTGACGGCCGCCTTCGCGCTCGGGGCGGCGCCCCTGGCCCTTACCCTAGCCGGGGTTTTCTTCGTCCTCACCGTGCTGACCTACACCGAGGCCACGGTCGCGGTGCCCGAGGCGGGCGGCGCCTCCAATTTCGCCCGGCAGGGCTTCAACGAGATGGTGGCCTTTATCACCGGTTGGGGTACCCTGCTCTCGTACACGGTCACCATCTCGATTTCTACCTTCAGCGCCGCCGGCTATTTATCCATTTTCTTCCCCATTCTGGCCCACAATACCGCCGACGTTGTCTTCGCGGTATGCGCGACTCTCCTCTTGATGGTATTGAACATCGTGGGGGTTAATGAAGCGGCGCTGTTCAGCATTGTCTTCGCGGTGGTCGATCTCTGCACCGAGATCGTGCTGGTCATTCTCGGTTTCGTCTTCCTGATCAACTTTCCTTTACTGATCCACCAGATTCATTGGGGCACCGCTCCCACGGCCACCAACTTCTTCCACGGGGCGGCGATCGCCATGGTGGCCTATACGGGGATCGAGACGATCTCCAACATGTCGGAGGAGGCGGAGGAGCCGTCGCGTACCGTGCCGGGGGCCTACGCGGTCTTGATCTTCGCCGTGCTCATCCTCTTCGCCGGGATCTCCCTGGTCGCTCTGAGCGCCATGCCGGTTCATCAGTGCACCCTGGCGGACGTGTCGCAACACTATTGCACCCACGGCGAGTACACGACAGAACTGGCGAACAAGTACTTGAACGATCCGGTAGCGGGGATCGCGCGGGCGCTGCCGCATCCCTACAAGGATGTGCTCCTGCCCATGGTGGCGATTCTCGCCGCCTCGATTCTGTTGATTGGCGCCAATGCCGGGGTACTGGGCGCGTCCCGCCTCTCGTTCTCCATGGGCAGCTATCAGCAGGTGCCGGAGATCCTCCACCGAGTGAACAAGCGGACCAAGACGCCCGTCAATGCCATTGTCTTTTTCAGCGTCGTGGCCGTCCTGATCGTGCTCACCGGCGAACTCACCCATCTCTCGGCCGTCTACATCTTCGGGTCCACCCTTGGCTTCACCATGGCCCACTTCTCGCTGATCGCCATGCGCTGGCGGGAAGCGCCCGATCACAAAAAAACCGGCTTTCGCTTGGGCCTGAACATCCCTTTCCGGGGCAAAGCCATCCCCTCCACGGCGATCATCGGCGGGCTTGGTACCCTCGCGGTATGGATTCTGGTGGCGCTCACCGATCCCTTTGGCCGCTATGTCGGTTTCGGCTGGATGGCAGGCGGCATTATCCTCTACGTCGTCTACCGGCGGCGAAAGGGCATTTCGCTGACCAAAAGCGTTGAGCGGCGATTCGAGATGCGTTAAAGAGAAAGAAGAACCATGCGGCAGATTGGCATCCTGCAATCAATGCAGGTGGGGACACCACATCGGTATGGCATGGAAGGCGCGATGGAAGAGGCGGGCCGCCCCTGGAATACCTCTTTCTTCCGCGAGCCGAGCCCGAGCCCTCGTTGGCTCTATTCCACGCACCTCGAAGGGAACGCCCAGGCTGATACCAAGAACCACGGCCGGCCAGGGCAGGCGGTGCTGCTCTACGCGGGGGCGCATTACCCCCACTGGCGTGAGGAGTTGGGGATGCCGGAGATCGGCCCTGGGGGCTTCGGCGAGAACTTCACCATTAGCGGGCTCTCGGAGGAGACCGCCTGCATCGGCGACACCTACGGGATCGGGGAGGCCCGCGTCCAGGTAAGTGGGCCGCGGTATCCTTGCTGGAAGATCGAACGCCGGTGGGATCGTCCGGGACTCACCGCGCGGGTCGCGGCCACCGGCCGCACCGGCTGGTATTGCCGCGTACTTAGCGAGGGGCTGATCGAACCAGGGGCGCGGATTATGCTCATCGACCGGCCGTATCCGAAGTGGACGGTGGCCCTGGTCAACGATTTTGGCCACGACCGCGACGCCGATCTGGACACGGCCCGATTGCTTGCCGCCTGCCCCCTCCTCAATGATTGGTGGCGGGACTTTGTGATCCACCGGGCCTTGAAGCTACAAGGACGGGTGCTGGAGGAGGAGACAGCGTGACCGATGGCGGGGAGCACGCCTCGTCCGCGCGGTAAACAACGCGGAAGGGCCGCCATCCCAGTGGGACGGCGGCCCTTCCGCGCCGAGAGTAACCGAACGATTAGCGCTCGATCTTATGCACGTTCACGGCCCGGTTGCCGCGGCCGCGCGGATCGGGTTCCGCGTCGTATTCGACCGCGTCCCCGCGCCGCAGATTGTCAAACGTTACATTCTGCAGGGCCGAGCTATGGAAGAAGAGATCCTCTCCACCTTGCTCCTGCTGAATAAACCCGAACCCTCGGTCTGTGACTCGTGCGATTGTACCTTGTGCCACGCTGCTGTTCTTTCTGCCATCGGGACGCGCCGACGAAGCGCCGGTGCAATAAATCATCGCCCCCTGACATTTCCAATCATACCACAAAACACGAATACGTGCGCTTTCCCATGATAAAGTCACGAGATTGGGCGCCGGGCTGGATTGGCGCCGCTCAGATTACCTCGCGCAAGCGGCCCGTATGGACGTCGTAAATGAAGCCGCGGATGGGGATGTCTTTCAAGAGGAGGGGAGAGGCTCGCAGGGCGCGCGTGTCATCCCGCACGCTCTGCTCGAGATCGGGAAACGAGAGGAACGACATATCGGTATCGGCGCCAAGCTCGTCGTGCACCTTCCGCCGCAACTGATCGTCGGTGAAGGTGAGCATGCCGCAGTCGGTGTGGTGAATGACTATGATTTCCCGCGTACCCAGGAGCTGTTGCGAGATGACCAGGGAGCGGATAGCGTCATCGGCCCGTCCGCCCGCGTTGCGGATGACGTGAGCGTCGCCCTCCTCCAGGCCGAGAATCCGTGCGGGGTCGAGACGCGCGTCCATGCAGGCGACCACCGCGACCTGGCAACCCGGCGGCATCGGGAGATCACCCTTGCTGAAATGACTGGCATACTGTTCGTTCGCGCGAAGGAACTGATCCATGCTCGCCATGACTGCCTCCCTGTCTTTCCCAAGCCGGCCGCGGCCAGGATCGTCCTGACTCCGTGACGGGCGCGACCGGCCCATCTTTTACCTATAACTCCAGTCATTTTCATTGTCAAATGACGGAAGAACCACTATCCGCTAAAGTGCTGGCCGAACCCCTGTCCCACCCCTTATCATGTTCAACACGCAACAGGTCACGCGCATACATCGCATCACGCGGCGGGGATGCGACATTCACCAGCGGGCCATGTACGAAAGACTACACTAGCGGGTGGGGAGGAGGGAGCGCGATCCAGGGAACGGGCCCACATCTCAATCGGCACTTGTTCAACATCTTTCTTGGGAGGATTATCCGTATGCAGCGTCAACTCATTCGCCGGGTGGCCGTCGCGGCCGCCTGTTTATTGCCGCTCGCCGCCATGTCGCTGCCCAGTCATTCAGTGTCCGCTCACTCCAGCGCCGCCCACCTCCGCAAGACGCTCCGGGTCGGCATCGTGCTCGACGTGGGCGGCATCGACGACAAGGGCTTCAATCACATGGCCTACATGGGCGGCCAGGCCGCTCAGACCAAGTACCACATCACGTTTAAGTACGTGCAAACCACCACGAGTTCCGACGCCCTCTATTACGCCAACCTGTCCAGGTTTGCCCGCCAGGGCTACGATCTGGTATTTGGCATCGGCTTCCTCATGGAGCCCTCCATGTACAAGGTGGCCAAGGCATATCCGAATGTCCATTTCGCGATCGTCGATGGCGCGCCCACCGACGCCAAGGGCAACACGGTCAACCTACCCAACGTGGCCAATCTGTTCTTCCGCGAGCAGGAGTCGGGCTATCTGGTCGGCTACATGGCCGGCCTGATGGAGAAGAATAAGGTCGGGGCCGCCAAGCACAACGTGATCGGGGCCATGGGCGGCCTGAGCATCCCGCCGGTCAATCGGTACATCGCGGGCTACTATCAGGGCGCCCGCGCCGCCGATCCGTCGGTCAAGATTTTGCTTGGCTATAGCAACAGCTTCACCGATCAGTCGGTATCGCTCAACCTGGGCCTGCATCAAGCCTCGAAGAATGCCGATATTCTCTTCGCCGTGGCGGGAGCCGCCGGGCTCGGCTATCTGAAGGCCGCGCAGGAGAAGAATATCTACGGGATCGGCGTCGATTCGGATCAGGCATACCTCGGCCCCTACATGATGACCAGCGCGGTCAAGAAGGTGGACCAGGCGGTGCTGGAAACCATTGGCAACCTCGTCAACGGGAAGTTCAAGGGCGGCGATAATTCCTTTAACCTCAGCAATGGATCCACCGGCTACGGCACGGTGGGCAAGATGGTGCCCATGAGCATCGTGAATCAGGTGGCGGCCCAGGCGAAGCTGATCGCGTCCGGCAAGCTCGTTCCCACCACGGTCATCCCCAAGCAGTAGACCCCGCGCAGCTCGTGCGACCGCCAGGGAAGGCGTGACGCCCCAGCCCGCCTTCCCTGTTTTCACCCCATGGGGATCGCGTATGATGATGTGCGGATGTTGGATCCCCTAGCGCGAGGGAGCTTTGGGTGGCGGTGGCGGCAGGATCCTTGGCGGAACCGAGCGGAAAGGTGGGACCTGGTCAGGCACTGATCGCCCTGGTCCGCCGCTTGGTGGCCGAGAGCGCCGTGGCGGCCATTACCCTGGGGCTTGCCTTCGTGCTCGGCTCGCTCCTGATCATCTGCACCACCACCAATCCCTTCGCGGTGATCGGCGCCCACGGCCCGAGTCTCAAGACCATCGGATTGCTCCTGCATTACCCCTTTAACGCCTTCGACAGTCTGTTCTCCGGCTCATTCGGCGCCCCCGACATGGGCACCGCCACGGTGACCTTCGGCCAGGCCCTCCCACTGGTCTTCACCGGCCTGGCGGTGGCTTTCGCCTTCCGCTGCGGTCTGTTTAACATCGGAGCCGAGGGGCAGTTGGTGGCCGGCGCCCTGGTCGCCTCCATGGTGGGAAGCTCCTGGAGCGGCTTGCCGGCCATTCTGTTGGTTCCGGCGGTCTTACTGATCTCGGTGCTGGCCGGGGGCGTACTTGGCGCCATTGCCGGCGCCCTCAAAGCCTACCGCGGCGCCCACGAAGTGATCACGACGATCATGCTGAACTACATCGCCATTTACGGAGCCACCGCCATGGTCGAGCAGGGTGGGCCGTTGAATGGGCCGAACTCCAATGGGGAAGCGGTAACCGCCCATGCCGGCACCAATGCCTTCCTCCCCCTGCTCACCTGGCTGGGCAAGGACAGTACGCTGGACGCGGGCGTCTTCATTGCCCTGGGGTGCGCCGCCCTCTATTGGTTTATTTTTGCCCGCACCAGCTTTGGCTACGAGATCACGGCCGTGGGCCTCAATCCAGGCGCCGCCGCCTATGGCGGCATCCCAATCAAGCGCCGGATGATCATGGCGATGGCGATCGCCGGTGGGCTGGGTGGGCTGGCCGGTGGTCTCTATATCGCGGACCCCACCGGGACGGGCGCCTTTCAGGCCCCGTTCGATCCCGGTTGGGGTTTCGATGGGATCGCCATCGCCCTGCTGGGCAAGGGGAACCCCATTGGGATGATCCTCGCCGCTATCCTCTTCGGCGCCTTACGCACGGGCAGCCAGAGCATGCAACTGGTAGGGGTCTCACCCCATATGACCGAGGTGCTGCAGGGCATCATCGTGCTGTTCATCGCCCTGGATGTGATCGTGCGTAAACTGTTGAATCGGCGGCGCGGGGTGAGAACCCCAGGGGACTTCGCGGCGGAATGGCGAGGATTGCTGGTCCTTGCCGTGGCCAGCGCGAGCATCGCCCTCATCTTTTCACATATCTTTTTCGGCGCCCTGGCCATCGCCTTTACGGTGGTTTTCGTGCTGATTCGGCGGCAGGTTACGCGCGGGTCCGTGGCCGTGGTCGTCTATAGCGTGCTTTGCCTGGCCCTCGGTCTGGCGATCAATCAGTATCTCTAGACGGGAGGCCGCATGGACTGGAGCGTTCTGGCCAATAGCGATTTCTACGCGGGGATCCTGCGTACGGCCACCCCGCTGACCCTGGCAGCCCTGGGTGGGGTGATGACCGAACGCTCCGGGGTGACCAATATCGGCCTGGAAGGGCTGATGCTGATTGGCGCCTTCTTCGGCGCCTGGATCTCGGCCAGCGTCGGCAACCCCTGGGTCGGAGTCATGGGGGCCATGTTCTTCGGCGGCCTGATCGCGCTTATTCATGGGGTGGTCTCCATTGGACTCCGCGGGAATCAAATCATCAGCGGGGTGGCGATCAACCTGTTCGGCACCGGGATCACCGGGTACCTCTACGAGACATACGTCAGCAACGGCTTCACCAATTTGCCCAGCATCCCCAACCTGAAAATCCCCGGCCTCTCCGCCATTCCCGGAGTGGGGCCGGTCATCGGGGTCCAGAACAGCATCGTCTACATCATGCTGGCCCTGGTGGCCATTACCCATCTGGTCCTCTTCCACACCACGCTTGGCTTGCGGATCCGCGCCGTGGGGGAGCAGCCGCGGGCGGCGGACACGGTAGGGGTCAATGTCTACGCCCTCCGCTATCTCTGCGTCACGATCAGCGGCATGCTGGCCGGTCTGGGGGGTGCCTACCTGTCCCTCGGATTGATCTCCAACTTCTCCATCAATATGACCTCTGGTAAAGGCTTTATCGCCCTGGCAGCCATGATCGTGGGGAAGTGGACGCCGCTAGGTGCCCTTACCGCCTCACTCCTCTTTGGCTTTGGTCTGCAGATTCAGACCTCGCAGTTGGTGAACGTCTCCAGCTTCGCCTCCAATATGGTGACCATCGCTCCCTATTTGATCACCCTGATCGCCGTCGCGGGCTTTATCGGCCGCGCCACGGCCCCCGCCGCCGATGGAGTCCCCTATGACCCCACCCACTGAGGCACCGGCGGTCGAGATGCGGGAGATCACCAAGCGGTTCGGCACCCTGGTGGCCGATGATCATGTCGATCTTCTCGCACCCGCGGGGACCATTCATGCCCTGGTGGGCGAGAATGGGGCCGGGAAGAGCACCCTGATGAA
>Ga0134126_10007601_pt1 | contig 13608 bp, 13 predicted proteins | sample KB31752_FD_96881 | JGI IMG/M metagenome (GOLD analysis project Ga0134126, IMG submission 96881) | Terrestrial soil microbial communities with excess Nitrogen fertilizer from Kellogg Biological Station, Michigan, USA - KB3-175-2 | ecosystem: Environmental > Terrestrial > Soil > Unclassified ...
CGTGGCGGTGGGAGAGGAAGCGATGGCCTGGTCCGGCGTCGCCACCGTTGGGCGCGTGTCTGAATGGCCGGATTGGATCCCCACTCCCGAGATCCAGGCACGGCTCGGCCCCTATCCGTCGCGCGTTCACGGAGGCGCCGCCAATCCGCTTGGTGCCCGGGCGCTCTATCTCTACGAGGGCAACAAGGATACCCTGTACCGTATCCATGGCACCAACCAGCCGGAATACATCGGTCAGGCCATCTCGTCCGGCTGCATCCGCATGACCAACGAGGACGTCATCGATCTCTTTGATCGCGTAAGGGTCGGAACGATGGTCGTTGTGCTCGCGCCGGGCGCGAGCGGGTGGAGAGGGCCCTTCCGGAGCTAATCCGGCATTCGCCTGGACGTCGTCCGAATTCCAGCTCCGCGGGTCGCCTCCACAAATGGCCCTGAGCCGACCTCATCGTGAGCCAACCGCCTGCTCCTGCGTGAATGGTCGCGCCCATGCTTGCACCGTTCAAGGAGCGATCAGATTGACCGTCGGGAAATAGCTGCGATAACGCCTGACATCGCGGGTCAGGAGCGGGAGCTGCTCGACCGCGGCGTGAGCGCCGATAAAGAAATCCGAGAGAACACCGGTGCGAATGCCGCCGGCGGCGCGGTATTGAACATAGGCTTTACCTGCCAGGAACAGCGCCTCGCGTGGAATCCGAACGAGTTCGATCTTCAAATCCACGAGTATCGACTCGATATCGTCGACCGACGCATAGCGCGTCGAGACATCAGCGTAGATCACATCGTTGATGACCAGCGCACCCTTCAAGGCTGCCTGTTCGAGCTGCTCCTGCGACCAGTCGCCCCAGACCTGCCCGTCGGTCACGACGTCGAGCAGCACGTTTGAATCGACCAGCGTCATTCCGGCTCGCCGCGAAGCAGCTCCATCAATTCATCCGTCGTCATGCCTGGTCCCGCGGAGCCGCGAGCCCTTGCAAATCGGCTCGGTTGCTGGGTGCCGTCTGCCTTCTCGATCACGATGCTACCGTCCGCCGCGCGGCGGAAACTGACTTCGCTACCGGGGCCGATTCCCAGGTGATCGCGGACCGGTTTCGGAATCGTGACTTGGCCCTTGCGGGTGAGCTTGGCCGTCATATCCATCCTCCGAGTATTACCAGATAAAATATGGTAATACCTTGCAATCTGTCCAGTATCGTCGATGGTTAATCGCGTCTTAACCTCGCCGTATCTATGGTGGTTTGTCGCTTTCCGGCCGGTCTCGCTTTGCGATCGGCGGCCTCAAGACATGCTGGCGCTTTAACGTATGGCCATGACCGCTTCATCGCGCGCTCCCATGGGGGGCGGCCCCAAGGAAAGCGAACGCTCGCCTTTTGCGCGCACGACCGAGCTCCTGGCGCCGTATAAGCCTGCTAAGCCTTTGATTACGCTCTCATTGGGCGAGCCGCAGCATCCCGTGCCGAACTTTGTCGGACCTGTGCTTGCGCAATTTACCGCCGATTTCGGCCGCTATCCGCTGGCCAAAGGCATCGAACCGTTCCGCAAGGCGGCCGCCGCCTGGGTCTCGACCCGCTTCAACCTGCCGCGCGCGGTCGATCCCGAGACCGAAATTCTGGTTTTGAACGGCAGCCGCGAGGGCCTGTTCTTCGCCGCGCTGACCGCCAAAGATTATGTCGGCGAGCGCAAGGGTCGTCCCGCGATCCTGATGCCGAACCCGTTCTACCCGGCCTATGGCGCCGGCGCGAAGGCCTCCGGCTGCGAGCAGATCTATCTGCCGACCACGGTCGACAACGGATTTTTGCCCGACCTCGAGGCGATCGACGAAGCCACACTGGCGCGCACCATCGCCTTCTACTTCGCCTCGCCCGCGAACCCGCAGGGCGCGGTCGCAAGCCCCGCCTACTTCCGCAAGCTGAAGCAACTCGCCGACCGCTTCGGCTTCATGATTCTGAGCGACGAGTGCTATTCGGAAATCTACACGGGCGAGCGGCCGGGCAGCATGCTCGAGCACGCCGGTCCCGATTTCAGGAATGTAGTGGCATTCCAGTCGCTGTCGAAGCGCTCGAACCTGCCGGGCATGCGCGTCGGGTTTGCTGCCGGCGACAAGAAATTCCTTAGCGCCTTCCACGAGCTGCGCAATGTCGCGGCGCCCCAGGTGCCGGTGCCGCTGCAGCAGGTTGCGGCCGCAGCTTACGCCGACGAGGCGCATGTCGAGGAGAACCGCAAGCTCTATCGCATCAAGTTCGATCTCGCCGACCAGATCCTCGCAAGCCGCTATGGCTACAAGCGCCCGGCGGGAGGCTTTTGCGTGTGGCTCGATGTGAGCAAGCACGGGGGCGACGAGCTAGCAGCCGTCAGACTTTATCGGGATGCCGGCGTCCGCGTGATTCCGGGCAGCTATCTCGCGCGCGCGCAGAGCGATGGCTTCAATCCCGGCGCGGGCTTCATCCGCCTTGCGCTGGTGTCCGACAGTGAATCGACGGCCGAGGCGCTGCACCGGCTGGTGGAAACTTTGGCTTAATCGCGAGGCTTTGGGGCACATGCCGGCGATCGAACGCGTCATTCCCCTGGTCGGCCATCTGCCGACCTCGATCCGTGACGCGCTGGCGCGGCGGCTGCGCGAACTGATGGGGCTGGGTCTGGTCGCCCTGGCGGGCGCCGCTGCGGCAGCCCTGATGACCTGGTCAGTGCAGGATCCCTCGCTCAGCCACGCCACTTCTCGCGCGATCCGCAACGTCCTCGGCTATCCCGGCGCGATCGGCGCCGATCTTCTGATGCAGATCCTTGGCCTCGGCGCCATTATGCTGATCCTGCCGATTGCCGTTTGGGGCTGGCGCATGATGACCCACCGCGATTTCGATCGCGAGGCGCTGCGGCTCGGCTGCTGGGTACTGTGCGCTGTGATCGCTGCCGGCTTTGCGAGCTGCTGGCCGCACGATACGGCCTGGCCGCTGCCAGCCGGGCTTGGCGGTGTTGTCGGCGATGCGCTGGTGCGCGCGCCGGAAGTCGTGTTCCGTCCACCCGGCTTCATCTATCGTTCCGCGCTCGGCCTTCTTTATTTCGCAGCCACGATCGTGACGTTCCTGATCGCCTCAGGCCTCGGCTCGCAGCCGAAGCAGGAAGCAGAACCGGCGCCGCTTCAGGATGACGACGAGCCGATCGAGGACGACGGCGAAGACCGCGGCTCGATTTCGCTCGGCTGGATCTTCCATGCGCTGATGAGCGCAAAGGCGCGGATCGGCTGGCTGCTCGGCACCGCCTATCGTTCGCTGGTGTCGAGCGCGCCGAGATCGCGCAAGCTTGCGTTCGAGCGCCAGGAGCCCAATCTCGGCGGCCGCCCCACACCGTCGATCGCGCCCGGGTCCGATGACGACGAACTGGAAGACGAGGCAGAGGACGAGGAGGAGCGGCCGTCCGCGCGCGCTCCGCGCAAGAAGGCCGCGCCAAAGACGCCAGCGAAGAAATCCGACAAATGGGAATTCCCGGCGATGTCGATGCTGGCCGCGCCGAAAGCCGCCGACCGCCAGCCGCTTGCCAAGGCCGAGCTCGAGGCCAATTCGCGGCGCCTCGAAGGCGTGCTCGGGGATTTCGGCGTCCGCGGCGAGATCGTCAAGGCCAATCCCGGCCCGGTCGTCACGCTGTACGAATTGGAGCCCGCGCCCGGCATCAAGTCCTCACGCGTGATTGGCCTTGCCGACGACATCGCCCGCTCCATGAGCGCGCTGTCGGCGCGCGTCGCCGTCGTCGCCGGCCGCAATGCGATCGGCATCGAATTGCCGAACGCGCATCGTGAAAAGGTTTACCTGCGTGAGCTGCTGGTGGCCAGGGAAGCGACCGAATCCGTTGCGAAGCTGCCGCTCTGCCTTGGCAAGACTATCGGCGGCGAGCCCGTCATCATCGATCTTGCGCGTACGCCGCATATGCTGATCGCCGGCACCACCGGCTCCGGCAAATCGGTCGCGATCAATACCATGATCCTGAGTCTGCTCTATCGGCTGAGGCCGGATCAGTGCCGGCTGATCATGGTCGATCCGAAAATGCTCGAGCTCTCCGTCTATGACGGCATCCCGCATCTGCTCACGCCCGTCGTCACCGATCCGAAGAAGGCCGTGGTTGCGCTGAAATGGGCGGTGCGCGAGATGGAGGAGCGCTACAAGCGCATGGCCAAGCTCGGCGTGCGCAACATCGACGGCTACAATGCGCGGCTCGTTGAGGCCAGGGCCAAGGGCGAGGAGCTGTCGCGCACGGTGCACACCGGGTTCGACAAGGAGACCGGCAAGGCGATCTACGAGGAAGAGAAGCTCGATCTCGAGCCGCTGCCCTTCATCGTCATCATCGTCGATGAAATGGCCGACCTGATGATGGTGGCCGGCAAGGACATCGAAGGCGCGGTGCAGCGCCTGGCACAGATGGCGCGCGCCGCGGGCCTGCATGTGATCCTCGCCACCCAGCGGCCGTCGGTCGACGTCATCACCGGCACGATCAAGGCGAACTTCCCGACCCGCATCGCCTTCCAGGTCACCTCCAAGATCGACAGCCGCACCATCCTCGGCGAGATGGGCGCCGAGCAACTGCTCGGTCAGGGCGACATGCTCTATATGGCGGGCGGTGGACGCATCAGCCGCGTGCACGGACCCTTTGCGTCGGATGAGGAAGTCGAGAAGGTGGTGCGTCATCTCAAGACACAAGGCTCGCCCGAATATCTCGAGGCCGTCACCGCGGAAGAACCGAGCGAAGAGGACGGCGCGGTATTCGATGCGACCGGCATGGGGAGCGATGGCGGTGGCGACTTGTTCGCGCAAGCGGTTGCGATCGTCAAACGCGACCGCAAGGCTTCGACCAGCTACATCCAGCGGCGCTTGCAGATCGGCTACAACCGCGCCGCCTCGCTGATGGAGCGCATGGAACAGGAAGGCATCGTCGGCCAGGCCAACCACGCCGGCAAACGCGAGATCCTCGTCGCCGAAGAGGAAGAGGGGTTCTAGAGCGTGATCCGGACCCGAAGGGCCGCGCTAGCGCAAAGTGGGCACGGGTTTTCACGAATCTGGAACGCGATGGCTTGCCATGGCGCTGCAGAGCCAGGTCATGCAGAAGCCAGGTCATGCAGAACGCGGCAACCTGATTTTCACGGAAAAACGATACTGCAATGCACCGAAAACGCGGTAAGGTAAAATGGCCGCCGACCAGTCAGGATTACGCGTTGAAAAGTAATCAGAAATCCCGAATCACCGCCGCGCGCGCACGCCGCTACACAATGCCCGCAGGCGCGCTCGTGATCGTCATCAGCATGGTCGCCGCGGCGCCCTCGATCGCGCAGCAGGTGCCGCTCCCAAGACCCGCGCCAAAGGCCCGCGACAATCTGCACATGAGTGCGGCAGCCAGCAGCCGGTTGACGACGGGATCAACGCAGACCACGCCGCCGGATCCGATCATCCCCGATCCACATCGCAACGTGCCGACCAACATCTTCGCGACCTTCGATGCGAACCAGAAGGCGGAAGCGGCGAGGGTCAGCAGCTATCTCTCCTCGCTGCAGTCGCTGGTCGGGAATTTCGTCCAGGTCGGGCCAGACGGCACCAAGACCAAGGGCGATTTCTATATCCAAAAGCCCGGCAAAGTCCGCTTCGAATATGATCCGCCGTCGCCAATCGACATCATCGCCGACGGCTCCTCGGTCGCCGTGCGCGACCGCAACCTCGCGACGCAAGACATCTATCCGCTGTCGCAGACGCCGCTGCGCTTCCTGCTTTCCGACCGCATCGACCTGATGAAGGACACCAATGTCGTCAATGTCACCGCCGACGATATGTTCATCAGCGTCACCATCGAGGAGAAGCAGGCGCTGATCGGCACTTCACGGCTGATGCTGATGATCGGCGCCAAGGACGGCCAGCTCAAGCAGTGGACCGTCACCGATCCGCAGGGCTACGACACCACCGTCGCCGTCTATAATCTGGATACCACCAAGAAGCCTGATCCCAGCCTGTTCAAGATCGACTTCACGAAGTATCCGACCGCGCCGGGCTGATTCCAATCTCCAAATCCGTAGGGTGGGCAAAGGCGCGCATGCGCCGTGCCCACCATTCATCAATAGCATTTCCGTGAATGGTGGGCACGCTTCGCTTTGCCCGCCCTACGAATTCGTCATAAGTGCATACATGCGCCTGTCACTTACCACCTGGAACATCAACTCGGTGCGGCTTCGCATCGATACCGTCGCCAAGTTCATCAAGGCGCACCGGCCCGATGTGCTGTGCCTGCAGGAAACCAAATGCATCGACGATGCTTTCCCGAAAAAGCGCTTCAAGCGGCTCGGCTATGAGCACATCGCGCTGAACGGACAGAAGGGCTATCACGGCGTTGCCGTGATCTCGAAGCTCCCGTTCGACAATACCGATATCCGCACCTTCTGCGACATCGTCGACTCGCGTCACGTTTCGGTCTCGTTCGGCGAAAAGGCCCAGCTTTCAAAGCCGCTGGTGCTGCACAATTTCTACGTGCCGGCCGGCGGCGACATTCCCGATCCCGCACTCAATCCGAAATTCGACCACAAGCTGAAATTCCTGGACGAGATGAAGGCATGCGAGCCGTTGCATCCGCGTGGACAGGATCGCCACATCCTGGTCGGCGATCTCAACGTCGCGCCGCATGAGAACGACGTGTGGTCGCACAAGCAGCTCCTGAAGGTGGTTTCGCATACGCCGATCGAATGCGAGAAGCTGCTCGCCGCGCTTGCCGCCGGCGAATGGCACGATATCGCGCGCGAGCGGATTGCGTTTTCGGAGAAGGTCTATACCTGGTGGAGCTATCGCGCCGCCGACTGGACCGTCGGCGACCGCGGCCGCAGGCTCGACCACATCTGGGTGTCGCGCGCGCTGAAAGACGCGGTCTCCGACTTCCGCATCCTGCGCGATGCACGCGGTTGGGAGCGGCCGTCCGACCACGTCCCGGTCACGGTGACGCTCGAGGTTTGATTGCCTAAATGCTCAGCTTCCCGCCGGCAATCAAAATGTCGCTTGCGATCTGGCTGGTGCGGGTGGCGAATTCGTCGCGCAGGCGGCGCGCCGCGGCAGGGTCGCTCTCCAGCACACGCTGGAACAGGCTGCGGTTGATGCGGATGACGCTGGAATATTCCAGCGCGGTGGCGGTCGACGGTCGGCGCATCGCAACCACCAGCGCGAGCTCGCCGAGCAGTGCGCCCGGGCCGACGGTCATCTCGGCGCCGGCGCCGTCATCGATCCGGAACGCGCCGCGCTGCACCACAAATCCGGAATCGGCGTCGTCACCATGCTGAAACAGCAAGCCGCCGCGCGGCACGTCGCGCTGCTCGGAGCCGATCGCCAGCATCCGCAGCGATTCGCGGCCCAACAGACGCAAGGTCGGGACGCGCTCGAGCAGCGCCACATCGTCATCGATGGACATCAGGTGACCGATACCGCCTCATGGTTGGGGCACGATCTATCCGGTACCCACTTCGCGCTGACGCAGCCCTCCGGGTCCGGATCATGCCCTCACGATTCGCCATTCCCGCGAATCGTATCACGGCACCAGCTTGTAGCCACCGGCTTCCGTCACCAGGATCTCGGGATTGGCGGCGTCTTTCTCGATTTTCTGGCGCAGCCGGTAAATATGGGTTTCAAGGGTATGGGTGGTGACGCCGGAATTATAGCCCCAGACTTCCTGCAGCAACGTTTCGCGCGAGACCGGGAGCTGGCCGGCTCGGTACAGAAAGCGCAGGATCGCGGTTTCCTTCTCGGTCAGCCGCACCTTTCTTGAATTGGCGCCGGTCAGCATTTTCGAGCCAGGGCGGAAACTATAGGGGCCGACCGAAAACACCGCGTCCTCGCTGGCCTCATGTTGGCGGAGCTGAGCCCGGATCCGCGCCAGCAGCACTGCAAAGCGGAAGGGCTTTGCGACATAGTCATTGGCACCGGATTCGAGCCCGAGGATCGTATCGGACTCGGTATCATGGCCGGTCAGCATGATGATCGGGGCCTTGAAGCCGCCTTTGCGAAGCGAGCGCACCACCTCGCGCCCGTCAGTATCGGGCAGGCCGACATCCATCAGCACCAGATCGGGCGAATTGGCCTTCGCGGCGCTCGCGCCCTTCGCGCCGGTGTCGACGGCGGACGCTTCGAACTCGTCGTGTAGCGACAGTTGCTCCACGAGCGTATCGCGGAGATCGGTATCATCATCCACGATAAGGATTTTGCGGGCATTGGCCATGGGTACATCCTAGCGAAGCGCGGCGGGTACGGATATGCGTCCCCGGCCGCCAGTTGGCAAAGTTGAGTAGGGTCGTCGCTCTTTATCTTGGCGCGTTTCCGGCTTGTTTTTTCTCAGGTAGGGAACCGTAGCCGATTCACAAGCCGACGACAGTTTACCCCAGATTTCGAAGGCGTTTTGATGAACGTCCTGTAATGAAGCCGAAGTCCCTTCCACGTTACAAACCTAAGGCTGTATAAGAAGATAAGCATAGTCAATGACTTATGACAACGCACCAGATCGGCCGGCTTCCTTGATCAGGATTCGGCCAAGGGCCGGAAATTCCCGGCAAGGCTGGCTCACCGCTGGCGGACTCACCATTCCTGTAGCGCTTGGACGCGGCGGTATCCGCGCCAACAAGCGCGAAGGCGATGGCGGCACGCCGCGCGGCACGTTTCATCCGAGGCAACTCTGGTGGCGTGCCGACCGTCATTCGAGGCCGAAGACGTTCATCCCGGTGCGCGCGATTCGCCGCGAAGACAGCTGGTGCGAGGACCCGACCGACCGCCATTACAACCGGCCGATCCGGCTGGCGCGTGACGAGGGCGGCGATCGCCTCACGCGCAACGATCATCTCTACGATTTCATTGTCGAGATCGACCACAATACGCGCCCGCGCATCGCGCAGCGTGGCAGCGCCGTGTTCCTGCATCTGACGCGAGCGAATTTTGCACCGACCGCGGGCTGTGTCTCGATGACGCAAGCGGCGATGCTGCGTCTGTTGCGGCGGCTTGGACCGAAGACCCGGATTGTGATCGGATAGAGCATGATCCGAAAGATCATGTCCAGAGCAGAGAGGGCCACGATGCTCGACTTCAACCAGATCGATTCCGCTTCGCGCACGCTTGTCGGCCACTGGCGCGCCGGCACCAAGCTCGGCAATCTCGATGCCGCGATGCGCCCGCAGACGAGAGCAGAGGGCTATGCCGTCCAGGCCGGGATCGAGCGCTGTTCGCGCGCAAAGCTGTTCGGCTGGAAGATCGCCGCCACCAGCGAGGCCGGGCAGAAGCACATCAACGTCGCCGGTCCAATGGCCGGGCGCATCCTGGCGGAGACGCTGATCGAGGACGGCGGCACGGCGCCGATGACCGGCAACGCAATGAGCGTCGCCGAGCCGGAGTTCGCCTTCCGCATGCGCATCGATCTGCCGCCGCGAAAGGCCCCTTATTCCGTTGCGGACGTGTTGGACGCGGTCGACAGCTTGCACCCGGCCATCGAGATCCCGGATTCGCGCTTCGCCGATTTCGTGGCCGCCGGCGAAGCGCAACTCGTCGCCGACAATGCCTGCGCGCATCTCTTCGTCCTCGGCAAAGCCACTTCGGCAGACTGGCGCGCACGCGACCTCGTCGAGGAGCGTCCGGTGACCATGCTGCGCAGCCAGCGCCATGTCGGTCACGGCAAGAACGTACTCGGCGATCCCCGCGTCGCGCTCGCCTGGCTCGCCAACGAATTGCGCGGTCTCGGCCTCACGCTGCGGGCAGGAGAGGTGGTCACGACAGGGACCTGCCACCCGCCGCTGCCGATCCGGTCGGGCGATAGAATGGAAGCGGATTTCGGCGTGCTGGGAAAGGTGTCGGTGGGATTCGAGTAGGACGCCATTCGCTCCGTCGTCATTGCGCTGCTCCGCCGTCATTGCGATCGAAGCGAAGCAATCCATCTCCGAGCTTGCTGAGGCGTGGATTGCTTCGTCGCTTCGCTCCTCGCAATGACGGCGATGGGCCGTCTGCTCAGATCAGTGTTTCGTAGAGATCCTTCCATTCAGGGTTCAGGCTCTCGATCAAAGCAAGCTTCTTTGCCCGACTTCCTCCTTTGATCTGCTTTTCGCGCGCGATTGCGTCGATCATCGTCGCGTGCAATTCGTACCAGACCAATATCTTGCAACCGTATTTCGCCGTGAAACCCTTCACCAGTCCTTCTCGGTGCTCGTAGGCGCGGCGGGGTGGATTTGACGTTACACCCGTGTAGAGCGTTCCATGTCTCTTGCTTGCGACGATATAGACGCACGGTTGCTTCATCGTTCCTCCGGCGTGGTCGAGTCTTACGTCGGCTGACGCCGTCATTGCGAGGAGCGAAGCGACGAAGCAATCCACTCTTTCCTTTTCGCCGAGACATGGATTGCTTCGCTTCGCTCGCAATGACGGAGCCTACCCCCGATGCCCGAAGATCGCCGAACCCACGCGGATATGCGTGGCGCCGAACTGGATCGCCATCGCGTAATCCGCGCTCATGCCCATGGAGAGATTCTTCAACCCGTTGCGCGCGGCGATCTTCGCGGTCAGTGCGAAATGCGGGGCAGGGCTCTCGTTCACCGGCGGGATGCACATCAAGCCGGAAATCTCGAGCCCGTACTTGTCGCGGCAGGTCGCGACGAAAGCATCGGCGTCCTGTGGCGCCACGCCCGCCTTCTGTGGCTCCTCGCCGGTATTGACCTGGACGAAGAGTTGCGGCTGCCTTTTCTGCGATTCGATTTCTTTGGCTAAAGCCTGGCAAACGCTGGCGCGGTCGACCGAATGGATTGCATCGAACAGCGCGACCGCCTCTTTCGCCTTGTTGGATTGCAAGGGACCGATGAGATGTAGTTTGAGTCCCGGGTAAGCCGCCATTAACGTCGGCCACTTCCCCTTGGCTTCCTGTACGCGATTTTCACCGAATACGCGTTGTCCGCTTTCGATCACGGGCTTAATCGCGTCGGCAGCAAAAGTTTTTGAAACTGCGATCAGGCTGACCGAGCTACGGTCGCGCCTGGCCTCTTCGCAGGCGCGCGCGATCTCCACTTCGACGGCGGCGAGCGCGTTGGGTGAGTGCGAGGTCACGGCGTGGGTGTGTTCCGACATCATGTCCATCTGCAGATCGTAGAAGTACTGTCTCACCTCAGTTTCAACCGCAGAAAAGCACGAAACTCAAGCAACTTCTCGGCATACGTGCACGGCTCGCGCTGCTCGCCGTGATCCCGGTCGCACCTTGATGCTCGCCACGCCTGATTTGCCCGACGCCTCTGATTTTCAGAAAGCGTGTCAAGCCCTTTCGAAAAAAATAATTCGCTTTATCGGAAGCCCGAATCAACGCTATCTTCCGCCCTGTCCCGCGCCGACCAAGAGGGGCGCTTCGCGATCGTCACGAACGTTGGGCGCGGGATGCGATGGACGCGTTGGCATCAACTGACGAGTGATGTGTAACGCGGACGGCGAAATCGCGTGGTCCTGATGCCCCGACGCTGGCATCAAGCCTTGGGTGATGATCCCAAGGCGACGGAGGCTAACAAGCCCGGCACTCCGGGGAGATCGCGTATAAGCCGTAAACCATCGTGCAGGGAATGCCGGTTGATTTGGCTGCCCTGTTGTTGCTTGCGTGCGCAAAGTGCACTTTTCCTTGCACGCAAGGCTCACGGGTGCGGCCTGCATCCGGCATTCCCTGCGCCCTTTGGATTCAGGGGGCGGAGTTGATTTTCAAAACTCGGGCAAATTCATGCCGCGAGAACGCGGATGGTCGTCACTGCAATGACACCGAGATGTTGCTCGCAACTGCACTGATGCGGCCGCAGCCGCTACGCGCTGACACCTTCGAGCGCCGTTTCGGAGATGACCCTGTTGCGGCCGTTCTTCTTGGCGAGATAGAGCGCGCGGTCGCAGCGCTCGATCAATCCGGCGATCGGCTCGCCGTTGCGGAATTGCGCCACGCCGATCGACACGGTAATGCCCGGCAGCGCCTCGCCGGTCGAACGGCGGGTGATGTGGCACTCGCAAACCGAGCGACGGATGCGCTCGGCGACCGCGCTCGCCGCGGCGAGATCCGCGCCGGTCAACACCGCAATCAGTTCCTCGCCACCATAGCGCGCCGGCAGATCGACCTCGCGCAGGCGATCCCTCAGAACTTTCGCCATCAAGCGCAGCACCTGGTCGCCGACGCTATGACCGAACTCGTCGTTGAAACACTTGAAATGATCGATATCGAGCAGGAGCGTCGAAAACGCCTCGCCCTGTTCCATGGCCGCGATCTGGGTCTTGCGCAGGAACTCGTCGAGTGCGCGACGGTTCGGCAGGCCGGTCAGCGTGTCGGTCTTGGCGCGCTCCTCGGATTTGGCAAGCGAGTCGCGGATGGTGTCGAGTTCGCGCTGCTTCTCCATGAAACTCGCTTCAAGCTTGGTCGCCCGCGCCGTCGCCCTGGCGAGCTCATCCATCAGGCTCCGGACCAGGACCTTGGGATCGACGCCGGCCTCGCTTTGCTCCGTCACGTCGCTGATCGCAGCCATCTGGCTGCGGTTGTCGGCGATCGCTGCGGAGAGAAACTGCTTCGCCGACGCCATCAGCGAATGAAGTTGCTGCGAGACGTCGTAGGCCACCGCCTCGTCGGTCGCTTTCGAGCCGATATAGTTCGCGTAGAGACCGTGGTTGGTGGCAGCATCGAACTTGCGCTTGTTGCCAATCACGATGTCGATCGTCCGCTTCAGCGCCGGCGGCTCGGCAAGCCAGTAGTTGAACCAGACATGGAAATTGTTGGGCGTCAGCGGCACCCGCTGGTCGGCCATGGAGCGCAGGGCCCTTTCCGCGATCGAGCGCGCATATTCGTAATCGAGCTCTCCGAACGCGGCAGTCATGATAAAGCTGCTGTCCTCGCCTGGAATGCGTGGGGTTCCTCGCGGGGAGGTTCTCATCAATTCGTTAAACCTGCCTCAAGCCGGGGCTGTAGCGGCGCCCATGCCGGCGCCCGGTGCCGCCCAGATGCTGCCCAAACCGTTGACCCCGCAGCCGATTCTATGGCCTAGTCCGCCGTCCCTTGATGGGACCTGAACCCGCAAAAGCCCAACGATTTCATGACCTCCGAACGCTACAACGCCCGCGAAGCCGAGCCGCGCTGGCAACGCCAGTGGGATGAAAAGGCAATTTTTTCCTCCAGGAACGACGATCCGCGGCCGAAATATTACGTGCTCGAAATGTTCCCCTACCCGTCCGGGCGCATCCATATCGGCCATGTCCGGAACTATACGCTGGGCGATGTGCTGGCACGGTTCAAGCGCGCCAAGGGCTTCAACGTGCTGCATCCGATGGGGTGGGACGCCTTCGGCCTGCCGGCCGAGAACGCCGCGATCGAGCGCAAGGTCGCCCCAAAGGCCTGGACCTACGACAACATCGCCGCGATGAAGAGGCAGCTCCGCTCGATCGGCCTGTCGCTCGACTGGTCGAGGGAGTTCGCGACCTGCGATCCCTCCTACTACAAGCATCAGCAGAAGATGTTCCTGGACTTCCTGCGGGCGGGCCTGGCCGAGCGCGAGAAGCGCAAGGTGAACTGGGACCCCGTCGACATGACCGTGCTCGCCAACGAGCAGGTGATCGACGGCCGCGGCTGGCGCTC
>Ga0134126_10007602_pt1 | contig 13608 bp, 9 predicted proteins | sample KB31752_FD_96881 | JGI IMG/M metagenome (GOLD analysis project Ga0134126, IMG submission 96881) | Terrestrial soil microbial communities with excess Nitrogen fertilizer from Kellogg Biological Station, Michigan, USA - KB3-175-2 | ecosystem: Environmental > Terrestrial > Soil > Unclassified ...
CGGCGCCGATTCGGGCACCGATTTCCGCGAGTTGATGCAGGCCGCGCCGTGCCCGATCGTGCTCACCCGCGGCAGCGAGGGCGCCTGGTATCGCGAGCAGGGCGACCCGATCCACCAACCAGGTTACAAGGTCGACGTCATCGACAGCACCGGCGCCGGCGACACCTTCAATGCTGCGCTGGCCGTGTTCCTGCACGAAGGCCTGGCCGGCGCGGTGCGCAAGGCCTGCCTCGCCGCAGCTCTTTCGGTCACCAGGCTCGGCGCGCAGGGGGGAATGCCTCAGCTGGCGGAGCTTGAGCATCGAATGCTCGGGCAATCTGGCTGAGCCGGGACCGATCCCCGTTTCGTCGCCAAGCTCGCCCTTTTACTCCCTCCCGGGACGCATCTGAGCGCCACGCCAATGGGTTCCGATATCCGGCGACCCGGCCGCCCCGATCAGAAACAATGAGGTCTTCTAATATTCACGCTCGTGATAGTGAATATTGACGCTACCGGAATTTGCTTGCATGATGCGGCGGGAGCGGCATGACTGACACGCTCTTTGTGCGCGGTCTGCAGCGGGGATGGGGAACCGGCGCCGGATTCGGGGTTCCGGTCATGGATAAAAGACACATTCCCCGAAACCCAGCCAGATTCGAAGATCAATTGTGGGGGTGATTCCAGTGCGTGCAAAACTTCGTCGGCATGGACGATTTGTGGGACCGCTTCCTCGGGACGCATTCCTGATCGAGCCGGATTCGGTGAGAGCCATCGCCGGCTGGATGCGATGTCGATGACGATCCTCGACAACATTGAGCCCGTGGCCACGGTGCACCGCGAGCCTTCGATTCCCGGCGTGCGCGCATGGGTCGCCCTGGGCATGTTGTGCTTCGTCTACGTGCTGAATTTTCTCGATCGCCAGCTTCTGGCGATCCTCGCCAAGCCGATCCAGGACACCTTGCACTTGTCCGACAGTCAGTTGGGCCTGATCGGAGGTTTCTACTTCGCCTTGTTCTACTGCTTCATCTCGATCCCGATTGGCTGGCTGGCCGACAAGACCAACCGGGTCCGGGTGCTGTCGCTGGCCTGCGCGGTATGGAGCGCCGCCACCATGGCCTGTGGGCTGGCACGCAGTTATCCCCAGCTGGCGATTGCCCGCATGACGGCAGGCTTCGGCGAAGCCGGCGGCGTGCCTCCCTCCTACGCGATCATCTCGGACTATTTTCCACCGCATCGTCGTGGCAGGGCGCTAGGCATCTACAACCTCGGGCCGCCCATCGGCGCAGCGCTGGGCATTGCTTTTGGCGCGTCCATTGCGGCAACCCTCGGCTGGCGCTACGCCTTCGTGATCCTTGGCGGAGCCGGCCTGCTGACGGCCGTTGTCCTCAGCGTGATCGTGCGCGAACCAGCGCGCGGCGGCCTCGATGATGTCGCGAAGACGCACCCCGCCAGCGCTGGCGCGCTGGCTTCGGGCTTCGGGGAAACCGTGAAGATGTTCTTTTCGCGTCCCTCGCTGCTGCTTGCCGCCCTTGGCAGCGGCGCTACCCAGATGATCACGTACGGGATGGGAAATTTCACCACCTTGTTCCTGATGCGCGAGAAGGGCATGACCCTGGATGAGGTTGCGCTCTACTACGCTCTCGCGGTCGCGATCGGGATGGGCGCAGGAATTTTTGTCTCCGGACGCATGGTGGATCGTTTCACCCGCCATTCCCGGGCGGCCTATGGCTGGCTGCCCGCCCTGACACTCGCGCTTGCAGTGCCGCTGTACGTCGGTTTCGTCTGGGCGCCGTCGTGGCCGCTTGCGTTGCTGTTCCTGCTCGGACCCATGTTCCTCAACTATTTCTACCTGACCGCGTCGGTGACCCTGGTCCAGCAGGAAGTGCGTCCGGATCAGCGCGTCATGTCGGGTGCCTTGTTGCTGCTGGTCATGAACTTCATCGGGCTCGGGCTCGGGCCAACTTACGTCGGCGCCGCCAGTGATTATTTTCGCGCCAGCCACCCGCTCCATTCACTGCAGCTTGCGCTATACACGCTCGTTCCTTTTTACCTCGTGGCCATCGTGCTGTTTCTGTGTCTGGCACGGGTGCTTCGACGGGAAGATCAGACAACAAACCGGACAACCAGAAACGGAGGAACCAAGCCTTGATTTCGCTTCGCACTGGCGCCGTGTGCGCCCTGATCATCTGCGCGGCCAGCCTGGCCCCGTCCTACTCGATCGAAGGTCCCGTCATGTCATCCGCATCCCAGGCAGAATCCGCTCCCGTCGCGAACACATCCGACGGCCGGCTGGAGGGTCGACTCGTCGACTCATTGAATGTCTTCAGGGCATTCCTTACGCGGCGCCGCCGGTTGGCACATTGCGTTGGAAAGCACCGGCACCGATGCCGTCCTGGTCCGGGATCAGGAAGGCCATCGAGTTCGGGCCCGCCTGTTTTCAACCCAGGCCCAAGCTTTCGAATATCTACGAAGGCAAACCTGTGCCGATGAGCGAGGATTGCCTGACGCTGAATGTCTGGGCGCCCAAGGATGCACACAACGCGCCGGTGTTTTTCTGGATCTATGGTGGCGCCCTGTGGGGCGGCACGAATCGCGATCCACTTTACGATGGCGAGCGCTTGGCGAAGCAGGGCATCGTGGTGGTGTCGATCAATTATCGCCTGGGTCCGTTGGGCTGGCTCGCTCTTCCGGCGCTCAGCGCCGAGTCGCCGGATGGCATCTCGGGGAATTACGGCCTCCTCGATCAAATCGCCGCGCTGCGCTGGGTGAAGGAGAATATCGGTGCGTTCGGCGGCAATCCGGCGAACGTCACCATCGCCGGCGAGTCCGCCGGTGGCCTGAGCGTGATGTACCTGTTGGCCTCGCCGCAGGCACGCGGGCTGTTCGCCAAGGCGATCGCGCAAAGCGCATACATGATCTCCATGCCGACATTGAAGCAGGACAAGCACGGCATGCCATCCGCCGAGGACAGTGGCACCAAACTCGCCGCGGCACTGCATGCGCCTGACCTCGCCGCACTGCGTGCGATGGACGCCGGCACCTTGACCCAGACGGCGGCCGCCGATGGATTCGCACCCTGGATCGTCGTGGATGGCCACCTGGTGCCGCATCAGCTGGTCGACATTTTCGACAAGGGCGAGCAGGCCCCTGTGCCGTTGCTGGCCGGCTTCAACAGCGGCGAGATCCGCTCGCTCAGGATCCTGGCGCCACCACCGCCCGCGAGCGCGGCCCAGTACGAAAAGGCCATCCGTCACGGCTATGGCAATCTCGCGGACGAATTTCTGCACCTGTATCCGAGCACCAACATGGAGGAGAGCATCCTGGCCACGACGCGCGACGCCCTCTATGGCTGGACCGCGGAGGAACTGGTCCGGAAGCAGACGGCGATCAACCAGCCGGCCTATCTCTACTTCTTCGACCACGGTTATCCGGCAGCAGACAGCGCCGGCCTGCATGGCTTCCACGCCAGCGAACTGCCGTTCGTGTTCGGTAACTTCGACGGGACCCCTCCGTTGTGGCCGAAGGTTCCCGAAACACCGCAGCAGAGACAGCTCTCCGACGCGATGATCGACTACTGGACCAGCTTTGCCAGTACCGGCAAACCTGCCGCCAAGGGTGAGCCGGATTGGCCGGAGTTCGGCACGAACAAGGCCTACATGGCATTCACGGATGCCCCGCATCCATCGCATCATCTTTTCCCGGGGATGTACAAACTCGTCAATGAGGTTGTCTGCCGGCGTCAGGCGAATGGCGATCAGGCTTGGAACTGGAACGTAGGCATCATTGCGCCGCCGCTCCCGCCGCCGAATCCTGCGTGCGCGTCACGCTGAATCGACCATCATCCGGGCGATGACACCCGTCGGTTCACCTGCCGGCGGCTGTCCGGTCCGACGCCTCGGGAATCACCCGGGCGACGACCCCGACATTGATGAACCATTGCTGGTCATTCTTGCGGCGGCGTTCGAACAGTTCTTCCTGCATTTCGAGCATGCCCAAGACCGGGTCATGCAGTTCGGCGCGAGGCTTGTCCGAGAAGTGCGTATACGACTTCCGGCTTGGCGAATAAGGCAGCCAAGCCGGCAAGCCAGGCGCGCCCGGCACGCCGGTTTTCGCGAAGCCGGCCCAATAACCGATCATCGCCGCCGACATCGCGCGCTGCTCCGCTCCTTGCGGACGAGGCCAGCTCGGGGGAAGCGCGGCGTCATCTCCGACGTGGCCGAACATGAAAGGCAGTTCACTCGCGTGGAAGTCGCGCGGGTTCCCCGCGCCCGCAGCGGGGCAGCAACGATCAAAGTGGTAGAGATAGGCCGGCTGACCGGTGGCTGGTCCGGCGTACTGGCCGCAAGGTTCAGCAAGGCGAGAATAGCGATGCCAGGCAGTACAACCCGACACCATGTGAGACAGTGTCTCGAGCGCTAGGCTTCGCTTTCGCGAGTGGCTCAGTGCTTGAGGGCCATGAAGCCCGCGGCCATGAACCGGGTGATTCGCTGCTTGACGGCCGGGAAGTCACCGGAATGACAAGCTCCGCCCGAAAGGCGGTCGATGCGGCCGGTGCGGGCGAGCGTATTCATCAAGGCGCTGGTGACGAAGTGATATCCCCAGAAGATGTCTTCTTCGGGATAGTCGGGCAACGCGCGCTTGAGAATGCCCACCAGCTTGAGCACGACCGGATCGAAGTGCACGTCCATCAGCACCGCGCCTTCTGGCGTATTGCTGACCCGGGCGCAGAAGGCGGCGTAGTTCATCCAGTGCTCGCCGCCTTCGAAGTAGAAGTCGAGATCGGTGTCCAGGAATGCGTGCAGCGCACCCTCGACCGTCGGCGAGTCCCCCGCCTCCGCCTCGTACTGTTCCAGTGCGGCAATGCGGCGGTCGCTGCTTATGCCGGCGCGACGGGCAAAGACGGCTTCGAACAGGCTCTGCTTGTCCTGGAAGTAATAGTGGACGAGTGTCGTATGGATTCCCACGCGCTTGGCGACGTCGCGCAGGGTGACCCCGTGAAGCCCATTTTTCGAGAAAAGGAACTCTGCAGCGTCGAGTATCTGCTCCATGCTCTCCGCACGCTGCTCCGCCTTGCGGCGAGGGGCGCGCTTTTTCGTGTCTTCTGACATCGCGGTGCGGCAACCACATTGGCGGGTGACGGATGAGTCTAGGCATCGCTGTTGCGGTGCGTCAACAAGGTGTGTGCCCGCCGTCGATATCCGCCTCGCCGAATTTCGCCCGCAACTGCTTCTTGTCGATTTTCCCGGTGGCGGCAAGTGGCATGACGCTGACTTGCTCGACCTGGTCGGGAATCCACCAGTCAGCGACTTTGCCCTTCAGCCACGCCAGTACTTCGTCCGCCTGAAGCGTCTGCCCTGCACGAGGCTCGACCACCAGAACCGGACGCTCACCCCACTGGGCGTCGGGTCGGCCGATCACCGCAACGAGGGCGACGGCAGGGTGATGTCCGACGATATCCTCGATTTCCGACGGGTTGATCCACTCGCCGCCGGACTTGATCAGGTCTTTCGTGCGCCCGTGAATGGTGAGGTTGCCGTCGTCGTCGATGCTCGCCAGGTCGCCCGTGTCGAAAAAGCTCTCGTCGTCCAGCACGTCGATGTCGGTCTTGTAGTAGCGATCGATCACGCTGGCACCCCTGACCTTGAGATGCCCTGTCACACCGCGTTGGCGGGACAATGTCTTCCCGAGCGCATCGGTCAGCTTGAGATCGATGCCGATGCCCGGACGACCGGAGGTCCGGGCATCGGGCGAGGGATTGGCAGGTGAAGCAATGGTTCCCGTGGGCGAAAGCTCGGTCATGCCCCAACTGGTCTGTACCCGTATCCCCAACCGCTGTTCCATTCGTCGAATCAGCGTCTCTGGACATTTCGATCCGCCGATGAGGATGCGCTCGAGGTCGGGCAGTTCGCCGCCGACCGCATCGAGATGATCGATCACGCCCAGCCATAGCGTGTGGACGCCGATGGCGACGGTGACCTTTTCCTCGCGCAACAACCTGACCAGACTGGCGCCATCGGCGTGGCGACCAGGCAGGACCAGCTTGGCTCCCACAGCGGGTACGGCGAAGGGCAGACCCCAGCCATTGGCGTGGAACATCGGCACCGCCGCCAGCACGACGTCCCGATCCGTCAGTGCGATGGCGTCGGCCTGCAACGCCCGCAGCGTGTGCAGATAGTTGGAGCGATGGGTGTAGAGCACGCCCTTGGGCGCACCCGTCGTACCCGACGTGAAGCACAACCCGGCCGGCGCATTTTCGCTGAAGTCGCCCCACGCGGCCGCGACGCCGTGTTCGGCGAGCAGGACATCCTGGAACCACAATTTGGCCGTCCATCCAGCCGGTGAGAAACCGTCAGGCAGATTGCCGTCCATCACGACCACATGTTCGATCGTCGGACAAAGTGGCAGCAGCGAATTCAACAATGTGGCCAGGCTCGATGTCACGGCCAGCGCGCGATCTTCCGCCTGGTTGATGATCGCGGCGAGATGTTCGATGGTGTAGCGCGGGTTGAGCGTATGACAAACGAATCCTGCGCCCATCGTGGCGTACTACATCTCGAAGTGATGCTGCGTATTCCAGCCCAGTGTGCCTATGCGATCGCCAAGGGCGAGGCCGAGGGACTGCATCGCCCCGGACAGGCGATTGCTGCGATCCCTCAGCTCGGCATAGTTGATGTACACCTTGGTGCCGGCATGTACCGAGACGACTTCACGCCGCCCCCACCATTTGGCGGCGTGCTCGAGAAATTTGTCTACTGTGAGCGAATAGGATTGCATCAGAAGAGCGCCCGCTGCGGCGTCCCCATGTCGCCGCGCTGCGACGATCGACAGGGGGAGCAACCGCGTTGATCAGTAGAAGAATTTGGTGAAGCGGATGCCGTACTGGCGCGGCGCTCCGACAAATCGGAGCCCGGAATTGAGCGCGGCGACATAGTGCTGGTTGGTCAGATTCGTGCCATACAGCGTCGTCAGCCAACTGCCGTGCGCCCAGTCGACCTGGGCGCCCAGCATATTGCGGCTGTCGAGGCGATCACCCAGCGCCTGGTTCTCGAACAAGGTGGCCCATTGCGCCGAAACATGTGCGTAATTGATTCGTGGCGTGATGGTGTCGGTGCCGACGTGGAACGTTCGCTGCAGGCCCATATTGAACGTCAGGCTGGGCGCATAGGTCTGCTCGTGCCCGTCGAGGTCGATGCAGGAAGTGCTCGCTGGACCGGTCTCCGGGCTGCAAGGCGTGACCGATGCGATTCTGGGATCGGTGGCATAGAAACTTCCCAGGTCACTGTGCAGCCAGCCCAGATTGCTGTAAATCGACCAGTCGCCGAACACCGCCTGGACCTGTGCCTCGAACCCGTAAATCTTGGTGGGATTGGGCGTATTGACCTCGATGCCGAAGGTCGGATAGGTCGGATAGCCAATGGTTACCTGGAAGTTCTTGTAGATGTTGTGGAATGCGTCGACCTGGGTGCGCAAGTGATCGTCCAGCCACTCCGCCTTCCAGCCGGCTTCCAGACTGGTTACCTTCTCTTCGTCGAACGGGGCTGGCAGGCCAAGACCCACCGGAACATTCAGCCCACCCGGGCGGTAGCCGCTGGCCGCGAATGCATAGAGAAAGTTCTTGTCATTCAACGTCCAATTGAGTGACACCTTGCCGGAGAAATTCGAGTACCTGGCAGACTGATCGTCTATCAGCGGCAGACCATACTGGGTGACGGAAACATTATTGGACGTACTGTCCTTGGAGTAGCGGCCGCCAACCTCGAGCTTGAGTGAATCGGAAAGCTTGAAGCCGACCTGGCCGAAGACCGCTCCATTTTTTGTGGGGTTGGTTCCTTGCAGCAAATACTCGGTCGCCAGACTGCCCGGGGGCACGCCGATCACGAATTGACCAGGTGGAAAGTTGTAAGTGTCCTTCTGCCCATAGGCGCCGAGAGTCCAGGTAAAGCGACCGGCATCCGGCGAAATGAGGTCGAGTTCCTGCGAGTAGATGGTTTCCTTGAACAAATCCCGAAAGGTCTCATTGCCAAGATCCGTTCCATCCAGATCGGCTCGATAAGCGCTGTTGCCGTGCTGGTAGCCGGAGATCGCGCGGAACTTGATGCCGTTGGCGAACGTGTAATCGATCTTGAGCACGGACCGGGTGAACTGGTCCAGCGCCTTCAGATCGGCGTTGGCGGTGATGTCGAACGGGTCGTTGGTGGAATTCACCGGATCGGCCGGATAGGCTCCCATGTCGATATGGTTGTAGTCGGTCTTGAACAACACTGACAGGGCGTCGCTGGGCTTCCAGAGCAGGCTGAGGCGAGCACTGCGTGAACGCAGGCGGGCGTTGGAGCCGGTATACGGGCCCGTTATGTTCCAGAAGCTGTCCCGGTTTTCGCTGTTGATGGCGATGCGTGCCGCCAGGGTGTTGCTGATCGGCAGGTTGAGCGCACCCTGCAAGCCCACATCGCTGTAGTTGCCGGCCTGGCCTGACAGGTAGCCCTGGTAGCCACCATTGATGATCGGATCGTTCGAGCTGACGAGAACCGCGCCGCCGATGGCGTTCTGGCCGCCAAACGTGCCCTGCGGACCGCGCAGGATCTGGACCGATGCAATGTCGTAGTAGGGCTCTTCCGCGAAGTAACCGGGAAACGTCGGCACGCCATCACGGTAGACGATGACTCCCGTACCGGTTTGCGAGTTGTGCTCGGCCTTGCCAATCCCGCGGATGTCGAAATCGATACCCTGACCGAAGTTGTTCACGGTGGCCGAAGGCGACGCGAACTGCAGCTGATCGACCACGCTGACGCCCCGGTTGAGCAGGTCGTCGCCGGTCAGTACCGTCGCCGCAATCGGGGTCGTCTGCAACGGCTCGTTTCGACGATTCGCCGTGACTGTGACGGCTTTGAGAGTAGTAACGTTCCTCCGCGCCGTGGATTTTTGCACCGGTTGATCCGCTTCGCTGCCGGGCTGCGCTGGAGTGGCCTGGGCTTGCACTGCCCCGCACCACGGCAGGGTCAGAAGCGTGAGCCCCAGCCATCCTGCACCGCTGTTTCGAGAAATGACTTTCATGATCCCCACCCTCCAAAGATTCGGCCTGATTGGAGCTGCCGTTATGGTTCGACCTGCCCCCCCGGGGGGCAATTGGGCACTGTTTCCTTCCCGGAGTCAATATTAACTATCACACGAGTGAAGATCTTTACGATCGGATTCCGGAATGCTAGGGTGTGCCCCGCAGTGCCCTCCCCCGGGAATTGGGCACGCACCGAAGAAGCACTCGGCCGGCGCTGCCGGCGGCGACAGGGAATCCGGAGGCGATGGTGATTGATCTGAAAGGTCGTGTGGCGATCGTGACCGGCGCGGGTGGTGGCCTGGGGCGTTCGCATGCTCTTCTGCTTGCCCTGCACGGCGCACGCGTGGTGGTCAACGATCTCGGCCCGGGCGCCGAATCGGTGACTGAAGAGATCCTTGGCGCAGGCGGTGAGGCACGCGCCGCGCTGGGTTCGGTCACCGATCTCGCCTTCGTGCAACGCATGGTCGATTCCACCCTGGGTGCCTGGGGTCGTGTCGACATTCTGGTCAACAACGCGGGCATCCTGCGCGACAAGTCCTTCGCGAAGATGGGCCTCGACGATTTCCGCTTGGTGATCGACGTTCACCTGATGGGAGCCGCCAATTGCATCAAGGCGGTCTGGGAAACGATGCGGACCCAGAAATACGGACGCATCGTCATGACCACATCGTCCTCGGGGCTCTACGGCAATTTCGGACAGGCGAACTACGCGGCCGCGAAGATGGGACTGGTCGGGTTGATGCAGACGCTCGCGCTCGAAGGCGCGAAGCACGACATCCGCGTCAACTGCATCGCACCCACCGCCGCGACCCAGATGATGGAAGGCATCCTCCCGGATGCACAGTTGGCCATGTTGCGCCCCGAACTGGTCAGTCCGGCCGTGCTTGCCCTGGTCTCGGAAGCGGCGCCAACGCGCGCCATTGTCTGCGCCGGCGCCGGAGGTTTCGAGCTGGCGAACATCACCCTGACCCAGGGGATACACCTCGCCGGGCCGCTGCCTTCGGCCGAGGCTCTGCTCGCCCGATGGGCGCAGATCGCGGACAGGAACGGTGAACTCGTGCCAGAGCAGGGCTTCGATCAAAGCCGGCATGAACTGGAGAAGGCCGGCTTCGTTTTCACAGAAGCGACCGAGGCCTGAGATGCGCTTTCTGATCCCGGCCTCTTCTGTCTTGCGCCAGGTCATCGCGCCATGCGGATCGGGGATTGAGGAGTGCCTGCTGCCATGACGCGGCCGCGCAGCTGTCGAGTCCCTCCCTCCTCGCAAGGCATTCGAGGGCCGGGCTGAGGAGTTCGCCCGAGCGAGTCGGAACCTAAATTTCGCCCGCGTTGCCGGCGGCGCACCAAGCAACCGGGGAGCCCAGCATGTCCGAAGCCGTCATCGTTGCCACCGCACGCACGCCCATCGGCAAGGCTAATCGTGGCGCGTTCAACGACACACCAGGGCCGACGCTTGCCGGGCATTCGATCGCGGAAGCTGTTCGGCGCGCCGGCATCGCGCCAGATGAAGTAGACGACGTGGTGCTGGGCTGTGCCTTGCAGCAGGGTTCCACCGGCTACAACGTCGCGCGTCAGGCAGCGCTCCGGGCGGGGCTGCGCACCAGCGTCCCCGGCATGACCATCGATCGTCAGTGCGGTTCCGGCTTGATTGCGATTGCGACCGTAGCCAAAGGCATCATGTGCGGCGAGCTGGACGTGGCGGTCGCCGGTGGCGTGGAGTCGATCTCGCTGGTGCAGAACGAGCACATGAACGCCTATCGGATTCATGATCCGGCACTGTCGGCCCACGTGCCATCGATCTACATGTCGATGCTCGAAACCGCTGAAGTCGTCGCCGCGCGCTACGGGATCAGCCGCGAGTCCCAGGACGAGTACGCTCTGCAGTCGCAACAGCGCACCGCCGAAGCACAGGCTGCGGGTCGATACAGAGACGAAATGACGGCCGTCACCACGACGATGAAGCTCACCGACAGAACAACCGGCGAGATCAGTCCGCGTGAGATCACCATCAACCAGGACGAAGGCAATCGACCGCATACGCGTCTGGAAGATCTGGCCGCGCTCAAGCCGGTGTTCGCGAACGGACAGCAGATCAAGCAGGGTCAATACATCACCGCCGGCAATGCCTCGCAGCTTTCCGATGGGGCCGCCGCGTTGGTGCTGCTGTCGCGAAAACATGCCGAGCAACGCGGCCTGCAGCCCTTGGGCGCCTATCGTGGGCTGGCGGTCGCGGGTTGCGCTCCCGACGAAATGGGGATCGGCCCGGTTTTCGCCATTCCCAAATTGCTCGCCAGGCATGGCCTCTCGGTCGATGACATCGATTTGTGGGAACTCAACGAAGCGTTCGCCAGCCAGGTGCTCTATTGCCGGGATCATCTGGGCATCCCCAACGAACGCCTCAATGTTTCCGGTGGCGCCATTTCCATCGGTCATCCCTATGGCATGTCCGGCGCCCGCATGACCGGTCATCTCCTTCACGAAGGCCATCGGCGCGGCATTCGCTACGGCGTGGTGACCATGTGCATGGGTGGCGGGATGGGAGCGGCCGGTTTGTTCGAGATTTTCTGAACTGTTTTTGGTTTCATCGATTTTAGGGTGGCCGCCAGGTCGGGATGGACGGACACATGGCACCTGGAGTCCGGGAACAAGACCTCACCGGCCAGCTGCTCCTTCGAACACGACGTGCGCGCAACTGGCGGAGACTCAGGTGAACACATTCGCGGGCAAGGTGGCGTTGGTGACTGGGGGAAGCGCCGGTCTGGGCGAAGCCACCGCCATGAAATTTACACAGGAGGGCGCCAAGGTTGTCATTGCTGCCCGACGGGCCGAGCAGGGCGCCGGTGTCGTGCAACGGATCATCGCCCTGGGAGGCGAGGCCCACTTCGTTCAAGCCGATGTCAGCCGCGCCGCAGACGTTGAACGCATGGTCGACCAAGCGGTGCAGAAGTTTGGCCGTCTGGATTGTGCAGTGAACAATGCGGGCATCGCAGGACCAAGGTTCACTCCGCTGGCGGACGTGACCGAGGACCAATGGGATGAGCTGATGGGCGTGAACCTCAAGGGCGTCTGGCTGTGCATGAAGCACGAGATCCAGGCCATGCTCGCATGCGGAAGCGGCACGATAGTCAATGTCGCCTCGATCTATGGATGCAAGCCGAGCGACATTGGTCATGCTCCCTACGCGACCAGCAAGTTCGGTGTCGTCGGCCTCACCAAGTCAGCCGCGGCCGACTATGGCCAGATGTCCATTCGCATCAACGCGGTTGCGCCCGGGTTCACCGTATCTGAAATGGTCAACCCCGATCGACCAGGTGCCGCAGAACGCTACAAGGCGCTGGTCGCTCGCCACTCGGGCATGAATCGACTGGCAAAGGCGGAGGAAGCCGCGAACGCCATCGTCTGGCTGTCTTCCGAAAGCGCCAGTTTTGTCAACGGAGCCGTGCTCGCCGTCGACGGTGGCAGCGCCACGCGTCTTTACTGAGACAAGCAGCGAGTCGATAAATGACACCTTACTTGCCGATGCAGAACGAGCCAAAAATTGCGCCGAGCAGATCGTCGCTGGTGTAGGTGCCGGTGATTTCTCCCAGCGCGTGCTGGGCGTGGCGCAGTTCTTCGGCGGCGAGCTCACCGGCGCGGCTGCGGACAAGCACGCTGGAAGTCTGGTCCATGTGCGAGCTCACCTGCTCCAGGGCCAGCACATGACGGCGCCGGGCGCTGAACGCGCCTTCGCCGCTGCCGGCGCCAGCCAGTTGCTTGAGATGGTCGCGCAGGTCGTCGAGACCAGCACCGGTACGGGCCGATGTCCAGAGCCAATGGATGCCGTCGCGGAGTACGTGTCGGGGCGATTCGTCGTCCAGATCAATCTTGTTGACAAGGACGATGCGCTCGACGGTGACAGGAAGGTTTTCGAGCAAGTGAAGGTCGGTGTTTGAATATTGCGTCGTGGTGACAAGCACTGCGACATCGGCGCGCACAAGCTCGCCTCGGGCACGGCGAACGCCTTCGCGTTCGACTTCGTCCTCGGTGTCGCGCAGGCCGGCGGTGTCGGCCAGCTCCAGCGCGATGCCATCCAGGCTGAGGTTCTCGCGCAGCACGTCGCGGGTGGTGCCGGCGGTTGCGTTGACGATGGCACGGTCGCTGCCGGCCAATGCATTCAGCAGGCTGGACTTGCCGGCGTTGGGGCGGCCCACGATGACCACCTTGAGTCCATCGTTGAGACGCACGCCTCGTTGCGCCTCACGCAGGAGGTCGGCCAGTTCCGCACGCAGGCTTTCGAGTTGTGCCGTGATGGCCGGGTCGGCGAGAAAGTCGATTTCCTCCTCGGGGAAATCGATCGCCGCCTCGATATGCACGCGCAGTGCAATCAGCGCCTGCAGCAGCGCCTCGACCCTGCGCGAGAACACTCCCTCCATCGACTGCAAGGCCGCCCGTGCGCCGGCCTGCGAGCGGGCGGCGATCAGGTCGGCGACGGCTTCGGCCTGGGCCAGGTCGAGCTTGCCGTTGAGGAAAGCCCGTTCGGTGAATTCCCCTGGTCGCGCCAGCCGCGCGCCGAGTTCGCAGCAGCGACGCAACAGCAGGTC
>Ga0134126_10007603_pt1 | contig 13607 bp, 9 predicted proteins | sample KB31752_FD_96881 | JGI IMG/M metagenome (GOLD analysis project Ga0134126, IMG submission 96881) | Terrestrial soil microbial communities with excess Nitrogen fertilizer from Kellogg Biological Station, Michigan, USA - KB3-175-2 | ecosystem: Environmental > Terrestrial > Soil > Unclassified ...
CCGCAGACTCATTCGCTCTGATTGAGGCTTCACATGTAGATGCAGTATTTCGTTCGAGTCCTTTTATCGAAGAGGAAGGGGTTCCGCTAGACACCAAAGTCATTGCGCAAACGTGGAAGAAGGCCAACAAGGACGGTTCACCAGATCGACGATTTGCAAATAACTATCAAATACCGATCGTCGAGTATGGCAACCTTATCATCACAAGTCCCACTGGCCTCAACGAACATTACATGATCAGCAACGCAACATCTGTCGCGCAGTTTTCCACCAGATGGGCTGAGTTTCGGGAAGAAGTCATGCGAGTCATGAAATGAGGGTCGCAAAAATTCTCGATTAATCAGAATCGGCAGGAGCCGAGTTGTTGATGCTTCAATCACCGAGGAGTACCGGACAGTTTCCGTTGCCTTCAACCGGTAGAGACCAATCTGTTGCTCAAGCGCCTAAAAGAAAAAGTTTACGACATTTTGATCGACGTGGAAGTCGACAAGCGCGCGGATCGTCTTGTAGCGCTTTTCCTAATGCTCTTGATTATCACGAACGGCTTGGCTGTAATGCTGGAAACAGTTAAAGCCCTAGAGGTCAAGTATTCCCACTATTTTTATGCATTTGAATTGGTATCAGTTTCAATCTTCACGCTGGAATACCTATTGCGACTCTGGGCAATTACCCTTAATCCAGTCTACAAGGATCCGCTGGGAGGAAGACTGCGTTATATGCTTTCGCCGATGGCCCTCACCGACCTTGCAGCTATCCTACCTTTCTATCTCCCAATCGCTTTGACCGTTGACTTGCGCATACTTCGACTCCTTCGCCTGTTCAGAATATTTCGACTATTTAAGATGACACGTTACGTCGAATCGATGAGAACATTTCAGAATGTGTTTAAGGCGAAGAAATCGGAATTAACACTAACCTTAGTACTGATCTTCTTATTACTAGTCTTTGCCTCAAGCGCGATGTATGCCGTTGAGAATGAAGCGCAGCCGGACAAGTTTTCAAGCATTCCAGAAACTCTCTGGTGGGGCGTTATTACTCTCACGACGATAGGCTATGGCGACATTTATCCTGTTACACCACTCGGAAAAATCATTGGTGGGATCATCGCATTCCTTGGTATAGGATTGTTCGCATTGCCCGCTGGTATTTTAGCTTCGGGTTTTTCAGAAGAACTGCAGAAACGGCGGGATAAGCAACAGAAATAATCAGCAGATTACTCATGAACAAAATAAGCATCATCGGCGGTGGTCTCGCAGGAGTTGAAGCTGCATGGCAGGCAGCGCGCGCGGGCGCGCAGGTGCGTCTCTTCGAAATGCGGCCGGTTAACCAAACGCCCGCCCATCGCACTGATAAGCTGGCCGAGATCGTTTGTTCAAACTCACTAAAATCGGACGAACCCGGTAGCGCGCCGTACCTGCTCAAGGAGGAACTACGCCGTGCCGGCTCGCTGGTAATGGAATGCGCGACCGCCACTCGCGTTCCCGCGGGTGCGGCCCTGGCTGTTGATCGCGAGAAGTTTGCCGAGCTTATTACGGAGCGTATCGAGAGCAACCCAAACATCGAGCTGGTTCGGGAAGAAGTAAAGAGCATTCCCGATGACGAAATAGCAATCATCGCCACCGGCCCGCTTTCTTCCGAGGCGCTGACCGCTGAAATCATGAAACTCACCGGCAGCGATCAGCTTTATTTTTACGATGCCATCGCTCCCATCATCGCCGCCGATTCCATCGATCGGACGATTGCCTTTCCCGCGGCGCGCTATGGCAAAGGCGGCGACGATTATTTGAATTGCCCGTTTGATGAAGACCAGTACGCGACGTTTTACTCCGCATTAGTTGAAGCCAAAAGCGTGCCGCTTCAACGTTTCGAGGAAACCCGTTGGTTTGAGTCTTGTTTGCCAATCGAGGAGATTGCGCGGCGCGGCGTTGATACCTTGCGCTTCGGTCCGATGAAGCCTGTCGGGCTGTTTGATCCGCGCACTGGCCGCGAGCCTTATGCTGCAGTGCAGTTGCGTCAGGAAAATTTAATGGCAGACGCATACAGCCTTGTGGGCTTTCAAAATCATCTACGTTACGGCGAGCAGGCGAGGGTGCTGCGCCTTATCCCCGGAATGGAGCAGGCGGAGTTTCTTCAGTTTGGTCAGATACATCGCAACACTTACATCTGCTCGCCGCGCGTACTTTCTGAGACAATGCAGATGCGCGAACGTTCGAATATCTTCTTCGCCGGACAAATTACGGGCGTCGAAGGCTACGTGGAGTCAGTGGCGATGGGTTGGCTCGCGGGACAAAACTCTGCACGGCTGGCTTTGGGTCGTGCCCCAATCTCGGCGCCACGATTGAGTGCCATGGGTGCACTGGCGCGCTACGTTTCCAACGCGCAGACGAAAAACTTTCAGCCGGTGAATATAACTTTCGCTTTGCTGGAACCGCTCGCGGAACAAGATCGCAGGCGCGTGCGTAGAAAACGTGACCGGCATAACCTTCAGGTCGAACTAGCATTGAAAGAATGGGACGAGTGGATTCAGAGAATACAAGACGAGCACTTGGCGATAGAGGCCAACGCATGAGACAGCAAGCGCCTTCTCCACGTCGCTCGCGAAGAATTTGTTTGCTGATAGTCGTCCTTTTGCTCGCAGTCAGCCTCGCGACAGTCGTCTTTGCACAGTCAGGCCGCAACCAGGGGAAAGCGCCGAAAGCCTCCACAACGAAAACTCCGTCGAGTGGCTCCATCGCGGGACCGGCACCGGCTAGCGGTCCTCAGCGGCCGCACTCCTCTGCCCAGTCGCCTGCAAAAGAGTCTCCAAAAGACAACTCGAGCGACGAGATCGACGAGTCGGACACAGTGCGCGTCGTTTCTAATCTCGTGCCTATTCCTGCCTCCGTGGTGGACTCAAAGGGGATTGCAGTTACCGGACTCAGGTTGGAAGATTTTGAGCTGCGCGTTGATGGTCAGTTGAAAACGATTAGCGAACTGACGCGGACCGAGAGCAGTGTCCGAATGGCAATGCTCTTCGACAATAGCGGCAGTTTGGATTTCGCGCGCGACTTCGAGAAGCAGGCGGCCAAGCACTTCTTCCGCAGGGTAATGCGACCGTCAGACGAAGCTGCGATTTATTCAATCGAGACTGAAAGCTATCTGGCGCAACCGCTCACCAGCGATATCGGATTGCTGGAACGAACGATCGATAGCTTTGGCAAGCCGGAAGGTGCGACGTCACTTTTTGATGCAATCATCGACTCCTCTGCTTATCTTCATCCGTACAAGGGCAGGCTGGTGCTGGTTATCGTTTCGGATGGCGTGGAAACTACGAGCCGGAATGATTTTGAAACGACTATGCAACGCGTGCTTGCGGCTGACTGTCAGATTTTCATCGTGCAAACAGGGCTTTACGATGGCGCTAACTTGCGCGCGCTGGCTGCGGAGCGGCGCATGGAACAACTCTCGGGTCAGACCGGCGGCGCCGTTTACATGCCGAAAACAACTGCTGAGCTAAACGATGCTTTCGTGCAAATCGCCGCCGACCTCGCGCATCAATACGTGCTGAGCTATTACCCCGGAGATGAGCGGCGTGACGGACGCTTCCATAATATCGATCTTCGGGTCAAAGCGCGGAATGACGTGCGCATACGTGCGCGACGAGGATACTATGCGCCGCGGGCGTCAAATCTTGCTGAGAATTAATCTGAGCTGAGAATTATCTGAGATCTCAAATCTCAGATCTGAGATCTGATTATGGAGCAACTGTTAACCCAGTTTCTCGAGCACCTGCGCTACGAGCGAAATCTCAGCGAGCATACCCTCCGCAATTACCAGAGCGACCTGCAGCAGTTTCACGATTACCTGGCCCCAGCCCATCCGAAGACGTGGAAGAGAACTGAACCCCCGCTCGCTTCAATAGATCACATCACAGTGCGTGAATGGCTGGCGACGCTCCACGCGGCGCAGAAACAGAAAGCATCCATCGCGCGCAAGCTCGCGGCCTTGCGCACTTTTTTTCAATTTCTGGTGCGCGAAGGCATGCTGGAGATGAACCCTGCCAAACTAGTCTCGACCCCACGGCTCGAAAAAAAACTTCCCAAACATCTCTCCATTGAAGAAGCGATCAAGTTTGTGGAAGCTCCCAACGTCGAAACCGATTTGGGTAAACGCGATCGCTCCATGCTCGAACTAAAGTATGCGACCGGTGTGCGCGTGGCGGAGTTGACCAAACTGAATCTTGGCCACATCGATTTCAAAAACAGACTGATTCGAGTAACCGGGAAACGACGCAAGGAACGCATCATTCCGTTTGGCGAGCCGGCGTTGGAAGCTTTGAAAGCATACCTCGACGTGCGGGAAGGATTTTTGGACGCGGCCCCAATTTCAGAACGTGAACCCGAGGCGCTTTTTCTCAACTACCAGGGGACGCGAATAACCACGCGCTCAGTCGGCCGAATGGTGGAAAAATACATCCGCATCTGTGCCGGAAGATACGACATTAGCCCGCACGCGTTGCGACATTCCTTTGCCACCCACCTGCTCGACAGCGGTGCCGACCTGCGCGATATTCAGGAGCTGCTTGGGCACGCCCGGCTCTCAACCACTCAAGTCTACACTCACGTCTCAATGGAAAAGTTGATCCAGGTTTACGACAAGGCGCACCCGAAAGCATAGAAGAGCAGTGAAAAGTAAAAAGTGAAGAGTGAAAAGTTCACAATTTACTTTTCACTCTTCACCTTTCACTATTTACTTCTTTTAAAGCGTGGCGTGCTCATCGTCGCCGTTGGCGTTTTCGATCAGGGCCTGGCAAGCAGCATCGTAGCGGGCGGTAGGTACAGCCTCGAGGCGGCGCTCATCGATCAGTTTTCCGCAGCGGGCGCAGACACCGTAGGAGCCTTCCTGTATTCGTAGCAGGGCCTGATCGATGTCGGCAATCATCTGAGACTCGCGTTCACCCAAACGTAAGGCAAGTTCCTTGTTCACATCCATCAGAGACATGTCGACGGTATCTTTCACGCCGTCGTCAGAAAGCTCGAGCGCCGCAGCCTGATCGGCGCGGACATGATCGGTGTGCCCTTGCAGTTGCGAGAGAAGTATTTGTTTGAAGCGAGCTAGTTTCTCTGGTTGCATTTGTCCTTAACTTCGATCCGATCCTTCGTACTTTTTGTTGGAGGGCTGGGATTATAACTTACCAAGTTTGATTAGTGTAATGGCCGGTAGGGAGCAGTTTCAACAAAATGTCCGACAAACTTCAGTTTGTCGCAGCACCACGACAAGCTAAAGCTTATCGGACATCAAACCGACCCGGTCCTACAACGACCAACTCAAAACTTCCAGGTCAATGAGAAGCGAACGGAGCGAGGACTGCCTGGTGAGATATTGTCGTTGCTGTCGGCATTGATGAAGTACTTTTTGTCGAACAAGTTCTCCAGGTTTGCCTGCAGGCCAACTTTTTCAGTTAGGGTAAAGAAAACCGCGGCATCTGCGCGCAGGTAGCCCGGCAAGACGACCTTGTTATCAATCGCCGCAAACATGTCAGAGCGATGGATCAACCCGAGGCCCGCGCCTAATTTCCTGGCGAAGTGGTAATTGTTCCACAAAGAAAATGTATGTCGGGGAACTTGCCCCACCTGCGCTCCCTTGATCGCGGCGGTTGTCGCACTGGTAACGCGTGCATCCTGATAGGCATACCCGCCCGCTATCTGCCAGTCTTTCGTGAGCCGGCCATTCAATCCCACTTCGAGACCCCTGGTGCGCTGGCTACCGGTTTGCATGATCTTCGTTGGGTCGTTGGGGTCGGTTGCCCGAGTATTTGTGCGCGCCAGATTGTAAACCGCCGTCGTAAGCGAGAGTAACTGACTCAGGTCCCACTTGGCGCCGAGTTCATAATTGGTGAACTTCTCGGGTTTCAGTGACTGTGTGATAGCCGTAAGGGAAGAGAACTGATCGCCGGAGCTCGGCAGATATGAAACGCTGTAGCTGCCATAGAGTGAAAGAGGTACAACCGGCTTTAGAACTATGCCGAGGCGCGGCGACCATAGACTGTCGACGCGGCTGAGGTCTTCACCGTTTCTGTTGTTGTGAAACTTCAGATTGAAGTGATCGAAGCGCACTCCCGCCAACACCTGAACCTTCGATGACAGTTCGATCTGATCCTGGGCGTAAGTCGCCGCCACCGTAGCTTGCACGTGATTGTCAGCATCGGTTGCGTTTTGGCGAAACGTTACCGGGGTGTCGATCGTTGGATCAGGAAACGGAACAGAAATCGAGGTAGCAGTATTATTGAAAAAGCCTGTGTTACGGAAGTTGTCTGACACCTGGCGTCCGAATTCTGTGCCGGCCAGGAGTGTGTGCCGCACCGAACCAGTCTTCGCCGCGTAGGTAAGATCAGTTTGATTGAATATGTTATGGCGCCGCGTGCGGTTGTTATAAGAAGAAAGGTTGACGCGAGTTTCGTCTGCGTTGACAGCTCCAGGAACGAAGTTTTGATACATCCGCTGGTAATCACCAAACAGAGTATGGTTGCGAATGTTGAGGTTGCCGATCTGATGATCGATCAAGGCGGACATAAGATTGACGCGAGCATGCACAAAGCTTAGTTCAGGGTTACCAAAGAAGGTTGAGATGTCAGCGTCCGAGGGACGCCCTTGAAAAGAAGGAATGCCGCGATCTGCCACACGGTTATCACGGAAGTGCTCGTAGGCCAATCGAATTTGTGTTTCTTTGCCGGCGACGATGGTTAAAGTGGGATTGAGGCCGAAACGATTGAGATCAACCTGATCGCGGAAGCTGCCTGAGTTCTCGTACATGCCGTTAAGACGGAAGGCAACTCGATTACTCAAGGCCCGGTCAAAGTCGCCGAGGATCCGTTTGTTGCCGAAGGAGCCGCCCTGAAACGTCAACTCGCCCAGCGACGCGAAGCCCGCCTGTTTAGTTACGCGATTAATCACGCCACCGCCGCCCCCGCGGCCGAAGACCATGGCGTTAGGCCCTTTTAATGCTTCGACTCGATCGAGGTTATACAAGTCACGATAATACTGGACGTCGTCGCGCACGCCATTGACGAAAAAATCAGCGGACGAACTGTTACCCCTGATTACAACTTGATCGCGGTTGTTCTCTCCCTGAATGGCTGTGATGCCGGGAACATAGCGCACCACGTCAGCTATGCTCTGCATACCCTGATCCTTAATCACTTCTCGCGATACGACGCTTATTGACTGCGGCACATCGCGCAATGCCGTTAGCGTTTTGGTGGCGCTGCTGACAGCGAAGGTGTCGTAGCCCGCCATGTCGGTAATTGTGATGAAGGCGCTGTAGCCTGCCAGCTGTAGAACGATCTCTAACGGTTCGAAGGTGGTCGGTTTGGAGCGGACGATCAAAGCTGCTTCCGCAAAGCCTTCTGCAAAAAACTTCAGCGAGTATTCGCCGGGTTCCAGGAGCAATGAAAACTCCCCGCTGGTATTGGTGAAAGCCGTCGCATCAGGTTGGCCGTTCCGCGAGGCCGTGATCTTCACTCCGGCAACGGCGGCGCGATCAGGGTCGAGCACCCGGCCACGGAGTTGCGACTGTGTGAACGCGTCACCAGCCTGGGCAGAGGAGTGAATAGCGACGGAGCATAAGAGCAGGAAAAAAGCCTTGAAAGTTAAATTAAAGTTGCGCTGCGCTGACATTGTTACTGCTCCGCGGGGTCGATTATTGCCAAGTTTGAATGTTGTAACTGGATGAAATTGAAAACCGTTTTCAATTTGCCAGCTAGAATAGTCCAGAAGGGAAGCGACTGTCAATCTGCATTTTTGCTAAACGGTTGGAAGGAAAACAGGTCTATTTTTAGCGGCCGCAGATTAGTTCCGCCGCGAGTAGGGGAAGCGTGAGTTCGTGATGACCGGTAATTGAGTAGCCCCGGCCGGCGCCGTTTGCAGTCGGCCGCCGCACCACATTTGTTAGTGGCCGGTAGGATTGTATGAAGTCGAAGTTCGCGGTGGTGATGTCAGTCAACGGGTTGCCGAGGTTTCGCACCAGCGTAACGGCTTTTAGAAAAACTTCGGGCAGGGTCACTGCTGATCCGATGTTTAAGTAAACGCCCCCGCCATCCATCCGGCGTACGAGTTCCGAGAGCAAGCGAAAATCCGTGTGCGTCGTTGCGCCGAGCGCGGCGCCGTCCGCTTGCGGATGAAAGTGCCCGATGTCGCCGCCGATAGTTAGATGAACAGTGAATGGAACCCGCGCATGATAAGCAGCGCAGAGCAGAGAATGGTCCGCGTGCTTAGGACCCAGCGCCAGCAAGTTGCGACCTGTAGCTTCGCCCAGGCCGATATCTTCTTTCGCTCCTTCGAGCGCGGCGCGGTTCAAAAGCTTGCCGGTTTCGTCAGCGCCGCCAAATACTCCTTCGCCTAAAGTCGCGTCGACGTCTTCAGAGGTTGAACCTACCATAGCGATCTCGGCGTCGTGCACCAGCACAGATCCATTGGCGGCAATCGCGGTAACCAATCCTCGCTTCATTAGATCGATGACTAACGGCACCAGGCCGGTTTTGATCACGTGGCCGCCGATACCCCAAATGATTGGCTTTCGCAACTCACGCGCGCGTCGCATGCTTGCGGCAAGTTGTCTCAAACTTTGAACCGCGAGAATGTTTGGGAGACTTTGGAGAAAATCTTTTAGCGAAGAATCTTCGCTGATAGGATTTGCGAAGTCGTCGAGCGAAACTTTGCTGGAGCGCGAGGCGAGCGGATAGGTCTTTACATCATCCAACTTCAGCGGGCGCAAGTTGTCATCGTAGATGGACATGTATCAGCGTCGGCAGCAGCGCGGCGCAGTATATCACGCGATCTTCTTGTCTTCGCGATGCGAGTTTCCGTTACCGTTTTTCGCAAGACGCCCGTTGAGCAGCGGACGCAGGACCTGGCCCGTGTGCGAACGGCGCGAACGAGCAACATCTTCAGGCGTACCGGCAACAACGACGCGGCCACCATGCTCGCCACCTTCAGGTCCGAGGTCGATAATGTAGTCGGCTGACTTAATGACGTCGAGATTGTGTTCGATGACGATAATAGTATTGCCCAACGATACCAGTCGCTGCAGTACGTCCAGCAGCTTATGAACATCGGCAAAGTGTAGACCGGTCGTTGGTTCGTCCAACATATAAACCGTCCGGCCAGTGGCGCGTTTCGACAGCTCTTTGGCCAACTTGATTCGCTGTGCTTCGCCGCCCGAAAGCGTCGTCGCTGACTGCCCCAACTTCAGATAGCCCAGCCCGACATCGAGTAGAGTTTGAAGCTTCTGCTGAATCTGGGGAACGTTTTCGAGCAGTGGTAAGGCCTCTTCAACGGTTGTATCCAGCAGCTCGGCGATCGACTTCCCTTTGAACTTTACTGACAGCGTTTCTCGATTGTAGCGAGCGCCACGGCAGACGTCGCAGAGCACATAAACGTCTGGCAGGAAGTTCATTTCAATGCGCTTCATGCCATCGCCTTCACAACCCTCGCAACGTCCGCCCTTGACGTTAAATGAGAATCTTCCAGGCTTGTAGCCGCGCTCGCGCGACTCCGGGAGCATGGCATACAGTTCCCGCAACGGCGTGAACAACCCGGTGTAAGTTGCCGGATTCGATCGTGGGGTACGGCCGATCGGCGACTGATCGATCTCAATCACCTTGTCTACGTTTTCCAGACCCTCGACCGATGCGCAGGCCCCAGGCTCGGCAAGCGACCCATAAAGATGACGCGCCAGCGAAGGATAAAGTGTGTCGGCGACCAGAGTGGACTTACCTGAACCGGAAACACCGGTGACGACCGTTAGCAACCCCAGCGGGAATGCTACGTCAATCTCCTTTAGATTATTGGCACAAGCGCCGCGCACGGTCAGGTACTTCCCGTTTGTCGCGCGTCTTTGCAGTGGCACTTCAATCTTCCGCAGGCCACTGATGTAGAGGCCGGTGATGGATCGCGGATTACTGGCAACATCTGCGGCAGTTCCGAAAGCAACCAGTTCGCCGCCGTGAGCACCGGCGCCAGGCCCGAGGTCTACCACGTAATCAGCGCGCCGAATTGTTTCCTCGTCATGTTCGACGACCAGAACGGTGTTGCCGAGGTCGCGCAGTGCGGACAGAGTGTCGAGCAGTTTTTGGTTATCGCGAGGGTGTAAACCAATAGAAGGCTCGTCAAGAACATAAAGGACGCCGCGAAGCTGAGAGCCAATTTGAGTGGCGAGACGGATACGCTGACCCTCGCCTCCAGAGAGCGTCGCCGATGGACGATCCAAAGTGAGATATCCCAGGCCCACGCTATTCAGAAAACGCAACCGGTTTCTTATTTCGCGAAGTATCTGCCCCGCGATCTGTTCTTCGCGATCGTTTAGCTTGATATCTTCAAAAGCGGAAACTGAGTCCTCGATCGGTAAGGAGGTGTATTCTGCGATACCTCGTCCGCCGAGGCGCACCGAAAGCGAGTCGGACCTTAGCCGCCGACCTTTACACTCAGGACACACCGATGGCGAAACGAGCTCTTCAAGGGTTACTCGAACTTTCTCTGAAGGCGCTTCGTTAAGTCGACCGCGCAGCCAGCGCAACGCGCCCTTCCAGGGACTTTGATAAGAGTAGAGGCCCTGACGAAAAGTTAACTGTCCACTGACTCCATTGAAGAATCCATCGCAGACTTCTTTCGAAAGTTCTGCAAAGGGGCCCTTGACATCAGCGTTGAAATGTTTCGCTACCGCCAGCAGCGCACTCTTTAAGTAAGCTGATCCCTGCCGATCCAACGGCCCCATGAATGCAAGTTTGTCAGCGGCGACGTTCGCGTCGGGAATAAGTTTGGATGGATCGATTTCCTGAACCGTGCCTAAGCCGTGGCAACGTTTGCAGGCGCCGTACGCCGAGTTAAACGAAAACGAACGCGGCTCGAGCGGCGGAACGTTAATGCCGCAAATCACGCAAGCCATTCGTTCTGAGTAGAGCTTTTCGTCGCCGTCGACCACCGAAACCAACACCGCGCCACCAGTTAGTTTTAAGGCGGTACGGACTGAATCCGAAAGACGTAATTTGATTCCGGGCTTGATCAGTAGCCGGTCTACAACGGCTTCGATGGTGTGATTGCGTCGCTTATCTAATTTGATCTCTTCGTCCAGAGACAGCAGTTCGCCGTCGACTCGCGCTCGCAGAAACCCATCCTTTGCCAGTTTCTCCAGTTCTTTTTTGAACTCACCCTTCCGACCGCGAACGATCGGCGCGAGAATCATGACCCGCTCGCCTTCAGTCAGGCCGAGCACGTTCTGAACAATCTGCTCGACGCTTTGTCGCGTGATTGCGGCACCGCACTTGTGACAATGCGGCTGCCCAATTGAGGAAAAGAGCAGTCGCATGTAGTCGTAGATCTCTGTCACCGTGCCCACGGTTGATCGAGGACTGCGCGAAACCGTCTTCTGTTCAATGGAGATTGCCGGAGAAAGTCCGTCGACAGAATCGACATCAGGCTTTTCGAGTTGATCTAAAAACTGGCGCGCGTAAGCGGAAAGAGATTCAACGTAACGGCGCTGGCCTTCTGCATAAATCGTGTCAAAGGCAAGCGAGGATTTTCCCGAACCAGACAAGCCGGTAATGACTGTAAATTTATCGCGAGGTATCTCTACGTTGATGTTTTTGAGGTTGTGCTGGCGAGCGCCTCTAACTGTGATGCGATCAATTCCCATGGGACGAAAAAATTGCGAAGAGATAAACTATTTCGCTACAGATGCGAATTTCAGGGAGTAGCGAACCAGTCATTCTAACTGAGTGGATAGGCAGCGGCAAGTAGCCAAAACTTTGGGTAATGACAGATTATGCCTTTACCAAACTTTGAGGTGTTGGTAGAGTTGAGCCCTTCAGTTCATAGGCTCAACGTTTAGGCCGCAGTCGCTTGATTCAAGCTAAAGCTTGGGCTCTAAACTGCATCTCCCGAGGCGGTATTTAGTGAATCTTCCAAACGCTCTGACGCTCCTGCGCATCTTCATCGTTCCGATTCTCGTTGTCGTTTTGCTTACCCCGTTTTCTGAAAACTGGTTTGGTCTGCCACGGCACATTTTTGGTGTGACACTTTTCCTTGGCGCCGCGCTCACGGACTATCTTGACGGCCACTTCGCTCGCAGCCGCAACCAGGTAACACGTCTGGGCCAGCTACTCGATCCCATCGCCGATAAACTATTGATCTCGGCAGCCTTGATTTCTTTAGTGGAAAATCAGCTGGCGCCGGCGTGGGCGGTAGTAATAATCATCGGACGCGAGTTTGCGGTCACTGGGTTGCGCTCGATTGCGGCGGCTGATGGCGTAGTGATCTCGGCCTCAAAGATGGGAAAGTTCAAAATGCTGGTCCAGGTTTTGACCGTAGCCTTGCTGATTGTTTCAAGTGTGGCCGGCAAACCGCCGGTGGGAAATTTCGGGCGGCCTTTTCCGGCGATAGCATTTTGGTCAGTCCCGGAACTACGAGCAGGATGGCAGCATCTTTTCGGTCCCGAGCCGACGACCTGGAGCGACTGGCAGGTGTTGCTCTATACGGCCGGCAGAGCAATGCTCTGGTTGGTAGTGGTCTCTTCTTGTCTTTCGATGTATGGCTATTTTAAGTCATTTTATCGATCAATTCTTGCAGGGGGTGGAGCAGCATCGATTGCGAAGCAAGCGCGTGAGCCGATCATTCCAGCGGTTCGTGATTAGGGCAACGACGATCGCGGCCCGGCGCCTCTTTTATTAGTCTGCTTCCGCGATCGAGAAGCAAACAGAACCAGAGAAACTCACATTTCTCGAATTTCGAGGCCAATCTTTTCTGTTGCAGGTGGTAAGATATCTGCAATCCTGACTGCGACTTGCGTTTTCCCATGCGGGTTGTTAGTATCCGCATTTTGTCGGAATGCGCTATTTGTAGTCTATAGCGGGCCGGCGTAGCTCAGTTGGTAGAGCATCTGATTTGTAATCAGAGGGTCGGGGGTTCAAGTCCCTTCGCCGGCTCCACTAAGCACTTGGCAGGATATGCAGGGGTGGTCGAGTGGTTAATGGCACCGGGCTGTAAACCCGGCAGGCTAACGCCTTACGTAGGTTCGAATCCTACCCCCTGCACCAGTGGAAATGCGGATTTCGGAATGCGGATTTCGGAGTTGATAAGACGAGGTGAAGTACTCCGCAATCCGAATTCGGCAATCCGCAATTGTCAGATGGGCGGGTGTAGCTCAGTTGGTAGAGCATCAGCCTTCCAAGCTGAGGGTCGCGAGTTCGAATCTCGTCGCCCGCTCCAGATTTGATGTAGGACAAACTGTTAGTTTGTCTCGCTTGAGATGTTGAAAGCCCGCAAGCTAACAGCTTGCGCTACAAAAGCGCCCGCGTAGCTCAGGGGTAGAGCGCCTCCTTGGTAAGGAGGAGGTCATGAGTTCAAATCTCATCGCGGGCTCCATCGTTACGAATTCGAGTTCTTAGATTTTTGCAGCTTATTAAAGAGGCCAACCAGAAATGTCGAAGGAAAAGTTTGATAGAAGCAAGCCGCACGTGAACATCGGAACGATTGGGCACGTGGATCACGGCAAGACGACGTTGACGGCAGCGATCACGAAGATATTGCAGAAGCACAATCCGAAGATCCAGTTTCGGTCGTTCGACTCGATCGACA
>Ga0134126_10007604_pt1 | contig 13607 bp, 8 predicted proteins | sample KB31752_FD_96881 | JGI IMG/M metagenome (GOLD analysis project Ga0134126, IMG submission 96881) | Terrestrial soil microbial communities with excess Nitrogen fertilizer from Kellogg Biological Station, Michigan, USA - KB3-175-2 | ecosystem: Environmental > Terrestrial > Soil > Unclassified ...
GTTTATTTACTGGCTTCCATATTTAAACAGGAATTTAAACTAAGTCAACCTCGGTCATTTGTATTTACTTTGATTCTTAATTAAAAACAGATGCAAAAACCTTCTTCATATTGCGAAGCAATTCTTGCGATGGATAAAGATAACGTACATCGCATTTACCACGATAACTTTTACGGGTTTCCTATTGACGATGATAATGAGTTGTTTGAACGAATGATCCTTGAAATAAACCAGGCGGGATTAAGCTGGGATACGATTTTGAAAAAACAGGAAAATTTTAAAAAAGCTTATCAAAATTTCAATATTAAAAAAGTAGCAGCTTTTAATGAAAAGGACTTTGATAGATTGATGAACGATGCCGGAATTATAAGAAACAAATTAAAAATAAATGCGGCAATAGAAAATGCCAAAACGATTCTGCAAATCCAAAAAGAATTCGGTTCTTTTAAAAGCTGGCTGGATTTCCATCACCCCAAAACAAAAGAAGAATGGGTGAAAATTTTTAAAACAACTTTCAAATTTACAGGAGGAGAAATTGTAAATGAATTTTTGATGAGTACCGGATATTTGGCAGGAGCGCATCTGGAAAATTGTGTGATTTATCAAAAGGTATTAAAAGCAAGACCAGCGTTTTCCCGCAAATAAGTGTCTAATTCAGTAAAGAAATAAATAATTACAATTCTTATTGTAATTATTTAAAATACTACTTCAAATGCTGTGTTTTTTAAAAAGCCAGATTGTTTTTCTGCCTTTTTTCAATTTTTTTCAAAAAAATTGAAAAATTTATTTCATTCGAAATACCGCTCAACATTTAATCTAACCGCTTGAACCTCGGGCATGTAATAAGTTAAAAAAATCAATCATATATATTTATATTTAGTATAATGTCAATTTATTGTCATTTAATTAACCATTTCAGTGCAGCGTTTCTGTATATTCGGTTGTCTAGAGTTAACTAAACAAAAAAATATCACAGAACTGTCAAAACTTTTGCTTTTCTACAGTAGAAAAATTCATTAATTAAAAACAAAAAACACATGAGAAGATTTCTAACAATCTTTGCGATGCTGATTCTATTTGCCGGATCCGCATTCTCGCAAGGAAAAACTGTCACAGGTACAGTAACTGACGAATCTGGTGGGGCAATCCCTTTTGCAACCGTAACAGAAAGCGGAACAAAAAATGCGACCACAGCTGATGCAAACGGACAATTTTCGCTGAATCTGAAAAGGGCCGGTAATTTGGTAATAAGTGCCGTTGGTTTCAATTCTTCAGTAGTCACTCCTGTTAACGGGCACGCAGCAGCAACACTTTCACGAAGCACTACCGAACTTTCAGCAGTAACAGTAACTACTGCCTTGGCAATTCAACGCCGGGTAGCTACACTTCCTTATGCTGCCCAACAAATCGACCCTTCGAAAGTGGCTGTTCCAGGAAAATCAGACATAAATAGCGCTTTAGCTGGAAATATTGCCGGAGTGCAAATTTCAGCGCCTGCAGGTGCAAAATTGGGCTTCGCTTCCGCCATCAGAATCAGGGGAGCCGGATCGTTATCAGATAAAAATCCATTGTATGTTGTAGATGGTACGCCGGTAAATGTTATCGATTTAAACATGGATGATGTGCAAAGCGTTACCGTATTGAAAGGTCCAAATGCTACCGCGCTTTACGGTCAAAGGGCGGATGCAGGAGTGGTAGAAATTGTTACAAAAAAAGGACGCAGGGCAAGTGGTATTGGCATCGAATTGAACTCAACTACCACAATAGATAAAGCAAGCACGATTCCTCACTTTCAGAACAGATATGGAGGTGGCGATACCGGTGGCGATTGGCTCACCTATCACTGGAGTGAAAATAACCCGGTAGAATGGAAAGTTTTTGACGGTATGAGATATCACGATAATACAGACGATAGTAGCTGGGGACCGGCTTTCGACGGCGGCGATTATATTCCATGGTATGCCTGGTATCCAGGAAGCAAATATTCTTTTAAAACAGCCAAATGGGACCCACAACCCAATAACGTAAAAGACTTTTTTAAGACTGGTAGCACTTATAATAACAATATTGCGTTGAGCAAAGCCGGTGAAAATTTTTCAACCAGGTTTTCTTATACAAACTTGTATCAAAATGGTATTTTGCCAAATACAAATTTGCAGAGAAATTATCTATCATCTCAAAGTACTGTGGATCTAAGCTCACATTTTACCGCGGGTGCAAATGTGTTTTATACGAATGAAAAAGTAAAAGGAGAATTTGATGATCAATATAGCAATCCTTCCAGCGGTAACTTCAGTCAATGGTTCCATCGCGATTTAGATATGGGAATATTGAAAGAGTTGCAGAATTTTAAAACACCGCTAGGAGCAGTGGCGAGTTGGAACCATGCTAATCCAAACGCAAATACAACCTTTAACACGAATGGTTTTAATAAAGCCAATTATTGGTTTAACCCATATTTCTACTTCAATAATATTGATAATGTGAATAATAGGGACCGTCTTTTCGGGGATGTTAATCTTACTTATAAATATGACAGCCACTTTAAGGTTGCAGCATTTTTCAGGCGCAACCAGGTTTCCAATAATTGGGAGAACAAGCGTCCTTATATAATGGAATTTAGTGGTATCCAGGTGGGTCAACCAGTTTACAAGAACTCTTATGCAACCGGGCAAACGTTTTCTAGTGAAACTAATTTCGAAGGATTGGCCAGTTACAATAATCATTTTGGAGATTTCACTGTTGATCTGAATGCTGGAGGAAATATCAGGAAGAACTTTTATCGGGATGTACGTAATTCTACAAATGGAGGCTTGGTCGTACCTGATTTGTACACCATTTCTAATAGTAAATCGCCTTCATCATTTTCTAATTACCGGGAATATAAAACCGTACGCAGTGTTTATGGACGCGGTAATATAGGCTATAAGGACTTTGCCTTCCTTGATTTTTCCGGCAGAAATGATTGGAGCTCCGCATTGCCAGCAGATAAGAATTCATATTTTTATCCTTCCGTTGGAGCCAGCATTTTGTTTAGTAAATTCATTACCAATTTCCCTGCATTGTCGTATGGAAAAATCCGTGGTGGTTGGGCACAGGTAGGCTCAGATCTTAATCCATATGGTTTAGATCTTTTGTACGCTGTTAACCCGCTGACCTATGGAAGTAACATTCTTATGGATGTGCCAAACACGTTACCCAATTCAGCGATTATGCCCGCTTTGTCCTCTTCTTATGAAGCTGGTATTGATTTGAAATTCTTTAATAACAGAGCTGGTATCAGCTTTACCTACTATAAAGAAAATAAAATCAATGAGATTCTTAATGTTGATATTACCTCTACCAGCGGCTTTACGAAAAAAACGATCAATGCCGGAAGACTTGAACGGAACGGATTTGAAATAACGTTAGAAGGATCACCGGTTCAAACACGGGATTTCGTTTGGAACAGTAGTTTCAACTTTGCCAAAAATAGATCTAAAGTAATTGAACTGACTCCCGATATTCATACTTTAGTGTACAGCACTGCAATAGATGGTACGGGTGCTTTTGGATTTGCAACAATTGTAAATAAGGATAGTGGTGCTACCTGGGGACAATTAAGAGGAACTGGCATTTTGAAAAATGGAAATGGAGTTCCGATTTTAAATGCAGATGGTACTTATCAGCCTGTTCTTAATGATTATTTTGGTTCTGTACTTCCGGATTTTACAGGTGGCTTTTTCAACAGCTTTTCATATAAAAATCTAAATCTTGCCATTGGAATTGATTTTCAAAAAGGCGGCAAATTCTTCTCCTTGTCCGAAATGTGGGGTAATTTTTCAGGACTTTACAAAGAAACAGCAGAACTGAATGATAAAGGAAAGAATGTCAGAGATCCGGTTGCTGATGGAGGAGGTGTGCATGTAAAAGGTGTCGATAAAGATAATAAACCTGTTGATATGTATGTGGAAGGCTACGATTATTTCCACCAGTTTTATTTCTCAAATAAAATTGCTGAACCCTACATTCATGATGCAAGCTATATAAAACTGAGATCAATCAGTTTTGGTTACGATCTGCCTGTAAAAAAGATTTTCAGAAGAGATAATAATCCTATTCAAAAGATAACAGTTTCTTTAGTTGGCCAAAATTTATGGCTGCTTGCAAGGGCAAAAGATAATACAAACTGGGATCCTTCTGAATTGGGAAATAAATATGGAGAGAATGGGGGATTACCAAGCACACGTAGTTATGGTTTCAGCATTAAATTAGGATTTTAAAATTAAAAATTACAGAAAATGAAATACTTAAAATATAAAATCACGGGAATATTCCTTGCGCTTGTAGTTTTAATCGCAGGTTGCAAAAAAGCGGGTGATTTTGGAAACACCAACGTTAGTCCAAACTCCGCTACCGTTCCGCTTCCATCTGCACTTCTGACAGATGCAATCTATCGAACATCCTCTGCTCTGGCAAGTAGCCGTTCTTTTCAAACAAATCCAACTTTATATGTTCAATGGCTTATGCAGACGCAGTATCCGGATGAGGCACAATATGCCATGGCACAGATCGATTGGGCTACATTTTATGTAAATCCTTTAGAAGATTTGCAAAAAATAATTCAATACAATACTGATGAAAAGACAAAAGTGTATGCTGCCAACAGTGGTTCAAATGCAAATCAAATAGCAGTTGCCAGGATATACAAAGCCTATCTTTTTGCGATGGTTTCTGATATGTATGGTGATATACCTTATACCGATGCTTTACAGGGGCAAGTAGCCGCCTCTTATACTCCACAGGATTCTATTTATAAAAATATCATCAAAGAACTAACCGAAGCAGTTGCACAGTTTGATGGAGGTGCAGCGGTTCAGGGTGATATCCTGCTTAATGGAAGCGCTGCTCGTTGGAAAAAATTTGCAAATTCGCTCAGAATGACTTTCAGCTTAAGACTCTCTAAAGTCTATCCCGGGGCTTCTGATTATGCAGCTACTGAATTTAAAAAGGCCTTAAATGATCCGGCTGGTATTGTAGATAATAATGCCGATAATGTAGTTTACAACTATCTTTCTGATGACACTTATAGAAATCCCTGGAATGCACAGTTTGATGGCAGAGCAGATTATGCGCCAAGCAAGACATTCGTAGATACGTTACTGTCATATGAGGACCCACGAACAGCCGTGTATTTTACTAAAAATGGCAATGGTTCATATTCTGGTATTCCTTACGGTTTGAAGCGCGATGATTTGCTCACATGGGAAAATGCCCATCCAAACTGGTCACTGATGGGTGATGCCACCAAATCCCGCACCGCTCCCGGTCAAATTATTACTGCTGCGCAAATGAAATTTACCAGGGCAGAAGCAGCCCAACTGGGCTGGACCAGCGAAAATGCTCAGACACTATATAATGATGGAATTAAAGCATCATGGCAACAATGGAGTGTTTACGACGATGCGAAATATGCTGCGTATATTGCCAATCCTTTAACTGCCTTTTCTTCTGATCCAATCAGGGAAATAAACACGCAGAAATGGATTTCATTATATCCAAATCAACAATTTGAAGCATGGTCTGAATGGAGAAGAACCGGCTATCCAAAATTAATCCCCGCAGTTAATGCTGTAAATCAAAGTAAACAAATTCCAAGGCGTTACCAATACCCTGCGAATGAGCCTACCTTAAATGGTGAAAATTATAAAGCTGCTGTATCTAAACTTTCCTCAGGAGACACAGATAATTCAAGGGTTTGGTGGGATAAGCCTTAAATTAATTCGAATTGCTTCTAATAATAAAGGGCAATGCTTTTAAGCGTTGCCTTTTATTATTATTATTGTTTTAATAAAAAAGACACGCAAGGGATAGCTTTTCATTTATGCATTTTGCCATTACCATTTCTTTTCGTACTTTTATCAGGCAATGCAAAAAGTACAATACATAAAAGATTTTTCTTTTAACAGCGCCGGATTTTCTGCCGCTGTATGGGATTGTACTGCTTTTCATGCAGAATATTGCTCCGATATTTTTTCAATATCAAGGTATAAAGTCTTAGAACCTTTTGCCCCGTATCATCTTGTTAAGTTACGGGGTTAATTACATCTTTTCCTGATTCGTCAACTTGTAATTTCCTTACCTCAGAAAAGAGGTCTTCATCATTTTAACTTATTTTTTTACACACAAAATATCCCGGAAAATTTTTTCTAATAATAATAAACTATAAAAAACAAATAACATTATGTCAACAGCAACACTTACACCAACAGCAACACCGGTTATACTTTTAAAAAACGATTTTGAGATTTTAAATGGTTATGTGAAAAACCTTCAGGGAATGCAGGTAAATGAAAAAGAAAATTTCAGCAAATTGTATGAAGAGATAAAAAAAGCGGAAATAGTAGATGCAGAAAATTTTCCGGATGATATCGTGCGGCTCAATTCTACTGTCGTAATCAAAGATTTAAAAACAAGACGAGATATGACGATCACGATCGTGCTGCCTCAAAAAGCAGATATCAAGCAGAGAAAAGTATCTGTCCTGGCGCCGATCGGCACAGCGCTTATCGGCTTCAGAAAAGGACAGACCGTGAGTTGGCAGGTGCCATCGGGTAAAAAGGATTTTATGATCATGGAAGTAAGTAATGAGTTGCTTCCGGAAAAATAAATGGAGGAAATTATAATGAATTCTATTGAATATACAGCGCTTTTTATTGTTATCGCATTGATCCTTTTTGGATTTGTACTATCATTTAGCAATAAAGCCAAACGGAAAAAAGAAAAGAAAAATCTTTGGATTGAGTTTGATCAGTTTGCCATAAAAAACAACCTGGCGATTGATAAAAAACAAATCCTGAATAAGAATGTTATTGGTATTGACAGACTGAATCATAAACTGATTTTCCTTGAGAAAAGCGAAGGTGTCTCTAAGTTTCATATAATAGATCTGTCAGAACTATCAGGTTGCTGTTTGATAAAACAAAAAAATAAGTTCAACGGGCATATCAGCAATATCTTTTTAAAATGCATTTTTCAAGAAAAAGGTGTTGCTGATATCGTGCTTCCAATTTATAATGAAATGAAGGATGATCTTTATAAATTGATGCGCTTATCGAGGGAGGCTTACTATTGGCAAAAAAGTGTCAACATTTTCAGGCAGACTGCAATATTGGGCAGCCGGTAAGCAAAGAAATAACAGCAATTCTTATTTTACCATTAATCCATTCTGTTTGATAAATATTAAAAGATAAAAGTAGCTTTACGTTTCAAATATTATTTGTGAAGAAAGGATTTTTTTTTACCGTAACCTTTTTTATTGCCCTTGTATCTTTTGCACAAAAAAAACATACCATCAGTGGAACCGTTACAGATGCAAAAACAGGCGAGACCTTACTCGGAACAAATATTATTTTGCTGGAAAATCATAGCCTAGGAGTTTTGAGCAATTCTTACGGTTTTTATTCCATTACGGCTCCCGAAAATACTTATACGCTTGTTGCAAGTTTTACCGGATATGCAAATGATTCAGTGAAGATTTCTTTGACAAAAGACCGGATGCTTCCACTTGCACTGATGCCCGAAACTACCCAGTTAGAAGAGGTGGTTATTACCGGAAAAAGGAGCGATAATATTACCCGCACCTTACCGGGAATGCAAAAAGTGTCGATGGAGGAAATAAAAAATGTTCCGGTATTATTTGGTGAAAAAGATATTTTAAAAACGATCCAGTTGCTGCCGGGGATAAAATCGGCTGGAGAGGGTTCTTCAGGGTTTTTTGTGCGTGGTGGTAGTGCAGATCAGAATCTCATTTTGTTGGATGAAGCAACGGTTTACAATGCTTCTCACCTCCTTGGATTTTTTTCCACTTTCAATTCTGACGCTATAAAAGATGTAACGATTTATAAGGGAGATATGCCGGCGCAGTATGGTGGCCGTTTGTCTTCATTACTGGATATAAAAATGAATGACGGCAATAACAAAGATTATAAAGTGAGCGGAGGGATTGGCTTGATATCTTCAAGATTAAATATAGAAGGGCCGATTGTAAAAGACAAGGGTTCCTTTATGATCAGCGCGCGGCGGACTTATGCCGACCTTTTTTTGAAATTGTCAAAAGACAGTGATGTCAACAAAAGCATTCTTTATTTTTACGACATTAATGCAAAGGCCAATTACCAGTTTGGCCAAAAAAATAAATTATTTTTATCAGGCTATTTTGGAAAAGATGATCTTGGTTACAGTAACCAATTCGGAATCAGATGGGGCAATACCACTGCTACGCTTAGATGGAATCATATTTTCAGTAGCAAATTGTTTTCCAATACGTCGTTTATTTATAGCAATTACGATTATAACATCAGCATCAATCAAACTACAAACAGCCTTTCTGTACTTTCTAAAATAAAAGATTTGACGCTGAAAGAAGATTTGCAATATTTTGCCGGAAGCAAAAACAAGGTGAACTTTGGTTTCAACTTAACCCATCATACTTTTACACCTGGGGAGTTTAAAACCTCGATTACTTCAAGTTATAATCCGCTTACACTCCAGGATAAATATGCTTTTGACGGCGCAATTTATATTGCCGATGAATGGCGGGTCTCCAACCGTTTGAAATTTAATGGCGGAGTACGGCTTTCCGCTTTTGGATTGGTAGGCCCGGGAGATTTTTATTCTTACGACAACAATGGAAATATCACCGATATTGCTCATTTTTCATCCGGAAAAATTGCAAAATCTTATCTTAATCTTCAGCCGCGTTTGGCTGCTACTTATCAATTAAACGCGTTTAGTTCCGTAAAAGCTTCTTATTCACGGAACGTGCAAAACCTTCATTTACTTTCTAATACAACCGGCAGCAATCCAACCGATGTTTGGATCCCTAGCAGCAACAATGTAAAGCCTGAAATATCTGACCAGTTTTCAACCGGATATTATCGCAATACGGTGAACAATAAATATGAGTTTTCGGCAGAGATTTATTACAAAAATTTACAAAACCAGATCGATTATAAAAATGGGGCAGTGCTCGTGGCCAATCAAACGGTAGAATCGCAATTGGTTTATGGAATAGGAAGGGCTTATGGTTTAGAACTTTTTGCAAAGAAGAAATATGGAAAATTGACCGGCTGGATTAGTTATACTTTATCGCGTACCGAACGAAAAATTGATGGAATAAACGATGACTCATGGTATCCGGCGAACCAGGATCAAACGCATAATGTAGCGGTTGTTGCCATTTATACCATTGGAAAAAAATGGACGATTTCCGGCGATTTCGTATATAACACCGGCAATGCTGTTTCCTGGCCATCAGGGAAGTACGAGGTAAACGGTAATACGGTTTTTTATTATACGGAAAGAAACGGATACCGGATGCCTTCATACAACCGTATGGATCTGAGCGCTACTTTGCTGGCAAAAAAAACAGCGAAGTTTGAAGGAAGCTGGACCTTTTCTGTTTATAATGCTTATGGGAGGGAAAATCCTTATTTCATTCAGTTTCAGGACGATCCGGCAAATCCCGAAAAAACACAGGCAGTTCAATATTCCTTGTTCAGATGGGTACCTTCTATCACGTACAATTTTAAATTTTAAAAAAATGGCGCAACTATCGAAAATAAAAAGCTCAGCGTCTGTGTTTTTATTTGTCTGTGCACTTATTGGTTGCAAAAAAGTGATAGATGTGAAGCTGAAAAATTCAGAGACTCAAATAGTAATTACCGGAGAAATCAATAACAGGCCAGGACCTTATACCGTAACGATTTCCAAAACCGTAAATTTTACTTCTGAAAATGATTTCCCCCCTGTTTCTGGTGCGTTCGTTACGATAGCAGGAAATGGGCTTGCAGACACTTTAAAAGAAACAAACCCGGGAACTTATGTAACGCATACAATTAACGGAAAAATGGGAGAAACGTACAAATTGTTTGTGTCGGTTCAAGGCAAAACGTACACTTCCATTTCAACAATGCCACAACGGGTTCGTTTGGATTCTCTGACCTTTTTGCTTGGAAGAAAAGACGCACTTTATGCAGTTGCAAATTTTCAGGACCCGGCAGGAATCGAGAATTATTACCAGTTCATAGAATACATAAATGGAGAAAAATTGCCGAATGGGAGAGGTAATTCTGTTTTCAGCGATCGTTTATCGGATGGTAGATATATAAGCCGCGTGATTTATGACGACAGTTCTGATATCAAATCAGGAACTACTTTAACCGTCCAAATGAATTGTATTGATAAAGCAGTTTATAATTATCTGAATGAATTGCAGCAGATTTCTGGCGGCGGTAGTGGCTTTTCAAGTCAAGCTCCTGCTAATCCGACAAGCAATATTTCAGGAGGAGCCCTGGGTTATTTTAGCGCAAATACGGTAACTTCAAAAACAGTAAGTATTCCATGAAATATTTCTCAATTTTTCAGTACAGCAAGAAATAATATCGATTTTAATTCTGACAACCTTTTCTTCTGTCAAAGGTTTCTTTTATTTTATAATCAACAACCAACCTTTTCCTTTTTCAACAGGAATTCTTCCGTTTATTTTAAATGTCCTTGCAGGTTGGAAATTCTTGACAGCCGGCGCTGTGATTGTTGCTTTTGCCGGATTGATGCCTAATTTTTTCCAGTTAATATTTAGTGTTACTTCTGTATCGTCATCTGCCCAGCTTGCAATGGAAATTAAGGCTTTGCCTTTCTTTTTATAAACGGTCACCAACACTTTTTCATTGCTTGTTTTCACAGGGCAATTGTCGCTCCAGTAGCCAATCATTTCACTTCCTTTCATTCCAAAATTATCCCACACTTTCCAGATTGGACGTGGATCTGCATTATCGCTCCATGGCATTCTGTTCGTCATTCCATAAATCATTCCCCGCCAAGGATTGCCGCCACCCTGCAGCATTTCGCCCGTTAAACCAAAAGGAATTCCACTTACTTCTGTCAAAAAGAAATCCGGAGAATTATGCTCATAATCGAAATATTCTCCAAACCATAAGCGATTTAAATATGGAAAGTGCTCCATGTACAAATTGGCGCTGTTATTCCATCCGTCAGCTTTGTCGTATTGATTGGCAGAATGCAAATCAATAATTCCTGGATGCCCATCTTTTGTCAAGACTCTTTTAATGCGTTTCATAGTCACGCGATCAAACGCAACATCATCCAAATAAATTCCATCGATACCTACATTTTGTGTGAGCCAGTTCATTCCTTCCACATAATAATTATGCCATCGATTCATTCCGCTGTTGATCAGGGCTGCATCTTTTAATTCGGGCACAAACCAGCCGGGAATATAATCATAACCAATGTGTTCCTGCAGCCAGCTAAAGCCACCGCCTTTGCCGGAAGAATAAATTTCATGTCCCAAACTTCTCAAAGCAAATGTTTCATAACAATGGTCAGAAAGCTCTCGAATGGTGTTATAGATTTTTACTTTCAATCCAACAGCATGTGCAGAATCAATGTAAGATTTCATGGCTTTCCAAGCGACAAACGGGTAATTGATGTATGGATTGATGGCGGTTCCGTGATGAATATTGATGATCGTTGCGCCGGTTGCTTTTATGGTATCAATCGGTTTGTATGCATGAAAGAATCTGTTTGTCCATTGAAAATCGGTATTGATCGGATGAAAAGGAGTAATCAGTAAATTGAAATTAAAATACAACACATCTCCTTTTTTCATGCTTCTCAGACCAGTATAATTATCCGATAAAATAGAGCTGCCCTTTTGAAAAATATCAATGCCGCCTTTGTTGCCATTTCCCCATGAAGTGGGCAGCAGCAAAGGTTTTTGTAAATAAAAATTGGTATTTAATGGGCGCACATAATTTTCATCGCGAAGCGAATAATGCAGTCCTGCGTTTACATTTCCAATCCATGCGCCATCCTGGTTTTTATTCGCTACATCCCATTTCCACAAAACACTGTCGGGGCGTTGCTCACCTTTCAAACCAAGGCCCATAATGTATTTTGCTTCCTTTTTTTCAAAAGGAATATGCATCGAAATATTGCTGAGGTCAATATCATTTAGTGCCGTAACTTTTACTTTATAAGAAACAAAACCGTCAAATTCCAAAGAGCCTTCCACATCCATTTGCAAATCATCGGAAGTATTGGTTGCGGTCCATTGCACCGTTCCCGGTTGTTGCAACTTGTATTTTACGCCTCCTTGTTTAAACACAATATTTTTCTTGTCTGATTTTTTCGTGAAATGAAAATGAATCGGTTCTGTGAGAAGATTATTTGCTTCTTTTTGATAACCCGTCATTTCGGTTGTAAAAAAGGTTTGAATTTGTTTAGGCAATCCTGATTCATCAAGCGTCACTTTTCTTCCAAGTAAACTGATCTCATTTCCTGAAACTTTCAATGCGGTATAAGGAGCAATAACCGTATTTTCCTGCGCCATCGTTGAGTTGAGCCAGCTTAGTCGCGTCATTTTCCATGGTTCATTTACACCATGATTTTTTGCAGTTTCATTTTTTACAACTAGCAAAACAGTGATTTCTTTTGCAACAGAATTATTATCACTTGTTACGATCACTTTTCCTGTATATTTTCCGGCAGAAGCATTTGCAGGAATATTGATTAAGCACCACAACGGCTGCACATTTCCCTTTTCAACATCCACATTTTTTTGCATCGGATTTCCTTCATAATCGGTTCCTTGAATATTTAGACAAGATATATTTTTTGAAGGAATGCTATTCCCATTTTCGTTTTGTAAATCAGAAAAATGAAGGGTAATATTTTTTAAGTCTTCTAAAGCATAAATGCCCAATTGATACGCAAAGTTTTCTCCTTTCATTGCGGTATCAGTAAACAAAATTTTATTGCCATTTTGTATCCAGCGTTCAGGAAGATCCGTCTTCATTCTGATAGAATGCAGACGGTCTTCAGGAAAAATTAAAAACGGCTGGTTTTTATTTTCTTTAATAATTTTTTCAGTTTCAGATTTTGTTGCAATAATTTCCATCGGATAAAAACTGTTGAACGCATTGATAGACTGGATTTCGTTCACTTTTGCAACAGGAATATTTTTAGCGTTGGAAACAGAATTTAGCCAATCTGTAGAAGCGGTGTTTTCAGGACCCAGATAAACGCCTTTCGGATAATTGGAACGTCCTTCATTTTTATAAGGCATGTAATAAATATAGTAAATGCCTTTGCCCGAAAGAGGTTCAAAATATATTTCGCCCGACTCACGATTGATTGAACCGGTTTTCACATTCAATACTTTTTGATGCGTTTTTGCATCTTCAATGATGATGCCTTTTAGTTCGGGATGAAAATCTCTTCTTCGCCACTGAATTTCGGCTTTTGCCACATTTCCTGTATCGCGAAACTCAACGACGACGCGGTGATTTCCAAGAGAATCCGGATTCCAGCAACTGTCACAGTTGGTTCGCCTGATATCCTGTGAGAAAGCTGAAAAGCCAGCGATGAGAAAAATAAAGAGAAGTAATTTCTTTTCCATTTACCAAAAATTAATTGAATCTTTTATTATAAAGTGGCATTTGCAATACCGGTTATTTTTTAAAAATAAACATTAAAATAAATAACCGGCAAAACAATCGTTTGCGCAGATTCGCTTCGGCTTTATCAATAAAATGCTGAGCTCA
>Ga0134126_10007606_pt1 | contig 13604 bp, 14 predicted proteins | sample KB31752_FD_96881 | JGI IMG/M metagenome (GOLD analysis project Ga0134126, IMG submission 96881) | Terrestrial soil microbial communities with excess Nitrogen fertilizer from Kellogg Biological Station, Michigan, USA - KB3-175-2 | ecosystem: Environmental > Terrestrial > Soil > Unclassified ...
AGCTGACAGCAGGCCGCGTCCTGCAGTGCCCGGTGGTAGTCCTCGAGCGACAGCCCCATGTGCTCGGCCACTTCCTGGTCGCGTGCATCGCGGCCGGTGCGCTGTTCGATCTCGCGCACGGCCGCCGCCACCGCGCGGGCCTGGCGATGCACCGAGCGCGGCGCCCAGTCGAGCTTGCGCAACGCATCGATCATCGCGCCGCGGATGCGGATGCCGGCATAGGTCTCGAAACTTGCGCCGCGGTTCATAGACCAGTTCGCCGCCGCCTCCATCAGTCCGAGCATCCCCGCCTGGATCAGATCGTCCACGGCGACCGAGGGCGGCAGGCGCCCCGCCAGGTGGTAGGCGATGCGCTTTACCAGCTCCGCATGGCGCACGATCAGCTCGTCGCTGTCGGCGCCGGGGCCGGGCGCGGCCGAGTATTGGCTGAGCGCCTTCACGACACGGCCACCGGCCTGGCGCGGCCCGGCCGCACCAGGCGCTCGACGAAGAACTCAATATTGCCGCGCGGACCCTCTGGTATCGGCCATGTATCGGCACGGCCGGCCAGATTCTTAAATGCCCGGGCGGCGGGGCTGCCCGGATAGCCCTCCAGGACCGTGCGCTGCTCGCGTACCGCGCGGCGGACCGCATCGTCGGCCGGGACTTCACCGGCGAATTCCAGGGTCACGTCCAGGAAGCGGGCCGTGACCCGCGCGAAGCGCTCGAACAGGGCCGCCCCGGAGCACTCGCCGCGCACCTGGTTGGCGACCACCTGAAAGCGGCTGACGCCGTGATTGCGACTGAGTACCTTGACGAGCGCATAGGCATCCGTTAGCGAGGTCGGCTCGTCGCACAGCACCACCAGCACGTGCTGCGCAGCCTGCGAGAACTGCAGCACCGCGTGACCGAGTCCGGCGGCCGTATCGACCAGCAGGGTATCGACCGCCAGCGGCAGACTGGCGAAGGCGCGTACCAGCCCGAGGTGTTCCTCGGCGCTAAGCTGTGCCAGCTCCGCGGAGCCGGAAGTCGCCGGCAACAGGTGAAAGCCCTGCGGCGTCGTGACCAGCACTTCCTCCAAGGTGCGCTCGCCCGACAGTACGTGCGCCAGGGTGTAAGCAGGCGACAGGCCGAGCAGCACGTCGGCGTTCGCCAGGCCGAGGTCGCCATCCAGCAGCACCACGCGCCGGCCGCGGCGCGCGAGCGCGGTGGCCAGATTCACCGCGACGCTGGTCTTGCCGACCCCGCCCTTGCCGCCGGTGACGGCGATGACTCGCACCGGGCGGGTGAGGCCGGCGAGGCGGGTATTGCGGATCAGGCTGAGCTCAGGTGCCGACATGGGTCACCTTGCCGAAGCGGCGCCGCAGCAGATCCTCGTCGGCGCTCGCGCCGCTGTCCCGGGCGAGCGCCACCGCGCGCGACACCAGGTCGAGGGCGCGCGCCGGGCGCAGGTCCTCCGGAATGCGCTGGCCCTCGCTCACGTAGCACAGGCGCAGCTGCGAACGCATCAGCACCGACAGCGAGCCGCCGAGGCTGGCGGCTTCGTCGAGTTTGGTGAGCAGGGCGGCCACGGGGTGCGCCGGCTCGAAGCGTCGTACCACCTCTTCGAGGGCTGCGGCCTGAGTGTTGGCCGACAGCACCAGCACCGACTGCAGCTGCGAGGCGCAGCTGGCGAGCACCGCGAGGCGGCTGCTGAACTTCGGATCGCGCGGGCCGGCCCCGGGGGTATCGATGAGCACCATGCGGAAGCGTGACAGCTGATTGAGCAGCGCCGGCAGGTCGCCGAAGCGCTCCGGCACGTAGACCGCCGCACCCAGCAGCTGGCCGAGCGCGCGCAGCTCGTCCTGGGCGCCGATGCGGGCGGCGTCGGTGGCCACCAGCGCCAGGTCGTTCGCGCCGTGCCGCAGCGCCCAGCGGACCGCGACCTTGGCGAGGCTGGTGGTCTTGCCGACCCCGGTGGTGCCGATGAAGGCGATGCGGCCGCCATCCTCGGCCCAGCGCTCGCCGGTGACCTGCAGGTACTGGGCGAGGGCGGTGAAGGCGAAGCGGCGTGCCTGGGTGAGGTCTGCATCCTGCGGCAGCTGCTCGGTGATGCGTTCGGCCAGATCGCGCGCCACGCCCATCTCGGCCAGTTCGCGCAGCAGCTCGGCGTGCGACGGCAGCCGGCGCGTGAGATCGCTCCAGGCGAGCTGTGCCAGCTGCGTCTCGAGCATGCAGCGCAGGGTCTTGAGCTCCTGGCCGACGCTGTCAGGCGGCGGCGGCCCGGCGATGAGCGGCGGCGGAAGCTCGGGGACCGCCGCACGCGCGGCGCTCACCGCCGGCGGCGTCGGCGCCGGCTCGGAGGTGGGGGCAGGAAGCGGGGCGAGGGCGACCGGCACCGGGCTCGGCAGGTCATCGAGAGCCGGGCCGGCCTGCACGTCGGCTCCGGCGGTGATCTCCACTCCCTGCGCGGTTTGGCGCGAGGAGAGGATGACGGCGTTCTCACCGAGTAACTCGCGGATGCCGCGCAGCGCCTGGCGGGTGGTGGGGGCGACCTGACGGACGATTCTCATCTCATTGTCTCCAGCTTAGGCCTCGTTCAGCGACCGACCGTGCTCACCAGACGCACCTTGCGGTTGTCGGGGATCTCGTTCCAGGCAAGCACGTGCAGTCCCGGCACACTGGCCCGGACAAAACTCGCAAGCGGGGCGCGCAGCGCCGGCGCAACCAGCAGCACCGCCGGCTCGTTGGCCATCTCGCGGCGCTGCGTCGACTCGGCCAGGCGCTGGCGCAGCCGGTCGGCGAGGCCGGGCTCGAGAGCGGCGCCGGCGCCGGCGGTCAGGGCGCTGTTGAGCAGCTTCTCGAGCTCGCCATCGAGCGACATGACGGGGATCTCGCCGGCGCCGCCGGCAATGTCGGTGAGGATCTGCCGGCCGAGCGCGACGCGCACCTGCGCCTGCAGCAGCGCCGGATCGGCGCCGCGCGGCGCCTGCTCGGCGAGCGTCTCGAGGATGGCGCGCATGTTGCGCAGCGGGACGCGCTCGGCGAGCAGGCCCTGCAGCACGCGCACCAGCGCGGCGAGCGGCAGCACGCGGGGCACGAGGTCCTCGACGAGCCTGGGGGCGGTCTTCGAGGCCGTATTGAGCAGCTGCTGGACCTCCTCGTGGCCGAGCAGCTCGTGGGCGTGGCCCTGCAGCAGTGCGCTCAGGTGTGTGGCGATCACGGTGCTCGGATCGACCACGGTGTAGCCGAGGGTCTGCGCGTGATCGCGCGTCGCCGGCTCGATCCAGACTGCCTCCATGCCGAAAGCGGGATCGCGCGTGCTGATGCCCTGCAGCGGGCCGAAGACGCGTCCCGGGTTCAGAGCCAGCTCGCGGTCGGCATAGATGACTCCCTCGCCGAGCGGTACGCCACCCAGCGTGATGCGGTAGGCGTTCGGCTGCAGGTCGAGGTTGTCGCGGATATGGACCGGCGGAATCAGGAAGCCGAGCTCCTGCGACAGCTTGCGGCGCACGCCGCGCACGCGTGCCAGCAGGTCGCCGCGCGGCTTGCTGTCGACCAGCGGCACGAGGCGATAGCCGACCTCGAGCCCGAGCCGATCGACCGGCGGCACGTCGTCCCAGGTGAGCTCGCGGTTTTCGGCCGGTGCCGCCGGCATCACCGGGAGCGGCGCGGGCTTGGGGGCGGCCGCGCGGCGGCGCGCCACCCAGGCGGCGCCGCCACACAGCATGGCCATGACCAGGAATACCGCGTTCGGCATGCCCGGGATGAGCCCCATGACGCCGAGCAGCGCGGCCGCGACGCTCAGGGACTTCGCATTGCCGAACAGCTGGTGGCGCAGCTCGCCGCCCACGTCCTGCGCCCGCGACATGCGCGTGACGATGATCGCGACCGCGGTCGAGAGCAGCAGCGCGGGCAGCTGGGCGGCCAGACCGTCGCCGATGGTGAGCAGGGTGTAAGCACGCGCGGCGGCACTGACGCCCATGCCGTGACCCATGGTGCCGATGGCGAGCCCGCCAATCATGTTGATGAACAGGATCAGGATGCCGGCGAGCGCGTCGCCGCGCACGAACTTGCTGGCGCCGTCCATCGCGCCGTAGAAGTCGGCCTCGGCGCGCACCTCGCTGCGCCGCACGCGCGCCTCGTCCTGGGTGATCAGGCCGCTGTTGAGGTCGGCGTCGATGGCCATCTGCTTGCCGGGCATCGCGTCGAGGGTGAAGCGCGCACTCACCTCGGAGATGCGCCCCGAGCCTTTGGTCACGACGACGAAGTTGATGATCGTCAGGATGACGAACACCACGACGCCGACGGCGAAGTTGCCGCCGATCACGAACTCGCCGAAGGACTGGATGACATGCCCCGCCGCCTGGCTGCCGGTGTGGCCGTTCAGCAGCACGACGCGCGTCGAGGCGACGTTGAGCGCCAGCCGCAGCAGGGTCGCCAGCAGCAGTACCGTGGGGAAGGTGCCGAACTCGATGGGTCGCGTGACGTAGAACACCGCCATGACGATCACGATCGACAGGGCGATGTTGAAGGTGAACAGCACATCCAGCGCCAGCGGCGGCAGCGGCAGGATGATCATCGCCAGCACCGCCAATACGCCGGCCGGCACGCCGATGCCATGGCGCAGCAGGTCGAGCATGCTCGGGCTCGTGGTGGCGGTCGCGTTACTCATGCGCCGGCTCCGGTGCCCAGAGCCGCGTCCAGCTCAAGCGTCGGCACGGGCGGCGCCGCCTGGCCGAAGCGCACGGCCTGGCGCAGCTGCGCGAGATAGGTGAGCACCTGCGCCACCGCCACGTACAGCGCGGCGGGGATCTCGGTGCCGATTTCCACGTGCCGGTACAGCGCGCGTGCCAGCGGCGGGGCCTCGAACACCGGCACGCGGTGCTCGGCGGCCACCTCGCGGATGCGGCCCGCGACCAGGTCGAGCCCCTTGGCGACCACCACCGGGGCACGCATGCGCTGCTCGACGTAGCACAGCGCCACGGCGTAGTGGGTCGGGTTGACGACGACCACGTCGGCCTTGGGGACCTCCGCCATCATGCGCCGCCGTGCCAGCTCGCGCTGGATGCTGCGGATGCGACCCTTGGTCTCGGGCGCGCCCTCGGTCTCCTTCATTTCCTCGCGCACTTCGGTGCGCGTCATGCGCAAGCGGCGCGCATGCTGCCACAGCTGCCACGGCACGTCCGCCGCGGCGATCACGAACACCGCGCCGGCGAGCAGGAGGAAGGCATCGCCGATCAGGCTGCCGGCGCGCGCCAGCGCGGTCTCGGGAGCGGCGCTGCCGAGCGCAGCCAGCTCGGGGGCGCGGTGCCAGAGGATCGCGGCGCCAACCGCCGCGATCAGCAGGAACTTGAGGAAGGCCTTGAGCAGTTCCACGGCGCCGCGCGCCGAGAACATGCGCCCGAAGCCGGCGATCGGGTTGAGCCGGTTCAGGTCCGGGGCCAGGGCCTGCAGGGTGAAGTTCCAGCCCCCGACCGCGAGCGGCGCCGCCAGCGCCGCCAGCAGGCAGGCGCCCCACAGCGGCGCGGAGGCGAGCAGCGCGTGCGCGGCGGCGGTGCCGATCGTCGCGATGGCGCGCGTCTCGTCGAGGGACTGACCGGGCGGCAGCGCGAGGCTGCTGCTCAGCATGCCGCGCAGCTGGCCGCCGCTGTAGGGACCGAACACCTTCAGTGCCAGCGCGCTCGAGAACAGTACCGCGGCGGCGCCCAGATCGCGCGAGCGCGGGACCTGACCCTGCTCGCGGGCGCGCTCCAGGCGTCGCGGTGTGGATTGTTCGGTGCCTTGTTCGCGCTCGGCCACGGCCTACTCCACATCGCCGGTGAGGGCGCCGAGCATGCGGAAGGCCTGCTCGAGTCCGTGGATGAAGGTCGACTGCACCGCCAGCAGCCCGGCGAGCGCGACCACCAGCCCGCACAGGAGCGATGCCGGCAGGCCGACGGCGAACAGGTTGAGTGCCGGCGCGGCACGGCTCACTACGCCGAAGGCGAGGTGCACCACCAGCAGCGCGGTGATGGCCGGCAGTGCGATGGCGAGTGCGCCGGCGAACAACTGTCCGCCCCATACGACCACGGTATGCAGGCCGGCGGCGCCGAGGCCATCGATGGCGATCGGCAGCGTGGTGAAGCTGCGCGCCAGGGTCTGCATCAGGGTCAGGTGGCCGTTGAGCGCGAGGAAAGTCAGGGTGACCAGCAGTGTGAACAGCTGGCCGAGCGCCGGAGTGCTGGCCGAGCCGCCGCGCTGCGGGTCGAGGTTGAAGGCGAACGACAGGCCCATGCCGTTGGCGAGCATCTGGCCGCCGAGGTTGACCGCATCGAAGGTGAGCTGCAGGCAGAAGCCCAGCGCGGAGCCGATGACGATCTGCTGCATGGTGATGAGCACTCCGGCGGCCGACAGCGGCGACACCGGCGGCAGCGGCGGCAGCAGCGGTGACAGCAGGGCGGCGACGGCGGCCGCCAGCACCACGCGCAGGCGCGCCGGCACGATGCTCGCGCCGAACACCGGTGCGACCATGAAGCAGGCGCCGATGCGCACGAACGGCCAGAACAGCAGCAGCAGCCAGTGTTCGAGCTGATCGGGGTTGATGCTGATCATTGCGGCGTGCGTTCCGGCGCGTCAGTTGATGAGCGACGGGATGCTCTCGATCAGCTCACGCGTGTAGCTGACCAGCACCTTCAGCATCCAGGGTCCGCTGATCACCAGCGTGGCGGCCACCGCGAGCAGCTTGGGGATGAACGACAGCGTGCTCTCGTTGATCTGGGTGGCGGCCTGGAAGGCCCCGACCAGCAGCCCGGTGAGCAGCGCCACCAGCAGCAGGGGCGCAGCCAGCAGCAGCGTCAGCTCCAGGGCGCGGCTGCCGATGCTGATGACGGTTTCGGGGGTCATGGTGCGCTACCTCAGGTGTAGAAGCTCGAGGCCAGCGTGCCGATGACCAACGACCAGCCATCGACCAGCACGAACAGCATCAGCTTGAAGGGGAGCGAAATGAGCACCGGGGACAGCATCATCATGCCCATCGACATGAGCACGCTCGCGACCACCAAGTCGATGATCACGAACGGGATGTAGAGCAGGAAACCGATGAGGAATGCGGTCTTGAGCTCGCTGGTCAGGAAGGCCGGCACCAGCACCGTGAGTGGCACGTCGTCGGGCGTGGCGTAGCCGGTACCGCCGGAGATGCGCACGAAGGTGGCGATGTCGTTCTCGCGCGTCTGTGCCAGCATGAACTTCTTCAGCGGCACCACGGCGTGCTCGAGCGCGGCACCGGCCTCGATGGTGCCGGCGGAGTAGGGCTGCACCGCCACCTCGTTGATGCGGTTCACGACCGGGCTCATGACGAAGAAGGTCAGGAACAGCGCGAGGCCCAGCAGCACCTGGTTGGGCGGGGTCTGGCCGGCTCCGAGCGCCTGACGCAGGATGCCGAGCACGATGACGATGCGGGTGAAGGCCGTCATGGTCAGCAGCAGCGCCGGCAGCACGGTGAGCGCCGTCATCAGCGCGAGCAGCTGCAGGCTCAGGCTGTAGTTCTGCGCGCCACCGGCCACGGTGTGCACCGTGAGGGCCGGCAGGCCAGCCGGATCGGCGGCGACCGCCGCCGGCGCCAGCAGCAGCGCCACGCTCAGCAGCGAGCCCACCCGGCTCATGCGCCCAGACTCCGGCGCAGCAGCGCCTGGAAACTGAGGCCGGCGGCGCGCGGTGCACCGGGCTGCGGCGGTGCCACATCCAGCGGCTCGAGCAGCACGTGCAGGGCATTTACCCGCCCGGGAGCCACCCCCAGCAGCAGCTGCGCGCTGCCGACGCGCAACAGCACGGCGCGCTCCTTGGTGCCGAGCGGCACGTCGGCGAGCACCTCGAGCAGCTGCGAGCCGCGGGCGCCGAAGCCGCGCGCGCGACGCACGACCGTGGCCAGTACGAACACCACGGCCAGCACCAGCAGCAGCGCGACGACCACGTGCACGAGCTCGCTGACGCCACCGGCGTGCGCGGGCGGCACGGACTGCGGAGCGGCAAACATCGGACTCACTTCAGCTTGCGCAGCCGCTCGGCCGGGCTCACCACGTCGGTCAGGCGAATGCCGAACTTCTCGTTGACCACGACCACCTCGCCGTGCGCGATCAGCGTGCCGTTGACGAACACGTCGAGCGGCTCGCCGGCGGCGCGGTCGAACTCGACCACGGACCCCTGGTTGAGCTTGAGGAGGTTGCGGATCGGAATGCGCGTGCGGCCCACTTCCAGTGACAGCGTTACCGGCACGTCCAGGATGACCTCGAGGTTGACGTCACGGGCGGCGGGGGTGGCGTCGTCCTTGACCTGGTCGAATTCCGCGGCGCGGGCGATTTCAGCGGGGGCGTTCATGGGCTAACCTCAGATTTTCACGCTCGAAGTGTCATGGGCAGCGGTGGAGGTGCGGCGCAGGCGCTCCTCGACCTTGACGGCCTGCTGGCCGCGCGACAGGCCGAAGCTGCCGCGGAACACCGGCACGTCCTCGGCGCACAGCGTCACCTTGCCGGTGAAGTCGCAGGGCAGGACGTCGTCGGGCTTAAGATTGAGCAGGTCGGCAAGGGTCAGCGAGGTCGCACCGAGCAGCATGCGCAGCTCGACTTCCGCTTCCTCGATCTCCTCGCGCAGACCGCTGCTCCAGCGCGGATCGCGCTCAACGCGGCTGCTGGGCAGGCCTGCATCCAGGGTCTCGCGCAGCGGCTCGATCATCGAGTACGGCAGCGTCACGTGCATCTCGCCGCCGCCGCCCGCCAGCTCGATGCGGTGGCTGCTGATCAGCACCAACTCGGTCGGGGACTCGATCGGGGCGAACTGCGGGTTGACTTCGGACTGCAGGTACTCGAGCTCGATGTTCGCCACCGGCGCCCAGGCATCGCGCAGATCGGCGAACACACTGCGCAGCAGCATGTGAATGATGCGCTGCTCGGTGGCGGTGAATTCTCGGCCCTCGATCTTCCACGAGCGGCCGTTGCCACCGAAGAAGTGATCGACGATGGTGAACACCAGTGAAGGCTCGAGCACCACCAGCGCCGTACCGCGCAGCGGACTGACGCGTACCAGGTTGAGGCTGGTTGGCGTCGGGAGCGTCTGCATGTAGTCGCCGAACTTCTCGAACTTGAGCGGCTGCACGGTAATGTCGGCGGAGCGGCGCAGCAGGTTGTAGAGGCTGACGCGGAAGGCGCGCGCGAAGCGCTCGTAGATCATGTCGAGCCCCGGCAGACGGCCGCGCACGGCGCGCCTGGGCTCGCGGAAGTCGTAGGCCTGGACCTCGCCGGGCAGGCCGGCGGGCTGAGTGCTGACCGCGCCGCTGTTGACGCCTTTGATGAGGGCGTCAATCTCGGCGGGCTCGAGGATCTTGTCGGTTGCCATGGTGCGCTGACTCGCGCCTACTGCATGACGAAGCTGGTGAAGTACACCGCTTCGAGATGCTCGGGCTGACCGCCTGCGCCGCCGAGCACGGCACGCACGCTCTCGAGCGCCTGCTGGCGCAGGGCCTCCTTCCCCTCCCGGGTCGAGAGCACCGCATATTTCTGGTTGGCGAACAGCATCAGCAGCCGGTCACGCACCATCGGATCGTTGCTCTTGAGCAGCTCGATGGTGTGCGGGTCGCGCGACATCAGCTGCACGGTGATCTGCAGGAAGCGCACCGCCTGCTCGGCCTCGAAGTTCACGACGAACGGCGGGTCGAGCGGCAGGTACTGCGGCGGCGCCGGAGGCGGTGCGGCCTTGGCGGCGGCAGGTTTGGCGCTGGTCTGCGAGGTCCACCACCAGGCGCCGGCACCACCGGCGGCCAGCAGCAACACGACCACGATGATCAGTACGAGCTTGCCCTTGCCCTTCCTTGCGGCGGGCTTCTCGAGCGCAGCGGAGGCGGCGGTTGCGGCCATCGGCGGAATACTCCTTGGGCCGGCGCGCATGCCGGCGACAAGGCCTGTTGCAACGCCCATGCCAGAGGGCTATTCGTGAACTGCCACACGTTTGTGGTGACGGTCTGCGGAAAATCTCCGCGACGGCGGCGCCGCGCCGGCACGTGCGGCGGGCTCACGACGGAATCTTGACGCGGCCTCAGGCGTAGGTATCGACGAGGCCGCGACGGCGCGTGGCGACTGAGACCGATGTCGCATTCTCGCTGTCAGTCGTGGTGCCGGCCGCGGCGGGTGCCGGTCGCTGCGCGTACTGCGCGTCGCGGGGTGGTTCGCGCGAGACACCGGCATCGGTGAGCGTCATGCCCTGGGCCGCGAACATGTCCTTCAGCTGCGGCAGGGCCTGCTGCAAGGCTGCGCGGGTCTCGGGCTGGCTCGCGCCGAACCACACGCTGGCGTTGTCCTCGTGCACGGAGATTTTCACCTCCACCGGTCCGAGATGTTCCGGGTGCAGCCGCAGGGAAGCAGAGCTCACGCCCTGGTGCGCCATCCAGATGACCTGCGCGCCGACCTCGTCGGCCCAGCCGCTCGCCCCCATGGGCGTGTGCACGGCCACCGACGGCGCGGCGCTGGCGGCCGGCTCGGCGCTCGCCGTGGGCGCGGCTGCGGCCTGGGCGGCGGCGAAATCATTCGGCTGTGCCGAAGCATCCGGGTTCGGGTCTCCCGAGTCAGCATCGCGGCCGTGCGTCAGGAGCATCGCCGCGGCACTGTCGGCAGCTGCGCTGCCGGTGCTGGTCGAAGCGGGGGCCTTCGGACCAGCGAGGCTCACTGCCGTCGCGCCCGGTGCGGCCGGCGCTGCGCTCGCCGCGGCTGGCGCGGGTGCGGCGCCGGTGCCCGGCGCAGGCGCGACGAGGACCAGCGGAGATATGACCTGCGCCGCGAGCGGCGCGCGGCCCTGCAGCGGCTGTGGCGCTCCCGCCGGACCGGCACGCGGTGTCGGAGCGTCGGCTGAGTCGGTGCCCAGCGCCGCGACGGCCGGTGTCGTGGCGCCGCCCGGCAGGCTGGCCGCCAGAAGGGCGGCAGTCTGGGCAGATTGGACGGCCTGGGCCGCCTGCGCATCCATGGCGGCGTTGGTGGCGTCAGTGCCGCGTGTGGCCGGGGGTTTGGGCCGCGGGCGGCCCGTGGTAGCCGCGGGCTTGCCGGCAACGGGAGCGTCCTCGCTCGTGTCCGGGGCGGGCGCTGTGGGCGTCGATGCGGTGGCGGCGTGCGGTGCCAGCGGGTCGAGCGGCACGTGAGCCGCCTCACGCGGATCAGGCGTGGCGGCGGTGCGACCCGCGCCGGCGGCAGGAACGGCAGGCGCGGGGCCCGGCGGAGCGGACGACGCAGGCGCGGCGCCAGCCGCCGCCTTGGCGGACGCAGGTCCCGCGGGCAAGCGCGCCGGCGGATACACCGCGGCGCCCGGCGAGGTTGCCGGCTTCGCGCCCTGCGGGGCGGCAGCGCTGGCGGCGGAAGTGGAAGGGGCAGGGGCCTTGGCCGTCAGGGGGTCCGCGGCGCTCGGTGCTCGGGTTGAACTAATGCCCACGACGGGCTCCTTTCGCGGCCCAGGCTCGCTGGGCGTGTGCATCGGATGCGGCTTGCTCGGACTTCTCGTCCCGTTGCTTCTCGGCGTGCTCGTGCCGCCCCACGATGCGGTCCACGGCGGCGCTGCGGCGCGCGGCACTGCGCCACTTGCGCAGCTCGTCGGCGTGCTGCATGCGGGCACGGGCCAGCACTTCCTGCTGCTCGCCCACGGCCTGCGCGATCCGCGCGATAAATGCCTGGAACAGCCGCGCCTCGCCGGCGGCGATGCCGGTCTGCACGCGCTGCTCGAAGTCGCGCAGGTACACGGCGCGGTAGCGCTCGAGCTCCTGCAGTTTGGTCGCGTTGTCCTTCACCTGACGTGCGCTCTCGGCGAGCGCCTGCGCCTGCTGCTGCTCGTGACGCTCGAGCACCTGCTGTGCATTCTTGAGTACCCGCGGTGGGGGCATGGCGCGCCTCTAGGGGCAGCGCGGCAGGCGTGGGGCGCTCACGGCACGCCCTCGGGCAGGAGGCGGCCGAGGGCAGCGATACTGCTCGCCAGGTCTACACGCTCGTGCATGTCCTGCTGCAGGAACTGCTGCATCTGCGGCCACAGCGCGATGGCCGAATCCACGCGCGGGTCGCTGCCGCGCTGGTAGGCGCCCAGGTTGATCAGGTCGCGGCTGTCCTCGTGCGCGGACAGCGTGCGGCGGAACACGCGGGTCAGGCGCTGCTGCGCGGCGGGCGTGATCTCGTGCATGGCGCGGCTGATCGAGGCGGTGACGTCGATGGCCGGATACAGACCGGTCTCGGCGATGCGCCGCGACAGCACGATGTGGCCGTCGAGTATGGCGCGCGCCGCATCAGCGATCGGATCCTCGAGGGCGTCACCCTCGGTGAGCACCGTGTAGAAGGCGGTGATCGATCCGCCGCCGGCCGGGCCGTTGCCGGCACGTTCGACGAGCCGCGGCAGGCGCGCGAACACCGAGGGCGGATAGCCCTTGGTCGCCGGTGCCTCGCCGATCGCCAGGCCGATCTCGCGCTGCGCCTGTGCGACGCGCGTCAGTGAATCCATCAGCAGCAGCACGTTCAGGCCCTGGTCGCGGAAGTACTCGGCTACGGCGGTCGCGACCCAGGCGCCGTGCAGGCGCAGCAGCGGCGGGCTGTCGGCCGGCGCCGCCACCACCACCGCGCGGGTGCGGTCCTTGGGGCCGAGGATGCGTTCGACAAACTCCTGCACCTCGCGGCCGCGCTCGCCGATCAGTCCGACCACGATCACGTCGGCGGCGGTGTAGCGCGCCATCATGCCGAGCAGCACGCTCTTGCCGACGCCGCTGCCGGCGAACAGGCCGATGCGCTGACCGCGTCCCACGGTGAGCAGCGCGTTGATGGAGCGGATGCCGACGTCCAACGGTGTGGTGATCGGCGCGCGCGCCAGCGGGTTGATCGGTCGTCCCGTGAGGCGCACGCGCGCCTCACAGTCGAGAGTACCCAGGCCGTCGAGCGGCTGGGCCGCGCCATCGATGATGCGCCCGAGCAGTGCTTCGCCGACCGGGATGCTGCCGGCGCCGGCGCGGGGGATCACGCGTGCGTTGGGCCCCAGCCCGTGGCTGTCGCCGGTGGGCATGAGGAACAGCCGTCCGCCGGAGAAGCCCACGACCTCGGCCTCGATGGAGGCGCCGTCACGGGCGGTAAGCTGGCAGTGATCGCCGATCGCGGCCTGGCAGCCGACCGCCTCGAGCGTCAGGCCGACCATGCGCGTCAGCACGCCCTGCAGCTGCGGCGGCGGGGCGCGCTCGACACGCTCGGTCATGCGCTTGAGACGCTGCGGCCACTGCAGGGCGGACTGCGGCGCCGGGCGCGTATCGCTCATGGCGCTGGATCGCCGAGCGCTGCTGGCAGGTCGCGTGCCGCGGCGCGCTCGTCCCCGAGCGCGTGCGCGATCAGGGCATTGATGCGGCTCTCGAGGCGCGCATCCAGGCGCGAGTGTTCGCTGTCGATGAGGCAGCCGCCGCGGGTGAGCATCGGGTCCTCGACCAGCCGCCAGGCACCCTCGCCGGCGGGCGCCGCGAGCTTCTCGCGCACCACCGCGGCGTCCTCGGGGTGCAGCCGTACCCGTACCTCGCGCGCGCCGAGTGGCAGCTGCTGCAGGCACTCGCGCACGATCGGGATCAGCTGCTCCGGCTCGGCGCGCAGCGTGCGCCGCGTCAGGTGCGAGGCGATCGC
>Ga0134126_10007607_pt1 | contig 13602 bp, 15 predicted proteins | sample KB31752_FD_96881 | JGI IMG/M metagenome (GOLD analysis project Ga0134126, IMG submission 96881) | Terrestrial soil microbial communities with excess Nitrogen fertilizer from Kellogg Biological Station, Michigan, USA - KB3-175-2 | ecosystem: Environmental > Terrestrial > Soil > Unclassified ...
GAAAGGAAACAGACACCCATGAAATCTGCGCCAACTATCCTCCACGTCGGTTTGGACGTCCATAAAGAAACCATCGCCGTGGCCCTCGCCTCCGGGGAGGGGTCGGTGCGCCAATACGGGGACCGCATCAAGACCAACGCCCGCGATGCCGAGCAGTTGGCGCGATTGTTTCGCGCGGGCGAACTGACGGCCGTCCGTGTGCCCGATGAAAGCGACGAAGCACCACATGCATAAATGCATTTACCGCCTGGTCATACGTTGTGAATGGGAATTCGTGACGCCGGTTTGCCTTGAACTCGGAGTCCGCTTCCCCATGATTCCGCGCCATGGACTGGATTTCCGATCCGCAAATCTGGGTCAGCCTGCTCACGCTGACGGTGCTCGAAATCATTCTGGGCATTGATAACATCGTGTTCATTTCCATCCTCGAGGGGAAACTGCCGTCGGAACAGCAGGCCAGGGCCCGCCAGGCCGGCTTGAGCCTGGCGCTGATCACGCGCATCCTGTTGCTGTGCGGCCTGGCCTGGATGGTGAAGTTGACCCGGCCGCTGTTTGAAGTGCCCACGTTGGGGATTCTCGACGAGCCGCATCCGGTTTCGGGCCGCGACTTGATCCTGCTTTGCGGCGGGTTGTTCCTGCTGTGGAAAAGCACGCATGAGATTCACGACAAACTGGAGGGCGAAGACGGATCCGTCACGAGCCGCCTGGCGCCGTCCTTTGTAAGCGTCGTCGTCCAGATTCTGCTGCTCGACATCGTGTTCTCGCTCGACTCCGTCATCACGGCCGTTGGGATGGCGCGGCAGCTCGCCGTGATGATCGCCGCGGTCATCGTCGCGCTGGTGTTCATGCTGATCTTTTCCGGGCGCATCAGCGGCTTCATCCACAAACATCCGACGCTGAAGATGCTGGGCCTAAGTTTTCTGCTGCTGATCGGTTGCGCGCTGGTGGCCGAGGGGTTTCACAAAGAAATCCCCAAAGGCTATATCTACTTTGCGATGGCGTTCTCCGTGGGGGTCGAGAGTCTGAACATCCGGCTGCGTTCAAAGCAGGCATCGAAGGTGGAATTGCACCAGCCGTACCGGTAAGGAGGGGGCCCCGAATTGGCGAAAACAGGGCTTGCCAACCCCCAAAGGCGTGAATAGTCTCACCCCTCTTTTGGAACCAGCGCTCGAACGGGCGCGCGGCCAGAGTGTCATTTTGGGCCGCTCCGATTGGGAATTTCTAATTATGGCAGTGAGAATACGCATGAAGCGAATCGGGGCGACGAACAACCCCGTGTTCCGCATTGTGGTAGCGGACAATCGCAGTCCGCGCGACGGCAAGTTCATCGAAGAAATCGGCACCTATCAGCCGCGCAAGAAGGGTGATAATTTCTCGCTCGATTACGAACGGGCGAAGTACTGGATCAGCAAGGGCGCGCAGCCGAGCGACACGGTGGCCAGCTTTATCCGCAAGGCCGCCAAGGCAGCGCCGGCGGCCGCTTGATTGCGGGGCGGGTTTTATGCAGGCCTTCCTGGAATACGTCGTCAAAGGCCTGGTGGATCGTCCGGACGCGGTGAACATCACCCCGGTGGAGCGCCAGGGCATGACCATTTACGAGTTGCGCATGCACCCGACCGACATCGGAAAGGTCATCGGCAAACAAGGCACGACGATTCATGCCATCCGGTCGCTGTTGCAGGTGGGCGCGGCCAGGAAAGGGCAGCGCTGCACGGTGGAGATTGTTGAAGAGCGGCCGGAAGGTTGAAACGGAGTACGCCCGGCGCAGCCGTACCGCGGCTGCAATCGCGCGGCCATGAAAATTGACGTGCTGACTTTGTTCCCCGCGATGTTTGCGGGGCCGCTCGACGAAAGTATCATCAAACGGGCGCGCGCGGACAAGTTGCTGGATCTGGCGATCCACAACCTGCGGGACCATACGCACGACCGTCATCGCACGGTGGACGACAAACCGTTCGGCGGCGGGCCGGGGATGCTGCTGAAGCCCGAACCGATCTTTGAAGCCGTGGATAAACTGGCGCGGGAAAAGACGCGCGTGATTTTATTATCGCCGTCCGGGCGGACGTTCACCCAGGCGATCGCCAGCGGACTGGCCCGCGAGGAGCACCTGCTCCTGATTTGCGGCAGCTATGAAGGATTTGACGAGCGGGTGCGCGAGGCGCTGGCCGATGACGAATTGTCCATCGGCGATTATGTGCTGACCAACGGCGGGCTGCCGGCGATGGTAATCATCGATGCCGTGACGCGGTTGCTGCCCGGCGCGCTTGGCGACGATGAAAGTTCGCGCGATGAGTCGTTCAGTCGCGGATTGCTGGAATATCCGCAATACACGCGGCCGGCCGAGTTTCGCGGGATGAAAGTGCCGGATGTTTTGCTCTCGGGAAATCACGCGCAGATCGAACAGTGGCGGCGCGAACAATCGGAACAGCGGACGCTCGAACGAAGACCGGACTTGTCCGACCTCGAAGCAATCCGTGGCGGCGGCCCCGGGGCGCCACCCGAGAAGTGACTTTATGAACCAGGCAATACTCGACAAAATTGAATCGGAACAGTTTCGCAAGAACCCCGCGAATTTCGGGGTGGGCGACACGGTGCGCGTGCATACCAAGGTCGTGGAAGGCGACAAGGAACGGATCCAGATTTTTACCGGCGTGGTGATCGGCAAACGCGGCCGCGGGCTGAATGAGACATTCACCGTCCGGCGCATCAGTTACGGAGAAGGCGTCGAGCGCGTTTTCCCGTTCCATTCGCCGCGTGTGGACAAAGTCGAGGTGGAGCGCAGGGGTTCGGTGCGCCGCGCCAAGCTCACCTATTTGCGCAAACGCATCGGGAGGGGCGCGGTGGCTGTGAAAGAGAAAGAAAGCGCAACGGCCGCGCCGGCCCCGGCAAAGTGAAGGGCGCACAAACCGCAATTTCGAACCGGGACCGCGCGCCGCGTCTGCCAATTCCCGGCATGACAGCAAGTCATCCTTTCGGTTACGCTGCCGGCCGTGAAGTGCGTGGTGACCGCCGGGCCAACGTATGAGCCGCTGGATGAAGTCCGGCGGCTGACGAATTCTTCCACCGGCAGGCTGGGGACCGGATTAGCGAATCACCTGGCCGCAATGGGGCACGAAGTCATTCTGCTCAGGGGTTACTACGCCGTTCACAGAGGAGAAGTGAAGTCCAGCCACGTCGAGATGTTTACCACCGCCACGGACCTGCGCACGCGGCTCCAGACTCTTTCCAGCCAGGGCGCCGGCGCAGTCTTTCACGCGGCCGCGGTGAGTGATTTCACGTTTGGCGCAGTCTGGGAACGAAGTGCCGAGAGCGAACTGTCCCGTTGCGTCGGCAAGAAAATCTCCACTCGGAAGGACCAATTGCTCGTTGAGTTGAAACCGACATCGAAGATCATCGGCGAACTGCGGGGCTGGTTTCCACAAGCGTGCCTGGTCGGCTGGAAATACGAACTCGACGGCGACCGCGCGCGCGTTATTGAAGTGGCGAAGGAGCAACTCGCGGCCAACCGGACCAACGCCTGCGTCGTCAACGGCGCTGCTTACGGAGAAGGGTTTGGTCTTGTGACCGGCGCCGGGCGATCCGAGCACCTGGCAGACGCGCCGGCCCTCTACGGCGCGCTCGCCACGCTCATCGATTCCTGAACGGCGGTACGGCGCGGTGCTATTGCGTCACTCTCGCGAAGGCGACCGAATCACGATGGCGCTTGTTATCGGCACGAATGCGGGCGGTCAATGTCTTGCCAATGGCGAACAGAAAAGGCGCCGCGAGGTCGGGCGCTCCACTGGTGAGTCTTTGAAAGGCCCCGGCGGAGATTTTAAGGAGGAGGGAATCCCTGTTCGCCACGACGTCGGCTGAGCGCGGACCGTGATCGAACAGCGCGACTTCACCGAAGAATTCACCGGCCGCCAGTGTCGCCAGAATGCTCTCCTTGTCGGCAATCATCATGCGCACGCGCACCTCGCCTTCGAGCACCAGATACATCGCGTCGCCGGGACTTCCCTGTCGGACGATCTCTGTCCATTGCCGCACGGGCTGCAGCTCCATAAAATCGACGAAACGCGCAAGCTGCGCGTCGCTCAGTCCGGCAAGGATCTTGACGCGTCGCAACGCCCCGGGCTTGAGGGTGAGGGAAGTACCGTCGGGGGCGCTTACGGTGGGCGGGCCGGCCTCCGAGCGCGGTTGAAAGAACATTTTCAATTCGCCGACGTGCTGGGCCTTGTGCCACTCGGCCTTGTCCTGGCGGAAAATCCATGTGCCGGCGGTGACCCTTTCGTCCCGCACCCAGTTCACCAGCGTGGGGAGATTAACGGGTCCATAAACGACATTGTCAACGCCCCAGATGCAGTAGCCGGGCGCGTCGTTGTCGGGTTGCATGAGCGGTTTTTAACCGAGCCGCCCGGTCCGATAAAGGGAAAAAGCGCCGCCAAAAGAGCAGCCGTCAAAGCGGCATCACATCTGTTCAGTGGTTTCAATGCCGAGCACGCCGAGACCTTCTTTCAGCACCTGGGCGGTCAGATTGCACAAAACCAGACGGCTGGCGCGGTCGGACTCGGCAGCCTTGAGGACCGGGCAGTTTTCGTAGAAGCGCGCGAAATGTCCGGCCAGTTCGTAGAGATAATTGCACAGGTAGTTGGGACGATATTCCCCGGCGACCGCATCCAGTGTCAGGCCGAAATTCAGCAGATGCTTGCCGAGCGCGATTTCTTCGAGCGCGGACAGTTTCAATTCCACATTTTGTATTCCACGCTCGCCCTGCTCTGCGCCGCCCTTGCGGAAAATGCTTCTGACGCGCGTATAAGCGTATTGCAAATACGGCGCGGTGTTGCCGTTCAACGCGAGCATCTTGTCCCAACTGAACACGTAATCGCTGGTCCGGTTGGGCAACAGATCAGCGTATTTGACCGCGCCGATGCCGACAATGCGTGCTATCTCGCGTTGCTGCGCTTCCGGCAATTCCGGATTTTTCTCCGAAACGATTTTGAGAGCTCGCTCCTCGGCTTCGTCAAGGAGGTCGCGCAACTTGACGTTTTCGCCGCTCCGCGTTTTTAGAGGTTTGTTGTCCTCGCCAAGAATGGTCCCGAAGTCGATTAATTTTGGCTCGAACAAATTACGTTCCGTCGCCTTGAACCATTTGCCAGCGGTGGAAAAAAGGTGGTCGAAATGATCCCGCTGCCGCGAATCAACAACGTAAAGCACGGCGTCGGCCCTGAGCGCCTCCTTCCGGTAAAGGACGGTGGCCAGGTCGGTGGACGCATAATTGGAAGCGCCATCACGTTTGCGAATGATGAAAGGATGTCCTTTGATATTCGCAGGAGCTTCAGGTTGATTTTGAAAAACGACAAGTGCGCCTTCGCTCTCGACTGCGATACTGTGGGCGGTCAGTTCGTCATAAACTTGCTTGACCTTGTCGTTGTAAAAACTTTCGCCGAAAGAGTGATCGAATTTGACGCCAAGCCGCGAATAGATTTCATCGAACTGTTTTTGCGAGAGCTCGATCATCTCGCGCCAGATTTTCAGATTGTCGGTGTCTCCGTTTTGGAGTTTGACCAGTTCGGCCCGGGCAGCTTCGTGCGTCGCGGCATCATAGCCGGATTTTTCCGGGTCGCACTTCGACTGAACCGCCTTATAGATCCGCTCCATCTCCGCCAGCGGTTCGCGTCCGAGCGCGGCGCGGTCGAGTAATGTCTTCCAACCAACGATCAACATGCCGAACTGCGTCCCCCAGTCGCCGATGTGGTTGTCGGTGATGACGTGATGGCCGAGCAGCCGCAGCGTGCGCGACAGACAATCACCGAGGATAGTCGAGCGGATATGACCGACGTGCATCGGCTTGGCGACGTTCGGCGAACTGAAGTCAATGACAACGGTGTGCGGTTGTTTTGTCTGTTCAACAAAGGGATGCTTGGAGGCTGCGGCAGTCTCCAACGCGCGTGCCAGCGCGGGGATTTTGAGCCGGAAATTGAGGAAGCCGGCGCCCGCCAATTCCACTTTCTCGCACCACTCATTTGCATCGAGCCTGGCCAGCACTTCGTTCGCAAGTTGCCGCGGATTCAGCTTGCGCGCCTTGGCGAGGGACATCAGCGCGTTGCACTGGTAGTCGCCAAATTTCGGATCGGGACAAGGGCGCACGAGCACCGCCTCGATATCCGCGGTATCCGCATCCGGCAAAACCAGGCGGACAGCGTCTCGAATCCGGTCTTGGAGTAATTGATGGATCACGGGATAACGCGGATTGGAGTCACCGCCACGCCAGAACCGCACGCGGGCGCAAATTTCACCGGGCGGTGCCCGTGGCGCCACCCGATTGTTCTTTAACAATGCGATACATGGTATCGGCGTCGGGCGCTTCTTCGAGTGACTGGCGAAACTCGGTTTTATGAAGGAGCTTGGCGATGTTGGCGAGGGTGTGGAGGTGCTTCTGGAACTGGCCCTGGGGAACCAAAAAAAGCATGACGAGCCTGACCGGCTGGTTGTCAAGCGCGTCGAAGTTGACGCCTTTCTTCGAGCGGCCAAATGCGCCGACCACTTCGTAGATCAAATCTGTGGACGCATGCGGGATTCCGATGCCGAACCCGATGCCGGTGCTCATGGATGTCTCGCGTTTTTTGACGACGGCGGCGATCGGGTCGCGGTTTTCCGGCTTGATTTTCCCGGTCTGAACGAGATTGTTGATCAACTCATCGATGGCTTCCCAACGGTTGGAGGCCTGCATTTCCGAAATGATTTGCGCCGGACTGAGGATGTCGCCCAGGTTCATACAGAATTGATCACAGCCCGGTCATTTCGCCTGAATCAAAACTGGTTTTCAAGAGCAATTCTTTTGCGATTGGGTCGTGGTATGCTTTTTTTATGCAGCTCGAGGGCGCGCGGTGCGAGCACGGGGGTTATGAGAATGGGTCGGATGGCCTGTCGGCGCATTGTTCATGGTCGGCACCGCAGGGCCCGGAGCGCTCGGGAATTGACAACTGTTACAGAATTCTTAAGAGAAGGATGCGCTCATGCTTGACGCCGCATTCTACGACACGAAACCGTACGACCGGCAGTATTTCGAACACGGCCGGAACGAGGGCGGCATCCACTGGCGGTTCTACGACTTTCGCCTGCGCGCCGAAACTGCGACCACGGCAAAAGGCGCACGCGCAGTCTGTGTGTTCGTAAACGACTGCCTGGATCGGCCGTGTCTGGAGGGCCTCGTTGAATCGGGAGTCAAGCACATCGCGCTCCGGTGCGCGGGGTTCAACAACCTTGATTTGCCGGCGGCGAAGGCGCTGGGGCTCGCGGTGACGCGCGTTCCGGCCTATTCGCCACACGCTGTCGCGGAACACGCGGTGGCACTGCTGCTCGCGCTGAACCGCAAAATCCATCGGGCGTACAACCGCGTCCGCGAGCATAATTTTTCGCTCAACGGGCTTGTCGGTTTTGACATCTGCGGCAAGACGGTGGGGATCATCGGGACCGGCAAAATCGGCAAAGTCGCGGCCGAAATATTCCGTGGTTTTGGGGCGCGCGTTCTCGCCCACGACCCGTTTCCCGCGCCGGAGTGGGCCGGACGGCACGGCGTCGAATATACGGAATTCAACGCGCTGCTCACCGCGTGTGACATCCTTTCGCTGCACGCGCCCCTTTCAACCCAGACCCATCATCTGCTGAACTCCGAAACGCTCTCCCGGATGAAACGCGGCGCCTTCCTCGTCAACACCAGTCGAGGAAAGCTCATTGACACCGCGGCGTTGCTCGATTCGTTGAAGCGGGGGCATCTGGGCGGCGTGGCGCTGGACGTGTACGAGGAGGAAGAAGGCATTTTCTTCGAAGACCTCTCCGACCAGGTGCTCGAAGACGACGAACTTTCCCGATTGCTGACCTTCCCCAACGTGTTGATCACGGCGCACCAGGCGTTCCTGACGCACGAAGCCCTCACGCAGATTGCCTTGGTTACTACAAAAAACATCTTGAAATTCAACGTCAGCGAACCCTTTTTGGAGGGCACCCAGCTTTGAGCCGTCTTGGGACTTTCGCGATGCTAAAGCGGCCAAACGGGAAAAAATCGCAAGTTGACACGCTTGTTGGTTTTTGGTGTCATCACCCTCCCTTTGACGAAAACGCTATGTACGCAGTATTGGAAACGGGTGGAAAACAGTACCGGGTTACGGCAGGTGACACGCTCGAAATCGAACGATTGACGGCCGAGGTCGGGCAGCCGTTTACCTTCGATCGCGTATTGCTGGTCAACAATGATGGTAAGGTGGCGATCGGTTCGCCGACTGTTGCGCAGGCCGCCGTTGTGGCCGATGTGGTGGCGCACAAACGCGGCGAAAAGAAAATCGCGTTTAAGATGAAACGCCGCAAAGGCTACCACAAGACCATCGGGCATCGCCAGGAACTGACGGTCGTGAAGATCAAGGAAATCAAATCTTAATTGTATGGCACACAAGAAAGGCGGCGGCAGCGTTCATAACGGGCGGGACAGCGTCAGCAAACGTCTCGGTGTAAAACGATTTGGGGGCGAAACCGTCACTGCAGGCAGCATCCTCGTCCGCCAGCGCGGAACCAAGTTCATCGCCGGCAAAAACGTCGGGACCGGCCGGGACTGGACCTTGTTTGCTTTGATCGATGGCAAGGTGTTGTTCGACAAGGACAGCAAGCGAATCAACGTGCTGCCGGCTGCTGCGTCGGCCGCGAATTAGTTGCGCGCCGGAGTATTTCAGGGCGAGGTCACGGGCCTCGCCTTTTTTGTTTCGTAACAGGCCCTGTGATAAACTTCGTGTGGCACTGAAACCGGTGGGGACAATTAACTGTCGTTGTCGCGGTGGAATCGCGGAATCAGGCGTGGCGCTCCACGGCCCCGGGTTTGGATGGTTCGAATCGGTGGGATCTCATGTTCGTTGATGAAGTAAAAATTTTTGCGCGCGCCGGGCATGGCGGCAAAGGCAGCGTTGCGTTTTTACGTGAAACTTTCCGGCCCAAGGGCGGCCCCTCGGGCGGCAATGGCGGGCGGGGTGGAGACGTGATTCTGCAAGCCGACCATGACCTGAACAACCTTGTTGCCCAATACTACCAGCCGCGGCTTGTGGCGCAGAACGGCGAGCATGGCATGGGCAAAGGGATGGATGGCCATGCCGGCAAGGACCTCGTGGTGAAAGTCCCCTGCGGCACGCTCGTCTGGAGATCGGTTTCCGCCCCGTCGACGGCCGCGGGCGGCGGGAAGGCTGAAAAGGATTCGGGGCCCGAAACGCTGAAGCTTTCCACCGGCAAACGGGCTGTCATCCGCTACGCCGGCGGCGAACGCGCCATGGAAATCAATCTGGATGATGAAGCGGACGCGCCATCGGCGGTTTCCTCGGTCGAAAAGGGCGAGTTGATCGCCGATCTGACCACCCACGGCCAGCAATTTGTGCTCTGCAAAAGCGGACGGGGAGGATTGGGGAATCGAAATTTCGCCACCGCACGCCGTCAGGCGCCGCGTTTCGCCCAACCCGGCGAGCCGGGCGAGGAGGGCGATTTTTTGTTCGAGCTGCGTATCATCGCGGATGTTGGCCTCGTGGGGTATCCGAACGCCGGCAAGTCCACGCTCCTTGGCGCCATTTCCAAGGCCCGGCCGAAGGTTGCTCCGTACCCATTCACGACGCTCCATCCGCAGATCGGCATTGTGGAATATCCGGACTGGCGCCGGCTCACCGTGTGCGACGTGCCCGGTCTCATTGAGGGCGCGCACCAGAACGTCGGACTCGGCCACTCGTTCCTGCGCCACATCGAACGTTGCAAGATCCTCGTGTTGCTGCTGGACATGGCCGCAACCGACGGACGCCAGCCGTGGGAGGATCACCGGAACCTGCTAAGAGAATTGGAGCTTTATGATCGCGCCCTGCTGGAGAAGCCGCGGCTGGTGGTCGCCAACAAAATGGACGAACCGGCGGCGGGAGCGAATCTGAAGAGATTCAAACAGAAAGTCCGCAAGACGCCCGTGCTGCCGATCGCGGCGGCGTTTGATGACGGAGTCGGAAAATTCAAGGAGATGATCCGTGAAGCTGTGGAGGCGGCGTCGGCCGGAAAGTGATTTACTGTGGACCCTGACTCGTGACCCTCCATAAATATGCTCAAAGCTGGAATTGTCGGTTTACCCAACGTCGGAAACTCCACCTTGTTCAATGCCGTTACGCGCACGCGCAAAGCCGAGGCGGCGAACTATCCGTTCTGCACGATTGATCCGAACGTCGGCATCGTCACCGTGCCGGACGCGCGGCTCGAGCCGCTGGCGAAAATTGCGAAAACGGGTGTCATCATTCCTGCAGCGGTCGAGTTCGTGGACATTGCCGGCCTCGTGAAAGGCGCGTCCCAGGGAGAAGGTCTCGGCAACAAATTCCTCAGTCACATTCGCGAAGTGGATGCCATCGTGCAGGTCGTCCGCTGCTTTGAAGACCCGGACATTCATCACGTGGCCGGCGCCATTGATCCGGTGCGCGACATCGAGACGATCGTCACCGAGCTGGTTCTCGCGGATCTGGATGCTGTGAAGAAAAAGCGCGCCGGCGTGGGCAAGGACGCGAAGCGCGGGGACAAGGAAGCCATTGCGCAGGACGCCGTCCTGGCGAAATTCGAACCCCACCTGGATGCGGGTCGCCCCGGGATCACCCTCGCGCTGACGCCGGAAGAAAAGATCGTTGCGAAACAGTTCTACTTTCTCACGGACAAACCGACCATCCTCGCTGCCAACGTCAAAGAGTCGGATCTGGCAACCGCTGTCCAGAACCCGCACGTGGCGAAAGTCAGCGACTACGCCCGCACCCACATCGGTTGTGAAACCGTCGTCATCAGCGCACGGATTGAGAGCGACCTGATTGATTTGCCGCCCGACGAAGCCCGGGCGTACCTGAAGGAGCTTGGGGTCGAAGAATCGGGAGTCGGGCAATTGATTCGGGCAACCTATCATTTGCTGGGGTTGCGCACCTATTTCACGGCCGGCGAAAAGGAGGTCCGTGCATGGACGGTTCGCGCAGGCGACACGGCGCCCAGGGCGGCGGGGGTGATTCACTCTGACTTCGAACGGGGCTTCATCAAGGCTGAGACGGTCGCTTACGACGACCTTGTCAAATGCGGATCCATCGCCGCGGCGCGCGAGAAGGGGCTGTATCGGATGGAAGGCAAGGAATACGTGGTGCAGGACGGCGACGTGATGCTGTTCAAGTTCAATGTATAAACGGCGCCGCCGGCAAATGTCCGTGGCTTCGCCCAGCGCGAGTTGGAAAACGTCCCGACAAGGGAGGGTTGCAAGTGAAGGCGACTTTCTTTTATGCTCCGAAGCGTAGCGGCGGCTTTAGCTCTTGAATAGTGCACCACGCGGAGAATTCCGAATTCCGTTGAGAACACCAGATGTTTCGAGTCGAATGTCTGGCCCGTGTTGGCGCACTGGTTGGTGCGGGCGCGAGTGGGGCGGGTAGAATACTTCCTGTCGGGGCCCAAAGTTCAAAAGATTGGAGCCACCCTTGCCGTCCATAATTCGAAACGGGGGAAAAACCCGTGCGAAAGGCATCCGCGCCAGAATTCGGGAAACTACGAGAATTTTTTCAATCAACGGCGGGCGCTGCGGTGACATTTTGAATCCGCGCACCGGCTGTCCCTCAGGCCACCGCCTTCTGCACGGTGACCGCACCCAGGCGCATGAAATCTGACGCTCTGCGACGGCTTTGTTTGTGTGTGGCAGCTGAAAGAGCCTGGCCAGGTTTGGCGGGCGATATACGATATCCTTCACATCGGACCCCGCTCTGTTACTCCGGATGAGTGGCTCGTACGAATATGGAGTTTTCCGTCTTCACCTTGTCGGATTGACAATCTTTCTGCTGGTAGCAGCTTGGATTCGGGCGACATCGGAATTGTTCGGGGACGAACCGCCCAGTTGCAACAGGATTCCAGAACGGTGCGACGGCATCGTGCGTGGATCGCGCCAACGCCAAGTTTCAGTGTGGCCATCAACGAAAGACACGGTTGCCCCTCGATTGTGCCAGTCCGCTGGAACGTCCACGAGCGTATATCGACTCGGAGTCAGTGGGTCAAACCCACTCATGTCGATTTGAAGCAATCCATCGTTGATGCTGTCCTCGCGTTCATCAATGAAGACGAAGGCCTGTGCGGGGGTCGGTCCGGTAAATTCCGAGATCTTCTTGAACAACCTGTAACCGGAAGTGTACGGAGCTGAACGTTCACCAACGTAACCATTCATGGAAACGCTTCGAACTCGAGGTGCCCCAGTCCTTCCCCGACTCAGGCTCGAATCTGCTGGACATTTGAAGACTCCAGCGGACCGACCGAGGTAGGGAGCGAGTTGTGAAAACTGAGTGAGGAGCAGCGTATTTGTATCGGAAGCACCGCCCGGTGCACCAAAACTGGTTCCTCCATTGAAGTCAAACCAACCCAGCACCCATGTCTTGTTGCTATTCGCCAGAACTGAAACGCCACCTCCATCCAGATTGCCCACGAGTAGTCCGTTGTTATCCTGCGCGTACCATTGCCATGCACGCACGAGCTGCCGGTGATTGGAAAGGCAACTGGCGACCTGTCCTTTGCCCCTGGTGTTGGCCATCGATGGTAGCTGCACGGCGATCAGGATGAAAACTACCGCCAGGACCGTAATCAGGTCCGTGAAAGTGAAGGCCCGGTCCCTCCTGCTTTCGCCTGCTAAAGCGCATTCCTTGTCAAGCATGGCTCACACTCCTTCCGTTGTTCCAACAGTCGCGCACTATACGCTGTTTTGACTTCATTGCAATCGTCTCCGCTGACCCAAATGTAGAGCAGGGTAGGTGCCACTACATGCCTTCGGGATTCTGCAGCCACTCGCTGACGCTCCATTATCCACTTGCGCGTGAAAATCACGCGGAATGCGTGATTTTCACGCATGATGAACGAGGGTTGGAATACTCTTTCCGCGCCTAAATGTGCTCACAATCGGCTTTGCGTGGGCAGACTTTCCATGTATTATCCGAAAAAACTCGGATCGTGGCCAATACGTTGGATCGACCGACGCGGCAAAAGGGGGTGGCATGGTTTTTGCCGTGCCAGTAACGGCAATCAACAAAACGCGCATGTAAAAGAATCCGGTCACAAGAGATCGATGGAGCAACAAGGAGGCATCCATGAACAGTTCGCAATCACGGTTCGTTGCAGTCGGCTGGCTCTGGTTAATGTTCGGCGCCGTGACCGGCATCAATGCCAGTTCGTCAGTTGAGATCGTTTCCGCGGCCAGCCCCTTCAGTCCAGCCTCGGCGGGTGGGAACGGGGATTCGTCCGCGTCGTTCATCAGCGCTGACGGTCGGTTTGTCTTGTTCCTCAGCGATGCCAACAATCTCGCGACCAACGACGACAGCGGAACATTTGTTGACGTCTTCGTCCGCAACCGGACGAACGACACCGTCACGTTGGTAAGCGTGAACTCGACAGGCGTTGGCGGCGGTAATGGCCACTCGGTTTCACCCGCCGCTTCCTCCGACGGCAGGTACATCGCTTTTGAAAGCGATGCCAGCAATCTGGTCTCCAACGACACCAACGGCGTCAGCGATGTGTTTGTCCGCGATCTGCAAAGCGGAACCACGACGCTGGTCAGCGTGAGCAGCC
>Ga0134126_10007608_pt1 | contig 13602 bp, 13 predicted proteins | sample KB31752_FD_96881 | JGI IMG/M metagenome (GOLD analysis project Ga0134126, IMG submission 96881) | Terrestrial soil microbial communities with excess Nitrogen fertilizer from Kellogg Biological Station, Michigan, USA - KB3-175-2 | ecosystem: Environmental > Terrestrial > Soil > Unclassified ...
GCGACAGGATGATGTTCTGCTCACGGAAGATCTGGCCGCCTGGCGCGGCGAGCCGGGTGCCGGGCTGCGGCAGCAGCTCGCCGATGATGTGCAGCGAGCCCGTCAGCACCTGCAGCTCGAGGCTGGCGAGGTGCGCGCACATCTGGAACGTGGTGGTGCCGCCGTCGATGATCACCGCTTCGCCCGGCCGGCAGAGCGCGGCGGCGGCCCGCCCGATCGCCGCCTTCTCGGCTGCGTGGCGGGTGCGGTTGATCTCGAAAGGCGCGCCGACCAGGTGCTCGGGCTCGCCGGCGCCCGCGGCCCGCGCGCCGCCGCGCACCCGCGCGAGGCGGCCCTCGCTCTCCAGCCGCTCGAGGTCGCGCCGGATGGTCGCCGACGAGGCGTCCAGCCGCCCGCAGAGCTCGCGGAACGACACGAAGCCCTGGCTCTTCAGCAGCCGCAGGATCTCGACGTCACGCTGGCTGGCGTGCATAGGCCCTCAATCCGCCGGCGCCAGTGCGGCCGCCTTGCGCCCCCTCCGTCAGCCCGCTTCGCGGTCTGCCACCTCCCCCGTCGTCTTCGCGACGGTGGAGGAGCAAGATCGAACGGCGTCGCTCCTCCACCGCACCGCAGAGTGCGGGGGAGGGGGACCGCCGCGCGTAGCGCGGTGGTGGAGGGGGCGCAAGGCCGCGCAAGCAATGCTCGGGGGTTAGCCCCTTCACACGATGCCCGCCGACATCGACGCGCGGCCGCGTTCCTGCGCCTTGCGCGGGCGCCACTCGGAGGTGCGATAGGCGTCGATCGGGTCGATCGCGCCGCCCAGCTCATAGCGCGCCATGGCGAGGATCGGTGCGACGTCGGTCTCGTAGGCGCGGCGCAGGTCGGAGAAGGCCAGCACGACGTCGTTGTCGCTCTGATGCGCATCGAGCGCCTCGCGGTCGACCAAGAGAGCGCGGGCGTAGCTGCCGGCGATCGCGGCCGCCGAGAGCAGCAGGCTCTCGATCGGGTCGGTGACGTTGTGCGACTGGTCGATCATGTAGGCCGGATCGAAGCCGCCATTCGCCCCGTTCTTCGCCCTGGCCTCGGCCTCCACCAGCTCGTTGAAGATCAAAAACAGCTGGTGCGGGTTGATCGAGCCGGTGTCGAGGTCGTCGTCGCCGTACTTCGAGTCATTGAAGTGGAAGCCGCCGAGCTTTCCGAACCGCGCGAGGCGGGCGACGATCTGCTCGATGTTCACGTTCGGGGCGTGGTGGCCGAGGTCGACGAGGCAGCGCGCCTTCTCGCCGAGCTGCTGGGCGGCGATCAGGTTGGTGCCCCAGTCGCTGATCACCGTGGTGTAGAAGGCCGGCTCGTAGAGCTTGTGCTCCATGAACATCCGCCAGTCGCCGGGCAGCGCCGCATAGATCTGGCTCATCGAGTCCAGGTAGCGGTCGAAGGCCTTGGTCTGGTTCTGCTGGCCGGGGAAGTTGGCGCCGTCGCCGATCCAGACGGTGATCGCCTTCGAGCCCAGCGCCACGCCGAGGTCGATGCAGTCGATGTTGTGGGCGATGGCCTGGTCGCGCACCGCCTTGTCGGTGTGGGTCAGCGAGCCGAACTTATAGCTGCGGGCCTGGCCGGGCTGGTCCTGGAAGGTGTTGGAGTTCACCGCGTCGAACCCTAGGCCGAGCTCGGCCGCCTCCTCCTTCAGCGCCGCCGGGTCCTCGACCTTGTCCCACGGGAAGTGCGGCGAGGCGGTCGGGGTCATGCGGCAGAGCTGGTTCACCACCGCGGCGTCCTCGAGCTTCTCGTGGATGGTGATCGGCTCGCCGGGGATCGGGAACTTGGCGAAGCGGGTCCCGCCGACGCCGAGGCCCCAGGTCGGCACCGCGACGGCGAACGCCTTCACCTTGTCCTTCACCGCGTCGATCGAGCGGCCGCGGCGGTCGAGCGCGCGGGCGAGGCTCTCGTACTCGTCCTGCAGCGCGGCGAGCCGGGCGGCGTTCTCGCGCTCGATCAGCTCCGGGGGCAGGGGCGGGCGGTTGATGGCGCGGTTTGCGGCGCGATTCATGGGGCGCGCTCCGTTTCATGGGTTGGTCAGCGAGTGAACGCCTGCGCGTTGCCGGCGTCCACGTTCAGCATGTTGCCGGTGGACTTGGCCGAGCGCTCGGAGGCGAAGAAGGCCACGGCTTCGGCGACGTCCTCCGGCAGCACCTCGCGCTTCAGCAGGCTGCGGTCGCGGTAGTGCGCCTCAAGCGCCGCGCCGGGGTCGACCCCGTAGGCCTCGGCGCGTTCCTTGCGCCAGTCGCCCGACCAGATGCGCGAGCCGCGCAACACCGCGTCGGGATTGACCACGTTGACCCGAATGCCATGCGGCGCGCCTTCCAGCGCGAGGCAGCGGGCCAGATGCACGGCCGCGGCCTTGGCGGACGCGTAGGCCGACGCGTTGACGCTGGCCGCCAGCGCGTTCTTGGAGCCGACGAAGACGATCGAGCCGCCGAGCGGCTTCATCATCTTGAACGCCTCGCGGCTGACCAGGAAGTAGCCCTCGGCGAGGATGTCGTGGTTGCGCCGCCAGATGGCGAGCGTGGTCTCCTCGACCGGCGCGGCCGAGGCGATGCCGGCGTTGGCCACCAGGATGTCGATCCCGCCGAACTCGCGGGCGGCGAAGGCTGCGGCCGCGATCACCGCAGCCTCGTCGGTGACGTCCATCGTCGTGCGGCGCACGCAATCGGCGCTGAACATCGCGGCGAGCTCGCCCTCGGCGGTCTCCAGTGCGGCGGGGTCGATGTCGGCCAGCACCACGCAGGCGCCGTCGGCCAAGAGGCGCTGGGCAGTCGCCCGGCCGATGCCGCCGGCGCCGCCGGTGATCAGCGCGACGCGGCCCTCGAGCGGCGCAGGCGGCGGCATACGGCGCAGCTTCGCCTCCTCCAGCGCCCAGTACTCGATGTCGAACGCCTCCTGCTCGGGCAGGCCCAGGTAGCCGCCGACCGCTTCGGCGCCGCGCATCACGTTGATGGCGTTGCGGTAGAACTCGGACGCGATCCGCGCCGTCGTCTTGTCCTTGGCGAGCGTGAACATGCCGATGCGCGGGTGCAGGATCACCACCGGGTTCGCGTCGCGGAGCGGCAGGCTGTCGAGTTTGGCGCAGCGCCCGTAGTAGCCGGCGTACGCTTCGCGGTAGGCCGCGAACGCTTCTGCGAGATAGGCCTCTCCGGCGCGCTCCAGCCGGCCCGGATCGAGCAGCAGCGGCTTGATCTTCGTGCGCAGAAAGTGGTCGGGGCACGAGGTGCCGATCTCGGCGAGCCGTCCGACGTCCCGTCCCCCGACGAACTCCAGCGTCTCTGGCGAGTCATCGAAGTGCAGGACCTTGCGCGGCGCGTCGCCCGCGAGCGCCCGCAGCCGGGGCGCGAGGTCCGCGGCGGCGGCGGCCCGCTCGGCCGGCGGCAGGGGCGTCACCGCCTGGCCGCCGAACGCCGGCGCCTGGGCCAGCCGCCGGTTCAGCCACGCCGCCGCGCGGCCGATCAGATCGAGGGTGTTGGCGTAGCACGCCTCGGCGGTCTCGCCCCAGGCGATCAGCCCGTGGCCGGCCATGACCACACCGCGCAGGTCCGGCTTCGCGTCGACCAGCGCCCGCAGCCGCAGCGCCAGCTCGTAGCCGGGTCGCAGCCAGGGCGTCCAGCCGACCGCCTCGCCATAGATCTCGCGCGTCGCCGCCTCGCCGTCGCGGGCGGCCGCCAGCGCGATCACCGCGTCGGGGTGCACGTGGTCGGTGTGCGCGAACGGCAGCAGCGCATGCAGCGGCGTGTCGATCGAGGGCGCGCGCCCGCCGGGCTCGACGGCGGCGTAAGGATAGAGCCCCGGCAGCACATCCTCGTCCGCCGGCGAGCGGAAGCGCGGGCGCATCGCATCCAGCGTCTCCAGCCGCAGGCGCGCGAAGCCGCCCGCCGCGATCGAGCCCAGGTCACCGCCGGAGCCCTTCACCCAGAGCACGCGGATCGGCGCGCCGGTGATCGGATCGGCCTCATCGATCTTGGCCGAGGTGTTGCCGCCGCCGAAGTTGGTGATGGCCAGGTCGGCGCCCAGCAGGTTCGAGCGGAGGACCAGCAACTCGGCCTCGGACTTGCCGGCAGCCGCCGCCGCCGACCAGCGGGGGACCGGACGCGCCAGCGGCGATGCGGCGTCCATGCGGCCTGCGCCGTCCATACTAACCTCCTGCGAGCAGCCCGCTCAGAGCACGCCTCAGAGCACCCCTCGAAGTGCTGCGGCGGCTCTAACACCGGCCGTTGCTCCAAACAATCATGTCACGTAAGTTTCGCTCAATTTCGATCATCCGGGGCGGGCCCTTGGACCAGGCGATCGCCGTCGTCGACATCGGCAAGACGCGCAGCAAGCTCAGCCTGTGGGCGCCCGATGGCCGACGGCTCGTCGAGCGTGATTACCTGAACGCCGCGCCTGCGAACAATCCTGCGCAACTCGATCTGGCGGGGATCGAGGCCTGGCTGAAACGTGCGCTGGCCGAGGCGGCGCGCATCGCCGAGATCACCGCGATCGTCCCGGTCGGCCACGGAGCGGCGGTGGTGCTGATGGACGGCGATACTGCGGTGGCCGCGCTCGACTACGAGGCCGCGCCGCCGGCCGGCGTCGCCGCCGCCTACGATGCGCTGCGCGACCCGTTCGAATCCACCTTGTCGCCGCGACTGCCGGCCGGCCTCAATGTCGGCGCCCAGCTCTATTGGCTCGAGCAGCTTTATCCGGACCTCTGGCCGCGCACCGGGCAGGCGCTGCTCTGGGCGCAGTACTGGACCTGGGTGTTGTCCGGCGAACGCGCCTGCGAAGTGACCAGCCTCGGGTGCCACACCGACCTTTGGCGCCCGGCCCAGCGGCGGTTCTCCGACCTGGCGACGCGTCGCGGCTGGGCCGAGCGGCTCGGCCCGCTCCGCCACGCCGCCGACGCGCTCGGGCCGGTGCGCCCGGCCCTGGCGGCCGCGCTCGACCTCCCGGCGACTTGCGTCGTCCATTGCGGTCTGCACGACAGCAACGCCGCGCTGCACGCCGCCCGCGGGCTGCCGGAGCTGGCCGGCGGGCCGTTCGCGGTGGTCTCGACCGGCACCTGGGTGGTCTCGATGGCGGTCGGCGGCGCCGGGCCTGTCGCCTACGACCCGGCCGAGGACATGCTCGCCAACGTCGATGTGGACGGCCGCCCGATCCCCACCGCCCGCTTCATGGGCGGGAGGGACTATGAAAGCTGGATGGGCGAGGCGCTCGGCGAGCCGGGTGACCCGGCGCTGCTGCCGCGGGCCGCCGCCGCCGACTGGCCCCACCCGCCGCCGCCACTGCGCGCCGCCCGCGCCGCGCTGGAGTTGGCGCGGCGCACCCACCGCGCGCTCGGCCTGATCGCCGCCGAGGGACCGATCCTGATCGAGGGCCGCTTCGCCGCCGACGCCGCCTTCGCCGCCGCACTCGCCGGGCTGCGCCCCGCCCAGCCCGTCTACCGCAGCGCCCTCACCGACGGCGTGGCGGCGGGGGCGCTGCGGCTGGTCGCGCCTGGCGTTGCGCCCGCCGGCCCGCTCGAGCTCATCGGACCGGGAGACTTGGTCGCCCCGAGCGCCTAGGGTCGGGGTCCGTCGAGGGGTCCCATCCGTGTCAGCTCGCACGCTCTGTGACCGGGGGATCGCACTGTCCTGCGAGGGCCGCCCAGCCGCGCGGCCGCAGCTGGTGCTGGCGGCGACCATCCTCGCCTCCAGCCTCGACTTCGTCGACGGCTCGGTGGTCAACGTCGGGCTGCCGGCGATCGGACGCAGCCTGCATGGCCAGGCCGATGCGCTGCAGTGGGCGGTCAACGGCTACCTGCTGCCGCTCAGCGCCTTGCTGCTGCTCGGCGGCGCGCTCGGCGACCGCTACGGCAAGCGGCGGCTGCTGGCAGTCGGCATCGCGGTGTTCGCCGCCGGCTCGGCCGGCTGCGCGCTGGCGCCCAGCCTCCCCTGGCTGATCGCCGCGCGCGCCCTGCAGGGGCTGGCCGCGGCGATGATGCTGCCGAACAGCCTGGCGTTGCTGGGCGCGAGCTTCGAGGGCCGTGCGCGCAGCCGCGCCGTGGGCCTGTGGGCCGCCAGCACCTCGATCGCCGCCGCGGCGGGGCCGGTGCTGGGCGGTTGGCTGATCGATACGGTCGGCTGGCGGGCGATCTTCCTGATCAACCTGCCGCTGGCGGCGTGCGCGGCGGCGCTGGCGCTTTGGGCCATCCCGCCGAGCCCGAGCGCCAAAAAGCACGCGCGGCTCGACCTCGCCGGCGCGGCGCTGGTCACGCTGGCGCTCACCGGATTGACCTGGGGCCTGACCGAGGGCGCGGGGAAGGGCGGCTGGACGCCGGGCGCGATCGGCGCAGCGGTCGCGGGCGCGGCCTTCGCCGCCGCCTTCGTGCGCACCGAGCTCAAGCTCGGCGACGCCGCGATGACGCCGCCGGCCCTCTTCGGCGCGCGGCCCATCGTGGCGCTGAACCTGCTGACCCTGCTGCTCTACGGCGTGGTCGCCGGCTACATGCTGCTGCTCCCGTTCCTGCTGATCACCGTGGTCGGCTACTCGGCGACCGCCGCGGGAGCGGTGATGCTGCCGTTTCCGCTGATCATGACGGTGCTGTCGCCGCTGATGGGCGACCTCGCCGGGCGGATCGGCGCGCGCTGGCCGCTGATCGTCGGCGCGACGCTTGTGGCCGGCGCCAGCCTGCTGGCGCTGCTGGCCGTGCGCGGCGGCCCTTACTGGACGACCGTGCTGCCCAGCGTCGCGCTGATGGCGCTCGGCATGGCCTGCGCCGCCGCGCCGCTCACCAACGCGGTGCTGTCCGCAGTCGATCCGCGCCACACCGGCGCGGCCTCGGGGCTGAACAGCGCCGTCGCCCAGCTCGGCGGCGTGATCGCCATCGCGCTGATCGGCGGCGTGCTGGCAAGCCGCGGGCCCGCCTTCGTGGCCGCCTTCAACGTCACCGCGCTCGCCGGCGCGCTGGCGGCGCTGGCCGCCGCCGCGGCCATCGCCTTTCTGTTCGAAGCGGCGCATAGCAGGCCGCGGCGAAGGCCTGACGGAGGCGGATAGATGCCCGATCCCAAGAACCCGTCCGAAGACGAGCGCGAGCACGAGGACGAGGCGCTCGACGAGGCGCTGGAAGAGACCTTCCCGGCCAGCGACCCGATCTCGCCGATGGGCCCCAGGGACGACTGAGCGCGACGGCCGAAAGCGACGACGGAGGAGAGTTGCGATGATCCATGCCACGCTCGCCGAGGCGCGCTATCGGGTGGAGATGACCGCGGCCGGCGGCCACGCCCTCGTCGCCGACGAGCCGGCCGAGCACGGCGGCGGCGGCGCGGGCCCGTCGCCCTTCGACCTGGTGCTCTCGGGGCTGGCGGCCTGCACGCTGATCACCCTTCGCATGTACGCCGAGCGCAAGGGCTGGGCGGGCTTTCACGTCAGCGGACGGTTCCGCTACCGCCAGGAGGACGGCCGCCACCTGATCGACCGCGAGCTGGAGGTGACCGGCGCGCCGGACGCCGCGACGGTGCAGCGCCTCGCCGAGATCGCCGAGAAGACCCCGGTGACCCTGGCGCTGAAGGCCGGCTTCACCATATCGACTGAGCTGAACGCGGCGGCGAGCGCGAGGACCTAGATGAGCCACGTCACCTACGAGATCGTCGAGCACGACGGCGGCTGGGCCTACCGGGTGGACGGCGTCTATTCCGAGACCTTCCCTAGCCACGATGCGGCCAAGGCGGCGGCGCGGCGTGCGGCCGGCGAGCAGCGGGTGGCCGGCGAGACCCGCGGCATCACCTGGGAAGACGCCGGCGGGCGCTGGCACGAAGAGGTCGACCCAGGCGACGATCGTCCGGATACGGACGTCGCAGGCTGACGAAGCGACTCTGACTCCACAGCGGGGATTGCACGATGGCCGACATCTTCCTGGTCCCCGGCGTCCGCACGCCGTTCGTCAAGGGCGGCGGGGTCTACGCCCAGTATGATGCGCTCGGGCTCTCGGCGCCGGTCGCCGAGGCGATGGCGGCGCGGGCGCGACCCGACTTCATCATCTGGGGCGAGGTGATCCCGGAGGCCACGGTCTCCAACATCGCCCGCGAGCTGGTGTTCGAGGCCGGGCTCGACCCGGAGATCCCGGGCGTCTCCACCGTGCTCGCCTGCTCGACCAGCTTCATGGGCGCGGTCGAGGCGGCCGGGCTGATCGGCCACAGCGGCGCGCACCTGGCCCTGGTCGGCGGGGCCGAGACCATGAGCCACGTGCCGATCGCGCTGAAGCGGGCGGTCGCCGACAAGCTGGTGGCGGCGTTTCCGCGCGATCCGGCCGGCGCCGCCGACATGCTCACCCATCTGACCGCCGCCGACTTCGACCTGCCGCTGAACGCGTGGGCCAACCGGGTGAGCGGCAAGTCGCAAGGTCAGCACACGGAAGACACCGCGCGCCGCTTCGCGATCACCCGCGAAGAGCAGGACCGCTGGGCGCTGCGCAGCCACCAGTCGGCCATCGCCGGCCAGGACTCTGGGTTCTTCGACGACCTGGTCATCCCGTTCGGCGGCGTCGACAAGGATGCGCTGCCGCGCCGCGACACGTCGCTGGAGAAGCTCGCGTCGCTGCGGACGGCCTACGACCCGGCCGGGACGATCACCGCCGGCAACGCCTCGCCGGTCACCGATGGGGCGGCCTCGCTCTGGGTCGGCGATGCGGAGGGACTGGCCCGGCTCGGCGTCCAGCCGGCGGTGCGGCTGGTCGACTTCGAGATCGCCGCGATCGATTTCCGGCTCGACGAGGGCATGCTGATGGCCCCCGGCCGCGCGATCCCGCGCCTCCTCGCCCGCCATGGCCTGAAGTTCGCCGACGTGGCGCTCTGGGAGATCCACGAGGCGTTCGCCGCGCAGGTGCTGGCCAACATCAAGGCCGCCAGCGACCCGGTCTATCGCCACGAGCGCGCCAAGGTCGACGTCGACCTCGGCGAGTTTCCGTGGGACCGGGTCAACCCGCACGGCGGCTCGCTGTCGCTCGGCCACCCGTTCGCCGCCACCGGCGCCCGCATCCTCAGCATGGCCGCCAAGGCGTTGGCCGCGATGCCGTCCGGCGCCCGCGCCATCGTCTCCCTCTGCGCCGACGGTGGCCAGGGCACGGTGGGGCTGCTCGAGCGGGTCTAGGTTCCGGCGTTGGCCGCGCTCAGCGCTTCTTGCCCAGCTCGGCGGCGATGTCCTTGATCAGGCGTCCGGCCTTGCGGTGGGCGGCTGTCAGTTGTTCGCGCGTCACGCCCCAGCGCTTCATCCAGTATTCCACGGCCTGCCGTTCGGAGAGGTCGAGCCGCTCCTTGTCGATGAAGCCGCGCTTGTCCTTCAAGCCTGCCATGTCGAGTCCCTGTTGCGCCGAATCTACGGGAGCGGCTCATGGTAACGCCCGCCGAGCCCGATCGGCGCATCGACACGGACGACGCCGCGCCAGCAACTCGAACCCACTTGCCTAGCCCCTAGGACAGCCGCTTATGGCGGGCAGAACCTCGAGCTTTCGGAGCCTCGCCCGCATGTCCTTCAAACCGTTCGATCTCACCGGCAAGGTCGCCCTCGTCACCGGCGGCAACAGCGGCATCGGGCTCGGCATGGCCGAGGGCTTGGCGCAGGCCGGCGCGGCGGTGGTGATCTGGGGGACCAACGAGCAGAAGAACCGCAACGCCGAGGCCAAGCTCATCGGCCACGGGGCCAAGGTGCTGGCCCAGAAGGTCGACGTCTCCGACGAGGCTGCGGTGGCCGCCGCCATGAAGGAAGCCGTCGCGGCGATGGGCCGGATCGACTTCGTCGCCGCCAACGCCGGCATCGGCGCCGGCGCGCCGTTCGCCGAGATGCCCACCGAGATCTGGCGGCGCGTGCTTTCGGTGAACCTCGACGGCGTCTTCTTCACGCTGCGCGAGGCCTGCAAGCACATCGCCGAGCGCGCCCGCGCCGGCGATCCGGGCGGCTCGCTGGTGGTCACCTCTTCCGTCTCGGCCGTGCACGGCGCGCCGCGCAACGAGGCCTACGCCTCCGCCAAGGGCGCGGTGATCGCCATGATGCGCGGCCTCGCGGTCGAGTACGGCCGCCACGGCGTGCGCTCCAACGTCATCCTGCCGGGCTGGATCCGCTCGGACATGACGGCGGGCGCGCAGGGCAACGACAAGTTCAACGAGAAGGTCATCGGCCGGGTGCCGGCCGGCCGCTGGGGCGAGCCGGAGGACTTCGCCGGCATCGCCGTCTACCTGGCGTCCGACGCCTCCAAGTACCACACCGGCGACCTCTTCGTGATCGACGGCGGCTACACCGTCTTCTAGGCGGAATAATCTTCGGCAGAACAACGCGTTAGGGCAGGAAGCGTGGGCATGGACATCGATCTTTCGGGGCGCGTGGCGCTGGTCACCGGCGGCGGGCGCGGCATCGGCAAGGCCATCGCGCTGTCGCTGGCCGAGGCGGGCGCCGACGTCGCGGTCAACTACAGCCGCGACGCTGGCGCGGCCGAAGAGGTGGTCAAGGAGATCGAGGGCATGGGCCGCAAGGCCAAGGCCTACCAGGCCTCGGTCGAGAACTGGGACGAGGACGAGAAGATGGTCGCCGACGTCCTCGCCGACTTCGGCAAGATCAGCATCCTCGTCAACAACGCCGGCATCGCCAGCCGCGGCAAGTCGGTCGCCGACACCGATCCGGCCGAGATGGAGCGGGTGGTGCGCGTCCACGCGTTCGGCCCGCACTACCTCTGCAAGCTGGTGGTGCCGCACATGCGGGGCGAGGGCCGGGGCGACATCGTGATGATCTCGTCGGTCGCCACGCTCGGCATGGGCGCCAGAGGCGCGCCCTACAACATGGGCAAGGCCGCCATGGAGGCGCTGGCGCTGACGCTGGCCAAGGAAGAGCGCGAGCACGGCATCCGCACCAACATCGTCGCGCCCAGCCTGACCGTCACCGAAATGGGCAAGCGGCTCACCCGCGCCACCACCGGCATCGAGGACATCCATCAGCTCGACGCCCGCTCGCCGTTCGGCCGCGTCTCGACGCCGGAGGACGTCGCCGCCGCCGTCACCTGGCTGGTCTCCTCCGCCAACCCCTACGCCAACGGCCAGAAGATCAACATCAACGGCGGGGGGTGAAGGCGGCCTGGGCACGGGAGGACGCAGATGATCGACCTGGACCTTACGGGAAAGCGCGCCGTGTTGACCGGCGCCAGTCTCGGCATCGGCGCGGCCGCCGTCCGCGCCCTGGCCGACCAGGGCGCCGCCGTCAGCTTCTGCTCGCGCAGCGCCGACAACGTCGCGGCGCTCGCCGACTACCGCCCGCCGAGTGGGGCGGGGCAGGTCCGCGGCTTTACGGCCGACATGGCGGACCCGGCGTCGGTGGACGCGTTCCTCGACGCGGTGCAGGCGGACGGCCCGGTCGACATCCTGGTCAACAACGTCGGCGCCTCGCCGTCGCGCAACTTCCTCTACATGAGCGACGAGGACTGGCTCTCGCTGTTCGAGCTCAACGTGCTGTCCGCGGTGCGCTGCACGCGCCGGCTGCTGCCTGCGATGCGCCAGCGCAAGTGGGGGCGGATCGTGATGGTGGCGAGCGGCGCGGCCTTCTATCCCAACGCGGCCCTCATCGACTACGGCGCGTCCAAGGCGGCGATGGTCGCGATGGCCAAGGCGCTGGCGCGGAAGTACGGCGCCGACAACGTGCTGGTGAACTCGGTGCTGCCCGGGCTGATCCACACGCCCATGTGGGAGCGGGCCGCCGGCGAAGTGGCCGCGGCCGGCGGGACCACCATGGAGGCTGTCCTCGCGGGCAACGCCAGGTCCGTGCCGCTGGGCCGCTACGGAACCGCGGAGGAGGTCGCCGCCGTGATCGTCTTCCTCTGCACGGACGCGGCCTCCTACGTGAACGGCGCGGCGATCACGGTGGATGGCGGCCAGGGCGGCCACGTCTAGGCCCTCACAGCTCCTTTTCGGCCAGGCTGCGGAAGTCGTCCGGCGCCGATTGGGCGGCGCCGGGCGCGGCTGAAGCATAGGTCACGGCTTCCCAGCCGAAGCGCTCGCGGATCGCATCGATGGCCCGGTCGGCCGCCAGCCGTGCGATGCCCCGGCGCGTCCCCGGCCGCCGACCGTCGTCGGCGAGGTTGAACGGCAGCTCGAGCTGCAGGAACGGGTCCTCCGCGAGGTTGGACGCGGAGATCGCCAGCAGCGAGATGGTCCTCTCGCCGCAATTGTCGGCGAGCACGCCGCGCACCAGCTCGATCGCCACGTCCGCCAGCGCCGCCGTCGCGCTGATCGGCGCCGGCAGGGTCAGCGCCCGGGTGACCGAGCGCAGGTCGGCGAAACGGACGCGGACGGTCACTGTCCGGCAGGGACGATCCTTGGCGCGCAGCCGTGGCGCGATGCGGTCGGCCAGGTGCTGCAGGACCGGGCGGAAGACCGCCTCGCTGGCCGGCCGGCGCCCCAGCGCCGACTGCGCCCCGGCCGAGTGGGCGCGCCGCCCAGTCTGGATGGCGCGCGGATCGCGGTTCCAGGCGAGCGCCGTCAGCTTGCGGCCGACGGCGCGGCCGAGCAGGCGCTCCATCGCCCAGGTCGAGCTCTCGGCCAACTGGCCGATCGTGGTGACGCCGGCGTCCGCCAGCCTGGCCTTCGTCGCGGGCCCGACACCCCACATCAGCTCGACCGGGAGCTGGTGCAGGAAGGCGAGCTCGCCCGCCGGGTCGACGACCACCAGGCCGTTCGGCTTGGCGACCTGGGAGGCGATCTTCGCCAGGTGCTTGGTGCGCGCCACGCCGATGGAGATCGGCAGCCCGAGCTCGCCGCGCACCCGCGCCCGCACGCGGGCGGCGATGTCGGCGGGCGCGCCGAACAGCCGCGCCGATGCAGAGACGTCCGCGAACGCCTCGTCGATCGAGATGCGCTCGATGTCCGGCGTGAAGTCGGCCAGCACCGCGACCGCCGCATCGCCCAGGCGCTGGTACTCGCTGAAGTGACCGCCGGTGAAGATGAGGTCGGGGCAGAGCTGGCGCGCCTGGCGCCCCGGCATGCCGCTCCGCACCCCGAAGGCGCGCGCCTCGTACGAGGCGGCGAGCACGACGCCGCCGCCGACCGCGATCGGCTTGCCGCGCAGCTCCGGCTGCAGCAACTGCTCGACCGAAGCGTAGAAGGCGTCGAGGTCGGCATGGAGAATTGAGACGCCCACGCGGACAGTTGTTCCTGTTTTGTTCGGATCGTCAATCGGGCTGCCGCACCGCCCGCGCAGGCGCCGTTGACACAGGCCTCTGTGTTGGCTAAAAACGACTGACTCGTCAGTTTTTATTTCCTGCACGCTCTGATGCCCAAGATCACCGACGCCAAGCGCGAGAGCCGCCGCCAGCAGATCCTCGAGGCGGCGCGCGCGTGCTTTGCGCGGGACGGGTTCCACGCCACCACGACGGCCGACATCGTGCGCGAATCCGGGGTGAGCCAGGGGACGCTCTACCTCTACTTCGAGACCAAGGACGACATCGTGCTGGCGCTGGCCGACGACCGCCACCAGGGCGAGGCGTTCCTGAACGCGCTGGCGCAGGGCGAGCCCGATCCCGTGCAGGGCCTCTTCCTGATGATCGAGCTCTACGGCCGCTCGCTCACCGACCCGCAGCGCGCC
>Ga0134126_10007609_pt1 | contig 13601 bp, 11 predicted proteins | sample KB31752_FD_96881 | JGI IMG/M metagenome (GOLD analysis project Ga0134126, IMG submission 96881) | Terrestrial soil microbial communities with excess Nitrogen fertilizer from Kellogg Biological Station, Michigan, USA - KB3-175-2 | ecosystem: Environmental > Terrestrial > Soil > Unclassified ...
CGGCGAAGCGATTATCCTGCAGGCGTTGCGGGTCAGTATAAGACCGGATGAGAGGCCGGACTTGACCCCTGGTAACCACACGTCTCCCCCCGGTCGATCTAATGGAGACGCCAGCCTGAGTGCGTCAGGCCGCCCAGGACTACGGCGAGCAGCCCATGCGCTGCGCGAACTGCCGCGCCGGCCTTAGTTCTTGGCGGATAATGCATCGCGTGGGGTTGCTTGGCGGACGTCGCGCTCGGCTCCCCCGAGCGGAAATACCACCATCACCCGGCAGCCGCGTCCCGGAGCGGTGTCCACGGTGAATTCCCCGGCAGCCTCGCGCACCCGGTCCGCCACGCTCCACAGACCGAAGCCTTCCGCCCGCGGCTCGAACAGGCTGAGCTGCCATTCGAAGCCCACGCCCTTGTCTTCCACCACGACGCGCAACTCGCTCTGGGTCTGCGAGACTTCGACGCCGGCCGCCTGGACACGGGAGTGCTTGACCACATTGCGCAACAGTTCGCGAATCAGCTTGAAGACCAGCACACGCAGGTCCAGATCGAACCTCGAATCATCCGCCGTCACCCGCAAATCGACCTGCAGATTGTCCTTGCCGCGCATGTACACACTGAGCCACTTCAGCGCCGGCTCGAGTCCCAGTTCGTACAGTCCCGGAGGGCTCAGGTCGGCGATGACCCGTTGCGTTATCGCCTGCACCTCGCGCACGGTGTGGGTCGCCTCGCCGAGCAGCAAGCGCACGTCCGGCGAGGTGCGCGAATTCACCGCATCGAGCGTCATCGCCAGTCCGACCAGTTGTTGCCCTATGCCGTCGTGAAGATCGACGGCCGTCGCGCGCCTGGCGCGTTCCTCCGCACCGACCAGCTGCCGCGCATAGGACTTGAGCCGATCCTGCTTGCGGCGCAGCTGCTCGTTGAGCTCCGCGAGCTCCGTGACCGCGGTGTGCAGCTGCCGCATGGCCTTGCGCATCTCGAACAGCACGGTGGCCAACATGAAATCGACCACCACCAGCGCCGCCAGGAACAATTGGGTGGCGCCGACCCGCACGAACGCGTTGGCGTCGCCTTCGAAGGGTCCCATGCCGCGGCTGGCAAAATACGCGGCGATGAGTGCGGTCAGCGCCGCGAAACTCGTGCACCAGCGCGGCGGCAGCCGGAATGCCGCGACGATCAGCAGCGCCAGCACCACGAAGGGCAGATCGAGGATGGTGGAGGCGCTGCCGGGCGGCGCCGAAAACACCCAGGCGGTCATGCCGAACAAGGCGCCGCCGATCAGCACCAGCTCCATCACCGGTGCCGGCGGTGCGGATATGGCACGCGCGTGCCACCGGACCGCCCAGCCTACGACGACCGGAGCGACGCACAGCGACCCCAGCCAATTCCCGGCCCACCACAGCTGCCATTCACGCAGATAGAAGGCGCCTGCCAAGGGCCGAGCCGAGCCGGACGCGCCGAGCAGCGCGCTGGCCGCCGCGCCGATGGCAACTGCCGCAATGAAGCGCAGCACGTGCCGAATCTTGGGAATTTCCGGATTCGCAATCCATCTGCGCGCCAGCAGCGCGCCGACGACCGCATCGATGGTGTTGGCGAAGGGGAACGGCAGGTACACGCTCCAATCGAAGTGCTCGATGCGCACAGCGGCGAGCGCGAACTCTACGGCCAGCTGTATCGCGATGATCCACGCCCAATTGCGCAGCGGCGCAAACCACAGCGCCATGACCAGCAAGCCTGCAGCCGGCCACAGAATCGTCAATTGCCGGGAGCTTTCGCGCAGATCGAGACCCAGCAGCACCAGCACCGTATAAAGGGCCGCGAAGGCCGCCAGGGACAGGGCCCGCTGCGCAATTCCCCCGCGCATGAAGTCCCAGATGAGCTCGGGATTGCGGTTGTCGCTCACCATGGCCGGCATCGACATGTGTGAGACCTCCCTGCTCAGAAAAAAAATCGCGAGCTCGGGCGGAAGTGTAAATTAGTTCGACCTTCGCCGTAAAATCCATGGCCAAAGACAAGCATGCTTCAGCCGGCGTATCCCGGCTGCGCATCGGCATGGGCACCACGATCGCCATTGAAGGCGACGCCGGTACGCCGCGGGACAGCCTGGCGGCGCTCGAAGCCGGCTTCGCGGCGATCCTGCAACTCGAGACGCTCGTGCATCCCAGCCGTGACGGCAGCGACCTGCCGGCGATTCGCCAAGCCGGCCCCGGAGCGCCCATTGCCGTTCATACCTGGACCTGGGAGGTTCTCACCCTGTCGCGGCGCGGCGCCCGCCTGGTCAGCCGGAATCCCGGCGGTGCACCGGAATTGGGATAACCTAGTTGCTCTTGGTGCCGCTTGTGCGGGCGGGAAGCAGTCGTGCCGAATTTAGGATGAACGTCAATTCCGACGCGACGTGAATGAACGCGGCAAGCAAGGGATTGAGCATGCCGAACGCGGCCAGCCCAATGCCTATGGCGTCCACGCCGAGCGTGCCTGCGAAGTTCGCCCAGATGATTCGGCGCGTGCGTCTGGCGATTGACAGCGTTTCGGCGAACTTCACGAGGTCATTGCCGAGCAGAACCACGTCCGCGCTCTCGCGCGCCACGTCGGTACCCGAGCCCATCGCCACACCGACCTGAGCCTCGACCAGCGCTGGCGCATCGTTGACGCCGTCGCCGACCATCGCCACCGTGCGTCCCTCGGCGACCAGGCTCTTCACTCGCTCGCGCTTGTCTTCGGGCAAAAGATCGGCCGCAAACTCGGTGATCCCCAGCTGTTGCGCCACCACAGCCGCCACGGCTTTCGAGTCACCCGTCAGGAGCATGGTCTTGATCCCAATGCCCTGAATCGCGGCGATCGCTTGGCGGGCCTCCGGTCGCACGCTGTCGGCAATGACGATGGCGCCCAGCAAAGTGCCGGCGCGGGCGACGTAGACTTCCGATGCATCGGGATGACCGCAGAGCAGACCGCCAGGTACAGCGATGCCGTGATCGCGCATGAGCGCCCGATTGCCGACCAGCACCAATTCACTGCCGATCGTCGCATCGATGCCGCGGCCCGGCGTGTAGCCAAACCGTTCAGGCTCGCTGAGAGGACGTCCCTGAGCCTGCGCATAGCCAACAATCGTCTTGCCCAGCGGATGCTCCGAGCGCAATTCGGCCGACGCGGCTGCATCGAGCAAGGCCATGGCGTCCAGACCGGCGGCAGGAAGGAGCGCTCGTAACTCCGGCCGCCCATAAGTGAGAGTGCCCGTCTTGTCCAGGACCACGGTGTCTACTTTGCCCAACTGCTCGAGAAACAATCCGCCCTTGACGATGGCACCGGTGCGGGCAGCGCGGCCGATACCGCCTAGAATGGCCAGCGGCGTGCCCGCCGCAATACCGCATGCGCCCGCCACGATGATGACGGATATCGTTGCCCGGCTGTCGCGGGTCAATAGGTAGGTCAATACCGCCGCTGCCAGCGCGAAGTAGACCAAGTATCCCGCCAGCCGATCGGCCAGCCGCTGCACCGGGGCACGTGAACGCTCGGCTTGCTCGACCACCTCGATGATCTTGCCGTAGCTGGTATCACGGCCGATGCGTTCGGCACGGATTTCCAGCGCACCCGATTGGTTGATGGAGCCCGCAAAGACGGCGGCCCCCACGATCTTTTCCAGCGGCATCGACTCGCCGGTGATACGGGCCTGATCGACGAACGAATGACCGGCAATCACGGTGCCGTCCACCGGAATGCGGCCACCGGGGTTCACCAGGACCGCGTCGCCAATGGACAGCGTATCGGCATCCACCTCCGATATTCTGCCGGCCCGGCGGACGGAAACCGCCCGCGGCAAGAAGTCCAACAGATCACGGATGGCATGCCGGCCGCGCGAAACCGTCAAGCCTTCCAGCACTTCGGCCACCAAAACGAAAAGGGTGATCACCAAGGCGGTGAAGAATTCCGAGATGGCCGCCGCCGCGATGATTGCGATCGACATCGAGAGTTCCATGGTCATCCGTTTCGCGATCAGATTCTCCAAGGCTTCCTTGAAGATTGGCCAGCCGCCGATGAGCAGCCCTGCGACACCCACGATGCTCAAGGTCGATACAGGCTCCCATAGGCGGAACCACACCGCCGCCGCCGCGAAGCCCACGAGGATGATGCGAACCAGCTCGGGCCATTCAAAGGCGTGTTCGTGATCCTCGTGTTCATGACCCTCGTGCTCGTCCCCACTGTGCTCGTGAGCAGGGTCGTGCGCCGCCGGGATAGTGGTGCGATTCATTGCGAACGTCATCGCCCGAAGTGATAGCTGAGATCGATCCCGACCGTCAGCGGCTGGCTGACCGCGACTCGGTCGAATGTCGGTATATAGACGCTGAGCTGCGGGCTGTTGCTCAGCAATGCTCGCGTGTTGAGCAGATTGTTCGCGAACACCACAGCCTTCCACCGCCCGCGTTCGATGCCGGCACGCAGATTGGTCAGATCATAGGACGGCAGATGATTGGTGGCGTAAGTGGCGTCGGTTCGCGTCCCAACGTAGTCGTTTTCGAGGAGCGCCGTGAAGGTGAGCTGGTTCGATAGGCTGCGCCGATAGGCCAGCGACACCGACGAGGTCCAATCCGGAACATCCTGCACGCGTGTCCCCGGAGCGATCCCTGTTCCCACGCCGCTGCTGACTATGGCGGCATGGGTGTAGCCGGCATTGGCCGACAGGATCAGGCCCTGCGCCAGCAGGAATCTTGCCTCGAACTCCCCGCCGTAGATGTGTGCATCGCCTGCGTTGCCCGTAAATCCGTAGCCGCACGGCAGCGTGACGCGCTCCTGCACCCCGCTCCAATTCTCAAAATACGCGGCGCTGTTGATGGTCAGGCGCCTGTCGAACAAGTCCGCCTTCTCCCCGAGTTCGTAGCTCCAGACGCTGTCGGGCCCATAGGAGGTAGGCGATGGGACGAATTCCGTCGTGTGATAAATCGCCTGCAGATCAGCCTCGCAGGCACTGCCGGAGGGGCCCGATGTCGGATCGGGAAAATTGCCGCTGCCGGGACGAAAGCCCTTGGCCATGGTGGCATAGAGCAGCAGGTTCTTGTTCAACTCGTAGGCCAGGTTGAACTTTGGACTTACGCCTTGATCCTTCCCGCCCGAGGCGAAAGTGGCGACAGCGTCGGTTCCCGTCGCGGCATAGCCCGAATACGACAGGTTCACCGGCGAGTTGTAGGAATACCGCCGCAGACCCGCGGTTGCCTTCAATTCCGGCGTCAATTGGTAGGATACTTCGCCGAAAACCGAATTCTGAGTGACCTTGGCCGAATAGGGAGCCGTATAAATGTTTGCGGTTCCGAACAGCGGCACGGCGCCCGGAATGAAGAAGGCATCGTAGGCTCCTGAAAAGAAACTACTGTAGAAATAACCAACCAGCCATTGGAATGGCGAGTTGCCCGAAGAGCTCAGCCGCAATTCCTCGCTGGTCTGTCGGGTGGTGTCAATTTCAATGGGCGTGGGATCGGTCGGGCCAATCCCGCCCTGCGATGTATAGAAGGGCAAAATTGCCGTTGGAGTGGAAAATATCCACTGCCATTGTTCACTGGCGTCCTGCGTATTGCGTTGGTTGCGAGTCCAGTAGGATGTCGTCGAGGTCAGGTCGAACGCATCGAAAATGTAGTTGATGTTGAGGCTGGCGAGGTCGAATCGGTCTGAAAACGGCTCCGGTACGTTGAACGGCTGATAATGTGCATTCGTCCCAGGGTTGCTGTCGATGTCGCTGAGGCCGCCCATTTGGATGCGCTGATAGAGATACGAGGGCGTGATCGCCAACTGATCGGTTGGCTTCCACAGCAGGCTCACCCGCACACTGGTCAGATCCTCGTCATTGACGTCCTTGTAATTCGCCGCGACCGGCGCGGCCAGCACGTCGCCTCGGGTCTTGAGATTGTTGGTCTCTAGTGGAAATTTGCCGTCGGCGATGACCGTGCGGTCAATCCATCCGCTTTCATGATCCTGCGAGCCGACGATGCGCAACGCCGCCGTGCCGGCTCCGAGCGGAAGGTTCACCATGGCATTCTCGGCATGGTTGAAACCGCCGCCGTCCGTGTTGCTGAAAATCGCCTCCGCGGACGCGTCGAATGCCTCGGGGTTCGGGGCGTTGGGTACGATCTTGATCGTGCCGCCCATGGAGCTGGATCCGTACAGGGTTCCTTGCGGACCGCGCAGCACCTCGACGCGATTAAGGTCGTACAAATTCGGGTCGATCACGACATGGCCGTTGGTCGAGGTTGCAGGTCCTGTGAGCGGCGTATCGTCCAGATAGAACCCCACTGTCGGTGAACCGCCGCCATTTCCCGCCATGCCTCGCATTTCGAATTCGGTCTGGCCCGGCCCGCTCGTCTTCATGGACACGCCCGGAATGGATTGCGCGAGCGCGGTGAAGCTGGAGATGCCGCGTTCCTCCAGATCCAAACCGGAGACGGCGGTAATGCTGATCGGGGTGTTTTGCAGCGTTGTCTTGCGTTTCGTCGCCGTGACGACGATTTCCGCAAGGCCGGCCATTTCAGAACCTCTGGAAGCCGCGGGCGGGGTAAAGTCTTTCTGATCACCTGCATTGGCTTGCGCGGCTGCAACGCCATCGCCCGAGTGAATGAGCGACTCTGCTCCACTCCGGTTATCGGAGGAAGAGGGTTGGTCGGCCATCCCGCCGTTGCTCACCAGGGCGACCGCACGATCGCCGACGTAGCGATGAGCCAGGCCGGTGCCGGCCAACAGACCCTTCAACGCCTTCTCAGTCGAAATGTCGCCGCTGACCGGGTTGAACTTCTTCCCTTTCAAATCATCGGCGGAGGCCAGTATCTGCAGTTGCGCCTGTGCGCCAAAGGCGCGGATTGCGCTCGCTGGGTCTTGCACGGACACATCGAACGCATGCACCTCCTGTGCAGCCGCAGGCAAGGGTGCCGTGATGGCAAGCAGAGATGCAAGTATGAATGCGCTCATCTGAACATTTACGATGCACCCGCGTCTCGTCATAGCTCCCCCGTTGTGCGCTAAATTGCGCCTTGTGTTGCGGCCTCGATAGGCATCGAAGGCCGTACGGGTGAGATGAACGAGCGGGGGTTTGCCCCTATCGAGATTTAATCCAGGGTTCGGCCGGCTACTGGCTGGAGCCGGATGATGTCGCCGTCCGCAACGGCTTTCGCCTTCAACGCTTCCGCCGCCGCGGCCGAAAAGCCCTCCAGATCGGTTGCGCGGAAGACGCCGACAATCGGTTTGGATGCCAATGCCGGGTCCTCGATCACGATCTGGCGCCGATTGTGGCGGTTGATCTCCGCCACTGCCGTCCGCAAGGATTCCCCGTCGAAAGACACCATGCCTTCCCGCCAAGCGAGCTGTCGATCCGCCGCAGCCGCTGCGATGACGCTGATTTGCGGAGGTCGCGCCCCCGCGACGACGATTTTTTCATGCGCCGATACGCGCCTGGCTTCGATGACCGGGTCCGGCGATGTCGCCGTGTCCATGCCCGGCGGCAAATTCGCCACTTCAACCACGCCTTCGGTGACGATGACATCGACCTGCGTCGATTCCATCCTCACGGCGAACTCCGTGCCCACCGCTCGGACTGCGGTGCCGTTCGCAACCACCACAAACGGCCGCAACTTATCGTGCGCCACGTCGAAGAGCGCTTCGCCGCGAATCAGCCGGATATTTCTTTGCTGCTGACTGAACTGCGCCGTTACTTCGGTGGCGGTATTGAGCACCAGCATTGAACCATCCTCGAGCGCAATGCGCCGGACCTCGCCGATTCCACTGACGTAACGCACGGAATCCGCGCGAAGCAACAGCCAGGACAGGCCGCCTCCGGCCACCGTGATCGCTGCGACCCCCGCCGCGAGCAGCTGACGGCGCGAGACTCCGGCTGATTCCCTGTCCCGTTCGGCGATGAGATTCTCCGCGGCCGCTTGCGCGGTCGGCTCTTCGTGCGCCGCGCGCGCGGGACCATGGAGCGCCGCGAGCCGGTCGAGATCCGCCCAACGCGCGCGCGCGCGCACATACGCTCCTCGATGCCGCGGATCGGCAGTCAACCAGGCATCCAGAGCGCGCTGCGCCTCCGGGTTCAAAGGACCGGCAGTCGCGCGGATTGCCCAACGAGCGGCTTGTTCCTCAATCGATTCCACGTTTTGTATCCTCGGCGGATCTCGCCGACGGCTCCATGTGTTCTGACTCCCTGGGAGAAATACCGGCGGCCAGCACCTCGGCAATACGCGCCAGCGCCCGGGTCAGATGATTCTCGATGGTTTTTTCGCTAATGCCCATGCGCCGCGCGATGTCCCGATGTGACAAACCGTCGAATTTGCGCAATTCAAATACCCGACGACATTGAGCGGGAAGGGCCGCAACAATCAACCGCAATCGGTCCAGCTCCTGCCTGGCACCCACCCGCCGATCCGGTCCGGGCTCCTCACTGACGATGTTCAAGGAGTCGATTTCCCCCAATAGCTCGATCGATACGATCCGGCTGCGGCGCGCATATTCCGCCAACAGGTGCCGGACAGTCGTGTAAAGGTAGGCGCGCCCATTGCGGATGGTCGAGAAATCGGCCGCCCAGATGCGCGCAAACGCCTCCTGGACCAGGTCATTGACATCGTTACCGTTGAAGGAACCCAGCCGCCGCCGCAGCCAACCCCGCAGCTCTGGCTCGAACGGCAAGATATGCGCAGCAATCCACCGATACCGGGCGGCGTCATCCATAGACGAGCAGCATAGTGCAAGTTCTGCGATGCGCAACATGAATGATCGCTGCCCCACCTCGCGACCCGGCAGGTCGCCGCCCCGGCCTGGAACTTTCGTGCCCGCCAAACGCTGCATTAAGCTTCGTTAGGGGGAAAACCTCGCTCGTTCATCTTACGCATACTGCGCACCCCGATTGACCCGCGGCCGGCAGACCATCAGGACATCCCCCTTAAAGCGGGACAACGGAGACGAAATCATGTTCGGCGTACCGCGCAATTTTTCGGCAAACATCCTTGGGTAGCTCCGGCCTGCAAGGGATCGGTCGGACTGGCACCCGTTGGCTGGTGCTCTTCCATCGATGGTTGGGAATCGTCTTCGGCTTGTTGTTTGCGATGTGGTTCTTGACGGGCGCGGTCATGCACTTCGTGCCGTTTCCTGCGCTTGCGGAAATTGAGCGGCTCGCAAGAAGCCCCCGCGTGGATGTATCCCGGGTCGCAATCGACGCGGCCGTGGCGATTCGGCGCATACCCGATGCCAGCGGCGTGCGGTTGGTGGACGTTCTAGGCCGTCCCGCGTACATCGTTGAGCGGCTGGACGCGCCCGTGACTGCGGTCGGCGCGGACACGGGCCTACCCCTCTCCATGCTGTCGCCACGCGCGGCCGTCGCCATCGCCTCCGCATTCCAGGGAACTGCCGCAGCTACGGTCGATGGACCGCTGCCCTATGACCAGTGGATCGTCGCTCAGCAGTTCGACGCACTTCGGCCATTTTACCGGGTGAAGTTCGATGATCGAAGGACCACGGTCCTGTATGTGTCCGCCCGGTCGGGCGAAGTATTGCAGCGAACCACATTCAAGGAGCGCGCCTGGAACTGGTGCGGCTCAATTCCCCATTGGATTTACTTCAGTGCCTTGCGCATCAACTGGTCGGCATGGAACCAGGTTGCTTGGTGGCTGGCGCTTGCTGGCCTGCTGGTGGCCTCGGCCGGCGCCTGGTTGGGCGTCGTCCGCTTGCTCGCGGTCCGACGCATGCCGAGGAAGAGGCTGACGCCATTTCGCGGTTGGCTTGGCTGGCATCATCGCATCGGGCTGTTTTGCGGGCTATTCGTGCTGGCATGGATTTTCAGCGGCTGGCTGTCTATGGACCACGGCCGCATGTTCTCAACGGGCTATCCCAGCGCCGAACAAGTATCGAGCCTGCGCGGGATGTCGATTCGAGCAAGCGCAGAAGGCGTTTCTCTGGCGTCAATTCGCGCCGTGGGCCCGGCGTCGCAGATTCTCATAGGCGCCATCGCCGGGCGGCCATTTCTAGTTTCACAGGGTGCAGCTCTCCCGAAGCTGTCGTGGACGGAACCGCCGGACATCGGATCCTCCGCGGCAATTCCTGCGTCTCTGCTGGCCGCAGGAGTCCAGGCGGCTTGGCCGGGTTATTCCGTCGCCGCACCACAGCCGGTCCGCGAAGACAGCCTTTACTCGCTGGCGGAATCGATGCCACCGGAAACCGTGATGTTTCAGGTCGCGGGCCGGAACGCGATAAACGTGTATGTCGATTCGATTACCGGCCGTATCCTCACCGTGATGGACCAAAGTCGACGCAGCTATGCCTGGGTGTTCTACGCCCTGCATACGTTCAAGTTTCCCGGTTTGAGCGCACATCCGGCACTGCGGCGCATCGCGATTCTCGTGCCGCTCGGCGCGGGATTTCTGTTCTGCATCACTGGCGTCGTTATCGGCGTTTCGCGCCTTCGCTCCACGCTCAACTACCGTTGACAGGCCCACAGGAACGCCGGCCGCCACTTTCATCAGCAATGATTTACCGAGACTGAAGACAATGGATGCGTTACCCACATGATTGACTCCGATAGCATCGACCGCTTTGGGCGAGACGGCGCGATCTGCATCCGCGGGTTGTTCCGGGCGGACGAAATGGCGGTGCTGCGCGCCGGCATCGACGAGAACCTCGCCCATCCGAGTCCGCGCGTCAAAGTGGCCAGCGGCGCGGATGATCCCGGCCGCTTCGTCGAGGACTTCTGCAATTGGCAGGAGAATCCTAACTATCGGCGTTTTATTTTCGAATCGGCCCTCGCCGAGACCGCGGGCCGGCTGATGCGCAGCAGCACGGCTCGGCTCTATCACGATCACATGCTCACCAAGGAGACCGCCACCCGGCAGCCGACACCCTGGCATCAGGATCAGCCGTACTACAACGTCGAAGGCCGCCAGAACGTCAGCTTCTGGATTCCTGTCGATCCAGTGAATCGCGAATCCACGCTGGAGTTCGTGGCCCGGTCGCACCTGGGTCCATGGCTCATGCCGCGCTCCTTCATGGACGCCCAGGCCAAGTGGTTTCCGGAAGGCACGCTGGCGGACCTGCCGGATATCGAGGCCGCCCGCGACGCCTTCCCCATTCTCGGCTGGGAGTTGCAGCCGGGCGACGCCGTCTGTTTTCACATGCTCACGCTGCATGGCTCCAGGGGCGTCACCGGCTCACATCGGCGGCGCGTATTCTCCGTGCGGTTTCTGGGCGACGACATGACGCATGCGCCGCGCCGTTGGAAGACGTCACCGGAATTCCCCGGCTTGAGCGACGCCTTGCCCGCGGGGACACCCATGAATCACCCGCTGTTCCCGGTACTGTGGCAGGCGCCGTGACTGCCGCGCTGTCTCCAGCGCGGCACCGACATGTACGATCCGGGAAGCTTTTGGCGTAGCCTCTGCCAAATTCGGGAGAGAGGCGGATCATGGAGTCGACGCTTGCCCTGCTGCAGAGCCCTTCCGCCTGGCTCGCCCTGGTCACCCTGGTGGCGATGGAGGTGGTGCTGGGCATCGACAACCTCATTTTCATCTCCATCCTCACCAACAAGCTGCCCGAATCGGTGCGGGAAAAGGCGCGCCGCCTCGGCATCGGCCTGGCTTTGGTGATGCGCCTGGGCCTGCTGGCCGCGGCGTCGTTCATCGTCCAGCTGACCACGCCCTTGTTCACCGATCATGTGGTGTAACCCTGGTGGCCGAGGGTCTCGGCAGCCACGGGCCAAAGGGCTACATCTATGCGGCAATGGTGTTCTCTGCGGCGGTCGAAGGCCTCAATATGAAGTCACGCTGCGGGCGTGGCGCCTAGCATTCTGCGCGGCGGCTCAATCCCCATCGTCTAAAAAAATCCGCCTGCGCCGCGCAACTCGAATTCGGGTCGCTGGAACGCCCGCCGGGTTGACACCACGTGCGGATCGGCTGGAATATATCCATACTTTCATATACTTACCCTGGGCGTTCGCGATTCCAAAAAACCTCCGAAATATTCAAAAAAAGATGGACCTGGTTATACGTACAGTTACAATACTGGATAGCGGTAACAGAACTCCCATGGGTGGACACTTCGAGGTGTGGCTATGACTTCGCAACGATTTGCTTCCAGAACACGGCGCAGTCGACATGCAGGCAGAACGAAGCCTCGGCCGGCCGCACACGCCTACGGTGTACCCGTCCCTGCGGGTTTGCACGAGGCCATCGAGACTGAACGCGGCAACCTCTCCAAGGCCGAATCAGTGCTTGGCTGCTTGGTGATCTCGATGGAGTATGAAAGCGACACCCTCAACAAGCCGTACTATCCCGACGTGGCGCAGCTTGCGCGTGAACTGGTGCGACAGTCGATCAACGGCTTGGATTCGCTGGTGCTGCAGCAGCGCCTGTTGCGGAACAAGATCAAGGAAAGCATCTCGTTTGCCGAGGGCGGCTATGCCTGCCACTAGCAACGCAGGTCACTCGTGTATGAACAGGAAAAGACCATACCGGTAGACGGGCTCGATCCAACGGCGCACCAGCGGGAAGCCCGCACGCTCCAATATCTCGGCGAGTTCATCGGGATCGAATTTCCACATGACTTCGGCATCTATGAGCTCCGCCGCGCCGAACGATACGTCGAAATTCAGCGAGGCGAACGTGACGGTCTGATCCACGAGACTCTCGATTCGGACGTCGTTTCTTCTCTCGAGCGGATCATACTTGGATCGATACCGGAAGTTATCCATGACAAAATTTCCGGCGTAGCGGCGGTTGAGATGATCGAGCATGTTGAGGGTCGAACGCGGGCCAAACCCGGCTGAGTCGTTGTATGCCCGATCGATGACGGCGGGATCCTTATCCAAATCGATGCCGAGCACCAGAAAGTCTCCCGGTGCACCGCGCTCGAACAGCTGCAATAACAGGCCGTCGATTTCCCGGCGTTCCATATTGCCGAGAGAACTCCCCAAGAACAGGAACATCCGAGGACCGGGGCGCGGCGGCAGCGCACCCAGTCCCATCTCATACGTCGCGCCCAGACAGTGAACGAAAAGAAATGGAAAAGCCGAGATCAGCCTGCGCGCGGACTCTGCGAGCGTCTCCATATCGACGTCGATGGGAAAGTAGTCGCAGCGCAATGCGCGTACGGCATATTCCGCCAATAGGATCTTCGTCTTCTCCGCGGTGCCCGCGCCCAATTCGACGATGGGAGGAAATCCGCACGAGCCGGCGATATCGCCGGCGTGACGATTCAACAACTGGGTTTCAACCCGCCTCAAGTAGTATTCCGGCGTGCCGCATTGGCGCTCGAAGAGTTCCGTGCCTCGTTTGTCGTACACGTAGAGCGTCGATATCCGCTTCGGCGATCGAGTAAAATTGCGGATGACGTTCGGCGCGTCCTCGGCCAGAGGATCCCCCGAACGCGCAAGGTACCGTATTCGCCCTTCCGTCATGGTCTGCAAGCAATGCGGTCGCATGAATTGACGCCGAAGCCGCTCAGCCGTGCCTGCTGGACGCCCGGCCGCCAAAAATTTCATCGTCCAATTGGTGAAACATTCTTTGATATTGAGCCAAATATGCCAGTACCCCCTCCCGCAGCAGCCCGCTCTCCCCGGGGAGTACATCGAGATATCGCGCAATGCACAGCTTTGCGCCG
>Ga0134126_10007610_pt1 | contig 13601 bp, 10 predicted proteins | sample KB31752_FD_96881 | JGI IMG/M metagenome (GOLD analysis project Ga0134126, IMG submission 96881) | Terrestrial soil microbial communities with excess Nitrogen fertilizer from Kellogg Biological Station, Michigan, USA - KB3-175-2 | ecosystem: Environmental > Terrestrial > Soil > Unclassified ...
AACCTCACACTGACGCTGACCCCGGCATTTGGTTACACTGGGACCCTGAACTTCTCCTGCGCTGGTATGCCAGGCACCTCCACCTGCGCGTTCCAGCCTGCGGCCGTGCAGTTTGATGGTTCGGGCAATCCCGTTCAGGTAACCGTGACGATGCAAATTGCCACTGCCCAAGCGAATTCTCGCGGGACAAAACTGGCCAAGCTGCTTCCACTGGTTCCGCTGGGCGGATTGCCGATACTCCCGGCTACGGTCTTATGGTTCCCGGAAACCGACGATCTGTCGGACTTTCGAATCGGCAGAACCTCGGATGAATCGATGAGTTCCAGATCTCATCGCTGGATACGGATCGGCATGCTCGTACTCTTTGCAATGGGGTTGCTTGGAATGCTGTCCGGTTGTGGAGGAGGACAGGCGACTAAGCCCACCAGTGGCCAGTACAACGTCACCATCATGGCGACGGGAGCGGGAGCGACCAGTCAGACTATCGTCGTTCAACTCACCGTAACTCCCTAGTTCAATGTAGCGTCAAAGCAAGGTTCCAAGTCGTGGTTATATCGGTAAAGGCGCGGGCAATCCGCGCCTTTACCGCGTTCGGCGGCTTTGTCGCATTGCGGGATAGATAGAGGAGTGCCTCCCCCGATACAATAAAAGGTTGGATCCCGCTGGCTTCTGCTGATGGGATCAAGGAGTAGAAATGAAGCGCAGTGCAATTGTTGTACTGATTCTGGTCATAGGCGTCGCCGCAATGATCTGGTCTGGAGCCATGGCGTACCGGATGAGAAAAGCGATGAATACGCCCCCGGCCGCGCAGACCGCGTCGCCGGAGCTACAGAAATTCCTCGGTGAGCCTTCGGCGAATTCTGGAAAGACTGCCGCAAAGACGGCCAGCACGGATCAATATTCGCCAGCGGCTCAGGGCCTGCCCGATTTTCGAGAGAAGGCCGCTCCGTCCTTCACGTTGAAGAGCGTTGACGGCAAGACGGTTTCGCTGTCAGATTACAAGGGCAAGGCTGTTTTGCTGAATTTCTGGGCCACCTGGTGCGGTCCCTGCAAGCTGGAAATGCCGTGGCTGATCCAAATGCAGAAGAAATATGCCTCCCAGGGATTTACCGTGCTGGGCATCTCTGAGGATGACGGGTCCACACAAACTGCAGCCACGAAAGAAGTCAGCGATTTCATGGCGAAGATGGGTGTCGATTATCCCGTGCTAATGTACGACGATCAGCTAAACAAGGCCTACGGTGGAATCGATTATTTGCCGACGTCCTACTACATCGGGCGCGATGGCAAAGTGATTGTTGAAGCGGGCGGGCTGATTTCCGAGAGCGAAATGGAAGCCAACATCCACAAGATTCTCGCCACGGGAGCTTGAGCGTGCGGTCACGCAGATCAGCGGTTGTTCTTGTGTTGGCTGCAGGAATTTTGTGCGCTGGCGATTCCATGGGCCAGTCGGGATGGCAGCCCGGTCCGCGCGGCATCGGCTTTGGCGCACCCAGGTCCAAACAGTGGGTGCAGATGGTTTCTTCGCCGCAGGTGAACGTCAAAGCAACCTCACCCGCTGCGACTCCAAAAGATGTTGAGCTGCGATTCACCATCCAGCAGGGATTGCACATCAATTCACATACACCGCATTCGGAGTTTTTAATTCCGACGACGCTGACCCTGGACAAAACGTCCGGCGTAGAGGTTGCGAAGGTCGATTATCCGGAGGGAGTGGATTATCACTTCCAGTTTTCACCGAAAGATGCACTCAACGTCTATACCGGAGAATTTGCCGTGGTGGTCCGTCTACATGCGCGTGCCGGCCAGTATGCCATGCACGGCCAATTGCACTACCAGGCATGCGACAACAAAGCCTGCAATCCTCCCCAGACGCTTCCAGTGCAGTTGAATGTAACCGCCCGCTAGCTATAGTCCCATTTAAATTATCTGGCAGAAGAACTCGCGGGTCGGCTTTAATCCTGTTCCCCGGTATCTCCCTGGGGAAGAAGCAGCATTTTAGAAGCGATGCGTGTATGCGTCGCATTGACAATGTGGGGACTAATCACGATCAACAGCCTCCCCGAGGTCACATTGGTGACGGGACTTGCCGTCCAGCTAAAACCCGGCAGTTCACTCAGTCCCGGAATACCGGATAGAGATTTCGACTCCGTGCTGCTGATCGCGCTGGTGACCAGTGCCGTGCCGCCGTCAGGAATCTGGATGGTAGTGACGAAATCCCTGTTATTGATGATCGGCGATCCATTCACTGAGGCGCCAGCCAGCGAGGCCAAGGTCACCTGTAGCTGCATCTGCACGTCTTTGCTTTGCAGAATGCGAGGAAGCGCTTTCACAGTTAGCCCCAGATCTTCATACTGCACCGTCGGCGCCAAAGCCAGAGGATTCGTAGATGGGGCGGCAGTGGCCGAGGTCCCAGCCAACAGGCTTGCAAGCGTTGAATTGGATGTAGCCGTTTGCGTACCGGCGGAATAGCTTTGCGTGACGATCGGATAGCGCTCGCCGATCTTCACTGTTTGTTTTTGCAGGTCGGCAGCTCGCAGCTCGACATGGTCAATTTCGCGGGTGTCGGAGATATTCAGCGAAGCATTGACAGTCGTACCGCCGAAAGACATACCGCTGAGCGTGAGGCCGTTACCAAACAATGCGAACGGCTGATTCAGCACCGTTCCATTTACCAGGCCCAGGCCGATCAGCAGTGCTGCAATGCCCGCCAGGTCGCCAGGATTCACCAGGCCGGCGGCGATTAGCTCGGTGATCGTGCTTTGATTGCTGTTGATGATGCTGGTTAACTGCGACGTTACGTTGAAGACATTCAATTGCTGCGGAAACGATACGCCCAGGTCTTGCTGGCGCGAATCATTGACCTGGTAGATGCGCACATCCAGCATCACGTCCGGCTTGTCGAGATAGAGCTGCTGCACTGTGGCATTGATCGCCCGCAACGTGCTCTCGGTAGATCGAATTGTCACGGTGCCTTTGTCGGCGTGACTCGAAATCTGGCGAACTCCAAATACATTTCGGATGACGTTGACGGTATTCACTAGTTCCGTCTTATCGAGACCGGGTAAAAAAATCGTTTCCAACAGGAGTCGATCGAATTTCTTGCGATTTTCGCGCGTATCTTTTGCCACCAGCACGTGGGTCGGATCCAGGGCCACCCAGAACGTTCCCGTCGCCAGTTCTGCCGCTTCAGATGCTTGCCGAAATGAGGCATGGTCCAGATCCAGTTGAACCGGCTTGGTTGGAACAGAATCATCCATCAGGGTGGTAATTCCGTAGGCGGAAAAAACCTGGTGCAGAATGTCCTGCGCACCGCCGCGAAGATGAAAGGTCGATTGGATCTGCGCGGGCGCCAATTCAACCAGGCCGGTGGCGAACTTCGGCATCGGCCTCGACTCGATGACAGCGGGCTCTTGTTCAACGGCCAGCGACTGAATATGCTCTTGAACAAATGAATTGCCGGGGTCCAGGTTCAAGGCCTGTTCCAGTTGCTGCTTGGCCGCGGTATTTTTGCCCGATTGCTGATCCTGTTTCGCTGTCTGCAACATGGCGCCCACCCACTGCTGACGGGCCAGTTCGTAAGCGGCCAGGTAAGGCCCGTTGGTTGGATCAAGCAGGTGGGCCTTTGCGAACAGTGCCAGGGCCTTCGATGAGTCCTTGCTTTTTAAAGCGTGTGTGCCTTTACGAAAATACTCTCTCGCCTCGGCGAGCTGTCGTGGGCTGGGAACTGGAACCGAAGCCAGGGTGTTGGGCGAAGCATCGGGAGCCGCCGCCTGCGAAGGAGTGGCCGGATGCGACGTATCGTCGGCAATGGCTTGCGGAACACAAGTGAAAATTCCCAGCGACAGCATCAGGCTTGCGGCGATGGATTTCCTTTGCCACGAAGAATCCAGCATCTGGAAAGGGAACGGAGGTTTCCCGGGACCGCGATGGGGGTTCGTGAACCTTCGATTCCCTGGATTCAAGATTTGTTTGAGGCGTGGGACGCAGCTCAATATTCGGCGGTGGAGAAGACGTTTTTGCGTTGATTGGATCTTTGCCACGCGCCAATACACTGCCTTACCCGGAGTAGGGTCACTACCTCGAGCGTACCAGTTGCACCGCTGGAAGAACAGGGTGCTCTCCGCGAGGCGGCCGCTTGAGCCCCAGCTTGATCTGCGCCGGATCGAGCTCCAGTTCGGCCATGATGCGGCTCAGCGTGTTGCGGTGCACGCCCAGCTCTCGCGCAGCCTTGCACTGGTTGCCTTTGTTGTTGCGCAGTACTTCCTGAATGTATCGGCGGCGAAACTCGCGGACAGCCTCCTCGTAGGTGATGCCACTGGCGTACATCTGTACGACAAGATTATCCAATTCGCGTTTCACGTGTGACCCTCTCTAACCCGGCTTGCAAATGCTGCGGCAGTCAATTTTGCGGAAGGCGAAACATGCTTCAAAAGTCTACTCAATGTTCTAACGTGTGGCTGGGGGAGGATGCAAGTGGAATTGAATCCAGTTTGGACCTTGCCTGATGATAGCCACTCCCTTTTGGATCTTCTGCTGCAATTCTGCAGGCGCACCCACGGATACGTCGTTGGCCGCCGAAAGAAAATACGGCGCCAGCTTGGATCCTTGCAACCAATTTTTCTGGGGAACGAAAGCAGCAATTGCTATGATAGCAACCACGATCAGGAAAGCGCCGCGAATCACTCCAAAAATTGCGCCTAATAAACTGTCGAGTCCGCCAAGGCCCACAGTTCGGATCACTTTGGAGGTGGCCCTGCCGAGCAGCCCGATCACGAGCATCACTCCCAGTGCGATCAACAGAAACGCGACTACGTCGGCAATGCCCTCGGAGCGTATGACGTGCGCCAGTGGAGTCGCCAGCAAATGGTAATTCCAGAAGGCCAGCCATAACCCGAGGACCAGTGCCGCCAGCGACACCAGCTCCAGCACCAGACCCTGCGCCGCTGCCATGATGGTCGACAGAACGATGACGACAACAATAAACCAATCGAAAAGGGTCATACCAGCCAAAACCAGCTCTCCTGAACTGCGATGAAGTGCCAGAAAAATTCTGGCGATTTGTGACGCTTACAACTGAACGATTGTATACAGGCCATGGGAGAGGCGGTTCATGCAGCGAATTGTCAGCGAACTAACAAAATCTAGAATCGTGATCCCGAGGTTGCCGCGGCGACCTCGGGATCACAATCATCTTTGACCACAGGATTTGTCAATACACTTTAGCGCAGCGATGTGTGACCCGTAATGCGGCGAAAGGCTTCAAGATATTTATCCTGGGTTCGTGCCACGATATCCTCAGGCAGCGACGGTGCCGGCGCCTGCTTGTTCCAGCGGCTTTCTGCTAGATAGTCGCGCACAAACTGCTTATCGAAAGAAATCTGCGGTCCACCCGGCTTGTAACTGCTCTTCCACCAGTAGCGGGAAGAATCCGGGGTAAGGAGTTCATCCGCAAGAACCACTCCGTTTGCAGTTTGGCCAAACTCGAACTTGGTATCGGCAAGAATCAGGTCCTGCCCCTCGACATGGCGCGCGGCGCGATCGTAGATCATCAGGCTCAGATCTCGCAGTAACTCGGCATTGGTGCGGCCGATGCGATTGCCCATTTCCTCCATGGTGACGTTCATGTCATGTTCGCCCGCAGGCGCCTTGGTCGCCGGAGTGAAAATTGGCTCCGGCAGTCTCTCGGATTCGGCCAGGCCAGGCAATAAGGCGATCCCGCATACGCTTCCGGTCTCTTGATAATCCTTCCAGGCAGAGCCTGTCAGATATCCGCGGACAACGCACTCGAAAGGAAAGATTTTTGCCGGCTTGACCAGCATGGAACGGAAATGCAGCAACTGCCGATACGGCTGGAGCACTTCCGGATACAGGTCGACATCGGCAGTGATCAGATGCGTCTCTACCAGGTCGGATAGGTATCGGAACCAGAACAGAGAAATCTGGGTGAGAATTTTTCCTTTGTCTGGGATTCCAGTTGCCAAAATGTGATCGAAAGCGGAGATACGGTCGGTGGCGATCAATAACAAGTCGTCGCCCACAGAATAAATGTCTCGAACCTTCCCCCGTGCGTGAAGCTTCAGATTCGGGAGGTCGGCCTGCAGAAGTGCTTCTGGCATGTCTTTGAGCCTTTCATGCGAATTCGTCTCTGGCAAGCAACTTTAAGTAGGGATGCCCCCGGGGAAGAATTGTTTGCATGACGCAATCGCTGCGAAACTTAGGCGGTGGCCCGCTCCATCTCTCGATCGTGGTGCAGTCGCACCGAAACAATTTTCGACACGCCCGGTTCCTGCATCGTGACGCCGAAGATGGCGTCGGCTACCTGCATCATGCGTTTGCTGTGTGTAATCACGATGAAATGGGTATGCACGCTCATCTTCTTCAGCATGTTTGCGAGTCGGCCCACGTTCGATTCATCCAGTGCAGCATCCACTTCATCCAGCACGCAGAAGGGGCTTGGCTGGAACTGGAAGATTGCCATCAGCAGCGACAAGGCTGTCAGTGCTTTTTCTCCACCGGAAAGCAAAAGAATATTCTGCAATTTCTTTCCCGGAGGAGAGGCGATGATATCAACGCCGCTGTCATCGAAGTTCTCCTGATCGGTGAGCTTCATGAATGCCTGGCCTCCGCCAAACAGATGAGTAAACGCCGCTGAGAAATTCTCGTTGATGGCTGTGAAAGCTTCTTCAAACTTGCTGCGCAGAACCACTTCAATCTCGCGAATGCTGTTCTGCGTGTTTTCAATGGAATCGATCAGGTCTTTCCGCTGTGTTTCCAGGAATGCATGACGCTCGGAGGCTTCCTTATATTCATCCAGAGCCATCATGTTCACCGGTCCCATCGATTCAAGCTTCTGCTTGATGCCGCGGCAGGCTTCTTCTTCTGCGACCAGCGGCTCGGCTTCGAGGCGGCTTAACAGGTCGTCCGCGCGCAATTCATCCGCGGGTACAGCAAGGTCCTGCATGCAGGTTTCTTCCAGATGCACCAAGTCAGAGGAAAGGCGTGCGGCTCGGGCGGCAGCCTCACTGCGGCGGTCGCGGAAGGCTTCCAGGTCGACTCGCAAGGCGCGAACCTGCTGTTCCACGTCTGCCGCTTGTTGACGAAGTGCCGCCGACTGCTGCGCCAGCTCTTCTGCCTGTTGCCGCGCCGAGGTGCGGATAGTTTCCAGCTCCTGGCTGCGCACCTGCAACCGTTCCTGCTCGATCACTCTCTGCTTCTGCTCGGCGTCTCCGGAGGCAATCATCTGCTGCAACTGCCGAACACGCTGCTCGAGTCCCTCCACCATTCGATCCAGCCGTTCGGAGGAACTGACGGCACCTCGCCTCCGCTCTTCCAAGCCCGCCAACTCAATCGAGGCAGCCGACATCTGCTGCTGCGCTGCATCGCGCGCCAGTCGAAGTTCCTCCAGTGAGCCCTGCGCTTCGTTCAACTGCTGCTCGAATTGCACGCGTTGCTGCTCGTGACTTTCGACTTCCTCGCGCCGCTGGGTCAGCCACTCGCTTTTTTGTGCCTGCGCGGCTGTGTTGCGCTCGGCCTGCAGCGTCCATTCGCTCAAGCGCCGTTCCAAACGGCCGACTTCGGCTTCCAGTTGCCGCAGGGCAGCCCCGGTGTGGGCCGACTCCTGTTCCGCCTTGCGACGTTCGGCGGATTTGATTTCAATTCTCTGCGACAGTTCTGCCACCATGTGCGCCAGCCTGGCCGTTTCCATTTCCGCTGCGCCTAGAGAATCTTCCACTCCCGCCAATGATTTCTGGGTGCTGCGCAATTCACGTTTTAGCGCCAGCGGCCCTTCCACGCTCGGCTTGCCGCCAGTCACCGTGACGTTGTGAAAGCACTCGCCATTGGGCGACAGGAAAAAAGCCTCTGGATTTTCCAGCGCGAGCGATCGCGCCACTTCAGAGTCCGGCACAACATATCCGTTCCGCAGCTTCGGCAGAATCACTTCGAGAGAGCTGCCGAATCCGTCGAGCACGCGAATGCAATCTTTCAGCCGCACCACCCCATCGCGAGCTTCGCTCAGCGGCTGCACCATTCCCGGCGCGAACGAGAACTTCGCTTGCGAGTCATCCGGATGCACCAGGAATGTCGCACGTCCATCCACATCGGTCTTCAGGACGCGCATCCCTTCCTGCGCATCGTTCCAGCTTTTCACCACGATGAAATTCAGCTCGTCGCGCAGGAATTCATCCACGACCGTTTCATATTTATCGGAAACTTCGACAAAATCCGCCAGCACTCCAACCGGCGCGTGTCCGCCCTCCATAGTGTTGGCGCGCAACAATTGCCGAACCGTGTCGGTCGAATAACTATGTTCCCGAATCAGCGACTCCAGCGAGTTTCGCCGCCCTTGCAGCGTAGCCTGCTCGGCACGCAGTTGATCCGCCTGGCGGCGAGACGCGGCTTCCTCGGTTCGCTGTGTTTCCAATTCAGCGCGCAAAGTCGTTAGCTCGGCTTCGGTATCTTCCAGCGCGGTGCTGGCGGAAGCGAAATTCAGCGATACCTGCCCGCGCTCGACGCCGAGTTTTTCCATCTCGCCATGAACACTCGCGCGTTCATTCGCCAGGCGTTCCGCCTCCCGTTGGAAGCCCTCGAGGCTAGCTTCTCCCTGGCTGATCTGATTGCGTACCTGGTTGGCCTGCGCCATCCAGTGCAGCATCTGGCGGCGAGACGTTTCCATGCGCTCATTCACCGACGCCAGCTCAGTCGTCGCCGTCTGGAAAGCGTTCTGTCGCGCCTGCATGTCCTGGCGCGCCAGGTCGACAGCCTGCTGCGCCTGTGCCAGGAAGGCGTGCTGCTGGGTGCGTTCTGCTTCCAGGCTAGTCAACTGCTGCTGGGTTTGCGCCATCTCCGCCTGGGCAGCGTGCAGGCGCACTTTCAGATCGGCGGCGCGATCTTCATTCGCTTTCAGTTGGCCGAGCGTTCGTTCCAGTTCGATTGAGGCATTGTTGGCACTCGTCGCGGCCTCGCGCGCCTGCTGTTCGCGGCTGTAACCCTCGGCGACGGCAGTGGCTCGTTGCTGATCCACCTCGGAGATGGAATGTGTCATGCCGTCGATCTCTGTTGTCAACTGCGCCAACTCCGCCGCGACGGCGACAGTGGCTGCGTCCGTTAACGAAATTCTGGTCGCAATCACGACGCGCAGACGCTGTCGAAGTTCATCGCGCAATGCGCCGTAACGCTCGGCCTTAGCGGCCTGGCGCTTCAGAGAATTCATCTGGCGGGAGACTTCGTCGAAAATATCATTCACGCGCGCCAGGTTCTGCTTCGCCTGTTCGAGTCGCAATTCGGCCAGATGCTTCTTCGTCTTGAAGCGGGTGATGCCGGCAGCTTCTTCGATGATGGCGCGGCGTTCGTGCGGCTTGCTGCTCAACAACTGCCCGATTCGCTCCTGCCCGATGATTCCGTAGGAATTGGAATTCAAGCCGGTACCCATCAACACGTCATGAATGTCGCGCAAGCGGCAAAGCTTTCCATTCAGCAGATATTCGCTTTCGCCCGTACGGAACAGCCGGCGCGAAATAATAATCTCGCCATCCTGCGCATGATTCCGCTGAAATTTCCGGCGACGAATTTTCAGCACTACATTGCCTTCGCCCGTCGTTCCCGCATCTGCTCCGTCCGATTCCACTGGTTGAGGCGCATCTTTGCTCTCGACCTCGGCCGAACCTTCGATAATTTGTCCCGGCTGCAACTCGGCAATAGTTTCTTCAGTCTCCTGCGCCGCCTGCGTGCGCACCGCGGCTTCATCCCAATCGTCGATGACCATCTCCGGCCCAGGATGCGATCCCGCAGGCCGATACACCTCAGGATCGACCAGGACCAGCGACACCTCGGCCATGCCGGTCGGTTTCCGCTCCCGAGTACCCGAGAAGATAACGTCTTCCATCTTGATGCCGCGCAAGTCTTTCGCTGACTGCTCGCCTAGCACCCAACTGATGGCATCGGAGATGTTGGATTTGCCGCATCCGTTGGGGCCTACAATCGCAGTGACGCCGTTGCTGTCGAGCAACACTTCCGTGCGATCGCAGAAGGACTTGAAGCCGAGAATATGAATGCGCTTAAGTTCAAGCAATCGACACCTCTGGGGGCAAGCGTTATGGGGGCAGAAATCCGCCCACCGATGGGTTCACTTTAGTCCTGCCAGCGGCCTTGGGTCAATCTAAGATACAGCGGGTTGTGGATAAGAAGTCCAGAACCCAAGCTATTGTGTGCCTTGTGGAATAAGGCCCTAGAGAACGGGCAGACAGCAGCCTGGAATCCTCATCTTTTTGAACCACGACAAGCCTACTTTTTCAGTGTTGGTCGTATCTGCACTTCACTGATGAAGGATTGATCGGCCTGGGTCGCCAACAGCGCCACAATGTTCGCAATGTCATCTGCTGCAATCGCACCCAACGGAGACTTGTGACTGGACTGTCCGGATCCAAATTCCGTGCGCACAGTGCCGGGCTCGACCAGGGAGACCCGAACCTGGTATTGGCGCAGTTCCTCGGCCGCGGAGACCATCATGCCATTCAAACCCCATTTCGTACCGGCGTAGGCGGCTCCGTTTGGCACGGGATTTTGGCTAGCAAGCGAAGATATGTTGATGATGTGTCCTCGCTTGGCTGCAATCATCGCGGGCGCGAACGCGCGCAGCATCAGGTAGGGCGCTCGCAGATTGAGCGCAAATTGCTGTTCCCAGACATCGGGAGGAGTTTCGTGCAGCGGGCCCTGCAACCATCCAATGCCGGCATTGTTGACCAGTATGTCGCAGCGATCGTGTGCCTGTAATACACGTCGCGCGAAGACCTCAATCTGATCCCGCTGCGTCAAATCGCACGCGTGGGATTCGGCACGGCCATTGGCAGCATTGATCTCCCTAACAATCTTGTTGAGCTGTTCCACGTCTCGTGCTGTAACGACGACGTGGGCGCCCAGCGCAGCCAGCTTGCGCGCGATGGCGGCGCCGATACCGCGGCTCGCGCCGGTGACGATCGCAACTTGGTCGGACAGTGGAGCAGGCTGATCCACGGTTTTTGTCTCCCTTTATGACTTCGATGCAAAGTTGTGAAGTCGCCTTTGCTTCAGCTTTCAAACGAAGATCCTTTTGATCAGACATAGTGCCGCCAACAGCATTAGAGCGATTCCAAGAACCATCCATCGCACGTTGCCGAGTTTTTCCGGCCAACTTTTCATGCCACTTGGACTCCTGAGTGCATCGTACATAGCGGAATGCTATTGCGTCAGAAGGATACGGGGTGGAATACTGACACGAACCGGAATTTCGGCCTTATAATCCTGCTAACCACACCAATGCGGCACCGTCTGTTCAGTCAAAGCCCTTCGTCACGATGTCTCCGATTGTTGTTGCCCGGAGGCTATCGCTGGCGCGACGCTGGCAGAGATGCGCATGGCATAATTTATTTCCCAATGAAACACTCGTTCGCGAGGAGTGATCGATGAAGAAAAAGTTTTTGTACGTCACGGTGCTGGCGTTGGCCGGTACCGCTATGAGTGCCGCTCCCATGATGCTGGCGCAAAGTGCAGGGTCGGGCACGATCACCATTAAAGATCCTGCGGAATATAACGCCTACAATGCTGCGATCAGTCAACCCACGCCCCAGGCAAAGGAATCGGCGATCGAGGGATTTCTGCAGCAATATCCAAACAGCGTTGTCAAAAAGCAGGTACTGGAAATCCAGATGGATGCCTACATGCAAACCAAGAATCCAGACAAAGCGCTGGCTGCGGCGCGGCAGGTGATCCAGATTGATCCGACAGATTTGCGTGCCTTGGCTCTGAGTGCATACATCTTGAAAACAGAGGCCAGTCAGAAGACGAACCCGGCGGAGGCGCTACCTTTGCTTGACGAGGCGGCGAAAAATGCGCAGGCTGGCCTATCGGCCTCAGCGCCTCAGGGAGCGGAAGCGGCCAACTTCGACAAAATGAAGACGGCGGTAACGCCTTTGTTCGATGGCGCAATTGCCAATGACGATCTAGAGAAGAAGGATTACGACGGCGCCATCAAGTATTTCCAGGATGAATTGAAAGCCATGCCCGAATCACAACAGACGGCTGGCCCTGGAATTGAAGATACGTATCTGCTCGGAACGGCGTATGTGCAGAAAAATCCGCAGGATCTGGTAAATGCTGTGTGGTACCTTTCCCGCGCAGCCGCCTATGCTCCAGAGCCCATTAAGGATCAAATCCAGAAGGCAGCCCAGTATTGGTACAAGAAGTATCACGGGAGCATGGATGGATTCGATCAGGTTCAGGCCCAGGCAAAAGCATCTTTGAATCCCCCCGCCGGGTTCACTATCACGCCCGCGCCGCCTCCGCCATCTCCGCAGGAACTGGCCCACAACGCGGTTACATCCACGCCTGACCTGAAAACCATGGCGCTGACGGACAAGGAATTTGTTCTTGCCAACGGCACTCCAGACGATGCCGGCAAGGTCTGGGACACCATGAAGGGCTTGACGACCAAGGTGCCTGGAAAGGTGATTTCGGCCACGCCGGATGCTGTACAACTCGCCGTTTCCGACGATGCGCAGCAGTCGAATCGAGCGGATTTCACCATCAACATGAAAACTCCGCTGAAGACGCCGCCCACCATCAGTTCCATGGTCAACTTCATCGCAACCTTCGACTCGTTCACGCAGAATCCACCCATGATCATCATGAAGGACGGGGAAATGCCTGCGAGTACCAAACCACACGCAGTCCATCACACAACGCACCACAAAACAACGCACTGATCTTTCCGTCGTAAAAAAGAGCGGGCATCCATCTGGATGCCCGCTCTTTTTGTTTCCAACGTTGTGGAGTTACTCGCCGAGCATGAAATGTCGGATCGACTCGGCTCGCCCCGTTGCCGCATCGCATTCAATCAATGCCGCGCACATCTTTGGATTCTTCTTGGCCGCATCGAATTTGGCCGGCATACCTCGCAGGAAGCGATCCAGCACCTGTTCCACCTCGACGCCAATCACGCTGTCGTATGGACCGCTCATGCCAACGTCGGTTTGAAACGCGGTTCCGCCGGGGAGAATGCGCGCGTCAGCGGTCGGCACGTGGGTGTGGGTTCCCAGGACGGCAGTCACCCGGCCATCGAGATACCAGCCCAGCGCCACTTTCTCCGAAGTCGCCTCGGCGTGGAAATCCACCAGGATCACTTTAGCCGTCAACTTTTCAAGAATGATGTCGGCAGCGCGAAAGGGATCATCGCTCGCTGCCATAAAAGTTCGGCCCTGCAGATTGATGACGGCGTAAGCTGTTCCATTGGGCAACTTGCCTTCATAGACGCCATAGCCCGGTACACCCGGGACATAGTTGGCGGGCCGTAGCAGGCGGCGCGGGCGTTCGTGGCTGTCCGCAGGAACCGACTGCATCCAATCGATAATCTCGCGCTTATCCCAGATGTGGTTGCCCGTGGTCAGGACGTGCGCGCCCCAGTTGAAGAGTTCATCCGCGATATTGGGAGTCACGCCAAATCTGCCGGCGGAGTTCTCCGCGTTGATCACTACCAGGTCAACCCCATGAGTCTCGAGCAGGTGCCCTAGATGTGCATGGACAATCCTGCGTCCGGCTCCGCCAAAAATGTCTCCAACAAAAAGTAT